>MDTA01217535.1_pt1 | contig 106510 bp, 107 predicted proteins | sample 811151 | NCBI WGS metagenome assembly MDTA01 (sample SAMN05326648, study PRJNA326480) | marine metagenome | isolation source: seawater | place: Indian Ocean: South | collected 2010 | reverse complement strand
TATATAGAAACTTTCATTAAAATAGTCTAATTAACTTAAATGTCTTTTAATTGTAGGTTTGCACCCTCTCCTACCGGGCCTCTTCATATTGGCGGTGTCAGAACTGCTCTGTTCAACTGGCTCCTCGCACGAAAAAATAAAGGGAAATATTTTTTAAGAATTGAAGATACAGATAAAAACAGATCTAAAGAAGAATTTAAAAAACAAATTATATCATCATTAGCATGGCTAGGCATAAAACATGATGGTAAAGAATATATTCAATCACAAAACATTTCAAAACATATATCAGTCGCTGAAGAACTTCTGAAAAAAGGTTTTGCATACAAATGTTATTGTTCTGAAGAAGAAATAAATGAACAAAAAGAAAAATGTAAGAAGCAAGGAATTCCTTATGTTTATAATAGAAAATGGAGAGATGCAAAAGATTTGAAAGTTCCAAAAGATGTTAAGCCAGTAATAAGGTTTAAAAGTAAAATTTCAGGAAATACAATTATCGAAGACTTGGTTCAAGGAGACAGAAATATTTCAAATTCAACAATTGAAGACTTTATAATTATAAGGAAAGATCAATCTCCTACTTATCAGTTATCTGCAACTGTTGATGATCATGAAATGAAAATTACTCACGTTATAAGAGGTGATGATCATATGATTAATTCTTTTAAACAAAAACAAATTTACGATGCAATGGGATGGAAGGTGCCTAACTTTGCACACATACCATTAATTCACAGTGAACAAGGAAAAAAACTCTCTAAAAGAGATAGTGCAGCTACTCTTGAGGATTATATTAAAATAGGAATTATTTCTGATGCATTTAGAAACTATCTTTTAAGACTTGGTTGGTCTTACAAAGATAAAGAAATATTTACAAAACAAGAAAGTATAAATTTATTTGACCTAAAGGGTGTTGGTAAATCTCCATCTAAAATTGATATGTCTAGAATATTTTCAATTAACGAAACATATATTAAGACAATAGATGAGAATGATTTATTTATTTTTTTTAAAGAATACGTCTCAAAATATAAAAAACCTATCAATCAATCTAAAGAAGCTCTTCTTCTAAAAAGTTTAAGTTTTCTCAAGAATAAAGCTAAAACTTTAGAGGATATTTGGAATAATTCTCAATATCTTATAGAGGATAATATTGAAATTAAAACTGAAGATAAAAAACTTATAGATGATTTATCAAGAAACGTAATTAAAGATTTTATCGCAGAATATGAAAAATTAGCTACTCCATCTAGAGAGACACTTGAACCAGTTATCAAAGCATTAATAAAAAAACACAACACTAATTTTAAAGGTGTGGGCCAACCTATAAGGATAGGTTTGATTGGATCAAGATTTGGCCCCGGATTATATGACATAATTTTATCTTTAAACAAAACAGAAGTTATAAAAAGATTAAATAAAATTAAATGAAAGAAGTAACTTCGTTTAGGACAAGAAAAAGTTCTCTTTACAACAAAAAATCAAACACTCCATTTAAGATCAGTAGATCTAAGTTTTTTAATTTTTTAAATTGTAAAAGATGTTTTTATTTAGATCGCGTAAAAGGTTTAAAAGAACCTTCCATTCCAGGATGGGCATTAAACGTTGCTGTGGATGAACTTCTTAAAAAAGAGTTTGATCAATATAGAAAAGAACAAAAACCACATCCTGTAATGGTAGAAAATAATTTAAATTTTGTTCCCTATATGCATAAAGATTTAAATATTTGGAGAAATTCTTTAAAAGGTGGAATATCTTATTTAGATAATAAAACAAATCTTATCATACACGGAGGTATTGATGATGTTTGGTTTGATTTAAGAGAAAAAAAATTAATTGTAGTTGATTATAAAGCTCAGTCATCGTCTTATCCAGTAACTGTTTCATCTTATTTAAAATCAGAATGGCATTTAAGTTATAAATTGCAAATGGATATTTACGTTCATATTCTAAGAAAAATGAATTTTAAAGTTTCTGACTTATCTTTTTTTTATGTTTGTAATGGCTTAAAATCAAAGAATAAATTTGATAAGAAAATTGAATTTAGCACTACTTTAGTTCCATATCGTGTAAATACATCTTGGATAGAAAATAAAATAATTGAAATGAAAGAAGTTTTAAATTTAGATAGGCCGCCAGAAATAAACATCGCTTGTGAAAAATGTGCTTATTTAGAAGGCGGAAAAAAGATTTAATTTTTTTAAGCTAAAGCTCTCAAATGTTCTTTTATACTTTCAGAGAGTGCGATTAAATCATACCCTCCCTCTAAAAATGAAATTATTCTACCTTTTGAATGCACATTTGCTAACTCAACAATTTTTTTGGTAATTTGATAAAAGTCTTTAGATTCTAAATTAATATTTGCAAGGGGATCTCTTACATGAGCGTCAAACCCTGCAGATACCAATATAACTTCTGGCTTAAATTTATCAATAGGTATTAAAATTTTTTGTTCGAATGTTTTTAAAAATTTTTTTCCTTCAGTTCCCTTTACTAAAGTAGCATTAAAAATATTTCCTAATCCTGTTTCATTTTCTAAACCTGTACCAGGAAATAAGGGAAATTCATGAGAAGAACCATATGCAACTGTTTTGTCATTGTAGAAAATTTCTTGGGTACCATTCCCGTGATGAACATCGAAATCAATGATTGCCACTTTGTTTATTTTATATTTTTTTTGTAAATACCTTGCTGCAACAGCAATGTTGTTTATAAAACAAAAACCCATAGCTTTGGTAGATTCTGCATGATGTCCGGGAGGTCTAATTGCACAAAATACCCTCTCATTTTTTTTCATTAGATCATCGGCTGCTGCTATTCCTGCTCCACAAGATCTCAAAATTGCATTTTTACTATTTGAACAAAGCATAGTATCAGCATAAGGTTCGTTTTCTACTCCTATCAGACCTTTTTTGGGTATGTTTGAAAAAATTTTTTCAATATGCTTTTTGGGGTGTACCAATGAAACTGTATCTAAATCGGCTAAAGGAGCGTCATTTATTTGAATATTAATATCTTTTATCTGCCTAATAGATTCTATTATACTTAGTAATCTTTCTTTTCTTTCTGGATGATTAAAACCATTGTCTTTTAACAAACAATCTTTGTGAGTATAAATCTTCATTATAAAAATTTATTGATAAATAAACTTGCTTGTTCAGACGAAGGTTTATTTGTTTTAAGTCGATTTAATATTGTTTGTATCTTTTCTATCTGTTTTTTAATTTTACCAGGATTATCTAAAAAAATATTTACATGTTTAAATATATTTTTGGCATTACATTTAGATTGGAGCAACTCAGGTATTATTTCTTCGTTAGCAGCAAAGTTGACAATATTTGCATATTTTGTTTTTACAAGATTTTTTACTATAAAAAAATTTATAAACCCCATTTTATAAAGGATGATGGATGGTATATTTGCATTGCAAATTTCTAGAGATACAGTTCCAGATTTAGAGACTGCAAAGATAGATTTTTTTAAAATATAAGATTTAATTTTATCATCACTAATTACCTCACAATTATTTAATTTACTATTTTCTATAATAGAACGCATGGACTCAGAGTATTCCTTTGTTGAGTGAAATATATAAGTTATGTCATTATATTTCTCATTCATAAGTTTGATAAAATCTAATAAAATTGGCATTAGAATATTAATTTCAGATTCTCTACTGCCTGCAAAAATTGAAATTATAGCTCTATTTTTTTCTATTAACTCACTAATGTCTATTTTGCCGTGTTCTTTTTTTTCTAGCAAGGGATGTCCAACAAATTCAAAACTTACCTGTTCTTTTTCAAAGTATTTTTTTTCGAAATCGAACAATAATAAAACATGGTCTATAAACTTTTTTATTTTTTTTACTCTTCCCTCTCTCCAAACCCATACTTGTGGAGCAACATAATGTATAGTTTTAATTTTATTATTAATTTTTTTTACTTTTTCAGCAACTCTTAAAGTAAAATCTGGACTATCTACTGTGAATAGAATATCTGGATTATAATCCACAATTGCTTTTACAGTTTCATTAATCTTTTTTCTTATTTTAAATAAATTTAAAATAACATTTGTAAATCCCAAATAAGTGATTTCTTTAATATCGTATATAGATTTTATTCCTAATGATTTAAGATTTTCACCTCCGACAGATAAAAAATCTACACTGGGGTTTTTTTGTTTTAAATCTTTAATTACCTTTGACGCAAGTTTATCTCCAGAAGGTTCACCTGTTAAAATAAATATTTTTTTCATTTATACATTCTCCAAAGTTCACCGCTATCTGATAACATAAATAGATCGCCAGTTTTAGTTTGTATCTTTATATCTCTTATCCTACCTATATTTCCTTTAAAAATAATATCCTCCGAAATTAACTTGTTATTTTTAAATCTAATTTTTCTTAAGGATTGGTCTTTTAATGAAGTTACTAAAGCATCACCATTCCATTCTTTAAATGTATCTCCTTTATAAATGGTCAATGCACTTACAGCAATTGAAGGAACCCAATATTTAATTGCTTTTGTGAATCCTGGTTTCCACTTTGGGCCTATTTTTGTTCCAGAATAATTTGTTCCTCCCCAACCCAATATTTTCCACCCGTAATTTTCAGCAAAATTTACTCTACCAAACCAATCTCCTCCTTTAGCGCCATGATTTGTTAAATAGATTTTTTTATCAAATGGTGAGTAAGCAAGTCCCTGAGGATTTCTTACACCAATTTGAAAAATTTCAGGCAGCCAATCTTTTTTTCCTTCGAATTTAGGATTATTTTTCGGTATAGATCCATCAAGATTTATTCTAATTATACTGCCAGGATGCTTAGTGAAGTCTTGAGCAATCATGCCCTGACCTCTTTCTCCGGCTGTTATATATAAATGATTATCTTTTATAACTAATCTTGAACCAAAGTGATAGCCAGATTCTATCGGTGGCTCAGCTTTAAAAATATTTTCAAATCTTATAATTTTTTTATTAAATGTTCCTTTTGCAACAGAAGTGCTTGTCTTCCAATTTCCTCTGTTTTCTGAATAAGAAACATAAACATCGTTATTATGGTACAGCACGTCGAGTAATCCTCCTTGGCCAAGACTTATAAGAGAAAGATTGTGTTGAATTTCCTTTAGATTTTTATTTTTTAAGTTAAAGGTAAATAGTTTTCCATTCTTTTCAGTTAAAACAAGATTTTGATTATCAATAAAAGATAAGCTCCATGGCTTATTTAAATTTTCAATTATTTTTTCTAATTTGATATCAGCAGCATTGGTATTTGAAAAAATAAAAAAAAATATGGTAAAAAAAAATATTTTCATTTGACTATAATAAACATTTTATTTTTATTAGCATAATTTATGCATTTTATTTTTTCCAAAATAACATGTTTCATACTTTGTAAAACAATACCCTTAAGTCCAGCTGATTTACATTGTACCATTGTTTTTAATCCAACTGTTGGTAGATCTATTCTTAGATCTTGTTTTTTTTTTAGGTAATTTAACCAATACACCTTTATTTTTAAATTTTTTAGTTTTACATCTTTTTAACATCTTTTGAGTTCCGCCCTTTCCTTCAATCGCGATAACTTTTTTATTTCTGACGACAGTTCCTTGGCTAAAATTATATTTACTTAATTTGTTAAGTGTTGTGATGCCTTTTTTAATATCTAGCTTATCTTCTCTGTTTGGAGATATTTTAGTATAGGTTCCTTTTTTTAAAGTTAATTCCGGATTAAAAAATAAGGAACTTATAGTTTTAATCTTTTCTTCTTTTAAAATTGTTATAATTTCTTTTAAAATTGCTGCATCACCAAGTTTTGAACTTTTAATAATTCTAGGCATATAATAAAGACCTTTTAAATCAAGACGTAGTTTTGAAAATTTAGGCTTTTCAACTTTTCCAGCAAATAAAACACTTCTACATTTATTTTCTTTTAAAATATTTAAAATTTTTCCTAGTTGCCCAAGGGAAACAGAATAAGAATTTTTATCATTTTTGAAAATTTTATTTTTGGTTAAATCAATAATTACATAAGATTTTTGATTTTTAATTTTTTTTAAAATTTTTTTTGGAAAATCTGTTCTTCCGAATATAAGACCAATCATAATTGTCTTAGCTTTTAGGTAAACAAATAGGTCTTTTAGTATCTTTCTTTATAAAAGTAATTACTTCGTTCACTAGTTCGTTACCTTTGTGTTCCCCATTTATTTTACTAAGATTTTCATGTAAATTTTCTGATGCGAAGATTTCTTTATAAGCTTTGTTGAGTCCCATGATTGTTTTATTATCATATTTTTTTCTCCTTAATCCTATTAAATTTAGACCCTGTAAATAGTTTCGATTTCCAATTGATAAACCAAAAGGTATTACGTCTTTTAATACTCCTGTCATTCCACCTATCATCGCTAATCTTCCTATTCTTGTAAATTGTTGTACTGCTGAATTTCCGCCTATAACCACTGAGTCTTCAATGGTTACATGACCTCCAAGTGGGACGTTATTTGCAATAATAACTTTGTTTCCGATCTTACAGTCATGAGCAATGTGAGATGAAATCATGAAAAGGCAGTTGTCGCCAATAGTTGTTTTAGAACCGCCGCCTACTGTACCTGGATTAATAGTTACATATTCCCTAATTAAATTATTTTCTCCGATTACTACACTGTTTTTTTCTCCTTTAAATTTCAAATCTTGTGGTTGAGTTCCAATGCTTGCAAACGGAAAAATTTTAGTGCCTTTGCCAATCTTAGTATTTCCTTCTATATGAACATTTGATACTAGTTCAACATTTTCGTCCAAAGAAACATTTGGTCCAACGTAACAAAATGGTCCTATCTTAACATTTTTTGATATATTTGCTTTTGTGTCTATTACACTTGTTTTATGAATCATTTTTTCTATCCACTATAGTTGCTGACCACTCAGCATCTGCCATTCTTTTACCATCGACTTTAGCAGTTCCTTTATACTTCCAAACTCTTCCATGAGATCTTACCGCTTCTATATGTAAATGTAATTCGCAGTCAGGAATTACTGGATTTCTAAACCTAGCTTTATCTACACTCATTAAATAAACTAATTTGTTGGCATATTCATTTGGATCAATACCGTGAGCAGTTAAAGCAGCAGCAGCCTGACCAAAAGCCTCTACAATAAGAACTCCTGGCATTACTGGTTGCCCAGGAAAATGTCCTTGTACATAAAATCCATCTTTTTTTACATTCATAATAGCTATAGCGGACTTCAAAGGTACGATATTTGTTAATCTATCAATCAATAACATTGGTTCTCTATGAGGTAATAGTTTTTCTATAGTTTTTTTATCAATAGAATCAGTCATTTTTTTTCCACCTCTTAATAAAAGTTTTAAAAGACTCTGCTGGATATCCCATTACCACTGAGTTATCTTTGATGTCTTCTATTACACCGCTACCTCCACCGATTTTTACATTATTGCCAATATTTAAATGACCTGAAACACCTGCTTGACCTCCGATTGAAACATTGTTTCCAATAACAGAACTTCCAGCAAATCCTACCTGGCCAGCTATCATACAATTGTCACCAATTTTTACATTATGTGCAACATGGACCTGATTATCTAAATAAGTATTCAATCCAATAACTGTATCGTCAACTGATCCTCTGTCTATAGTACAAGAACTAGCAATTTCTACGTTATCTTTCAAAATTACTTTTCCAAAGTGAGGAAATTTAATGTTTTTATTTTTTAATGGAATAAAGCCAAAGCCTTTTAGACCTATTCTGCAACCATCTTGAACAACAACGTTGTTTCCTACAATAGTATTTTTTATACTAACATGTGATCCAATCACACAATTTTTTCCTAAAGTCACGTTACTCTCTATAATTGTTTGGTTACCAATTACAGAGTTTTTACCAATTTTAACATTTTTTCCAATCAACACATTATTACCAAACTTTACGCCGGAAAATTTTGATTTAGCTGGTTTTTTTAGCTGTAAATCAGGAAAATCTAAGTCAGCGTCTGGATAGAATTTTTTTGATATATTTGCTAATTCAAATAACACATTATTAACTATTATAGGATTACAATTATTGGATAGATGTGATTTTAATCTGTCTGTTGTTAAACAATATGTTGCTTTAGTACTTTTAGCTAAATCTTTATATTTTATAGAGTCAAAAAAAGTTAAATCAAATTTTCCTGCTTTATCTAAAGTTTTAATATCGACTATTTTAAATTTTATATCTGACAAATTTTTTGGGAAAAGATTTTTTATTAAAAATGGACCTTTCCTTTTAAAAAAGATATTTGACGACATTTATTTATTATTTAATATTAAGTGATTTAAGCTCTTTATTTAGAAGCTCTATTATTTGATTAGTAATTTCCAAATTAGAGTCACCTAATAAAACTGTTTTTTTATCTATAACTAATTTAATGTTATTTTGTTCCATATATTTCCTTACTAAAGGTTGTAAGGCTACTAAAAGTTTCTCTCGAGCATCAGCTCTTGTCTTTCCAATACTTTGAAATGATGACTGTTTTCTTTTTTGAAGATCGGCAACTTTGTTTCTTAAAACCTCTACCTTTTTTTGATAGTCTTCATTAGACAAATTTTTTCGATCTGTAATAAGTTTTTTTTCTTCGTCTCTTAAATTTTTTTCTTCTTTATTAAATTTGCTAACAGAGTCTTCAAGTCTTTTTTTCAAAATATTTTGAGCTTGTTTTCCTGCTTTACTTTGATTTAGTACTTTTGAGAAGTCTATAAAATAAGTTGTATCAGAAAAAGCTGTATTTGAAAAAAATAGTATTAAAAAGGAGATAAATGTAAGTTTAAAATAATTCTTCATATTAGAAAGTTGTACCCAGTCTAAAATTAAATGACTCTGTTACATCCGTAGAAGCTTTACTTATATTTTGGGATAATATTACACTCATTGGTCCAATAGGTGAAAGCCAACTTGTGTTTACTCCAGCGGTAGATCGAATTTTGTTTGATTCATTCATTGTGTCATCGTAGTCAACTCCCCACAAATTAGCAAAATCTAAAAATAAACCTACTTCTGTTTTAGTGCTTTCTGGAAGTAAATTTGGTAAATTTGCCTCTAGGTTTACAGACGTTGCGTAATTTCCTCCTACATAATCATTTCCGTCTTTCGGGCCTAATTTTCCAGACTCAAATCCTCTTAATCTATTTTCATTCAAGAATAATCTTTTACTAATTCTCACGTCCTCTCCTCCTACTCCGTTTATCGCAGCACCATATAATTTGACTGCTCCTATCAAGTCAGGACTAAAGGAATTATATTTACTAAAAGATAAGCTGTTGAGCATGTAAGGTGTATCTGCATATAAGGGAATTAGCTGGTTAAAAGAAGTTATAAATCCATCTGTAGGCATAAACACCCTATCTCTTTGGTCTAATTGAACGCTGTATCCAAATGATAGATCTGTATATGAACCTGCTTGTTTTTTTAGTGAACTAGAGGCATTACCAAGCACTGTCAAATCGTCATAAGTAACATTTAATGTAGGTGTCAGATATATATTTTTATACTGCTCAAATTTAGTACCTATTCCTGCACCTATGATTTTATTTTCAAAACCAGAGTCTGGTTTATCATTTTTTGTATTTGTAATGTTGTAACTTAGCGCGTTTCCAGAATTATTATAGTTTGGATCACTTACTGATAAAGCGCCTTTAAATGAAGTTTTGTTTACATCTACGAATGTTTCAAGACGTTTTCCTTGACCTAACCAATTATTTTCTGAAATGCTGAAAGAAAAATTTCCACCTGTTGTTCCTATTCCAGCTCCTGCACTTATTTCTCCAGTAGATTTTTCTGTAACCTTAATGTCTACGACTTTTAAATCTTTATTACTTCCCTCAGAAACTCTTTTTTTTACTTCGCTAAAAATATCTCTTGCTTTAAGTTCCGCTACAGATTTTTCCAATTTTAATTCATTAAATGGATCTCCTTCATCTAACAATAGCTCAGCTCTTATTACACCCTCCTCTGTAATAGTGTTCCCTTGTATATTTATTCTTTCAACTAATTGCTTTGATCCTTCAAAAATATTTATTTCTATTTCTATTCCAGCATCACCAATAATTTCATTAACATTGTGTTCAACAAATTGTAAATCGTTATTGTCAATTATCAAATCAAGTTCGTCTAAAAGTTTTTTAACAATAAACGGTGAATAGTATTTTCCTATAACTTTTGTAAATTCATCATTTAGAGATAAAAATAAATTTTTATCTAGTGCTTTATTAACTTTAGTAGATATTTTGTTTATTCTATATCTTTTTCCAGCATCAATATTGAATGTCAGAGTGGTATCATTAACTTCGCTAATTTCTGCTTTGCTAGTTAAGACTTGTACATCATAAAAGCCAATAGACTTATAATAATTTACCAAAAGTCTTTTATCTAATTCTATGTTATTTTTATTTAAGTTTGTATTTTTCGACAAAACTTTCCAAAATTTATGCTCAGTAGAAACAATAATATCTCTAAGTCTTCTATCCTTAACTTTTTTATCCCCTATAAAATAAATTTTAGATATTTTAGTTCTCTTACCTTTATCAATAAAAAAAGTAAGATTTAAACGGTTTTCAGTAAAGTTTTCTATTTTTGATTGAACTTTAACAAAGTTATAGCCCAATTGCGAATATAACTGCTTTATTTTTGCTATATCTTGAATGACATAGCTTTTAATGAAAGAATTATTTTTTTGTAATTTAATTTGTTCTAAAATTACTTTTGTAACTTTTTTTGTTTTTTCTCCTTCAATCATTATATCGTTAATAGAAGGATATTCTTTTACATTAACTTCCAAAACACCATTGGACAAAGAAATATTTATTTCTTCAAAAAATTCTGTGGCATAAAGCTTTTTGAGTATTTGATCTACGTCAGATTTTTCATAATTAGAATTAATTTTTATTCCTCCATAAACTTTGATAGTTTCAGAACTAATTCTTTCATTTCCAATTACTTTTACTTGGTTAATAATTTCAGCACTAACTAATTGTGAAAAAAATATTACAAAAGCTATTAAAAATTTTATCATTTTAATTGTTGTTCCTTATAATTCTTAACATTGTGTTACGTGCCCAATTGTCAATTAAGTATATTCTCTTTAAATTTATAGGCTTTTGTATAGCATATTTTTTGTAATTTTTGTCTTTTAAAAGCGTATTTAAGTAAGCATAAATTGTTTTAAAACTTATATTTTTTTTTAAAAACTGATCAACTAATATTTCATTAGCTGCATTTATTACGATTGGAGTAGATATGTAGTTGTTCAATTTGGGTATTAAATTAATAGCAGGAAATTTTTTTTTATCTACTTTTAGAAATTCAAGATTTTGAATATTATGATTTTTTGGTCCTAAATATTTTTTAATTAATACTTTAGAGTCAAATATAGCATTAGTAATAGGTACAATCATATTTGGTTCATGGTACAATAATTTTGAAAACCCATTTTTAAATTTTACAATAGCGTGAACTAATGATTGAGGATGAATAATAATTTCATATTTGTTATATTTAAATGGAAATATTTTTTGTGCCTCTATTAACTCTAAAATTTTGTTCATTAAAGTAGCAGAATCTACTGATATTTTTTTTCCCATTTTCCACTTTGGGTGTTTAATAGCATCCGTAGGGGTAATTTTATGAAACTTACTTATAGAAGTGTTTAAAAAAGGTCCGCCTGAAGCAGTTATATAAATTTTTTCAACATCAGAGTCATTATAGTTTTTTAGAATTTTATTTATTGAAAAATGCTCAGAGTCTATTGGAATGATTGTCGTTTTATTTTTTTTTGCTAAAGTTTTAATTATATTCCAGCCACAAATAATTGATTCTTTGTTCGCTATAAGAATTTTTTTGCTATTTTTAACAAGTTCAATAGTTGGCTCTAATCCCGCTAAGCCTGGTATTGCAGCAATAGTTATATCATTTTTATATTTTGCAGAAATTACTTTTTTATAATTTTTTTGTAATATTGTTTTGGTTTTTTTAATCTTTTTTTTTACTTTTATAAATGTTTTTTCGTTGGATATGATGAAGTATTTTGGTTTATATTTTTTAATTTGGTAAGTAATTTCTTTGTAATTTGAATTAGCGCTTAAAATATTAAATTTATATTTAAATTGTTCTTTACTAAAAACTTTTAGTGAAGTCTTTCCAATAGAACCTGTTGAACCTAAAATAGAAATAATTTTTTTCATTAAATAAATTAACTTAAAATTAATAAAAATAGTAAACCAAATGGGATACCAATCATCATTCCATCTATTCGATCAAGTATTCCTCCATGTCCAGGAAGAATATTGCCTGTATCTTTTATGTTGGCTTTTCTTTTTAAAAAAGAAAACAAAATGTCTCCTACTTGACAACCTAAAGATATAAATGCTGCTAATATTATAAGAATAAATAATGGAATTATATTATGAAATATTAGAGAAAAAAAAATTACTGGTAAAAATGAAAAAATAAAGGATCCCAGGCTTCCTGAAATTGTCTTATTTGGACTAATTTTAGTAAGTTTAGGTCCTTTAAAAAGTCTACCAAATATTAATCCTCCTACATCAGAAAAAATACAAATCAATACACATAAATAAAGAAATATTTTTAAACTAAATACGTCATTTAAAAAGAAAAAAATAGTCAGATAAATAAAAAAATAAGTTAAGAAAATTAAATTGAATATAAATTGAAGTTGTTTTTTTTTAGTAAATATTTTTTTAGTTATATTTGCAAATTCTAGAAAAGATAAAACATAGATAAGAATTAGAAAAAATAATAATACTAATTTATTTATAAACATTATGACTAATAATGATATAAGTAATATTGAGGTAAAAATTCTTTCTTTAAGTTCTTTAGTCATAGTTTTAAATTCCTCCGAAATTTCTTTTAATTTTATTATAGTCTTTTAATATTTTCTTTAAATCATTCTCATTAAAATCTGGCCAAAGCTTATCAAGAAAATACAGTTCTGCATATGCTAGTTGCCATAACATAAAATTGCTCAACCTTCTTTGACCCCCAGTTCTAATCAATATGTCTGGATTTGGCATGCCTTTCGTATATAAATTTTTATTTATATCTTTTTCTGTTACTTTTTTTTTATTATTTTTTAAAGTTTCAATTGTTTCTAAAATTTCACTTTTTGACCCATAATTTAATGCTAAATTTACGATTAATTTATTATTATTTTTAGTCCGATTGATAGTATCAGTAAGTATTTTTTTAACATAAACAGGTAATGATGTTTTTTTACCTAAAATATTTATTTTAATATTATTTTTAATTACGTTTTTGATTTCTCTTTTGAAATAAGATGTAATCAACTTAAATAGAAATTTAATTTCTGATTTAGGTCTCTTCCAGTTTTCAGTTGAAAATACATAAAATGTTATTATTGGTATTTTCAATTTAATTGCTGACTGTACAATCTTTTGAACTGTTTTGACTCCCTCAAGATGACCGAAGTTTCTGCTTTTATTTTTTCTATTGCCCCACCTTCCATTACCATCCATAATAAAGGCAACGTGGTTGAGTTTGTTCATATTTGCAAAATTTCTTTTTCTTTTTCCCCTAATATTTTATCGAGTAATTCTATATTTGTATCTGTCATTTTTTGAATATTTTTTTCATATAATTTATTTTCATCTTCACTAATTTTTTTATCTTTGAGAAGTTTTTTAGTTTCTTCGTTTGCTTCTCTTCGAATATTTCTTACTGCAACTTTTCCTTTTTCTCCTATACCTTTTAAAATTTTTATGAATTCTTTTCTTCTCTCCTCTGTTAATTCGGGTATTCTGACTCTTATAATTTGTCCATCTATTTGAGGGTTAACACCTAAATCTGATTTTTTGATTGATGCATCAACCAATGGTACATTTGCCTGGTCCCAAACCTGAACTGAAATTAATCTAGCTTCTGGCACGCTTATTGTTGCAACCTGATTTATTGGCATTTGTTGTCCGTATACATCTACCTTTATCATATCGAGCATAGATGCGTTTGCTCTACCAGTTCTTAAAGTTGAAATATCTTTTTTGAAAGACTGAATAGTCTTTTCCATTTTTAATGAATAGTTTTTTTCATTAAATACTGCACTCATAACTTTTAGGCGCCTTCGCCAACTTTATATCTTGTAAATTCTATTACCTTAATGTCTTTAAGTACATCAGAAACTTTCATTTTTGGATCCATTATCCATATTTGATTCAAAAGTGTATTGTCAGAGATGAATTTTTGAAGTTTTCCCTTAGAAATTTTTTCTATCATTTCTGGTTTTTTGCCAGAATTAAGTAATTCCGCTTTAATGATTTCAAGTTCTTTTTCAATTACTGCTTTGTCCAAACCCTCTTTGTCCACTGATAAAGGATTCGAAGCAGCAATATGCATTGCTAATTTCGTTCCAATATCTTCTGACCCTTTATTAGCTAGTTTTACAACAGAAATTATTTTCCCTATATTTTTTTCAATTGCTCCATGAACGTAAGAAAAATTTTTTCCTCTTGTATTATCAAAAAACTTAGCTCTTCTTAAAGTTATCTTTTCTCCAATTTTCGCTATTAAGTCTATTAAATTGTCCTTTACAGAAGTATTATTTTTCATATTTTGAGAATTAATTTTTTCTAAATTACCTTTTTGTTGAAAACAAATTTCAGAGATTTCTTTACAAAAATTTATAAAGTCTTTATTTTTTGCAACAAAATCAGTTTCGCTATTAATTTCAACTACAGAAACTTCTCCATTTTTTTCTGAAATCAGAGCTAATCCTTCTGTTGCATTTCTGCTCATTTTTTTTGAAGCTTTGGCAATTCCTTTTTTTCTTAAAAATTCTATAGATTTGTTTATATCGCCCCCAGTTTCATCTATTGCTAGTTTGCAATCTTTAAAACCAACGCCAGTAAGTTCTCTTAATTTTTTAATATTTTCTAGAAGATCTTTGTTTGACATTTCTAAGTGAAATTATTTTGATTTTTTTTCTTTAATTTTTTTTTCTTTCGATGGACTGACAGACTTCAAGGGTTTTTTTTCTTTTGAGGCCTCTGGTTTTTTTTCAATAAATTTTTGAGCGTCTAAAATTGTACTTTTTAATAAATCACAATATAAATTAATTGATCTTCTAGCATCATCATTTCCAGGAATTGGAAACTTAATATCTGTAGGATCTGAATTAGTATCTAAAATTGCAATAATTGGAATGCCTAATTTAATTGCTTCTTTGACTGCTAATGACTCGATGTTTGTGTCTATTATAAATATTTTATCTGGTATTTTTTTCATCTCTGCTATTCCGCCTAAAGATCTTTGCAATTTATCTCTTTCTTTACCGAGTTTTAAAATTTCTTTTTTTGTAAAACCTATATCGTCTTTAGATAATTGTTCATTTAATAATTTCATTCTTTTTATTGAATTTTGGATTGTATTCCAGTTAGTTAACATTCCGCCGAGCCATCTATAATTTACATAAAATTGTTCAGTTTCTTTTGCTAAGTTACTTACTTGTTCAGCCGCCTGTTTTTTTGTTGAAACAATTAAAATTTTTCCACCACTAGCAATGCACTTATGTACTTCAACTAGTGCATTTTTAAGAAAGAGAACTGTTTGAGTTAAATCAATAATATGAATAGAATTTTTCTCTCCAAAAATGTACTGTTTCATTTTTGGGTTCCATCTTAAAGTTTTGTGCCCAAGATGCACACCTGCTTCTAATAATTGTTTTATATTTACTTCTGGTACTTTCATTTTTTTTCCGGTTAATCCACCACAGTTATTCCAATTTTGGACCGGTAGGGTGTTTACCCTTAAAACTGTGTGCGAAATTAAGCATTAAATATATTTAAAATTAAAGAAAATCAAGCATCTAAAAGCTGATTTTTCTTACATATTGCTTGTTTTTTACACTGTTAAATATATTTAAATCGAACTTTCTAGTTTTTTCAAGTTTAAAATAGAAACTTTTATTTTTATCTATTATAACTAATTTAATCTGAGTTTTGCCTTCTTCTTTTAAAACACTTTTAAGTTCATTTAAATTATAGTTTGGGTTTAATTCAATACAAACATGTTCATAAGATTTGTTAACAATTTCATTTAAATTTAATATTTTTCTAATATTAATTCTTCTTTGATTTGTTTCTGATATAAGCTTATCCTTTTGTAGCGTCAGAACAAAAGAATTAGATTCTATTAACTTTTCTCTATTAGCTATCAACATTTCTGAAAATAAAAATAGTTCAAATTCGCTTGAATTATCGCTAAACTTGATAATAGCAAAAGGCGTTCCTTTGGAACTTTTTTTTTCTTGAATAGACATGATTGTTCCTGCAACTAAACCTTCGTCAGTATCATCATTTAAAAAATCTTTGAAAGATTTTATATTTAGTTGTGAAAACAATTGTTGATATTCATTTAAAGGGTGATCGGAAATATAAAATCCTAGTGAAGAAAATTCCTCTAAAAGGATTTCTTTTTTTGTCCATGAGTCTTTTGTATCAAACTTAAATTTTTCTTCATTAAATCCATTATCATCAGAAAATAAATTGCTTTGCTTATTAATTTTATCTTCATAGCTATTTTTAATTGTTTGAATAATTTTTGGTATTGAGTTAAATAGTTTTTTTCTATTACTTTCAATTTCATCAAACGCACCTGCTTTAACAAGACCTTCAAGTTGGAGTTTATTTACATCTTTGGGGTTAACTCTGTTTAAGAAATTTTGTAAAGACAGAAATTTTCCATTTTTTTCTCTTTCTTTTACTATATTTGACACTGCTTCAAAACCAACGTTTTTAATTGCTCCTAATCCATAAAATATTTTATTGGTTCCTGCCTTAAATTCAGCGAAACACTTGTTTATGCAAGGCCTTATTACCTCAACATTCAATCTTTTTAATTCTTCAACGTATTCTCTTAGTTTTCCTGTGCTTGTTAAAGAAGTGGACATAGCGGCTGCAATAAAATCCTCTTTATGATAAGTTTTTAAATAAGCTGTTTGGTATGCTATTAAAGCATAAGCAGCAGCATGGCTTTTATTAAAACCATATTCAGCAAAGGGTTCGATTTTTGTAAAGACATAGTCTGCTACATCTTTTTTAATTCCATTGTTTAAAGCCCCCTTGATAAATCTCTCTCTTTGTTTCTCCAATTCTGCTCTTTTTTTTTTTCCCATGGCTCTTCTTAAAATATCAGCTTCACCAGCCGTAAAACCAGCAAGTGTTTGTGCAATTTGCATGACTTGTTCCTGATAAATAATTATTCCATAAGTTGGTTTTAAAATTTTTTCCAAAGTTTTATGTATATAATCTGGTTTCTTAATTCCGTTTTTGCAATCATTATAGGTTGGGATGTTGCTCATCGGACCCGGCCTATACAAGGCAACCAAAGCAATTATATCATCAAACTTATCTGGCTTCATTTGTCTAATTGACTCCCTTACTCCAGTACTTTCTAATTGAAATAATCCAGTTGTTTCACCAGTCGATAACATGCTAAATACATTTTTATCGCTTAAGTTAATTTTAGAAATGTCTAAATCTATTTTTTTTGATTTAAGCATTTTTAGGGTTTTATCAATTACTGTCAATGTCGTAAGACCTAGTAAATCAAATTTTACTAATCCAGCATTTTCTGATGAATACATATCAAATTGTGTAGAGGGTAATGTTAAATTAGAACTTTGATCTTTGTATAAAGGAAACTGATCTGATAAACTTTCTCCTGCAATAACAACCCCTGCAGCGTGGGTAGCCATATTTCTATTTAAACCTTCTAGTTTTAAAGAAAGTTCTATAAGTTTTTTTACTTTTAAATTATTTTTAATTTCATCTTTAAATCTTGGTTCTCTGGCAATTGATTCTTTTAAGGTTAAAGGTCTAGAAGGATCAAAAGGTATCATCTTAGTAATTTTATCTACGTGTCCATAAGGCAATCCTAACACTCTTCCAACATCTCTCAGTGCCATTCTAGCTTTTAGTTTTCCAAAGGTAATTATATGAGCAACACCATTTTTATATCTGGATTTTAAGTATTCAAAAACTAAATCTCTTTTTTCTTCGCAAAAGTCTATATCAAAGTCTGGCATAGAAATTCGGTCAGGATTTAGAAATCTTTCAAAAATTAAATCAAACTCGATCGGATCTAAGTCAGTTATATCTAGACTATAAGCTACTAAAGACCCAGCGCCTGATCCTCTTCCTGGTCCAACGGGAATATTATTTTTTTTTGCCCATCGAATATAATCAGAAACGATTAAAAAGTACCCAGAATAATTCATTGAATTAATTATGTTCAACTCGTGAAGTAATCGATCTTCGTAAATTTTTTTAATATTTGCATTATCTTTGTTATCATTTTTCTTAAAAATAAAGTTTTCCAACCTACTGTTTAACCCATTTTTTGATTGAGTTAGTAATTCTTCCTCAATAGATTTATTTTTATCAATTTTTAAAGAGGGTAAAATTGGAGATGACTTTTTTGGTTTAAAACTAAATCTTAAGGGAAAGTTGTAATTATTTTCTAATGCTTCTGGTATATCAGAATATAAATCTTGTAATTCTTTTGATGATTTTAAATAATGTTGATCATTATATTTTTTTCTATTTGAATCATCTACAAATGTTTTTTCACCAATACAAATAAGCGCATCGTGAGCTTCGTGCATATCTTGATTAATGTAAAAAACTTCTTGGCTAGCAATAAGTGGTACCTCAACTTTTTTTGATAAATTAACAAGAAAATCTTCATATTTTTTTTCATTTGTTTCGTTATGTCTTTGTATTTCAATATAAATCTTATCTTTAAATATTTTTTTTAAGTTAAATAATATATTTTCAATTAGTTTAAGCTTGTTTAAAAAAAATAATTTTCCAAACAAATCATTTTGATTACCAGTTAATAATATTAGATCTTCATTTATAGTATTTAAATCACTCAAATTACAAAAGGCTTCACTTTTGCCGTCAGATTCTAAATAGCTTTTAGAAGACAGCCTTGTTAAAGATTTATAACCCTTTGATGTAGTAGCAAACAATGGAATTTTTCCAGTAGTCTCCTCAAATTTAAAATTAATTTGCGTTCCAATAATTGGTTGAGTTCCAGATTTACTAATTTTTTCTGCAAATTCTAAGGCTCCGCATAAGTTATAACTATCGCATAATCCTAAAGATTTAATTTTTTTTTCTTTGGCTACGGCTGCTAAATCTTCAATTTTAATAGCGCCTTCACATATTGAATACTGGGAATGTATCTTAAAGTTAGTAAATTCTTTTTGAATATTGGCCATTAACTCTTTTTATATTACCACCAGAAATACTCAACTTGTAATCAGCCATATTAGCAAGTTCTCTATTGTGAGTTGCAAAAATTATTGCCTTATTCATTTTTTTTAATTTAATAAAATATGAAAAAATATTTTTTGAAGTTTTAAAATCAAGATTTCCTGTTGGCTCGTCAGCCAAAACTAAATCTGTTTCGGCTATTAAAGATCTAGCTATTGCAACTCTCTGTTGTTCTCCTCCAGATAGTTCATGTGGAAAATGATCAAGTCTATCTCTAAGATTAACATCTTTGAGAATTTTTTTAGCTTTTACTTTTGAATTATTAATATCTTCTCCCCTTATAATTAAAGGCATCAAAGTATTTTCCAAACAAGTGAAATCAGATAACAAATTGTTATCTTGAAAAATCATTGATATTTTTTTTTGCCTAATTAAATTTTTTTCATCTTCTTTGATTTTTGATGTATCTTTACCTTCAAAACTTATTGTTCCAGACGTTGGTTTATCTAAAAGTGATAAGAGATTAAGAAAAGATGATTTCCCAGAACCAGAAGGTCCTGTTAAAGCAACTAATTCGCCACATTTAATTTTTAAATTAACGTTTTCAAATATTTTTATTATACCGTTTTTATGGTTAAATATTTTTTTAATTTTGTTTACCTCCAATAAATATTTAGTCATATTTCAATGCTTTTGTTGTTTCCATTTTTGAAATAGCTCTAGCAGGAAAATATGAAGCTAAAGCGGTGATTGTCAGAGAAAAAAAGAATATTATTAAGATTGAAAAAAAATTAATTTCACTTGGCATTTTTTCTAAAAAATAAACCTCAGAGGGAAATATTTCTAAATTAAACACATTTGAAAAAAATAATCTTATTTCCTCAATAAATATTGAAAACAAAACTCCTATAACCACACCTGCTATTGAAGCGTATAATCCTATTGTTAAACCAGTTAAAAAAAATGATTTCATAATTGATTGGTAACTTAAACCCATTGTTTTTAAAATTGCTATTTCTCTAGTTTTATTTTTAATCAGTATTGTTAACCCAGAAATTATATTAAATGCTGCTACAATAATTATTAATGTTAAGATAATAAACATTACATTTCTTTCTACTTTTAAAGCACTAAAAAAAGACTTGTTAAGATCAGCCCAGGAATAAATATAAAAATTATTTTCAAAATTTATTATTTCCTCTTTATATTTATCTGCAAGAAGAGGGTCTTCTAAATAAATTTCTAGATTAAGTTCTTTTTTGGTAATGTCGAATATAGATAAAGTGTCATTAATATTTAAAAAAACCATATTTTTATCGTATTCAAAAAAACCACTATTAAAAATCCCTGAAATTTTATAATTTTCTTGTTTTGGTAACCCGCCCAAAGGTGTACTTAAAAAAGTTGAAGATGTAATATTGATATTATCTCCTATTGACAAACCAAGACTGAAGGCAAGTTCTGCTCCTATGACTGCAGTTCTATCCTTAAAATCTTTTAATGTTCCCTTGGTCATTTTTTCTCTCAAAAAACTAAAACTATTTTTTTCATTTGAGCTTACGCCTTTAATTATTACTCCCTTGGCATTTCCTTGAGTCAAAATTACACCCTCGCCACTAAAAGACTCAGATAGAAGGGCTTTTTTATATTTCTGCTTTAATTTATTTTTAAAATCGTTGTTAATAATGTAGCCATTAGGTTCTATTACAATATGTGGATTTAATCCTAAAATTTTATTTGTTAAATCTGTTCTGAAGCCATTCATTACAGACATAACTATAATCAAAATTGCAACACCTAACATAATGCCAATAAATGAAAAAGCTGAGATAACTTTTAAAAAACCTTCTTTTTTCTTAGGTTTTAAATTTCGTGATGAAATTAACTTTTCTACCTTGGTAAACAATTTATTTTTTAAGTTTTGATTTAATTTCTTCTATTGTTAATACTTCAATATCAGAGTTCACTTCTTTAAATTCAAATTTATCTTCTTGAGATTTAGAGCCTACTATTACCTGATAAGGTATACCTATTAAATCGTGTTTTTTAAATTTATTTGACATATTTTCATCAGCATCATCTAACAATACGTCAATATTTTGTTTTTTTAACTCTTTGTATATTTTTTTTGCTTTTATTAAGTTTTCGTTGTTATTTTTGTTAATACTAGGAATAATTACTAGTTCAAATGGTGCTATAGATTTTGGCCATTTCATAACTTCGTTATACTTTGCTTCTATTATTGCTCCCATTAATCTTGATACACCTATTCCATATGAACCCATTTTTACTGCTATTTTTTTTCCCTCTTTATTGTCAATTAAACAATTTAATTTTGTTGAATATTTATCACCAAAATAAAATATGTGACCTACTTCAATTCCTCTTGTTTTAACTTGATCAGATTTTTTAACTTGTTTGTCAAATTCCTTTTGATTGAATTTATTGTCAGTTGCAGAGTAAATAGATGAAAATTCTTTTCTCATTTTTTCAAGAGAATTTTTTTCAAAATTATATTTATTTAAATCTATATTAAATATCTTTTTATCTGCATATACTTGACTTTCTCCAGTATCTGCTAAAATAATAAATTCATGTGAAAGATCTCCTCCGATAGGTCCAGTGTCTGCTGCCATAGGTATTGCCTTTAACTCTAGTCTTGCAAAAGTTTTTAAATAAGAAAAAAACATTTTATTATAAGAATTTTTTGCCTCAGTATCGTCTAGGTCAAATGAATATGCATCTTTCATATAAAATTCTCTACATCTCATTACACCAAATCTAGGTCTTATCTCATCTCTAAACTTCCACTGAATATGATAAAGCATTTGAGGTAAAGATTTATAAGACTTAATACTTGACCTAAATATCTCTGTAATTAGTTCCTCATTTGTAGGTCCGTAAAGCATCTCTCTGCCTTGTCTATCTTTAATTCTTAACATTTCTTCTCCGTAATCATTATATCTACCGCTCTCTTTCCAAATTTCAGCTGATTGAATAGTCGGCATTAACATTTCTTGTGCGCCAATATTATTTTGTTCCTCACGAACAATTTGTTCAATTTTTTTCATTATTTTATATCCAAGTGGCAACCAAGAGTAGATTCCTGCTGATGACTGCTTAATCATACCAGTCCTAATCATTAATTGATGAGATTTTATCTTAGCCTCTGAAGGCACATCTTTTGTGATTGGTATAAATAATTCTGATATTAACATTACAGTAAAAATTCCCTTAAATTAAAATAACCACTTTTTACTACATAGTAAATTAATAAAAAAATGATTGAAGTTATTAATGTAGTCATTAAAAATTTCTTAGCGATATTAGGGTTTTTTGGAGCGCCTGGATCATTTCCTGCCAGATTTTCTTTAAATTCTCTATTTTGAGATTTAATACCCACAGGTAAAATTGAAAAAAAAACTATCCACCAAATAATAACATATAATATTAATGAACCTGTAATACCCATTAAATTCTTGCAATATTTATATTCGTGTAAGGTTTTTTTCCTGTTCTATCTCTTACAAGTTTTCTACAATTTTGTTTTAATGTGTCGATTAAATTTTTTTCTTGATTTTTATTTTGTAGTGAAAAAGTCCTACAAATATTTGAAATTTCATCTTCCATGTCAAAAATAAAATTTTCATTTATTTCGTCTTGAGGTATGCCTTTATATGAAATAACAGGTTTTTTTATTTTTCCATTATTAGAAACAATTATAGTTACTTCCAAATATCCATTTAAAGATAAATTTTTTCTTTCTTTGATAGATTGTGAGTCTGCACTTACACCGATAGAACCATCTAAATACATCCTTCCAGTGGGAGCTTTATCAATTACTTGAGGAATTTTTCCTGGAAATATTCTAATTATATCACCGTTTTCTATAAGTAATGTTTGAGGAATTTGCATCTTTTTAGCAAATGTTACATGTTCTTTCATGTGTCTATGTTCTCCATGAACTGGGATAATACATTTAGGTTTTACCCAACTATACATATCTTTCAAATCATCTCTGTTTGGGTGGCCAGAAACATGGACGAAAGCATTTTCCTCAGTTATAATTTCTACATCCTCTTTTGTAATTTGATTTTGTAATTGGTAAAGTTTTTTTTCATTTCCTGGAATAATTTTAGATGAAAAAATTACAGTGTCTCCGCTTTCTAAAGAAACATCCTGATGGGTCCCGTTTACTATCCTATTCATAGCGCCCATAGGTTCGCCTTGACTACCAGTGCAAAGGTATAAGATTTTATTTCTTGATAATTTTTTTGCTTCACCAGATTCAATTGGTTCAATTAAATTTTGAAGATAACCACATTTGCGAGCAGCTTTATAAATTCTATGCATAGATCTACCAACTAAACAAATGTCTCTTCCAGTTTTTTTTGCACAATAGAATAACGACTCCATTCGAGCAACATTTGATGCAAATGATGTCACTATGACTTTTTTTGATTTCTTTTCTATTATATTTAATAAGCTTTCTCTTATATCTGCTTCCGATCCTGCTCTTCCTTCACTAAAGACATTAGTAGAGTCACATATCATGGCAATTACACCTTTATTTCCAATATCCATTAATTTTTTTTTATCTATTTCACCGCCTATCAAAGGGTTGGGATCAATTTTCCAGTCACCTGTGTGGAGGACTATTCCTGCAGGTGTAGTTATACAAAGACCATTGGGTTCTAATATTGAATGAGTTAAAGTAATAAAATCAATTTCAAATGGGCCTAATTTAATTTTTCCATTAAGCTGAACTATTTCAATATATTTAGAAATATCAATTTTTTTCTCTTTAAATTTTTCTTGAATTAATATGGCAGTAAATGGGGTTGCATAAATTTTACATTTTAACTTAGGCCATATATGAGCAACACCACCGATATGATCTTCATGAGCATGGGTGAGAACTATTCCTAATAATTCTTTTTTTTTATCTAAAATAAAACCTGGATCTGGATAAATCACATCAATGCCAGGAATTGATTCATCTGCAAAAGTTATTCCCATATCAACAATAATCCATTTTTGATTATCTTCTTTTCCATAAGAATATAAGTTCATATTTGCACCTATTTCACCGGAACCGCCTAGAGGGCAAAAAATAAGTTCTTCTTTTTTCATTTTAATAAATCTTTATGAATTTTCATAATCCCCTTTATTGTTATATTTTCATCTACTATAGATTTTTTATAAGTATACTTTTTAAAATGTTTAGCATAACCACCTGTAAGTATTAATTTGTAACTTTTATTGCTTGATAAAACTATTTTTTTTATAATATTATTAATTAATCCTTGATATCCCCATAAGAAACCAGCGTTAAGGGCATCTTTTGTATTTTTTCCATAAGATTTTACAGTTTTTTTTAATTTTAAGATTGGAAGTAAAGCCGTAAATTGATTTAAATTTTTTATAGATAGGTTAACTCCGGGCGCTATTACCCCTCCATCATAAAAACCAGGCTTCTTAACAATATCAAAAGTAGTTGCCGTACCAAAATCAATTACTAAGCAATTAGATTTGTAATGATAAAAAGATCCGATTGCATTAGCAATTCTATCTGATCCTACTTGAGAAACATTGTTTACTTTAAATTTGATAATCTTTTTAAGATTTAACTGTTTTATTTCAATTGTAATAAATTTATTTTTTTTAAAAAAAAGTTTTATCATATTATATACGGAAGGAACAACACTGGAAAAGAGTATTTTTTTATTTAGACTTTTCATTAAAAATTTTTTTAAAAACTTATCTCGTTCATTTTTTATCTTAAGCTTTGAAGTTTCTATACTATACGATTTTAATATTCTATATCTTTTATTTAATAAAGATAGTTTTGTTAAAGTATTGCCTACATCTCCCACTAAATATTTCATTTAAACTTGAGAACCTTTCTTTTTAAATAAAAAAAGTCATATTTATTTATATCAGATAACAGTTTTTCATATTCTTTTTTAATATGTAACAAAATAATATCATTTTCGATTTTTTTATCAGAAAATTTATTTAATGATGTTGATTTAAAATTTCTATTAATAGGCGATAAAATTGTATTGATGCCTATGCCAATAATAAGAAATTTTTTATTTTTAAATTCTATGAGCTCTTGTAAAATACCAGATATTTTATTTTTTCTAATCATTAAATCATTAGGTAATTTTATTGAAATTTTATGTGTAAGATATTTGCTTAATATCTTTTTAATAATGTACGGGTTAAGAATTGTAAACTGATTAAATTTAATTTTTTTATTATCCACTCTAAAAAAGATAGACACGAACAAATTTCCCTTTTGAGAAATCCATTTTTTTCCCATAGTACCTCTTCCTTTTGTTTGTTTTTCGGCTGATATAAGTGTTGGATTAATCTTATTTTTTTTAATTAACTTTATTGCCTCATCATTTGTACTTTTTACTTTTATATGCTTAATAATTTTAAGTTTCATTAATAAGAAAATATAGAGTTTACAATATTGTTTAAGATTGAAGGGTATAAAAAAAACGTAATTATAAAAAAACAGCTTAAAAATACCGTGCTTGAGATATTATAGTTTTTTATATGATCAAATTGTTTTTCTATTTCATCAAAATATATAATCTTAATTATTCTTAAATAGTAGAATGCTGATATTACTGTTGTTAACAACCCAATAATTGCTAAAACATACATTTCATTTTCTATAACTGCCATAAATACATAAAACTTTGCAAAAAACCCAGCCATAGGGGGTATGCCGGCAAGCGAAAAGAGAATGATTAGAAAAGCAAAAGCTATCATTGGGTTTTTTTTAGAGATGCCAGCTAAATCGCTTATGTTTTCTGTATATTTCCCATTTTTTTTCATTAAAAACATACACCCGAAAATACCAATGTTCATCACAGCATAAATCGTTATGTAAACTACTGAACTACTGTACCCTGAAACTGTTCCAGTAGCTATTCCTGCTAATGCATAGCCAATATGGCCTATAGAACTATAAGCTATAAGTCTTTTAATATTTTTTTGACCTATTGCAGCTACAGCACCTAAAAGCATAGAACCTACTGAAATAAAAATTATTATGGTTTGCCATTCTGAAATAATATTTTCAAAAGGAGTTTGCATAAATCTTATCAATACGGCTAATCCTGCAATCTTCGGGGCTACTGCAAAGAAATTCGTTATAGAAGTTGGTGCGCCTTCATAAACATCAGGGGTCCACATATGGAAAGGTACAGCAGATATTTTAAATGCTAACCCAACTAAAATAAAAACAATTGAAAATATTGCACCAGTATTCTCTTTATTTAATTCTGTTGAAATTGTTTCAAAGTTTGTAGATCCTGTAAAGCCATAAAGTAACGAACATCCATAAAGTAATAAACCAGAAGAAAGAGCGCTTAATACAAAATATTTTATTCCAGCCTCGGTTGATCTTATATTGTCTCTATCTATTGCAGCTAATATGTAAAGTGAAAGTGACTGTAATTCTAAACCTAAATAAAAGAGAATAATATCGTTTGAACTCACCATTATAAACATTCCTAAAATTGATAATAAAACTATTATTGGATATTCAAATTTATTTAATTGCTGATCCTTTATAAATAATTGTGAACAGTTAATTACGAAGATACTAGAAATCAATATTAAAATTTTTATAAAATTTGCAAATGGATCTCTTATAAAACTATCAGAAAAAATTAAGACAGATTCTTTATTAATATTTAAAATTATAAAACTTGTGGCTATTAGTATGATTAATGAAAGTTTAGTAATTAAATTATAACTATTTTTTATAAAAACCCCTAACATCAATAAAATAAAAATAGAGATCAATAAAAACATCTCAGGTAATAGTATGTTTAAATTATCTATCATTTGTTAAGTACCATTTTATTATTTATCTCTATTTGATAATTATTTATCAAATTATTAATAGAAACATCAGTTGAGTCTAGCAAGATTTCTGGGTAGAATCCAAATCCAATAGTCGTTAATGCTAGCAATCCAAGTATAAACACTTCAGAAAAATTTAAATCTTTTAGTTTTTCTATTTCTTTGTTTTTTAATTTTCCAAATATCACTCTCTTAGTTAGCCACAACATGTAAGCAGCACCCAAAACTACTCCCGTGCTCGCTAGTATTGCTGCTATGTAATTTTTTTTAAACGTCCCTACTAATACTAAAAATTCTCCTAGAAAACCTGTCGTGCCAGGTAAACCAAGAGCACCTAAAACAAATATTATAAATAAAAAAGAATATTTAGGTAATTTGTTAACGACACCTCCATATGAGGAAATAAGTCTAGAATGAGTTCTGTCATACAAAACTCCCACGCATAAAAATAATGCGGCAGAGATTAAACCATGACTTATCATTTGATAAATACCCCCTTCTATACCTTGTTGAGTAAAAGTAAATATTCCAAGTGTCACAAAACCCATATGAGCTACAGATGAATATGCAATTAATTTTTTCATATCCTCTTGCATAAGCGCTACTAAAGAAGTGTAAATAATAGCTATTATGCTAAGAAAAAATATTAAAGGAATAAAATATTCAGAAGCCAAAGGAAACATAGGTATAGAAAATCTTAAGAAACCATAACCAGCCATCTTTAAAAGTATAGCTGCCAATATTACAGATCCTGCAGTTGGAGCTTCTACATGAGCATCAGGTAACCATGTATGAACCGGCCACATAGGCATTTTTACTGCAAAAGAGCTAAAAAAGGCCAGCCATAGCAAATATTGATACTGTTCAGGAATTTTAGTCTCAAATATTTGAATAACATCAGTTGTTCCAGTTATCCAATAAATAGCAATGACTGCCACAAGTAATAAAACCGATCCTAATAAAGTAAATAAGAAAAATTTAAATGCAGAGTAAACCCTTTTTGGACCTCCCCAAACTCCTATTATCAAAAACATGGGTATTAAACCCGCTTCAAAAAATAAATAAAAAACTACTAAATCAAGAGAACAAAATACACCTAGCATAAAAGTTTCTAATACAAGAATAGCTATAAGAAATTCTCTAATTCTAACTTTAACGCTGTTAAGACATGAAATAATACAAATAGGAGTTATAAAAGTAGTTAAAACAATAAATAAAATCGATATTCCGTCTATTCCTAATTTGTATTTAATTAAACCACTTATCCAAACAATATCTTCAACAAACTGAAATTCTGAAGTACTATTGTCAAAAGAATACCACAAAAATAGAGCCAATAAAAAATTTGAAAGACTAGTAAAAAGCGAAACATAAATCGCACCATTATTTTTTTTTGGATCATTAAATAAAAAAATAAAGATTGAACCAAGCAATGGTAAGAAAATAATTGTAGATAAAATTGGAAAGTTCATTTATTTTAAAATCAAATAAGTTATTAAAGCTGATAAGCCTATCAACATAACAAAGGCATAGTCATAAATAAAACCACTTTGAAATTGAACAGCTTTATTAGAAATATGTTTTATTATTTTCGATATTCCATCGGGACCAAATCTGTCTATTGTATTTTGATCTCCTTTTTTCCAAAAAATTACTCCTAATTTTTTTAATGGATTGACTAAAACTATCGTGTATAATTCATCTATATACCATTTATTTAATAAAAAATTGTATAATGGCATGTTTGTTTTTTTAAACTCTTCTAATATTTTAGTGTTTTTAATAAAGTAAAAATATGAAATAGGTATAGCAAGAATAACTAGAACAGGAGTAGTCATTAGAAACCATAAAGGTATATTCTCATGTTCAAAATTTTTTAAAAAGAATATCGAGTTTTCCCAAAAATTTTTACTATAATCACCAATAAATAAATCTTTAAAAATATATCCAGCAAATAACGAGCCTATTGCTAAAACAAATAAAGGTGTTAACATTATAAAAGGTGACTCATGAGTTTTTTCTAACGGAATGTTTTTGTTATTGTAGGATCCATGAAAAGTTTTAAATATTAATCTCCAAGAATATATTGCAGTTAAAAAAGCAGTTATAATTCCTACAGTTGCAGCATAGTTTCCAATAGTAGATTGTTTGAGGTAAGCAAATTCTATTATTGCGTCTTTAGAATAAAAACCGGATAAAAAAGGGAAACCAGTTAAAGCTAGTGTTCCTATAAGCATCAAAAAATAAGTGTAAGGTAGTTTGTTTCTTACTCCTCCCATATTTCTTATATCTTGCTCTTCTTTAAACGCATGAATCACTGATCCCGCTCCAAGAAAAAGAAGTGCTTTAAAAAAAGCATGTGTAAATAAATGAAACATAGCTACATGATAAGCTCCTACACCAGCAGCAAAAAACATGTAACCTAATTGGCTACAAGTAGAGTAAGCTATTATTTTTTTAATATCATTTTGAACTAAAGCTACAGAGGCGGCAAAAATTGCGGTTACCATGCCAACTATAGCTACTAAATTAAGCGCAATCTCAGAAAATTCAAACAGAGGAGAACATCTAACAACTAAAAAAACACCTGCGGTAACCATAGTAGCAGCATGAATTAAAGCTGAAACAGGAGTTGGTCCTTCCATTGCATCTGGCAGCCAGGTATGAAGTAAAAATTGAGCTGATTTTCCCATAGCTCCTATAAATAAGAATACACAAATAAATGTTATTAAACTTCCTTCAATTCCAAATAAACTAATAATTTCGTCTTTAATGACTGGAGCCAAACTAAATACCTCATTAAAGTTAATGGTGCCAAAGTAGAAAAAGATCAAAAATATTCCAACTGCTAAACCAAAATCACCAACTCTATTAACTATAAATGCCTTTATAGCAGCATTGTTTGCTGTTTCCTTTTTATACCAAAATCCTATTAATAAATAAGAGCACAATCCTACTCCTTCCCAACCGAAAAATAGTTGTAAAAAATTATCAGAAACTACAAGTGCCAACATGGAAAAAGTAAATAAAGAGAGATAAGACATAAATCTTGGTTTATGAGGATCATGACTCATATAACCAATTGAATAAATATGTACTAAGGCAGAAACGAATGTAACTACTACTAACATTACCGAGCTTAATGGATCAATATTTACTGACCAATTAGCTACAAAATTTTCAGAACTTATCCACTCAAAAATTTTATAATTTCCATATTCTTTGTAAATAATTCCTTTGTAAAAAATTAGAGCTGAAAGAATTGCAGACGCAACCGTAAATATACTTGTAGTAATTTCAGCAAATAATTTACTTAAAGATTTTCCTAAATAACCTATTATAGCTCCTACTAAAGGCAAAAATATTACTGCGTATTCCATTTAACCTTTCATCCCATGAATATCTTCAACTCTTATGGATCCTTTTTGTCTATAAAAAATTACAATTATCGCTAATCCAATTGCAGCCTCCGCTGCAGCAACTGTTAAAATTATCATTGTAAAAATTTGACCAACAATATCTTCAGTAAAAATAGAAAAAGAAATTAAATTAATATTTACTGCAAGTAGAATTAACTCCACGGACATTAAAATTACAATTACATTTTTTCTATTTAAAAAAATACCAACTACACCTAAGAAAAAAACAATGGCTCCCAAAGTGAGATAATGTCCAAGACCAATATCAATCATCAATTTTTACTCCCTTATTAAATTCAACTTTTTTTAATTCAACAGCAGTAGAGGGTTCTCTTGATACTTGACTGATATAACTTTGTTTTTTTACACCTTCACGCTTTCTGTAAGTTAGAAGAATTGCTCCTATCATTGATAAAAGTAATATTATTCCTGAGATTTGAAAATATAAAATATAGTCGGTATACAAAACTTTTCCAATTGCATGGGTATTAGATATATTTTCATCTATGGTTAAGACACTACTTGTAACTATATTACTTTTGTATTTCCATCCACTAATAACTACCAAAAGTTCAAGAAAAATTAAAATACTTACTAATAAACCAGAGGGAATGTGAGTTGATTTTTTTCCTATAAACCAAGATTGTTTTTGTTCAGCTACATTTAGCATCATCACTACAAATAAAAAAAGAACTGCAACCGCTCCGACATAAACAATTAAAATTATCATCCCTAAAAATTCAGCCCCAACCATAATGAACAGGCAACCTACAGAGATAAAATCTAAAATTAAAAAAAAAACAGAATGTATGGTATTTCTAGATGTGATTACCATTAAAGTTGAAAAAATTGTAATAAGAGAAAAAAAATAAAAGAAAATTGCGTGAGTAAGCATCTATCTATAAGGTTTATCTAATTTAATATTTTTAGCTAAAACAGACTCCCATCTGTCTCCATTGTCTAGTAATTTTTCCTTGTTATAATAAAGCTCTTCTCTAGTTTCTGTTGCAAACTCAAAATTTGGACCTTGCACAATAGCATCAACCGGACATGATTCTTCACAAAGTCCACAATAGATGCATTTTAGCATATCTATGTCATATCGTGTTGTCTTTCTACTTCCGTCAGGTCTCTCTGTTGACTCTATTGTTATTGCTTGAGCAGGACAAACAGCTTCGCATAACTTACACGCTATACATCTCTCTTCACCACTCGGGTATCTACGTAGCGCGTGTTCTCCTCTCATTCTTGGACTAATTGATCCTTTTTCATGTGGATAATTGATAGTTTTAGAAGGTCTAAACATTTCCTTAACAGCAATAATTAATCCAGAAATAAATTCAGATAGAAAAATTATTTTGAGTATTCTGTTAATTTTCATTTAAAAATCCTTTGTTGGTAATAAATCGAAAAAAAATAAAAAACTTGCAGTTAAAACTAAATATACTAAAGAAAATGGTAAGAATACTTTCCAACCTAATCTCATCAATTGATCGTATCTATATCTTGGAACTATAGCTTTAACTAATGCAAATAAAAAAAATAAAAATAAAATTTTAGAGACCATCCACACTGGTGGTGGCACTGAATTAAAAGGAAAGATATCAATTATAGGAAGCCAGCCCCCTAAAAACAAAATACTTCCCATTGCGCACATTAATAATATATTAGCATATTCACCTAACCAAAACATTGCGTACATCATTCCAGAATATTCAGTTTGATATCCAGCTACTAGTTCGGCCTCTGCTTCAGGTAGATCAAAAGGAGGTCTATTAGTTTCTGCTAATGCAGAAATAAAAAATATAACAAACATGGGAAAAAGCGGAAGAATATACCAAAGATCTTTTTGGGCTAAAACTATATCGCTTAAATTTAATGAGCCAACACAGAGCAAGACATTAATTATTATTATTCCTATAGAAACTTCATATGAAACCATTTGAGCAGCAGACCTTATAGCTCCTAGGAAAGGATATTTTGAATTAGATGACCATCCTCCCATTATAATTCCGTACACTCCTAAAGAAGAAACAGCAAATAAATATAATATGCCAACGTTAATATCAGCCAAAACAAAAGTTTCACTCATCGGAATTACTGCCCAAGCAACTAAAGCAAGAGTCATAGTTACTATAGGAGCTAAAATAAATATTATTTTATTTGCACTAGCTGGGATTATTATTTCTTTAAAGATATACTTAAGAGCATCAGCAATTGTTTGAAACAATCCAAAAGGCCCAACAACATTCGGGCCTCTTCTTTTTTGAACTAATCCCCAAACTCTTCTATCTAACCAAACTATAAGAGCTACAGAGACTAGAATTGGTATGATTACAAAAATAATTTTGTAAATTTCTTGAAAAAATAAGTTTAAATTTCCCATTCTTTATTATTAGTTATATTTTTTATTTTATCTTCTTTAATCGATTTACATTCAGCCATTGTTTTTGATGACCTAGATATTGAATTTGTAAAATAGTAATCAACTTTATTAACATTAATTTTTTCATCCTTAAAAGTAGTAATCTTTTTAATATTTTTTTTGATGATGCTCTTTGGTAATAAATCGATTTTTGAAAAGTTAGGAATATTCTTTAACACTTCTTCTCTTAAAGAAATTTTATCTCTCACTACAATACTGTTATTTAATTTTTTCGAAATTAAATTAAATATTTTCCAATCTTCAAAAGATTTTCCTGTTGGATAAGAAGCTTTTCTACATTTTTGGATTCTTCCCTCTAAATTTGAAAATAAACCATCTTGCTCAGTGTAAGCAGGACTTGGTAAAATTACATCGGCTATCTCGGCTCCTCTATCTCCATGGCTGCCCTGATAGATAATAAATTCATCTTTTTTATTTATCTTAATATTATCAGAACCTAATAGGTATAATAATTTAAATTCATTATTTAAAATTTTATCAAAAAATATAAAGTTATTATCTTGACTTAAACTTATTAATTTTAAGTCAATGCATCCAACTGTAGAAGAATTTTGAGTTAAAATATTTAAGGCATTCCAATTTTCGCTAATAAAATTATTTTGAATTAAAAATTCTTTCATTTCCTCAAATATAAATTGTCCTTTATCACCTAAAAGAGCTGACTCTCCTATAATGACAATAGGTTTCTTAGAAGATAAAAATTTTTGACTAAATTCACTTTTTTTATTTACTAATTCATTTATTTCTTTTGTGCTGTCTCCAACGATTTTATAATCATAAGTAAGATCTCCTGGGTCCCCTATGGAATATATTGGAAGTTTGTTTGATTTATGAGTTTTTTTTATTCTTGCATTTAACATAGTTGCTTCATGTCTAGGATTAGATCCTATAATTAAAATTAAATCAGCTTCTTCGATTCTTTTAATTGTTGAGTTAAAAAGATAATTTATTTTATCATCTGGATTTATGTAGAATTTCTTTTCTCTTACTTCTAAATTTTGACTTCCAATAATGTCGTTAAACAATTTTTTAAACACAAAGGAGTTTTCTAAACTTACCATATCACCTATATGACCAGCAATATTATTTGGATTAGTGTTTTTAATTTTTTCTGAAACTACATCTATAGCTTCGTCCCATGTACATTTGACTAATTTATTATTTTTTTTAATATATGGACTATCCAAACGTTGTTTAAGCAACCCATCACATGAGTATCTAGTCTTATCAGAAATCCACTCTTCATTTATATCATTATTTAATCTTGGTAAAATTCGTTTCACTTCCCAACCGTAAGTATCAACTCTAATATTTGATCCGACAGCATCTAAGACATCTATACTCTCAGTTTTTTTAAGTTCCCATGGCCTAGCTTCGAATGCGTAAGGTTTAGATGTCAACGCTCCAACTGGACACAAATCAATTACATTGGCTGATAATTCTGAGTCCATTGATTTTTCAAGATAAGTAGTTATCTCCATATCCTCGCCTCGACCAATTGCTCCTAATTCTTCGACTCCCGCAACTTCTGTGGCGAACCTTACACAGCGTGTACAATGAATACACCTTGTCATTTGTGTTTTAATAAGAGGTCCCATGTATTTATCTTTTACAAATCTTTTATTTTCCACAAATCTTGATTTGTCTACCCCGTAGTAAAGTGATTGATCTTGTAAGTCGCACTCACCACCTTGATCACAAACTGGGCAATCTAGTGGATGATTAGCTAATAAAAATTCCATAATACCTTTTCTTGCTTTTTCCACTAAGTTAGTATTTGTTTTAATATTCATCCCTTCAGTAGCAGGCATAGCGCATGATGCGATTGGCTTTGCAGACTTTTCCATTTCGACAAGACACATTCTACAATTTCCTGCAATTGAAAGTTTTTCGTGATAACAAAATCGTGGTATTTCAACATTTGCTAATTCACAAGCTTGAAGAACTGTCATTCCTTTTTCAAAATCTATTTCTTTACCATTAATAGTTATTTTAGGCATTTTCTTTTTCTAGTAAGTGTTGATCAACTAAATATGGAACATTTCTTTTTTTCTTAACAAGCGGATCATTAGAACATCTTTTATCTAGCTCTTTTCTAAAATGTCTCAATAGTCCTTGAACAGGCCATGCAGATCCTTCTCCAAAAGCACAAATAGTATGCCCCTCAATTTGTTTTGTAACATCAGAAAGTAAATCAATGTCACTAAAAGTTGCATTCCTTTTTGCTGCTCTATCTAAAATTCTCCACATCCATCCTGATCCTTCTCTACAAGGAGTACATTGTCCGCAGCTTTCATGTTTGTAAAATCTAGCTATTCTTGCCATACAAGCTACGATATCCTGATCTTTATTTATAACTACAACTCCTGCAGTTCCCAAACCACTTTTATTCGCAATTAATGAGTCAAAATCCATTGTGATAGTTTCACAAATTTTTTTTGGTAGTAAATGCATCGAAGATCCACCTGGTATTACAGCCTGCAAATTATCCCATCCACCTAATACTCCCCCAGCGTGTTTCTCTATTAGTTCTTTTAGTGGTATCCCCATTTCTTCTTCAACATTACAGGGACTATTTACGTTGCCTGAAATACAGAAAATTTTTGTTCCAGTATTTTTTGGTTTACCTAATGATGAAAACCATTTTGCTCCTCGCCTTAATATTGTTGGTACAACAGCAATTGTCTCAACGTTGTTCACTATTGTAGGGCAACCATATAAACCAACTAATGCTGGAAAAGGAGGTTTTAATCTTGGTTGTCCTTTATTTCCTTCTATACTTTCTAATAAAGCTGTTTCTTCACCACAAATATAAGCTCCAGCTCCATAATGGATAAAAATATCTAAATTCCAACCTGTGCCACAGGCATTTTTACCAATAAAATTTTTTTGATAAGCTTGATCAATAGCTTGTTGTAATCTTGCACCTTCATGAAAATATTCTCCTCTGATATAAATATAGCAAACGTGAGCATTAATAGCATAAGCAGCTATTAAACATCCCTCTATAAGTTTTTGAGGTTCAAACCTGATTATATCTCTATCTTTACAAGTCCCCGGTTCTGACTCATCGGCATTAATAACAAGATAATGTGGTCTTGAACCTAACTCTTTAGGTGCAAAAGACCATTTTAATCCTGTAGAAAATCCTGCGCCTCCGCGACCTCTAAGCTCTGAAGATTTTATTTCATTAATAATCCAATCTCTTCCTTTTGCTAAAATCTCTTTAGTATTTTTCCAGTCATCTCTCTTTAATGATTTGTCAATTTCCCACCCATGCTTATTGTAAAGATTTTGAAATATTTTGTCCTCTTCTTTAAGCATGATTTTCCCCATTTAAATTTTTTATTTTTTCAGGCGATGTATTTTTCCGCCCTCTGTAAGAACCAGGTTTTAATGGTTTATCATTAATTAAAGATTCTAATATATCATTTGTATTTTTTTCATTTAAATCCTCATAATAATCGTTATTAATTTGCATCATTGGTGCATTAACGCAGGCTCCTAAACACTCTACTTCAATCCATGAACATTTACCATTTTTTGAAATTTCTCCCTCATTAGGAGATATTTTTTCTTTACATGATTTAACTATTTTATCTGCTCCTCTAATTAAACAAGGACTTGTGGTACAAACTTGAATGAAGTACTTTCCTACAGGAGATAAATTATACATCGTATAAAAAGTTGCTACCTCATAAACTTTTATATAAGACATAGTTAAATATTTCGCTATATACTTTAAGGCTGCTAAAGGAATCCAATTTTGATTTTGTCTTTGTGCAAGATAAAGTAGAGGCATTACCGCACTTTTTTTATTTTTTTTTGGATATCTTTTTAAAATTTCCTCTGCTTTTTTTAAGTTTTCACTTGAAAAACTAAAAGTTTCAGGTTGTTGATCATGTATTTTTTTTAAACTCATCTGTCTACTTCTCCAAAAACAATATCTAAAGAACCTAAAACTGCAGGTACATCTGCTAACATATGCCCACGTATTAAATAATCCATCGCCTGTAGATGAGAAAATCCTGGAGCTCTTATTTTGCATCTATAAGGTTTGTTGCTTCCGTCCGATATTAAATATACTCCAAATTCTCCTTTGGGTGCCTCTACTGCACAGTATACATCTCCTTGGGTGACCCTGTAACCTTCGGTGAAAAGCTTAAAATGATGTATTAGTGCTTCCATTGAAACTTTAAGATCATCTCTTTTAGGGGGAGATATTTTTCCATCTACAGATTTAATTGGGCCTCTAGGTAAATTTTTAATACATTGTTTAATTATTTTTACACTCTCTCTCATTTCTTCTATTCTACAAAGATAACGATCATAACAATCTCCATTTTTTCCTATTGGTATATTAAAATCTAAGTCTTCATAGCACTCATAAGGTTGAGATTTTCTTAAATCCCATGAAACTCCAGAACCTCTAAGCATGACTCCAGAAAAACTGTGATCTAAAGCTTCTTGTTTACTTACAATTCCTATTTCTACATTTCTTTGCTTAAAAATTCTGTTTTCTGTGAGAAGACTTTCTAAATCATCTATAATTTTAGGAAATGTTAGACAAAATTTATCTATATCTTCAATTAGTTTTGTTGGTAAATCTTGATGAATACCTCCAGTTCTAAAAAAATTAGCATGTAATCTCGATCCTGATGCTCTTTCATAAAAGGTCATAAGCGTTTCTCTTTCTTCAAAACCCCAAAGAGAAGGTGTTAAAGCTCCTACGTCTAAGGCTTGAGTAGTAACATTTAATATATGGCTTAAAATTCTTCCAATTTCACAAAACATAACTCTTATGTATTTAGCTCTTATCGGGACTTCTATGTTTAACAATTTTTCAGTTGCCATAGCAAAAGCATGCTCTTGGTTCATAGGAGCAACATAATCAAGCCTGTCAAAATAAGGTAATGCTTGCGTGTAAGTTTTATGTTCTATTAATTTTTCTGTTCCTCTATGAAGAAGTCCTATGTGTGGGTCCGCTTTTTCAACTATTTCCCCGTCTAATTCTAATATTAACCTTAAAACACCATGGGCAGCTGGATGTTGCGGTCCAAAATTTAAATTTAATTTTTTAGTTTTTTTCATTTGTTTTATTTTTGTCTTTTATTTCTTTTAAATATTTTGTGCCTTCCCATGGGCTTTGGAAATCAAAGTCTCTATAACTTTGTTCTAATTTGACCGGTTCGTATATTACTTTTTTATTTTTTTCACTGTATCTTACTTCTGTAAAACCCGTCAGTGGGAAATCTTTTCTTAAAGGATGACCTTTAAAATTATAATCAGTTAAAATTCTTCTTAGGTCAGGGTGATTTATAAATTTTATCCCATACATGTCAAAAACTTCTCTTTCCATCCAATTAGCCGAAGAAAATATCTTAGTTACAGAAGGAATTTTTTTGTCTGCTTCAAAATTTATAGATACTTTTATTCTGAGATTATTTTCGTGAGATAAAAGTAAATAAACAAGTTTAAATCTCTTTTCCTCATTAGGATAATCAACTCCAGCTATATCTATTAATTGTCTAAATCTACATTTGTCTTTTGACTTAAGAAATTGAATTGTGTTTATAAGTTCATCCACACTTGTTTCAATTAATAGTTCATCATTTGCAATTACTGATTTTTGTATTTTACTTGCTAATTCTGAATTAACTATTTTTTCAAGCTCATTAATATTAATTGTTGACATAAAATTATCTTTTAATTGTACCTTGTCTTCTAATTTTTTTTTGAAGTTGAAGTATACCGTATAACAATGCCTCTGCTGATGGAGGACATCCTGGAACATAAATATCAACTGGCACTATTTTATCGCAGCCTCTTACAACAGAGTAAGAGTAATGGTAGTAACCTCCTCCGTTTGCACAGCTTCCCATTGACACTACATATCTAGGTTCTGGCATTTGATCGTAAACTTTTCTCAAAGCTGGAGCCATCTTATTTGTAAGAGTTCCAGCTACAATCATAACATCTGATTGTCTAGGTGATGCTCTTGGAGCAGCTCCAAATCTTTCTAGATCGTATCTAGGCATAGAAGTTTGCATCATCTCTACAGCACAACAAGCCAAACCGAATGTCATCCAGTGAAGAGACCCTGTCCTAGCCCAATTTATCAAATTGTCTGTTGAAGTAGTTATAAATCCTTTTTCAGCAAACTCTTTTGCAATTTCTTTAAACTCAGCAGGAATTTCCTTTTGCTTCTCATCAAAAGGGTTCATTTTTATTCCCATTCTAAAGCTCCTTTTTTCCATTCATAAATAAATCCCACAGTAAGTACTCCAAGAAAAAACATCATGGACCAAAACCCGATTGGGCCAATATTTCCTAAAGTAATTGCCCACGGAAATAAAAAAGCGATTTCAAGATCAAAAATAATAAATAATATAGCTACTAAATAAAATCGAACATCAAATTCCATCCTTGAATCGTCGAAAGGTTCAAAACCACACTCATAAGCTGACAATTTTTCTGGATCAGGGTTGCTAGGAGAAGCTAAAAAATTTAATAAAATAAAGCCTGCACTTAAGAACAGAGCTATAAATAAAAAAATTATTATAGATAAATAGTCGTTTAAAAAATTATAAATCATTTTAAATCAATACCTACCTTGATACATTTTAGCTCAAGGATTCTTATATTAATTAATTGTACTTATAACATTAAACTCAAAAGAGTACAGTACAAGATGGTAGCACTAATAATGAAGACAGTTGCAAGTTTTAACCTAGATGAAAGTAGTTATCAACTAGTGGCGGGAGTGACGGGACTCGAACCCGCGACCTCCTGCGTGACAGGCAGGCGCTCTAACCAACTGAGCTACACCCCCACGTTTAATGGTGGGCGGTAAAGGACTCGAACCTATGACCCTCTCGGTGTAAACGAGATGCTCTACCAACTGAGCTAACCGCCCTATATTAAACAGAACCGAGATATACAACAAAAAAATTATAATGTAAAAAGTAAAAAAAAAATAATTTATGTTTAAGTCAATTACCTGTATTATCTAAGTATATGATTATTCGATGTAATGCGTGCGAAAAAAGTTTCATAGTGCCAGATAACGCAATAACAGCTAAAGGCAGACTGGTCCAATGTAATTCTTGCGGGAATAAATGGACACAATTTCCAGTAAAAAAGGATCAACAAAAAAATATTAAAAAACCTTCTAAAACAATAATTAAAGAGGTAATCAATAATTAAAAAATAAAACCTGTTTCTGTTAAGAAGAAAAAGAGTACTAAAAAGAAGACGAAAGCTCTTGATCCTTATTCTGAAGAATATCTAAAAAAGAAGCATGGAATAAAAATTATAAATCCATCGAGTCAAACTAGTAAAAAAATAAAGGATAAAAAAACAAAAATTAAAACTGGATTTGGTTTTTATGGGTTTCTGATTATTCTGTTTTTTACTTTAATAACAATCTTCGGTATCTTAAACATTACTAGAGAAATAATTGAATTTAATTTTCCTTTAATTGCAACGTATGTTGATCACTTGTTTGAAACATTTAATAACATTAAGTTAATAATTTCAGACATGATTTCAAATTATTAAAAATTAATGGAAGAAAAATTTAGTAGTATTGAAATTTTGGATGCTGTTGAAGAAATATTAAGTAAAAAAAATAATAAAATTGACAAACAGCAAATAAATCAAAATAAAATTAGAAGTGCTGTTCCAGTTGATACTGAAAATATAATTTTGCAGGCAGAAAAATTTTTAAAAAAATAACTTATTTTTCTAATTCTTTTATGTCTAAAAATTCTTCAGAAAGAGATTGGTTATTTTTTTTTATTTCTTTAAAAAAATTCCAAGCCAAAACAAGCATTGTATTTTTATTATTTTTAACAAATTTTTTACTTTTAATAGGTATTTTTACTCCAGGAATAAACTTCCCTTGTTTTAATTTGTTGTCCTCTACAATAAAATCAATCTCCTGAGATATTCCAAAAAAATTTAATGCTGTTGTAGCTTTTGCTGGGGAGCCATAGCCTATGATTTGCCTTCCTTCATCTTTAATTTTTTTAATATTTTTTAATACGTTTTCTCTAATTTTATAAACCTTCATAGCAAACTCTTGATAAGTTTTATATTTTTTAATACCAAACTGCTCCTCTTCCTTAAGAAAAGATTTAACAGATTGCTCTACTTTCAACTTTTTATTGTCTTTTTTAATATATACTCTTAAAGAACCGCCATGTGTTTGAATTTTTTCAACTTTAAAAATTTTTGCTTTAAATTGATCAAAAAAGTTTTTAAGCGAAGTTAAAGACCAATAATTATAGTGTTCATGATAAATATTATCAAATGTTAAATCTTTTAAAGTATTCATTAGATATTGAACTTCTATAATTATTGTACCTTTATTACTTAATAACTTAAGCATACACTCAGCCATCTCTTTTAAATTATCAGAATGAGCAAAAACATTTGATGCTAAAATAATATCAGCATTCTTTTTAATTTTCTTGATTATTTTTTTGTTTAAAAAGCCGTTTAATGTTTTAATCTTTTTCTTATTAGCTAATTTAGCTAAATTTTTAGCTGGCTCAATTCCTAAGATATTATTAAAATTTAATCTTTTGAATGGTTCTAAAGCAACACCGTCGTTGGAACCTATATCTATAATAAAAGATTTTTTTGGATTTAATTTAAATTCTTTTACATATTTTTCTGCAGCTAGTCTAAAATGATTTCTAAATGACTCAGAAGTTGAGGAAGTATAAAGATAATTCGAAAACATTTTTTTTGGATCTACAGATACTGACAACTGACAATTGTGACATTTATAACAATAATTTACTTCTAAAGGGTACATCTCACAATTTTGATCTTTTTTTGATAACAAATTATTCGCTAAAGGCTGATAGCCTAGTGAAATAACTCTTTTTAAATTTGTGTTTCCACAGGATCTACAATCAAATTTATAACAACTCATTAACAAATCTTTTTCTTTCTCATCAACAAATATATGTTTTATAGTGTGAGTAATTCCATAGTTTGCATGCTCCCTTTCGCCTCTAACCAAATTTAAAAAAGTCGTATCTTTTGTAAAAACCATTGTATGAGCCACATTAGGTTTTATTATTGATAATTGTCCTTCATTTACTACTTGGGTAATTTTAGGTGAATTTGGATTTAATAAATCTTGAAAGACTTCAATAATTTGTCCTTTAGTGAATAAACACTTTTGTTCTTGTTGAGGATGATAATGATTGGCTCTTATAGTTCCCTTTTTTGAGCTTATGAGACCAATCAAATTTATTGGTTCAGTTAATTCGTGATTGCTAATTTTGCCTCTTGAATCTTTATATTCATTTTCTCCATCTCTAACATGCTCTAATTCTGTTATTAAATTTTTTTTTGACCATTTCAGTATCATCTCTTTTATGCTTTGATCAAGTCCGTAAAGAAATTCAAAGCCAGTATCCAATATTTTTTTATTAGATAAAGAAAAACCTAAATTAGGAATTTCATCATTTGTTTCCTTTAAAGTTACTTTTGGATTATATTTTTTACATATTTCTGCAACTTCTTTTACTGTTACTGTATCTTTTGTAAGATTAAAAATCTCTTTTTCAATATTTTCTCTCTCCTCCATAAATTTAAAACATCTTGCCACATCAATTAATGGGACAAGACTTTTTACTTGTCTACCTCCTGCAAATAATTTTAAAACTCCATCTTGAGAAGTAATTTTGGAGAATAAATTTGGCATTATATCAATTCTTGCGGTGTCCGTTGAATAGCCATAAACAGAACCAAGCCTTAAAATTATATAATTTTTTCCTGATTCTTTTAATTGTTTTTCATTGATCGCTTTTGAGGTAGCATATGACAGAACGGGTTTTAGTTGCTCGTTTTCGCTGATATTATTTTTTACTTTCTCCATTCCTTCGAAGACAACATGTGTTGATGGAACTATAATTTTGCATTTTTTACTTATAACATTTAAAATATTCTGAGTTCCTTCTTCAGCTACTAATTTAATCAGTTTATCTTTTTCTAAACTACTCTCATTTTTAGTTCTTGGAACATCTGTAATACCTGCTAAGTGATGAATAATATCTGCATCTTGACAATAATTTTTAATCAGTTCTTTATCTAAAATATCGCCTTGAACAAAATTTATATTCCAGTTTCTAAGCTCATTCACCCTTTCAGAAATAAATCTGTTATCTATTACAGTTATTTTATGAAACCAACTTACTCCGGAATAAATTTTACAAAGTTCAGAGCCAATATAACCAAGCCCGCCTGTAATAATTATATTTTTTTTGATTTCTTCAGTTATTTGCGATTTACATATATTAAATTTTATTATAACTCAATCTTAATGAATATATATGACTGTTTCATGTATTTTGACGAAGATATGATTCTAGATTTACGTCTAAATATATTAAATCAATATGTTAAAAAGTTTGTTATTACTGAGTCCATCTACACTCACAATGGAAAAAAGAGAGATTTAAAATTTGATTTTAATAATTTCAAAAAATTTAAAGATAAAATAGAATATATAGTAGTAGAAACAAATCCTGCAGATCTGCAAAAACTAAAAGATGAAGATGACGTTGAAGTTAAAAATTCAAAAATTTTAGGGAATGCTCTTAAAAGAGAAAATTTTCAGAGAAATATGATATCTAAAGGATTAGACAAAGCTTTGTCTGACGATGTAATTATAATTAGTGATGTGGATGAAATACCTAACTTAAATAATACGAATTTTGTCGAAAAATTAAATATTTTTGAACAAGATATGTTTTATTATAAATTCAATTTAAAACAACCAAACTTAAAATGGTTGGGTTCAAGAGCTTGTAAAAAAAAATACTTAATATCTCCTCAATGGATTAGAAATATAAAAGATAAATCATATCCACTATGGAGATTTGATGTTTTGTTTTCTAAAAATAAATATTTTAAAGTTAACATTGTAAAAAATGGAGGATGGCATTTTTCAAGTGTAAAAACACCAGAGGATATAATTCATAAATTATCAAGTTTTTTACATCATTTAGAGTACGAAGAAAGTAATATTGATATTAATTCTCTAAAATACAAAATGGAAAACAAAAAGGTTTTATACGATCACTCTACTGACAAAAAATCAAATAAATGGAACTCTAATGTTTCTCTGGTTAAATCTAAAGACATTGAACTTCCCGAATATCTGATTAAAAATAAAGATAAATATTTTAATTGGTTTGAGTAAATTTATAAGTTACTAATGTCTTCTTGATATTCCAGATTTTGATTTATCTTTTTCTAGTTGATTTACTTCAACCCATTCAACTCTCTTTAGTGCTTTAGTTAAAGCGTGTTTTAATACCTCATCCACATTTTTAACTGTGACAATATCAATGCTTTTCTTAATAATTTCAGGGATCTCCACTAAATCCTTTTTATTATCATGAGGTATTAAAACTTTTTTAATTCCAGCTCTGTGGGCAGCTAAAAGTTTTTCTTTTAACCCGCCAATAGCTAAAACGACACCCCTTAGAGTGATTTCTCCTGTCATAGCAACATCTTTGTTGAATGGTATTTCTGTTATCGAGGAAATAATGGATGTTACCATACCAATTCCTGCCGACGGACCATCTTTCGGAGTTGCTCCTTCTGGTACGTGAATGTGGAAATCTTTTTTTTCAAAAATTGGAGGAATTATACCGTATTCTAAACTTTTAGATCTTATATACGATTTAGCTGCTTTAATTGACTCTTGCATAACGTCTCCTAATTTCCCAGTTATTTCCATCTTTCCTTTACCAGGCATTATTACAGTTTCAATTTTTAATATTTCTCCACCAACTTCTGTCCAAGCTAATCCCGTTACAACACCAACTCTATTTTTTTCTTCAACTTCACCATAAGAAAATTTTTCTACTCCTAAATAATCTTTAAGATCTTTTTCTTTTATAGGGTTATTTGTTTTTTCATTCGCATCAATTTTTTTAACAGTTTTTCTAGCAATTTTAGATATTTCTCTTTCTAGATTTCTTACACCTGACTCTCTAGTATAATTTCTGATAATTTTTTTATTTATTTTTGCATCAATTCCCCACTCATTTTTTTTTAATCCATTATTTTCGCTTTGCTTTGGAATTAAATATTTTTGAGAAATATTCACTTTTTCGTCTTCTGTGTAGCCTGGTATTCTTATCACTTCCATTCTATCTAAAAGTGGAGGTAAAATATTTAAAGTATTAGCCGTGGTTACAAACATTACATCCGATAAATCGTAATCTACTTCTAAATAATGATCGTTAAATTCTTTATTTTGTTCGGGATCTAAAGCCTCCAGAAGAGCGGAAGATGGATCACCTCTATAATCATTGCCTACTTTGTCAATTTCATCTAATAAAAAAAGAGGATTTCTTGTTCCAGCCTTTTTCATCATTTGAATAATTTTGCCTGGTAAAGATCCAATATATGTTCTTCTGTGACCTCTTATTTCAGCCTCATCTCTAATTCCTCCTAAAGAAATTCTTATGAATTTTCTTCCTGTGGCTTTAGCTATTGATTTACCAAGTGAAGTTTTACCAACCCCTGGCGGTCCAACTAAACATAAAATAGGACCTTTCATTTTTTTCATTCTTTTTTGAACAGCCAAAAACTCTATAATTCTCTCTTTTACTTTATCTAACCCATAATGATCTTCATCTAAAACTTTTTGAGCACTTTTGAGATCGGTATTGACTTTAGAACTAGTAGACCAAGGTAATTCTGTCATCCAATCTAAATAGTTTCTTACTACAGTGGCCTCTGCAGACATCGGGCTCATTGATTTTAATTTTTTAAGCTCTGATAAGCATTTTTCTTGAACTAGTTTTGGCATTTTTGCTTTTGCTATTGATTTCGATAAATTTGAAATTTCATCTTTTCCTTCATCAATTTCACCTAGCTCTTTCTGTATAGCTTTCAATTGTTCATTTAAATAATACTCTCTCTGAGTTTTTTCCATTTGATTTTTTACTCTTCCTCTAATTCTTTTTTCTACGGAAATTACGCTTGTTTCCTTATCAACTAATTCATAAATTTTTTCTAGTCTTTTTCTTATGTCTTTTAATTCTAAGAGTTCTTGTTTTTGAAAAATTTCTAAATTTAGATTAGACGCAATATTATCTGCTATTCTTGCAGCATCTTTATACTTTTTAATATTACTAATTGACTCATTTATTTCTTTTTTATTTAAGATTAAAAGTTTTTCAAATTTTTTTAACAAACTTTGTGCATATAAATCTGATTCTTTATTTTTGTTTTCTTCCTCTATTATTTGTGATTCACAACTTAAAAAGTTAGGATCATCCTTTTTTACTTCTAGAATTTTAACTCTTTTTTCTCCTTCAACTAAAACTTTAACGGTTCCATCTGGAAGTTTTAGTAGCTGTAAAACCTTACTTAAACAACCAACTCCATAAATATCTTTATCTGTTGGATCATCAATATCTGAGTTTTTTTGAGTAACTAAAACAATAGATTTGTCTGTTCTCATAACTTCTTGAAGAGCTTTGATAGACTTTTCTCTTCCTACAAAAAGAGGGACAACCATAGAGGGGAATATAACTATGTCTCTGAGTGGTAATAGAGGTTTTGTATTAATTGATTCCATACTAATGTTATATGGTACTTAATATGAGAATATCAAGAAACTTATTTGTTTTAAGCGACAGATGTTGATTGTTTTTTTCCATATGTGACTATTGGGTCAGTTATCCCTTTAGCCGCAGAGCTATCTACAGTTACCTTTATAACATTTTCTAATTCAGGCAACTCAAACATCGTTTTTAACAATATATTTTCTAATATTGATCTAAGACCCCTCGCTCCGGTTTTTTTACTTATTGCTTTCTTTGCAATTTCAATGAGAGCTTCCTCTTTAAATTCTAGATGAACATTTTCGAACTCAAAAAGTCTTTGATATTGTTTTATCAAAGAGTTTTTTGGTTCTTTTAATATTTTTATAAGAGATTTTTTATCTAAATCATCTAACATAGCTATAATAGGCATTCTTCCAATAAACTCTGGAATTAATCCATATTTTATTAAATCTTCTGGTTCGAGTGCTTTTAAAATTTCAGAAATTGGTTGCTCGGTGTAATTTTTTACATCTGCCCCAAAACCAATAGATGTTCCCTTGCCTCTACTGTCAATTATCTTATCTAATCCAGCAAAAGCTCCTCCACAAATAAATAAAATATTTGTGGTATCTACCTGTAAAAATTCTTGTTGAGGATGTTTTCTTCCTCCCTGCGGAGGAACACTCGCTATAGTTCCTTCCATAATTTTTAAAAGAGCTTGTTGCACTCCCTCACCTGAAACGTCCCTAGTTATCGAAGGGTTTTCAGATTTTCTACTTATTTTGTCTACCTCATCTATGTAAACTATTCCTCTTTGAGCTTTTTCAACATTGTAATCAGCTGCTTGTAGTAATTTAAGAATAATATTTTCAACATCTTCTCCAACGTAACCTGCCTCTGTGAGAGTAGTTGCATCAGCCATAGTAAATGGAACGTCTAAAATTCTTGCTAAAGTCTGAGCTAAAAGAGTTTTTCCACATCCGGTAGGGCCAACTAATAAAATGTTTGATTTTGATAGTTCTACATCTTTATTATTTTTAGATTCATGGTTTAATCTTTTGTAGTGATTATGAACTGCTACAGATAAAACTTCCTTAGCAAATTTTTGACCAATAACGTAGTCATCTAAAACTGTACAAATTTCTTTTGGAGTCGGAACGCCATCTTGATGTTTGACTAAAGAGCTTTTGTTTTCCTCTTTTATAATATCCATACATAACTCAACACACTCGTCACATATAAATACTGTTGGTCCTGCAATAAGTTTTCTTACTTCGTGTTGACTTTTTCCACAAAATGAACAGTACAAGATATTTTTGTTATTTTTTTCACTCATAACGAATCAATATATTAATAATAAATGTTGAGATTCAAGTAATCAAGAGCAAGTTGTAAAGCTGACTATATATTGTGTATTATTTCCTTTTTTCTACAACAGAGTCAATTAGACCAAATTTTTTTGCATCATCAGCTGTCATAAAGTTATCTCTTTCTAAAGCAGCTGCTATTTCGTCTATAGATTTGCCAGTGTGCTTTGCATAAATTTTATTAAGTCTTTCTTTTAGTAAAAGAATTTCTTTCGCGTGTATTTGAATATCGGTGGCTTGTCCTTGAAATCCAGCAGAGGGTTGGTGAACCATAATTCTTGAATTGGGTAAAGAATATCTTTTTCCTTTTTCTCCAGCGGCTAACAAGAATGATCCCATTGAAGAAGCTTGACCAATACAAAGAGTTGAAACAGGAGAATTAATATATTGCATAGTATCGTAAATACCTAGACCAGCTGTAACAAGTCCTCCAGGGCTATTGATATAAAAATTTATTTCTTTTTTTGGATTCTCAGACTCTAAAAAAAGAAGTTGAGCTGTAACAACTGAGGCGACATTATCATTTACAGGACCAACTAAAAAAACAATCCTTTCTTTTAAAAGTCTTGAATAAATATCATAAGCTCTTTCACCTTTGCTTGTTTGTTCAACAACCATAGGAATCAGAGAGTTCATATGTTCTTCAATATTGCGACTCATAATAATGGGTTTATACAACTATTAGTTACTTTTTACTATTTTTTTGTTTTAGCTTTTGATTTAGCTGAAGTATTAGCCTTTTTTAGCTTATCATTAGATTGGGGTTTATTAAATTCGGATATAATTTTTTCAGCTTCTTTGCTCGAAACATTTTTAGTAGACAGTTTAATTTTAGATTTGATTAGTGTAATTATTTTATCTTCATAAAGTGCGCTCCTCAAACCCTGAACAGCGCTAGGGTTTTTTTTGTAATACTCCATTACCATTTTTTCTTGGCCTGGCATTCCTTTTATTTGTTTCTGAATTTCTGATTGAACATCTGTCTCATTTATCTGTAATTTATTTTTTTCACCATATGCATTTAAAATTAATCCTAATTTTATTCTAGATTTTGCTAACTTTTCATTATTAAATTTATGTTTTTCAATGTCTTCTTTTTTTAATGTTCTAGTCATCGCTAATAGTTCGTTGTCTACTAAACTTTGTGGTAAATCTAATTTGTGTGCTTTTTCAATTTGCTCAAGTATTTCTTTTTTCGTTATAGAATTAAGAGCTTGGTTGTATTGAGAAATAATTTGATTTTCTATCAATTTTTTAAGATCAGTTAAATCTTTTGCCCCCATATGTTTGGCAAAATTATCATCGATCTTAGTTTCACCAGGTTTTTTTATATTAACAATTTTACATAGAAATTTTGTTTTTTTATTAGCTAATTCTTTTTTTGGGTGGTTTGGAGGTAAATTAACTTCTACTTCTTTGTTCTGATTTTTTTTAACACCAACTAACTGAGCATCGAACCCTTTAAGAAAAAGATCTTTCCCTAATTCTATTTGAACTCCTTTACCCTCACTTCCTTCAAAACTATTACCATCTACTGTAGCAGAATAATCAAATATTACTTGATCTCCATTTTCAGCGTTTTTCTTTTCCTCTTTATCAACAAAATGTTTATGTTGACTAGCTATCTCTTTTAATTTTTCATCTATTATCTTTGACTCTAGATTGATTTTGAAATCTGTAGCTTTGAAATTTTCAAATGATTTTAATTTTATTTCAGGTAAAGAGTCTACCTGTAATGTGTAACTTAAGTCTTTTCCTTCTCCAAAAGTTTTTAAATCTATCTTTGGTTGACCCGCAGCTTTAATTTTTTTTTCTTCTAATGCCTTTAATGAACTTTCTTTAAGAATTTTATCAATTACTTCGCCGTAAATCGCTTTACCGAATTGACTTTTAATTACTGTGGACGGTACTTTTCCAGGTCTAAATCCTTTTAAACTTACTTCTGATTGAAGTTCTATTAGTCTTTCATCAAGTTTTTTTTGAATAGTTTTTCTGTCCACTATTACAGACAAATTCGTTCTTAACCCTTTTTTTGATTGTATTTCTATCTTCATATCTTTTTTTGGTGGGCAAGAAGAGACTCGAACTCTTAAGCCTTGCGGCACTAGTTCCTAAGACTAGCGCGTATACCAATTCCGCCACTTGCCCACAATTGTTATGACTTTTATATATCAATTTTTTTTTTTACGAAACTATAAAGTCTTATATAGAAAAATAAATAAGCTGCTAATAAAAAGAAAAACCAATATTTGCAAAACATACCGTTATTTTTTAAATAAAAAGCAGGTAAAATAAGTATACAATAAATTATATTTATCGTCACTGAAGTCAAATAATTGAAATCTTTAATTCCTTTTAAACTTGATAAACATTTATATACCAGCATGTGTAAATGATTATTATCTGGCTTAAGAGGAGATTTTTTATAATAAATTTTTCTAAAAAATGAAAAGAAAACTTCAAAAAATAAATAAAATAAAAGAATGCAAAAAAAGAAAGAAGATATACCAGGATTTAAATTATTAGTTTTTATAATGTTTAAAACAGTCAATGTTCCAAATAAATAAGAGCCACCGTCTCCTAAAAACATTTGCGCTTTAGGAAAATTAAAAAATAAAAAAATTAATAAGACCATAATTTGAGCGGATAAAATCAACAAATAGTCACTATTTCCTGTGTTTACATGAATAAACAATAAAACAATATTAATTATAATTAAGTGAATAGTTAAAAGTCCGTTAAAACCATCAATTAAATTTGAACCATTAATAATAAATAAAAAACAAAGTAATATAAAAACTTTGTTAAAAATACTATTCGTGAGCCAATTATTTAAAAATAGTAAATCTACACTTGATAAATTAATGGAAAAAAAAGAGATAATAAATAACAAAATTATTATCATAAAGGATAATCGTTTATTTGGACTAATATTTATTTTTATATCATCTATAAATCCTAAAAAAAATAAACAGAGACTTGCTAAAAAATAATCTGATAAAAAATTTTGGAAGAAAAAATTATAACCGAAGAAAAAAGTAATCATTGATAGTATTGCTGCTATCCCTCCACTTCTAGGAATTGCCTCTTTGTGAAAGGCTTGTGGTTTAGTAAAATCTTGGTCTAATAATGTTTGTGTTCTTTTTGAGATTTTATGAACAAAAATAAAAATAAAAAAACTTAATAAAGAAAATAAAGATAAAAAACTTAGTAAAATATTGTTAAATTCCATTAGTTTTTACTTTGATGTTATTTTTTACAATATATATACCAGAAATTATAATAAATAGTGAAACTAAGACTCTCCAAGTTATTGCCTCATCCATAATAAAATAACCGAAAAAAACTCCAATTACTGGTATTAAATAAGCAACTTGACTTTGAAATACGAGACCGTGCTCTGTTAAGATTTTAAACCTTAAAAGCCATGCTCCTCCGGTAGCAACAACTCCCAGATAAATTAAAGATAAAGTAGAATTTAATGTAGCATTTGTTTCTAATGGATTTTCAATAACAAAACTTAAAGGTATTAAAAAAATAACAGACCATAGTATTGTAGAGGTCGTTACATTTTCGTTTCCTTTATTTTTTATCTTTAATGTCAATATACCACCAACAGCATAAAAAGTAGATCCAGCTAAAACAATTAATGCGTAAAAAAGATTACTATCATTAATAATTAATTTATCTAAAAATAAAAATATTACTCCAGAAAATCCTAAAATAATTCCAATTGATTTAAAAAAAGTAATTTTTTCATCTTTAGTGAAAAAATGTGCCAAAACAGATCCGCTAATTGGAGTTGTGCTCATTAAAATTGCAGCTAGATAACTATCAATTTTACTTGTACCAATAGCAATTAAAATAAAAGGTATTACAATATTGCAAAGACCTATTTTTGCATAATCAAACCAATCTTGAGAAAAAGCCATAATTTTAATTTTTTTAAAATGACACAATAATATTAAAGGGATGCTAGCAAATATAACTCTAACCAATGCCAATGTTATTGGCTCATAAGAATAAGTGGCTATTTTTATATTGAAAAATGACGAACCCCATATCGTTCCCAATAGTAGTAAAAAAAATAAATCGATAGTTTTTACTTCTTTCATTTCAAGCCTAGATTGTATTTATGAATAAATTGCATAGCAGCTAACACCTTATATTATTATGTTGAATCTTTTAATCTGTTATGTTCAATACAGCTTTTTATGTATATTACAAACGCAAATTATAACGGAAAATCTAAATTATGAGCTCTAAAGACGTTCTAAAATTAATTAAAGACAAAGAAATTGAATTTGTGGACTTAAGATTCACAGACCCAAAAGGTAAACTTCAACATCTAACTATGGACTCAAACATTGTAGATGAAGATATGTTTGAAAAAGGTGTCTTTTTTGATGGTTCATCAATAGCAGGTTGGAAAGCAATAAATGAATCTGATATGATCTTAAAGCCAGATTTGGCAAGGCCAATTATTGATCCCTTTAATTCTCACAACACTCTAAATATATTTTGTGACATTTTAGATGCAGTCAAAAAAGATCCTTATGAAAGAGATCCTAGAGGCACAGCTAAAAAAGCGGAATCTTATTTAAAAAAAACAGGAATTGGTGACAAGGCATACTTTGGTCCTGAGCCTGAGTTTTTTGTTTTTGATGACGTAAGATTTAAAAATGACATGAATGAAACAAGTTTCATGATTGATAGCTCGGAAGGCCCATACAATACTGGTAAAAAATATGAAAATGGAAATATGGGACACAGACCAGGAATTAAGGGTGGTTATTTTCCAGTTCCACCTGTCGATAGCGCTCAAGACATGAGAGGAGAATATTTAAAAGCATTAAAAGATATGGGTGTTAAAGTTGAAAAGCACCATCACGAAGTTGCGCCAAGTCAACATGAACTTGGAATGTATTTTGGAACATTAACCAATATGGCTGATAATGTTCAGCTGTACAAATATGCTGTTCAAATGGTAACTCATTCTTTTGGTAAAACTGCAACTTTCATGCCAAAACCTGTAAAGGGAGATAATGGTTCGGGAATGCACTGTCATCAGTCGATATGGAAAGGTTCTACTCAAACTTTTATGGGCAAAGAATATGCAGGTTTATCAAAAACTGCTCTTTACTATATTGGAGGAATACTAAAACATGCTAAAGCTATAAACGCATTTTCTAATGCAACAACTAATAGCTATAAAAGACTTATTCCAGGTTTTGAAGCGCCAGTAATTTTGGCTTATTCAGCAAGAAATAGATCAGCTTCATGCAGAATACCAGTTATAAGTAATCCAAAAGCAGCAAGAATGGAAATTAGATTTCCAGACGCAGCAGGAAATCCATACTATACTTTCGCTTCTATGCTTATGGCCGGTATTGATGGAATAAAAAACAAAATTGATCCAGGTAAAGCATTTGATAAAGATTTATACTCTTTAACAGAAAATGAGGTAAAAAAATTACCAACGGTCTGCGGTTCTTTAAGAGAAGCTATGGAGTCTTTAGATAAGGATAGAGCCTTTTTAAAAGAAGGTGGAGTATTTACTGATGATCAAATTGATGCGTACATTGAGTTAAAATTTCAAGAGATATACAAATTTGAGCATACGCCTCATCCAATAGAATTCGAGATGTATTATAGTAGTTAAACTTTAAAAGACTCTCCACAACCGCAACGCTCAGTTTCATTAGGATTTTTAAAAACAAATTGAGAAGAGAACTTTTCTTTTTTGTAATCCATTTCAGTGCCTAATAGATACATTATTGCCTTTGGGTCGATTAAAACTTTTACTCCTTTGTCCTCTACAACTTCCTCGTTTGGTTTTATTTCTTCAGCGTATTCCATAACATAATACATACCTGCACAACCTCCTGATTTTACTCCAACTCTGACTCCAATTGTAGATTTTTTCGCATTAGACATTATCTCTTTTATTCTAGAAACTGCATTATCGCTTAGTTTAATTATTTTTTTACTCATAAGTTAAGTTCTAATTTAGCTGTCTCAGACATTTTTTCTTTAGTCCATGGTGGGTCCCAAACTAGTTTTATTTCTACTTTGGAAACGCCTGGTGTCTTCAATATATTATCTTTAACCATTTTTGGCAAACTATCAGCTACTGGACAATTTGGGCTTGTTAAAGTCATTTCAATGTGAACTTCATTTTCATTCTTTACTTCAATATTGTATATCAGCCCCAAATCGTAAATGTTTACTGGAATTTCAGGATCATAAACTTTTTTAATTTCAAGAATGACTTTATCTTTTATTTTCATCTTTTTTTCCTAAAACCGAAGATACAGTATGCCACGCCATTGTAGCACACTTAACTCTCATTGGATAATCTTTTACACCAGATAAAGACATCAATGTTGTTTTTTGACTATCATCCAAACTATTCAAAGTTAATAACTTATTTTCTTTTATTAAAGCTAAAAAATTATCAATTATGCCATTTGCTAAAGAGAAATCTTTACCTTTAAGAATATCTGTTAATATTGAAGCAGAGGCTAAAGAAATTGCGCAGCCCTCTCCTTCAAAACTTAAATCTATAATCTTTTTATCTTTATCTAACTGTGCATAAATATGAACCTTATCACCGCATAGTGGGTTATGTCCTTTTGCATCGCTAGTAAAATTTTTACATTTTCCAAAGTTTCTTGGATTTTTACCGTGATCTAAAATTATTTCTTGATATAGCTCTTTTAATTCCATTATAGTTTAAAAACCTTTTTACATTTATTTATTGCATTAAGTAAAATATCAATATCTTCTCTGGTATTGTATAAACCAATTGAGGCCCTCGCAGTTGCAGGTAAGCCAATTTTTTCGTGTAATATTTGACAACAATGGTGTCCTGCTCTTATAGCAACCCCATCATCATCAAGAATAGTTGCAATGTCATGAGGATGAATTCCTTTTATAGTAAATGAAATAACAGATGCTTTATTTTTTGGATCACCTATCAAATTCACAGAATTATTCTTTTTAATTTTATCTATTCCATATCTAAGCACATCATTTTCTAATTCAGATATTTTTTCTAAACCAATTTTTTCTACTAGTTTTATCGACTCACTGAAAGCCACTACTTCTGCTGTCTGCATTGTGCCAGCTTCGAATTTTGTAGGACTCTCAGCAAAAGTAATATTTTCTTTTTTTACCTCATTAATCATTCCACCACCTCCTTGGTAGGGCGGCATAATATCTAACCATTTTTTTTTACCATATAGGATTCCTAATCCATTTGGTCCATACATTTTGTGACAAGAGATAACATAAAAATCGCATTCTAATTTTTGCATATCTAATTTTAAATGAGGGGCACCTTGAGTTCCATCAACTAAAACAGGAATATTTTTTGAAGAAGCAAGATCAACAATTTCTTTTAAAGGTGTTATACCGCCTGTGACATTTGATATATGGGTGATAGCAATCATTTTTGTTTTATTTGTTATTAATTTTTTAATTTCATCAACTTCTATTTCAAGATTTTTATTTATTTTTGCAAATTTAATATTAGCCTTTTTTTTATTTCTTAAGTAATGCCATGGAACATAATTTGAATGGTGCTCCAATTCTGTTAGGATTATCTCATCTCCTTCATTAATAAATTTTTCTCCATAAGAATTTGCAACAAGATTGATGCCCTCTGTTGCTCCTTTTGTGAATATTATTTCTTCTCTGTGTTTAGCATTAATAAATTTTTTTACTAAATCTCTTGTTTCTTCAAATCTATTAGTTGCCGTAACAGCTAAAGAATGCACACTTCTACCAACATTTGAAAATTCATTTTCATAAAAGTATGACATTCTATCAATAACTTTTTTAGGTTTTTGTGAAGAATTAGCGCTATCTAAATAAACTAATGGATTTCCGTTAATTTTTTTTTTGAATATTGGAAAATTATTTTTAATTTGTTCTGCTTTCATATTTTATATGCGTATTAAAATGATTTTCTAAAACGTTAATGATTTCTTTATTCGCAATATCTTTAAGAACGCTTTCCAAAAAACCTTTAACAATCATTTTTATTCCTTCTTTTTCTTCTATACCTCTAGTTTTCAAATAAAATAATGCATTATTATCAATGTTGCCTGAAGTGGATCCATGAGAACATTTTACATCGTCAGCATAAATTTCAAGTTCTGGCTTAGTATTAAATTCTGAGTCTTTACCAAGTAAAAGGCCTTTACTTAATTGATAAGCATTTGTTTTTTGAGCAATCTGATCTACAAAAATTTTTCCTTGAAATATTCCTTTGCTTCCAGCGGTTAATACATTTTTAATGTCTTGACGGCTTTGACAACTTGGTTTTAAATGATAAATATTTGTTTTAATTTCCTGATGATTGTTTTCATTTAGAAACAAACCAGAATATACTTCACTGCAAGAATTTAAACCGTTTAATTCAATGTTACTTTCAGATTTGTTAAACTTAATTCCTGAAGAAAATATATATTTTTTAAAATTTGAATGTGCTGACAGTTTTACTTTGGAAAATTCATAAAGGAAACTTTTACTTTCATTTTTGTTTATAAAATAATAATTAAGAGACGCACCATCTTGAATATTAAGATATTTAAATGTATTTTTAAAAAAAAATCCAGATGTTTCATCTATTAAATATTCTAGTACTGTAGCACTTGAATTTTTTGACAAATTAATAACTTCAGAATTATTGATTATTTTATTTTTTAAATCTCCTGAAAAATAATTGAAAATAATAATTGGATATTTAAATTTATATTCTGAATTAATATTTAAACAAAATCCACCCTCGTGTAATGCGGTATTTAAATTTTGCATTGAATTTTCTTTTAAATCATTTGCAAAATTTAAGTGGTGATTGAGTTCAAGTTCTTTAATTGGTATATAGTTTTTGTCATCAAAATTTTCAAATTTAAAATCAAATGAATCTAATTTTCCGTTGATAAGAATTATTGAATTGTGATCAAAACCTAAATTTAAATTTTTTGGATTTTTGATATTTAATTTTTCATTGTTAAGCTCTTTAAAGTTATCTTCCAAGATTTTTTCTAAATCGGTAAATTTCCACTCTTCTTGTCTTTTGTTAGGAAAACCCTTTTTTTTAAAATAAGTTAGTTTTTCTTGTCTAAGTTTAAAAAGTGCATCTGAATTGTCTTTAATTTTAAAATTAAGTTCCATGATTAATTAAGGTTAGTGTATCCAGTTTTTTCAAGTTCTTCTCCTAACTCTTTTGAACCTGTTTTAATAATTTTCCCATCAGATAAAACATGTATAAAATCAGGTTTTATAAAATCTAAAAGTCTTTGATAGTGTGTTATTATTAAAAAAGCATTTTCTTTATTTTTGTAAGAGTTTACCCCATTAGCTACAATCTTTAATGCATCTATATCTAGTCCTGAGTCCGTTTCATCTAAAATTGCAAGTTTGGGCTCAAGTATTTTAAGTTGTAATATTTCGTTTTTCTTTTTTTCACCACCAGAGAATCCAACGTTTAAATGTCTTGATAAAAACTTTTCGTCTATGCTTAATTCTTTAGCTTTTTCTTTTACAATTTTTAAAAAATTAATTGCATCTATGTCTTTATGCCCTTTTGATTTCCTAATTGAGTTAAGCGATGTTCTCAGAAAATTACTAGAATTAACGCCTGGTATCTCTGTTGGGTATTGAAAGGCCAAGAACATTCCTTTTTGCGCTCGCTCTTCTATTGAGATTTTATTTAGATCTTGTCCTTCATACTTTAACTCTCCAGAAATATTATATCCTGGTTTGCCAGATAAAATATTTGCTAATGTGCTTTTTCCAGATCCATTTGGACCCATAATTGCATGAACCTCTCCTGGGTTAATTTTAAGATTAAGCCCTTTAATTATTTGCTTATTATTTATACCGGCTTTTAAATTGCTAATTTCTAACATTATCCAACACTTCCTTCTAAACTTATTGAAACTAATTTTTGAGCTTCAACTGCAAATTCCATTGGAAGTTGCTGTAAAACTTCTTTGCAAAAACCATTTACAATTAAACTTACTGCTTCTTCTTGATTTAAACCCCTTTGATTACAATAAAAAAGTTGTTCTTCATTAATTTTTGAAGTTGTAGCCTCATGTTCTATTATTGATGAAGAATTTTTATTTCTTATATAAGGTACTGTATGAGCTCCACATTTATTTCCCATTAGTAGAGAGTCACACTGAGTATAATTTCTCGAATTGATTGCTTTTTTATTTATATCAACAAGTCCTCTGTAAGTATTATCTGCTTTACCAGCAGATATTCCTTTTGAGATAATTTTACTTTTAGTATTTTTTCCTAAATGAATCATTTTTGTTCCCGTGTCTGCTTTCTGATGATTATTAGTAATTGCAATTGAATAAAATTCTCCAACAGAATTATCACCCTGAAGAATACAGCTAGGATATTTCCAAGTTATTGCTGAACCTGTTTCCACTTGAGTCCAAGATATTTTTGAATTTTTTCCTCTACAGGCACCCCTTTTGGTAACGAAATTATAAATTCCTCCGACTCCATTTTTGTCACCTGGATACCAATTTTGTACAGTTGAATATTTTATTTCCGCATCATCTAAAGCTATTAATTCTACATTAGCTGCATGTAATTGATTTTCATCTCTCATTGGGGCCGTACAACCTTCTAAATAACTTACGTAACTTCCTTTATCAGCGATAATTAAAGTTCTTTCAAATTGACCAGTTTCGGAGGCATTGATTCTAAAATAAGTAGAAAGTTCCATTGGACACCTTGTGTTTGGTGGAATGTAGACAAATGATCCGTCAGTAAAAACTGCAGAATTTAGTGTTGCGAAATAATGATCACTTAAGGGTATAACAGAGCCTAAATATTTTTTTACTATTTCTGGATGTTTTATAATCGCTTCAGAAATCGGACAAAAAATTATACCTTTTTTAGTTAATTCTTCCTTGAAAGTTGTTGCAACAGAAACTGAGTCAAAAACTGCATCCACAGCAACTCCACTCAGTCTTTTTTGTTCTTGCAGAGGTATACCAAGCTTTTTATATGTCTCCAAAAGTTTTGGGTCGACTTCGTCTAAGCTTTTTGGTTTTGTTGATGCGCTTTTAGGAGCAGAGTAATAGTATAAATCTTGATAATTAATTTTTGGGTATTTTGGTTTTTGCCAATTAGGTTCCTTTAAACTTTTTAATCTATTGAAAGCTTTTAAACGCCACTCCAACATCCATTTAGGTTCTTTTTTAATTTTGGAAATGAACCTAATTGTATCCTCATTAAGTCCTTTGGGTGCTTTAATATTTTCTATATCGGTTGTAAAACCGTATTTGTATTCCTGGGGTGTATAAATCTTTTTTTCTGTTTTCATTTTATTAACCTCTGTTTCTATCTACTAAATCTTCTAATTTTATTTTTTCAAAAAAACTATTTATATGTTGCTCTAAATCATCCCATAAATTATGTGTAATGCATTTCATTGCTTTATGATTACATCCTCTCTTGGACTCCTTTTTACAGTTTAGAGTTTTGACAGTTTCATCAACTGCAAATATTATATTGGATAGTCTTATTTCTGATGCGGGCTTCACTAAAATATAACCGCCATTTGAGCCTCGAACACTTTTAACTAAGTTTTTTCTTTTTAGTTTGAGAAAAAGCTGCTCCAAATAAGCTAAGGAAATGTTCTGTCTTAGTGAAATTTCAGTAAGACTTATTGGTTTTTTATTTGCATATGTAGCCATGTCCGCCATAGCCATTACTGCGTATCTACCTTTAGTTGTTAGTTTCATAATCTTTATTTAAATAATGCAGGTAATATAACAATTTTTTTACTAAATCCTAGTATTTCACTAAGAATTAAAAAAATAAAATTGACGCGTTAAAACGTGCTATAAAACTATTCTTTTTTTGAAATTAATAATCATTATTAGATAATGAAACCAAAAAGTACTGAAATTTTTATACCTGGACCCACTGGCAGATTAGAAGCTAAGTATTATAAAAATCCAAAATTTGGATCTCCAGTTGCAATAGTATTACAACCTCACCCTCAATACGGAGGAACTATGAACAATAAAATAGTTCAACTCGCTTATAATGTTTTTTTGGAGAATGGATTCTCAGTAATTAAGATAAATTTTAGAGGAGTTGGAAAAAGTGATGGTGTTTTTGATAACGGTCAAGGTGAACTATCTGATGCTGCAGCAGCTTTAGATTGGATTGAAAGAGAAAATTTAGATTACAGTCAATGTTGGGTATCAGGGTTTTCTTTTGGTGCTCTAATATGTATGCAACTTATAATGAGAAGACCAGAAGTAAATAACTTTATTGCTATATCTCCTCAACCGAATGTATACGATTTTTCCTTTTTAGCTCCTTGTCCTACTTCTGGACAGGTTATTTACAGTGACACTGATGAATTAGTAACTCCTGAAAGTATAAACGAATTAAATCAAAGAATTAAAAATCAAAAAGGAATAGAAGTAATATTTTCTAAAGTTAAAAACTCTAATCATTTCTTTAAAGACAATGAAAAAAAATTAAGAAATGAAATGGAAAAATATATTAAAGAAAAAACAGCTCTTATATAATTTAAATTAATTTTCCTCCTAGACAAGGAGTTTTTACTCCAGTTGTTTCAAAAAAACTTATTGGCTTTTTAAGAAGAGATCTTATAGCTAAATATGCAAATGCTTGAGACTCGATAAAATCACCATCAAAATTTAATTCGTCAATGTTGATAGTATTTATTTTACTCAACTCGCTAATTCTATTTTTAAAAAATTTATTTTTTCTTCCTCCGCCAATTAAAATAATTTTCTTCGGTAAATTTTTTGTAAATTGAAAAGAGTCAAGAATAGTTCTACATGTAAGTTCGGATAGAGTGGCAACTGAATCTTCTAAACTTAAACCTTTAATAATAGAAATGCTGAAATCATTTACATCTAGAGTTTTTGGTGGCTCCATATCAAAATAATTATTATTTAAAAAATTTTCAAGAATTATTTCATTAATTTGTCCTCTAAATGCTATTTCTCCATCTTTATCAAAACGAATTTTATTATTTGATTTTATCTGTAAAAATTTATCAATAAGAAAATTACCGGGACCTGTATCAAAACTTTTTGTAATTTTGTCGTTTTCTAAAAAAGTTACATTTGAAATACCGCCAATATTTAAAAAAGCAATTGGTTGTTCTAATTTTAATTTTTTAACTAGTAGTTTATGATATATCGGACTTAATGGGGCTCCTTGTCCACCATTCATGATATCGTTTTCTCTAAAATTAAAAACAACTCTTATACCAGTTAATTTATTCATTAAATTTCCATCGCCTAATTGTTTGGAAACTTTTTCCTCAAAACTATGATAAAGTGTTTGTCCATGAAACCCTATTAGGTCAATTTCATTTTTTTTTAAATTTGTTTTATTTAGAATAGCTTCAACTACTTTAGCTTGAAAAATTGTTATTTCTTTTTCGAGACTAATTAGTAAATTCTTATTTTTTTGTATATCACTTAAAGAGTGTATTTTTTCTTTAACGTTTTGAGTATCTTCCTGGATTTTGTTATCATAACTTACATAATGATTATCTAATATTTCTAGTTTGTCTTCTCCGTCTGATTGAATAATTGAAGCATCTACGCCGTCCATCGACGTACCACTCATAAGACCTACTGCAGTATATTTTTTAGTCATATTTATATTTATTTATACCAAATTTGGTATAATAGTAGCTTTAGCACACAAAGTTCTATGAAAAATAGCTTTTTATCAGAAATGAGCTCTAGAGGTCAGCTAAATCAATGTACTGATTTAGATAAATTGAAAGAAGTTACAAGTAAAAAATCTATAGCAGTCTACATAGGTTTTGATTGCACTGCTCCTAGCCTTCACGTGGGTAGCTTGATGCAAATCATGATTTTGAGACTTATGCAAAACTATGGTCATCAGCCTATTGTTTTATTAGGTGGTGGAACAACTTTAATTGGTGACCCGTCTGGTAAAAGCTCTACAAGACAAATACTCAAACAAAAAGAAATAAAAAAAAATATTTCTAGTATAAAAAAAACTTTTGAAAAACTTTTAGCTTCCAAAAGTAAAAAAACTAAACCAATTTTTGTAGATAATTATAGTTGGCTAGGAAAATTAAAATATATTGATTTTTTAAGAGATGTAGGAAAACACTTTACTATTAACAAGATGCTAACGTTCGATAGTGTAAAGCTTCGATTAGAGAGAGAACAATCTTTAAGTTATATGGAATTTAATTATATGATTTTACAAGCTTACGATTTTTATCAGCTTTTTAAAAAATATAATTGCATTTTACAAATGGGTGGCTCTGATCAATGGGGAAATATTGTTAATGGAGTAGAATTGATAAGAAGAATCTTAAAAAAAGACTCATTTGGACTTACAACTCCTTTGATAACTTTATCATCAGGGGCTAAAATGGGTAAAACAGAAAAAGGTGCAGTATGGTTAGATAAAAAGATGTTTTCACCTTATGATTATTGGCAATTTTGGAGAAATACAGCTGATGAAGATGTAAATAAATTTTTAAAATACTTTACAGAAATAGAAATAAACAAATTATCAAATATAATAAATAGCGAGAAAGATATAAATAAATTAAAAATTCTGTTAGCGAATGAAGCAACAAAGATATTGCACGGAGAAAAAGCTGCAAAAGAGTCTGAAATAACTGCAAAAGAAACTTTTCAGGGAACTGGGGTAAGTAAAAATTTACCACAAATAAATTTATCTCATTCTGACCTTGAAAAAGGAATAAATATTCTTGATCTTCTTTACTTAAATAAAATTGTTTCATCAAAAAGTGATGCAAGAAGAGCGATTAAAGGTAATGGTATTAAAATTAATGATAAATTGATTATAGATGAAAAAAAAATTATCAATAAAAATGACTTGGAAAACAATAATTTCATTAAAGTTTCTTATGGAAAGAAAAAACATTTCTTAATAAAAAGTAATTAATTATTTTTATTTTCTTTCTTTCTTTTTTCTAAAGCTCTTGTAATGAACCTAGGTGTTAAAGTTTTGATAGGATTGACAGTTGTTTTTATTTTTCCTGGAGGACCTTTCATTTTAAAACTTACACCAAAGACTCCTTCTCCAATTTCTTTGCCTATAAGTATGTCTCCAATCAACGGTATTTTTGAAATTAATTTATTAATTTCTTTTGCTGGAACCATTGTTCCTCTAAGGCTTGTAAGACCTGTTTTATTTTCAACGTAACCTTCCATCAAAATAGTTATACTTGGACCAACCGCATAGATTTCATTAATTGTTCGAACTTGTTCATCATCTGTAAACTTAATCTCTAATAAATCGAAACTTAGACCTTCGCCAGATAAAAGAACTGCCGGTCCTGTAAGATCTGCCAAAGCAAGTAATTTTGCGAAAGCTGGAGCATTTAGAACTTTGAAATCCTCTATTCTTAAATTAGATGTACTAGTTATATCATCGAAAACAGAGGTAAAAAGTAATTGACCACCTTCTATTCCTTTAAAAAAATTAAAATCCGTTAATAATGGTTTTGCTAGACCTGAATAAACTTCCAATGTTTTTCTGTTTTTATTCAAATCTTTTTTTAGTGTTATATCTAAATATTTGTTTTCCGAGAATTCGCTTTTAGATGATATTTTAACAAATTTTCCTTTTTCAATTTTACCTAACAAATTAAATTTATTTAATGGCAGTGAAAGTTTAGTAAAAATTTTGTCGAAGCTAATATTTATTTCTTTATTGACTCCCTCTAAAAGGTCATTTCTTTTCTTATTGTTTAATTTTCTAATCAAATTTGAAGAATCATAACTTTTACCTTTAACTAGTATTTTTTTTCCAAAAGAAATTTCAAAATTGTTGTTTTCTTTTCCGTTTTTGAACGTTTTTACTTTTATATTTTTAAAGTTTTTAATTCGATTTTTGTTAATCTCAAGTTTTTTAAGAGAAATTAAATTTTTGCCTTCGGAGTAATTTACACTATCAAGTTTTAATCTACTATCAGCTAATCTAAAGGCCGCATCAATTTTAGCAACTTTGTCTTCTTTTTTTTCATAGTTCAAGAGTTCAGCAACAATATATTGGTCAAAATCTAAATTAATATTGAACTTGGAAGAAGAATCATTAAAAATATTTTCAATCTTATATTTTTGATATTTTTTATTTTCAAAAAATTTGTAAATCCCTTCAATAAATAGTTGATTCTCTCTCTTTTTACTTAAATCATATTTCAAATTACTTTCGTCAAAGAAAATTTCTTTTACTCCGTATTTTAAGTATGAACTTTTAAATTCTTTATCAAAAATAATTTTTGCTTTAATTTGAGATCCAGTTAAAGCGTAGTCATAATTTTTCAATTTTAATGTATTGTCTAGATTAAATTTGAACTTGTTTAAAAAATTACCTTTTATTTTAAAATTTTTGTTAGAAATGTCTAAATTAGGAAGAAGTTTAATAAATTTTGATAATTCTTTTGAGTCAGAATTTAAATTTGTACTTAAAGAACCTTCAATAAGGTAAGTTTGTTTTTGTTCAACTTTGATAGATCCATTTGTAACAGGAATACCCATGAAGTTGAATGATATATCATTTAACAAAACTAAATCGGGATCTGCGATAAAATTAAAGCTGGCACCATCTATCTTTATTTTTTTAAAAGAATTAATATCTGTTTTCTTAAAACTTCCTCTTAATTTATAGCTATCTAACTTTAAGTTTTCTAAAAAATTTAAATCTATTGATCCTGATACTGTGCCTTTTGTAATATTATTGGAAATAAAACTTTTAATATTAGATGGTTTTGTTCTTACTATTAATTTTTTAAGATCCGAAATATTTAAATCGCTAAATGAAAAATTTACTCTATTTATAAATATTTCTTTCGTAAAAATAGAAAAAAAATCAAAATAAAAATCTGTTTTGTTTATAGGCAAATCAATATTTTGATATTTTATTTTTGGATTATTGGTGCTAAGAAATATATTAAATTTTTTTAGATCTAGTTTTACTTTAATTTTTTCTAAACTTACTTCCAAATTTTCTGCGTTGTCCTTAATTTTTTTAGAAATAAAACTATTAAATCTGTCAGTTTCATAGCCTTTGGTAGATAAAAATGTTCCTAAAAGAAAAACTGTTAAAAATATAAGGGCAAACAGACTTACTATGATTTTTTTCATTAAGATTTAAATAGCCCTCCCTCAATAAATTCATCGATATTTCCGTTTAGAACGTCTTCTGGATTTGTATTTTCTACTTTGTTTCTTAAATCTTTTACTAGTCTGTATGGTTGAAGCACATAAGATCTGATTTGATGCCCCCAACCAATATCTTTTTTCACACTAACGTTTTTTTGTTCTTCTTCGTTTTTTTTTTGTAATTCAAATTCATACAGTCTTGCTTTAAGCATTTTATAACATGTCTCCTTATTTTTATGTTGAGATCTTTCATTTTGACACTGAACTACAATTTTTGAAGGTAAGTGTGTTATTCTTACAGCGCTATCTGTGGTATTAACATGCTGACCGCCAGCACCGCTTGATCTATAAGTATCAATTCTAAGATCTTTTTCGTCAATTTTAATTTCAATTTCCTCATCTATTGCTGGATAAATCCACACGCTTGCAAAACTTGTGTGCCTTCTTGCACCACTATCAAATGGTGAAATTCTTACTAATCTGTGAACTCCAGACTCACTTTTCATTAAGCCGTAAAGGTATTCACCTGTTACTTTTAAAGTTGAAGATTTGATTCCTGCTTCTTCACCTCTGTGCTCACTTATAATTTCATATTTAAATGATTTTTTATCAAACCATTTTAAATACATTCTTCTAAGCATTTCTGCCCAATCTTGACTTTCTGTGCCGCCAGCACCAGCATGTATTTCAAGGTAAATATCATAATTATCATTTTCGCCAGATAAAAAACAATTTATTTCAGTCTTTTTAATTTTTTTGTAAATAAGATCTAATTTTTTTTTACAGTCTTCTAAAACCTCTTCATCTTTTTCTTCATTGCCAAGATTTCTAAGATCTTTTAAGTTTTTGATTTCTGTCTCAGAGTTTTTATATGAATTTATAATATTTTCGTATAGCTTTTTCTCTTTAACTATTTTCTTGACTCTATTACTATCTTTCCAAAAATCAGGCTTGGAAGAAATAGAATTTAATTCCTCTAATTTAGAGTATATTTTATTATTCTCAAAGGTACCCCCTGATGCCACTTAGTGACTTTTCAGCTAATACTATTTTATCTTCAAAATTTTCCATTAATAAAACTGTCTAAATTTAATCAAGTTATCGTAAATATTTCCTTTCTCTAAATTATTACTCATTCTATTTATATCGTCCAGCTTAAATGCTTCAATGATTGATTTGTTGTTAGTAAAACTTTCTTGTTCTCCGGTGTCATAATTAACTGGGGCAAAATAAATATCTGCTGGAATATTAAATGGCCTAAAATCATCTTTATAAAGAGCATTTTTTATAAAATCTTTAAATACTGGTAATGCAGCTTTTGATCCAGTTTCATATTTGCCTAAAGATTGGGGCTTATCAAAACCAATATAAACACCAACTACCAAGTCAGAGGAAAATCCTATAAACCAAGCATCAAAATTATTATTGGTTGTACCAGTTTTTCCTGCTATCGGAACTTTCAAATCTCTAAGTTTTTTACCAGTTCCCCTTTTAACAACACCTTCTAATATTGATGTCATTTGATATGCAGTTTCTTCACTAAAAACTTTTTCATTACTATCCTCAATTTTTGGAATCTCTAAAGGATTTTGAATTAATCTATCGCAACCATTACACTTCCTTTTCTCTGAGTTGAATATTGTTTTTCCTCTCCTATCTTGAATTTTTTCTATTAAAACTGGTTTAATTTTTTTTCCACCATTTACAAATGAAGCATAAGCTGAACTAATATTAATTAGAGAAGTTTCAGCTGATCCTAAAGAAACTGAAAGAAGTTCGGGTATATCCTTATAAATATTTAATTCTTTAGATATTTCAAGTATTTTATCTAAACCTATATTTTCAGATATTCTAACAGTCATTAAATTTCTCGAATATTCTATTCCCTTTCTTAGTGTTGATGGACCATAAAACTTTTTACCGTAGTTTTCGGGTTTCCAGTTTTTTAAACCTACTCCTTGATCGGCTATAAATGGTGCATCTAGTACAATTGAATTTGGAGAATAACCATTTTCTAGTGCAGCTGCGTAAACAAAAGGTTTGAAAGCAGAACCTGGTTGTCTTTTAGCTTGTGTCACCCTATTAAACTCACTGGAACGATAACTAAAACCACCTACTAAAGCTTTCACTTTACCTGTAAAAGGATTTAATACAATAATTCCACCATTTACTTTCGGGTATTGTTTTAACTCATAATTTTTATCATTTTTTTTAACAAAAATTATATCTCCTTTTTCGAAAGATTTAAAAATACTTTTTTTAATCGCCCAATTAATTTTATTCTTAGGTATAAAAGTCTCTTTAGAAGTTTTAAGAATTTTAATATCAATTTTATAATCATCTACATTAATTACCTCAGCAAACTCCCATTGTAATGTAGGATCTATTTTATTTTGATCTAATTTTTTTTCCCAATTAACATCTTTTATTTTATTAGTTAAAGCCCCTCTCCAACCATGTCTTCTATCGTACTGTTCAATGCCTTTCCGCAAAGATTTTTGAGCTTCAACTTGATATTTTACATCTAGTGGAGTTTTAATAACTAGTCCTTCGGAATATAGTTGTTTAAAACCATATTTTTCTTTAATTATTCTTCTAACTTCCTCAGAATAAGAATTTGCTTCGTCAACTAATTCAATTTTTCTTTTTTTTAAAATTATGTCTTTACTTTTTAAATCTTTTAGTTGTTTGTCATCAATAAAACCATTTTCGTGCAAATTGTTTAAAACTAAATTTCTTCGAACTTTTGATAATTTTTTATATTTAAAGGGATTATATTTGCTAGGAGCTTTCGGTAATGCAGCTAATAGTGCCGCTTCTTGATAATTTAATTCTTTTACTGATTTATCAAAATATTCTAAACTTGCTGCAGCTATACCGTAGGTTCCTTCACCAAGGTAAATTTGATTTAAATACAACTCCAGTATCCTTTCTTTTGAGTAAGCTTTTTCAATTCTAAAAGCTAAAATTGCTTCTTTTATCTTTCTTCTTAGAGATACCTCGTTTGTGAGTAAAAAATTTTTTGCTACTTGTTGTGTGATTGTAGAAGCACCTTCTAATCTTTTGTCATTAACAATATTGCTTAAATTTTTAATTGTAGCTCTTATTATTCCCTTCGCATCTACGCCTGGATGTTTAAAAAAATTTTTATCTTCTGCAGACAAAAAAGAGTCAATAATTTTTTTTGGTATAGAATCATATGGAATAAAAAGTCTTTTTTCCAATGCATATTCTGCTATCAGTTTACCGTTATCTGCGTAAACTCTACTTGAAACTTGTGGCTGATAGTTAGAAAGTTTTTTATAGTCTGGTAATCCAGAAGAAAAATACCATATTGCTGAAAAAACAAGAAAAACAAAAACTAGTGCAATACTAATTAAAATTTTAATAGAAAAATTTACTATTCTTATCATATTTGCAAAGGTAATGCTTAAATCTTGGCTATCTTAAGGCATAATTGTCGATCTGATAAGAGGTGATATTGTCTGAAAAATTTTGTATAGTAATTTATGCAATTTATTACAAAAAATTTATCAAAAATGATTAAAGGAATTCAATTACAATGGAAAAGAATTTATATATCGATGCTTCGCATCCAGAAGAAACACGAATCGTTCTTAAATCAAATTCATCTATCGAAGAATATGAATATGAGAATAAAAATAAGATAAATTTTAAAAATAATATTTATCTTGGAATAATCAGTAGAGTTGAGCCTTCTCTTCAAGCAGCTTTTGTAAATTTTGGAAGAACCAAACACGGTTTTTTAGCATTTAATGATATTCAATCTGACTACTATCAAATGCCAACAGAAGATAAGGAAAAATTAAAAGAAGCAGAAGAAAAAATAAGAGAAGAACTAAAAAATACTAATTCAGAAGTTATTAATAATTCTGAACAAAATGGAGAGATTAAAAATAAAGAAAATGAAGAGGAAGAAAATAATCTTAACGAGAACAAAGAAGAAGAGCCTAACTTAAATAATTCTAAAAATGAAAATAACGATAGAAAAAACTATCGGGAAAAACTTAAAAATGTTTACGGTGTTAAAAGATACAGAATTCAAGAGGTAATTAAACCAGGTCAAGTTATTTTAATTCAAGTAATAAAAGAAGAAAGGGGTCAAAAAGGTGCCGCCTTAACTACTTTTATCTCTTTAGCAGGTAAATATATTGTTTTAATGCCAAACACTGCAAAAGGTGGAGGTATTTCTAGAAAAATATTTAATTCTTCAGATAGGTTTAAAATTAGAAAAATATTAAGCGAAATAGAAATACCTAAGAGTATAGGGGTTATTGTTAGAACTGCCGGCGCTAACAAATCAAAGAATGAAATTGAAAAAGATTTTGAAAACACAATTAAAACTTGGGATCAAATTAAAGATAAAGCTGTTGAGTCCAATGCTCCTTCATTAATTTATGAAGAGGGAGATATAATTAAAAGAGCTTTAAGAGATATCTATGATAATGATACAAAAAATATTTATGTTGATGGAAATGAAGGTTACCAGAAAGCTAAAGCTTTTATGAAAGAATTAGTTCCAAAAAATGTAAAATTTATTAAAAAATATAGAGGAAAAATTCCACTTTTTCACGACACAGGCATAGAAAAAGAACTTAATAATATATTTGAGCCAACTGTCAAACTTAAGTCAGGAGGTTACTTAGTGATTAACCCAACTGAAGCTTTAGTTTCTATAGACATCAATTCAGGTCAATCTACAAAACAAATTAATATTGAAAAAACAGCTTTAAATACAAATCTTGAAGCAGCTGAAGAGATTTGCCAGCAAATAAAAATTCGGGATCTATCAGGACTTATAGTAATAGATTTTATAGATATGATGAATTTTTATAATAGAAGATTGGTTGAAAAAAAAATGAGAGAATGTGTAAGAAAAGACAGGGCTAGAATTCAAGTTGGCAGAATAAGTAACTTTGGTTTATTGGAAATGACGAGGCAAAGATTAAGAGAAGCCTCAATAAAATGGGAAACAAATCTTTCTACAGAGTCATTTGCGCTTAAAGTATTAAAAAAAGCTGAAATGTTGGCTTTCACTAGTAAAATTAAATTTATAACTATTAAAATTCCGGAAAAAATAAAACTTTATATCGATAGTTTCTTAAGAAAAGATGTAGAATACTTTCAAAAGAAATATGGTCACAAGATGGAATTTGTTTCCTCTTCAGAATTAGTTGTGCCCGAATATAGAATAAATTTATTAAATAAAAACAAAAAAATTGTTAAAATTATCGAAAACCTAAATAAAATTGAAGGTCTATCAGTTGATCCAAAATCAAAAAATTCTAAAAAGAATGAAGATAAAATTGCTAAGGCTAGTGAAGCAAAAAAAACAAAAAAGACTGCTCTAAAGAAAAAAAAGAAGCTAAGAACTTTATGGGTGAGGAGAAAAAAGTAATTTAAATTAATCCATCCACTGGAGAGCTTGGTGATCCAAAGTAATTTTTTTTCATTCTTCCTGCTAAAAAAGATTGCCTTCCAGAAATAACTGCATTTTTAAATGAAGTTGCCATCATTATCGGGTTCTTTGCACTAGCAATAGCGCTATTAATTAGAACACCTTCACATCCAAGTTCCATTGCAATTGTTGCATCTGATGCAGTGCCAATACCAGCATCAACTATTACAGGTATTTTCGCTTTTTTTATTATCATTGATAAATTTATTTTATTTAAAATTCCTAATCCCGATCCAATTGGAGATGCTAATGGCATTATAGCTGAAGCTCCAATATCTTCTAGTTTTTGAGCAAACAAAGGATCATTTGTACAATAAACTAAAACTTTAAATCCTTCTCTAACTAAAATTTTCGTGGTCTTTACTGTTTCAGTCATATCGGGATATAAAGTTTTTTTGTCCCCCAAAACTTCTAGTTTAACTATTTTCCATCCTCCAATTTCTCTTGCAAGTCTTAAAGTTCTCAAGGCCTCAATTGAATTAAAACAACCAGCTGTATTTGGGAGATAAGTAATTTTTTTTGGATTTATATAATCCATTAAAGATGGTTTTTTTTTATCTAAAATATTTACTCGTCTCACAGCAACTGTCACCATATCAGCTCCTGAAGCTTTAATTGCTTTAGCTGTTTCTTTAAAATTTTTATATTTTCCAGTTCCTACTATAAGTCTAGATTTAAGATTAAGGTTAGCTATCTTGAATATATCTTTTTTCAAACCTTACCCTCCCCCTATAAAGTGAACAATTTCAATCTTATCATTATTTTTTAGTATTTTTTTCTTATATGACTCTTTCAATACAATGACACCATTTAGTTCAACTGCTATTTTCTTTTTATCTAATTTATATTTTTTTAACAAATCAAACACATTAATTTTTTGATTTAAGGATATTCTTCTTCCATTTATTTGTATTTTTGCCATAATTCGGTTAATTATTTATCTTATATCAAAACAATGAAAAATAAAGTTATTGTTATTAATGGTCCAAATCTTAACCTATTAGGTGAAAGAGAAAAAGATAAATATGGAAAAATTAGTTTACAAGATGTTGAAAATAATTGTAAAGAATTTTCAAAAAAAAAATGAAATTCAAATTGAATTTTTTCAATCAAATATTGAAGGAGAAATTGTTAATGCTATACAAAATTCCCGAGATAAACAAGATGGATTAATAATAAATGCTGGTGGGTACACCCACACTTCAGTTGCTATTCATGATGCGCTTAAAGTGCTGAAAATTCCAATAATTGAATTGCATATAACAAATATTTATAACAGAGAAGAGTTTAGGCATAAATCTCTTGTTAGTAAAGTTGCTAAAGGTATTGTTTGTGGTTTTGGTACAAATGGATATATTATGGCATTAGATGCAATTAAAAAAATAATAGAAGATGAAAATAGATAAAAAATTAATTAAAGAACTTGTAGATAATTTAAAAGAATTCAATCTAACTGAACTTGAGTACCAAGACGGGGATAAAAAAATCAAAGTTTCAAGAGCATCAAGAGTCTCTACTTAACAAATTAAAGCTGGCGCAGTTATTTCAGGCAATAAATCAGTTCTTGCTAACAAAAGTGAAGAAGATGGGATAAGAATAAAATCTCCAATAATTGGAACTGCTTATTTAGCGCCTGAACCAGGTGCAAAAAAATTTGTGGAGGTTGGTCAAAAAATAAAAAAAGGACAAACGATAATGATTGTAGAAGCAATGAAAACCATGAATCATGTTCCTTCTCCATCAGATGGAACTGTAAAAAAAGTTTTGGTAAATGATGGCCAATCTGTTGAATTTGGTCAGCCATTGATAATTTTAAATTAATTAAAATGTTTAAAAAAGTTTTGATTGCTAATAGAGGTGAAATAGCAGTTAGAATTATAAGAGCTTGTAAGGAATGGGGTATTGGAACTGTAGCGGTTCATTCAGATGTAGACTCAGGTGCTATGCATGTTAGGTTAGCTGACGAAAGCGTTTGTATTGGATCCCATCAACCACAAAATAGTTATTTAAATATATCATCATTAATGTCTGCTGTTGATTTGACCGGAGCTGAAGCAATTCACCCAGGATACGGTTTCTTATCAGAAAATTCGAAGTTTGCTGAAGTTGTTACTAAACATGGTGTCAAATTTATAGGACCGAGTTCAAAAATTATAAGTGAGATGGGAGATAAAATTCAAGCCAAAAAAATTGCTAAGAAATATGGATTGCCTGTTATTGAAGGTTCTGAGGGAGGAGTAAAATCTTTTGAGGAAGCTAAATCGTTATGTAAAGAAATTGGTTATCCTGTCCTTTTAAAGGCTGCTGCTGGCGGAGGCGGAAAAGGAATGAAAATCGTGGAGGAAGAAAGTAAACTTGAAAATTTATTTTTGACAGCAAAAACAGAAGCAAAAAAATATTTTGCTAATGATGAAATCTACATAGAAAAATATTTTAAAAATCCTAGGCATATCGAAGTACAAATTATGTCAGGTAAAAATCGTACTGTGCATTTAGGGGAAAGAGATTGTTCAGTTCAAAGAAGACATCAAAAATTAATCGAAGAGACTCCTAGTCCTGTTTTAACGGATGAGCAAAGAAAAGATTTGCTGGATAAAACTGTTAAGATGGTAGAAAAAATTGGGTATGAAGGAGCTGGTACTGTTGAATTTATATATGAGAACGGAAAATTTTATTTTCTTGAAATGAATACAAGAGTACAAGTTGAACATCCAGTTACTGAAGTTCAGACAGGAATTGATATTGTTAAAGAACAACTATGGATAGCTTATTCTGGTGATACAGCTCTAAAACAAAAAGATATAGATCCAAGAGGACATTCAATTGAATGCAGAATTAACGCAGAAAATCCTGCTCTGGATTTCCAACCAAGTCCAGGGACAATAACTGTTTGTCATCAACCGTCAGGTTTTAGAACTAGAGTAGATGGTTCAGTATTCCAAGGATGTAAAATAACACCTTATTATGATAGTTTAATTGCTAAAGTAATTTGTAAGGGAAGAAATAGAACTGAAGCAATTCAAAGAACACTTAGATCCCTAGATGAATTTGTTTTAGAGGGAATCACTACTACAATAGACTTACATAAAAAAATTCTACAACATCAAAAATTTATAGATTCTAAATTTGACACAAATTGGCTGAGTAAAGAAAAGTTTTTTTAAACATTTTCACAACTGATAAGCCATAAGTCATATACTGGATGATCTAATGGCCTTAAAGATGTGCTTGATGAAAAAGTCCAACCATTAAAAACAAATATTTTTTCATCACTGCTGTCAGAAATGTCTTTTACTTGAATATAGGCAGCTTCTCCTGGTTCATTTTTAGAGTCAACTTTTCCACATTGTATTGCTTTTATTTGTAAAAGGCCAAATTTTTTTGTTTCACCTAATTTGATTTTCATAGGCGTTGTTTTAGCTGTGATTTTATCTAAGCCTAAAATATTTACTATTATTTTTGAGGATTTTCCTTGATTCAATTCTCTTTTTTTTATTTGGAATTTTTCATTTTCCTCTAACGTAGTTTCATCTGTTTCCATAGACTCAAAACTCGGTTTGAGATTATCCAAATTGACTAGAGGAACAGCTGAAATTGTGTCTTCAGCTCCAACATTATAATTTAAAAGAAACAATGATAAAAAAATTATTATAAACTTAATTTTTCCAAGTATCATATTTTTTATTTTTAGTTGACTTTGAAATTTTTCCAGGTTTATATGACTTGCTAGTGCCTGTGAGATTTTCTGAGTGTTTTTTTTGCCATAAATATTTATTTGTTTTAAGTTTAGGTACTTCATTTACTGTATGATGCATCCATAAATACCAATCTGTATTTATTTTAGATGCTTCAATATTTTTTGCATAAACTATCCATCTTTCATCTTTTTTATTTTTATAAAACTTGTTTCCATTTTCATCTTTGCCTACAAATTTTCCAAAGAATAAGGTTTTTAAAAAAGTTCCAATCGATTGTTTGTGCCACCAAGTAAATATCTGCTTTAAATTAAACATGTAATTTTAAAATCCACACAATTAATAATTGTATTATTATATTATAGACACTTACAATATATAATATATATCTTCAATAAGTAGATTCCTAAAATTTATGAAAAAATTTATTGTAGAAACATATTATACTTGCACTTTTAAAACTGTTCATACTCTTAATGAATTAAATGACCAGGAGTTAGCTAAAATTGATGAGAGAAAAGATGGCCAAGTAGAAGTTATTGAGGTGAAACTCAATAACAGAAAAACAAAAAAAGTCGGTGAAAAAACAAAAAATAATATTAAAAAATCTTCAAAAAAGGAAACCGTTCCTGAAAATATTGTAAAAGCAGTAAAAAATAACGATAATTCAAATATCAATAATTCCGACTTAAATAAAAAAATTAAGGGAGAAATTAGTGCTAGATTTAAAATGCCTGATAGAAGAAAAGGCTATATTCAAAAAGCTCAAATAGGAGACCATAAGGTATATCTACATACTGGTGAATACTCGGATGGTAAAATTGGTGAAATTTTTATTGATACCAATAAAGAAGGTGAATTAGTTAAAGCTATGATGAACAATTTTGCTATAGCAATTTCTTTAGGTTTACAATACGGAGTTCCTCTAGAAGAATACGTTGATGCTTTCATAGACACTAAATTTGAACCATCAGGAAACGTAGAGGGAAATGATAGAATTTTAAGTGCATCTTCTATTTTAGATTATGTATTTAGAGAGCTCGCAATTTCTTATTTAGGAAAAGAGGAATTAGCTCATACACCATCTATAGCGAGTACGTCTGATGTAAGCACAGGAAATACAGACGATAAATTTTTAAAAATAGTAAAAAACATTACTTCTAAAGGTTTTGTTAGAAGCAAGTATGAGGAAAAACTTGTAGATTTGAGTGATGTAAGAATTAATTTGAAGACAAAAACTTAATTATTTTTTTTCAATTTTTCTAATATTTAATTCTTTTAATTGATTTTCGTCTACGTTTGATGGGGCCCCCATCATCAAATCTTGAGCATTTTGATTCATGGGGAACAGTGTTACTTCTCTAATATTTTTTTCGTTTGCTAATAACATTACAATTCTATCTATTCCTGGTGCTATACCGCCATGAGGAGGCGCTCCATAACTTAGAGCATTTATCATCCCACTAAACTTTTCTTCAACTTGACTTTTTTTATAACCAGCAATTGCAAATAATTTATACATTAATTCAGGAATATGATTTCTAATTGCTCCTGATGATAGTTCAACACCATTGCAAACTATGTCATATTGAAAAGCTTTTATATCTAAAGGTTTTTCATAATTAATCTTATCTAATTCTCCTTGAGGCATAGAAAATGGATTGTGACTAAACTTAATTTTTTTACTCAAATCATCTATTTCAAACATTGGATAATCTACAATCCAACAAAACGCAAATGTGTTTTTATCAATTATATCTAAATCATTCGCAATTTTATCTCTTGCTAAAGCTGTAATTTTTTCAACATCTTTAGTTTTTCCACAGGCAAAAAATACACTGTCTCCTTGTTTAGCTGAAGTAATTTTCATAATTTCTTTTAGTGAGTCCTCAGAAAAAAATTTACCCACTGGACCTTTAGCATTTATTTTTTTTCCTTTTTCTAAAGTAAAATAAGCTAAACCTGACGCGCCTTGTTCTTTTGCCCATTTGTCAATATTGTCAAAAAAACTTCTAGGCTTGTCTTTTGTGTTATTGGTAACGATACATCTTACTTTCGAGCCGGATTTTACAAGTTTTTTAAAAATTTCAAATTTAACATCCTCTCTAGAGAAAATTGTGGTTACATCGTAAATTAATAATGGGTTTCTTAAATCTGGCTTGTCAGTTCCATATTTAAGCATTGCATCTTCATAAGTTATTCTTGGAAATTTTTCTTTTATTATTTTTTTTGAAGAAAAGTTTTTAAATAAATTTACCATTAATTTTTCCACTACCTCAAACACATCTCCTTGCTCTACAAAAGACATTTCGATATCAAGTTGATAAAATTCTCCAGGACTTCGATCGGCTCTGGCATCTTCATCTCTAAAACATGGTGCTATTTGAAAATATTTATCAAAACCTGAAACCATAATTAATTGTTTAAATTGTTGAGGTGCTTGTGGTAGAGCATAAAATTTTCCAGGATTTAATCTGCTTGGGACTAAAAAGTCTCTAGCTCCCTCTGGACTTGAGGATGTTAAAATTGGCGTTTGGAATTCTAAAAAATTTAACTTAGCCATTTCACTTCGTATAAAAGATATCACTTTAGATCTTAAAATAATATTTTGATGCATTTCTTTTCTTCTTAAATCTAAAAATCTATATTTTAGTCGAATATCCTCTGGGTAATCTTGTTCTCCAAAAACTGGCATTGGAAGTTCATTGGCTTCTGATAAAATTTTAACTGATTTTATATTTACTTCTATTTTGCCTGTTTTAAGATCTAAATTTTCTGTACCTTTTTCTCTTTTTAAAACTTCACCTGAGACGGTTATAACTGACTCTGGTTTTAATTTTTCAAGTATAGAAAAATCTTTATTTTTATTTTCAATTACACACTGTGTAATACCAAAATGATCCCTCAAATCTATGAAAAGTAAGTTTCCATGATCTCTCTTTCGGTGTATCCAACCAGACAAATAAACTTTTTTTTTATTATCTTTTTCATTTAATTCTGAACAGTTATGTGTTCTGTATTTATTCATTTTTCAAAATTTTTTTTACAAAGTTAATATTTATCGATTTTCCAGCAGACAAAGAAGCTATATCTAGATCTGAGATAAATTTAAATATTTTTTCATATGATCTATCAATATTTTTTAAAATAAATTCTAATACCCTCACATTAACTTTAATTTGCTTGTCAGAAAAGGATTTAGTTATAATTGCTCTTAATAAGTCATCGGTTGGCATTTCAATTCCAAGAGTTATGAAGTTATTCAATCTTGATTTTAAGTCTTTAAGATTTATTTGTAATTTAGGTAAAGGAGTTCTAGAATTAATCAGAATATGTAAATTTGATTGTGACACCTCATTTAATATAGAATAGAATAATTTTTCTTCAATATTATTTTCATAATTGTCTATTATAATGCATTGAACATCTTTCAATTTTTTTAAAAAGTTATTTTCGATTTCTTTAGAATTGATGAAAACTGAATTAATTTTTTTTTTAATATATTAGCTAGATGAGTTTTTCCGCTTCCGCTAGGACCAAAAATATTTATATTATTTCCAGGCCAATTAGGCCAACTTTCAATTAATTTATAAACAGCATAGTTGTTGGAAGAAACGTAAAAATCTTCTTTGTAGTAACTTGTTTTAAATGGAAATTTAAATGTAATTTGATTCATTTTAAATTAATTTAAGTTTCCATTGATTATTTTCTATAATTACTTTTATTCCCTGCTCAGTAAATTTGTTTTTTATTTTATCAATTTTACCAAAATATTTTATTTTTATTTTAGCAAATTTATTGTTTAGTTCGATCACATTGAATTGTTCAATTACATCAATTTTACTTAAATTGCTCTGAAGTTTGTAAAGATCATTAGTTTTATTTATGTCTAAAGTAATGTTTAAGAATGATGGTGTTCTTATATCAATTAAATTTTGAGATTTCCATATTTCTTCTATTTCACTTTTTATAAAACTTATTATTTCAAAATCTTGTACTTGAGAATTTAAAGTGAAATTTTTTATTATATTGTTACCAGCTATTGACGATTTTAAAAATATACTAGTTTTTTTTTTATTTGGTTTTATGATCAAAAATACAAAATCATTTATATTGTAATTAAGTAAAATTTTTTCAACATTAGCTGTTTCTAGATTTTCTTTATTTAAATTTATGAATTGAACATCATCAATGTTTTCTACTGGCAATATATAATCTATAAAATCACTATCCTCTTTTTTTTTATTCCAATCGGTATAAAAAAAGTTTTTTGAGTACAAAAAGAAATTATTCTCTTTGATCAAAACTGGAAATAAGATAACTTTCGTATCATATACATCGGCATAAGAAATATTATTAATATAGAAAAACCTATTTACTTTTTCGTGATGGAAAGAAAGCTTCACTAAAGTTTCGTTTTTATTTTCTAGATTCTCTCCGTCAATTATCTGAAAATTAGAAATTAAAGATTTTATCTCCTTTAGACTAGTTTTAGAAAGCTCTTTTGCATCTTCTTTTTTTAAAATTTTATTAATTAATTTTTTAAACCCTTTCTTAAAAGCATTATTTAATAAATCTTCATTATTTTTGTAATCTTTATTATTCAATAAAATATTATCAACAAAAAATATGTTGTTATTTGATAAAAGAGTTTCAGTTTTAAATAAAAATACTATTATAAATATTGAAAAAATTATTTTATTCATAAATTTATTAATTATCATTTTATTAATGGAAAAAACAAAAAATAGTTATAAAAAAAGTGGGGTAAATATAAGTCTAGCAAATACTTTTGTTAAACACATTGCTAAAATTTCAAAAAAAAAGACTAAATCTGATAATATCGGTAGTTTTGCCTCAATATTTGACTTAGGAAAGTTAAGAACTAAGGACCCATTAATAGTCTCTTGTACCGATGGAGTTGGAACAAAATTGGACTTAGCAAATAAATTTAAAAAATTTGATACTATAGGAATAGATTTAGTTGCTATGTGTGTAAATGATTTGATCGTTCAAGGTGCGAGGCCACTTTTTTTTCTTGATTATATAGCGATAGGAAAAATTAATATTAAGAAACTTAAATTAATCCTAAAAGGAATTATTAAGGGCTGTAGTTTATCTAAATGTGAGTTATCTGGAGGAGAAACAGCAGAAATGCCAGGAATATATGACGATACAAAATTTGATTTAGCTGGTTTTGCCGTTGGCATTGTAGAAAGAAAAAAACTTTTAAATAAAAAAAAAGTAAAAGTTAAAGATGTAATTTTAGCTGTTCCATCTAATGGTGTTCATTCAAACGGATATTCTTTAATTAGATCTATAATAAAAAAGACTAAAATATCAAAAAAAATTAAAAAAGAATTATTAAAACCAACTAAAATTTATTCAAGAGAAGTACTTAAATTATGTGAAAAAAATTTGATAAATTCTGGTGCACATATAACTGGTGGTGGATTAATTGAAAATATACTTAGATCAGTCCCAAATAAGTATTCAATAGAAATTGATTTATCTAAAATAAAAATTAACAATGTTTTCAAATGGGTAAAAAAAAATAATATTTCAGATAAAGAAATGTTAAGTACTTTCAATTGTGGAGTTGGATTTTGTTTAATAGCAAATTCAAAGAATGTTACAAAAATACAAAAACATTTTAGTAACAACTATAAACCTTATGTAATAGGAAATATTACAAAAGGTAAATCGAATATTTATGGTAAACTTAGATGGTAAAAAAAAATTCTTGTGTTTTTATTTCTGGCGCAGGCACAAATCTAAAAGCTCTAATTCTAAACTCAAGACAGTATAATTTTCCTATAAACATTAAATTGGTGGTATCAAATAAGAAAAATGCAAAAGGACTTAAATATGCTAAAAAATATTCTATTCCATTTAAAATACTAAAAACTAAAGATCCCTTTTTTGAAAAAAAAATTCTAAATGAAATTAAAAAAAGAAAAATAACTTTTATTTGTTTAGCTGGGTATATGAGAATTCTTTCTAAAAATTTTATCAATAGTTTTAAAGGAAAAATCATAAACATACACCCTTCCCTTCTTCCAAAGTATAAAGGTATGAATACTTTTAAACGGATTTTAAAAAATAAAGAAAAACTATCTGGTTGTACTGTTCATTATGTAAACAACAAACTAGACTCTGGAAAAATAATTAATAGAAAAATTTTTGAAGTCAAAAATGATGACACAATAGAGACTTTAAAAGTGAAAACACAAAGACTCGAATATAGAGCTTTTTCTGAAGCTATAATAAAAATCAATTTTTAGCTTTTAAAAAAAAAATTAATTTCTTTTTTTGCATTTTCTATCGAGTCTGAACCATGAACTGAATTTTTATCAATTGATATTCCAAACTTTTTTCTTATAGTGTTAGGTTCAGCGTCTTTAGGGTTCGTGGCCCCCATGATTTTTCTGTTAGCCAAAACTGCATTATTTCCCTCTAAAATCATCACTACTATTGGTCCAGAAGATAAATATGAGCATAAATCATTGTAAAAAGGTTTTGATTGATGAACTTTATAAAACTCGGAGGCTTCCTCTTTCGAAACATGAATTTTTTTGCTGTCTTTAATTTCAAGTTTATTTTCTTTAAAAATATCTTTTATTTTTTCAACTAAGTTTCTTTCTACTGCATCAGGTTTAATTATGGACAATGTTTGCTCTATATTATTCATAATTTTCTTCAATCAATTGATTTAATAATCTAACACCAAATCCGGTTGCGCCACCTGAATTTAAAGCGCCACCATATTTTGAAAAAGCCATACCAGCTATGTCCAAATGAGCCCATGGAGTTTTGTTTAATATAAATCTTTGAAGAAATTGAGCTGCTGTTGTTGAGCCTGCTCCACCAACATAATTTATGTTTTGTATATCTGCATTTTTAGAATTCATAAGTTTGTCATAATTTTTATGAAGTGGCATTCTCCATACTTTCTCTTCAACTTTTGTACCTGAGTTAAAAATTTGTTTAGCTAGTTTATCATCATTTGAAAATAATCCTGCATATTCAGATCCCAAACAAACAATAATAGCTCCTGTTAATGTTGCTAAATCAATTATAAATTTTGGTTTAAATTTTTTTTCAGTAAAAGTTAATGCATCAGCTAAAACTAATCGACCTTCTGCATCTGTATTTAATATCTCAATAGTTTTTCCGCTATAGGATTTAACAATGTCACCTGGTCTTTGAGCGTTTCCGCTTACCATATTTTCTACAAGGCCAACAACACCTACAGCATTAATTTTTGCTTTTCTTAATGCTAAAGTTTTCATTAAGCCTACTACAGCGGCTGAACCAGCCATATCATAAGTCATGTCTTCCATAAATTTTGCTGGTTTCAATGAATATCCTCCGGTATCAAAGCAAACACCTTTTCCGACAAAGGCTAATGGTTTAGAATTATTTTTTGCGCCATTCCACTCCATTGTTACAAGATATGAACCTCTTATACTTCCTTGTCCCACTCCAAGCAATGCATGCATTCCAAGTTTTTTTAATTTTTTCTCGTCATATACATTTATCTTTAAACCGTCTTTTCTAAGAGAGTTCAGTCTATTTGCGTATTCATCTGGATGAAGAACATTTCCTGGTTCAGAAACTAAATCTCTTGCATAAAAAGTCCCTTCCTCTAAAGCTTTAAATTTTAACTGATCTTTTGCGGAGGGTATATTTTTTTTTCCTGATAATCTTATAGAAATGACTCCTTTTTCTTTTTTTGTTTTATATTTTTTGAATTCATAAGATTTCAATTTAAGTCCATGAAGGAAATGACCTAAAAAATTATCATGTTTACTTACTATGCTGTCAGTAATTATAAAATACTCGCTATTCTTTCTACTATTTATACGTCCATAATATTCAGCTCCTAAGTTTTCTATATCTGAAGTTTTCAAGTTATTTTTAATAGAAATTAGAACTATTTTTTTTTTCGAATTTAACTCGAAAACAAACATATTTTTCTTAAGATCGCTCGTTTTCAATAAATCATTTATGTAAGAGAATTCAGATGAAGAAATATATTTTTTTATATTATTTACATTATATTTTTCATTAGCGAACAGCACAAGATTAGAGGATAAACCGCTAATTTCTTTTTTTGAGTAGTTAATTTCAATAGACATAAATTTTTAAATGCTTTCTTTGTAAATTTGAATGGTATATATGATCAAATATACCAGATTTCAATGGATAATTCATCATATTAAACCTTAGATTGAATTTTCTTAAAAGTTGTTTTAATTATATATATCAGAGTTAAATGCTTAAAAACAAAATTTATAAATACTTCACTTTAGAGATAGCAAAATCATTTTTTACGATTTTATTTGCTTTTACGGCTATCGCTTGGACTGTAAGAGCGGTAAATTTTCTAGATTTAATAGTAGAAAATGGGCATTCTATTAAAACTTATATTTCTTTTTCTCTATTACAAGTAACTAATATTCTATCAAAATTTATTCCATTATCATTTTTACTCGCATTAATGTTGTCCATTATCAAATTTAGACGACAAAATGAATTGGTAATTTTGTGGAGTGTAGGACTCTCAAAAATTAAAGTAATAAACTTATTTTTTATAATTTCTTTATGCGTTTTAATTCTTCAATTTTGTTTCGCTGTGATTATAACTCCAACAGCATTAAATAAATCAAGAACTTTAATAAAAACTTCCGACTTCAATTCAATGAACTCTATTATAAAGATAAACGATTTTAGTGACTCCTTTGATAACGTAACTTTTTATGTTGAAAAAAAGAATGCCCTTAATGAAATGGAAAATATTTTTATCAGAGACGAAGCTAATACATTTAAAAATTTAATATCAAATAATGAAGAGTCAGAAAATACTACAATCATTGCTAAAAAAGGATTCATAGAGAATAAAAAATTGGTTTTGATAGATGGGTTAATTCAAACTCAAAATAATGAGGGAGAAATAAATAATATTAATTTCAAACAAACCGAATTGGTTTCATCATTGTTAACACCAAGGATAATTAGAGTTCCAAAATTACAGGAAACCTCAACTTGGTCTCTAATAAACTGTATTACAAGAAGTGATAATTTAGTAAAAGAAAAAATAATAAATTGCCCTAGTGATGGGATAAAAAAAGGTGCAACTGAGACTGTTTCTAGAAGAATTGGAATGCCGATGTACATTCCTTTAACAACACTCATTTGTTGTTTTTTAATTGTCTCTCGAAAAGAAACAAAAATAAATTTTTTTGGAAAATATATATTTTTTTTTATAGGTTTTTTAATTTTAGTTTTAGCAGAAATACTTGTAAGATATTCAGGATTTTCAGATTTAAATACACTCATATATTTTTTATTTCCTATAATATTTACTCCTTTAACTTATTTACTTTTAATTAATAGACTGAAATATGAAAAAGCAAGCGTATGAATAAAATTTTAAATGAATATTTAATAACAGGATTTGTAAAAATAATTATTAATGTTTTTTTAATATTTATTTGCCTCGGAATTATAATGAATCTTTTTGAGGAAATAGAATTTTTTAAAGATTTAGATACGGGTATAGGCTTACCTTTTCTTTTAACTCTTATGTTCATTCCTAACTTAATTATAAAGTTATTACCTTTTATAGTTTTTATTGCAGCTATGTGGTATATAATTTCTATTAAGTCAAATACAGATTTAATCGCTTTAAAAGTCTTTGGTTATTCAAATTTAAAAATAATTCTTATTTTGTCTTTAACGGCATTTTTCTTTGGAATACTGATACTGTTTGCAGTAAATCCAGTTACTTCTGCAATGATAAAATATTACGAAAAAACAAAAGCAGAATACTCTAAAGATATTGATCATTTAGTTTCTATAAATAAAAATGGTGTATGGATAAAAGAAATTACCGGAAATAACTTTTTAATTACGACAGCAAAAAAACTAGAAAGTAAATATTTATTCAATGTAACAATTTATAAACTTGATGAAAAAAATAATTTTATTGAAAGAATAGAGTCTGAAAAAGTAGATATATCAAAGAATGAGTGGATTTTAGAAAAAGCAGATATTTATAACTTTATTAAAGGAAAAAGTGATAAAAAATTCGATAAAATAACGATAAAATCCAACTATAATTTGGATAAACTAAACTCTCTTTACAAAAATCTAGATACTATTTCATTCTTTGCTTTATTAACTGAATACAAATCATTAAGTGAGAAAGGATATTCGGAGAAGATTTTAAACGAAAAATTAAATTCTTTTATTTCGTTACCAATATTTTTATTTTTAATGGTTGTTTTAGCTGCAATCTTTTCTGTTGGAAATTTAAGTAAAACACAAAATTTATATTATATATTTATTTCAATTATTACTTGTGTAGTTGTTTACTATTTTAAAGACTTATCGATTGCTCTAGGTCAAACAAATAGAATTTCATTAACCTTATCAATTTGGATGCCAATTATAGCAATATCGCTATTTTGCTCTATAGGCATTATTCAAGTAAATGAAAAATAAATTAAATTACATAATTTGTGTTTTAATTTTATTTGTTTTTAATCAAATTAATTTGTTGGCTAATGAATTAAATATTAATGCATCAAATATAACAGTGGATAAAAAAACTAAAACTACTTTATTAACGGGCAATGTTGAAGCAAAGGATAATTTAAATAATACTGTTTTTGCTGAAAAAGCAGAATATAAAAAAGAGCTTAATACTTTTAAAACTTTTGGTATTACAAAAATAGTAACTTCAGAAGGATATGTTTTGGAAGGTGAAGATATATTCTTTGATAATAATAAAAAAATTATTTCATCAAACAATAATTCTTTAATTTTAGACAAAGATAAAAATAAAATTTATCTTGAAATGTTTAATTATTTTATTCCTAAAAAAATGTTTTTTTCTAAAGGTTCAGTTAAAATAAAAGATATAAATAATAATGAGTATAATTTTTCAGAAATATATATTGATGAAGCCAAAAATAAAATTGTGGGTTCTGATGTAAAAGCTTTCTTAAAGGATAATTCTTTCAAAGCAAATGAAAAAAATAATCCTCGTTTTTTTGCAAACAGTATGACTCTTGAAAAAGGTGATAGTATTTTCCAAAAAGGGGTTTTTACTTATTGTCAAAACAGAAAAGAAGATAAATGTCCCCCATGGGTATTAAGATCGAAACAAATTAAACATAATGCTTCAAAAAAAGTAATATATTATGATAACGCTGTTTTAAAAGTTTATGACTTCCCTATATTTTATTTTCCTCGTTTTTCTCATCCTGATCCATCAGTTAAAAGAAAATCAGGACTTTTGGTTCCATATATGTCTAGTAACTCAACAGTAGGTGCTGGATTTGCTTCTCCTTATTTTTGGGCAATATCAGATGATAAAGATTTAACAATTACCCCTAAACTTTATTTAAGAGAAAATCCTTTATTGCTAGCTGAATATAGGCAGGATTTTAAAAATTCTTTTTTAATTTTTGATGTTGGATTTACTCCAGGATACAAAGAAGCATCAGCAACAAAACAAAAGGGTTCTAAATCACATATTTTTTCAAAGTTTAATATTGATTTTTTAGATAACGAGGATGAAAGTAGTAATTTAAATATTAATATTCAAAAAGTTTCGAACGACACTTATCTTAAAGCTCACGATGTTAATACTACTTTGGCTGACGATGGATTAGATATTTTAGAAAACACAATAAATTTTAATTACCAAAATGAAGATCTTTTTCTAGCAGCAAACATAAGTGCATTTAATGACTTATCTATTGTAGATAATTCTAAATATGAATTTTTATTCCCAAGTATAAATTTAGACAAAAATTTATTGCTTGATGATAAATATGGAAGCTTTGATTTGGCTTCAAAACTTGAAGTTCGAAACTATGATGTGGATAAACAAACGGAGTTTTTAGTTAATGATATAAATTGGAAGTCAATAAAATGGACAAATAAACTAGGTATAGAAAGTCAATTTGAAGGTACCGCTAAAACTGTTAATTACAACGCATCAAATACACCAGAATACAAATCAGATGGCTCCCAGGCAGAACTTGCAGGTGTAATTGGATATAGGGCTAAAGCGGTAATGAACAAAAATGATAGTGAAAATCAAAACAATCATTTATTCACTCCTAAGTTACTGCTTCGTTATGCGCCTGGTCATATGAGAAATTTAAGAAATAGCGGGTCCAAATTAAGTTATGATAATTTATTTGATTTAGTTAAAATGGATCAAATTGATGTAATTGAAAATGGTTTAAGTGCAGCTATAGGTTTTGATTATCAAAAAAGAGATTTAAATTCAGATAATTCAATTGGAAGAGAAAAGTTAAATTTTAAAATTGGTCAAATAATAAGTGAGAAAGAAAATTTAGACAAACCATCTTTCTCATCTATTGATCAAAGGTTCTCTGATGTAGTTGGTTCATCTACTTTCTCAGTAAATGAAAATTTAAATTTTAACTTTAATTTTAATTTAGATCAAAATTATAAAGACTTAAACTATAATGAAGTATCATCTGACTTATCTATAGGTACTGCTAAATTTAATATTGCTTATTTAGAAGAAAGAAATCATATCGGTAACAAAAACTATGTAAAATCAAATATAGATTTTGAATTTAATAATAATAGTGAATTATCTTTTGGAACAAAAAGAAATTTGGTATCTAATTCTGCAGAATTTTACAATTTAAGTTATAGTTATAAGAATGATTGTCTAAAAGCTGGAATTTTATATAGGAGAGAATTTTATACTGATAGAGATATTGAGGCAGACAACTCTTTAATGTTCAAAATATCAATTATTCCATTTGGAGAAATAACCACACCTAAATTTGGTAAATGAAAATAAAATTATATTCTAAAATCGTATTGATCTTAATTTTTTTATCCAGCGGTTCTTATGCGGCAATTAATAATTCTATTGTAGCAAAAATAGGAGATAAAATAATTACTTCTCTAGATATAGAAAATGAAATAAAAACAATTTTGGTTATTTCAAAACAAGATTTAAATCAAACTAATGTTGAACGTACAAAAAGATTTGCAGTTCAATCTTTAATAAGATCTTCTTTAAAAAGAGGTGAAATTGAAAAATATAATATTACTCTTTACAATGAAGCAGATTTAAATCTGTATTTAAAAAATATAGCAAACAATTTAAATCTAAAAAAAAAAGATCTTAAAAATTTTTTTATATCTAACGACTTAAATTATGAAATTTTTGTAGAAAAATATAAAACTGAATTATTGTGGAATACTCTTATTTTTTCGTTGTATAAAAATCAAATAACAATTAATAGCGTTGAATTAGAAAGAGAATTATCAAAAGCTTTGGAAAAAAATAAAAATTCAGATATAAAATCTGAAGAGATAAGAGAGAACATTATTAATAAGCAAAAACAAGATAAGTTAAATCTCTTTTCAAGATCTCATTATTCAACTTTAGAAAACACAGTTTTGGTTAATTTTAAATGAAGAAAAAATTTTGTATAATTGTAGGGGAGCCTAACAGTATTAATTCAGAGATAATTGCCAAATCTTGGAAAAAAATTGATAAATCTAAAAAAAAAAGTTTATTTTTGATTGGTAATTATGATCTTATAAATAAACAACTAAAAAAAATAAAGATAAAAGTTTTAACTAACAAGATTAATTCATTTAATGATAAATTTTCTGAAACTAAATTAAATATACTTAATGTTCCTTTGAGATTTAAAGATCCCTTTAGAATTAATGAAATGGCCTCTTCTCGATATGTTTTAAAGTGTTTAAATATTGCTCATTCTTTATCTTATACTAAAAAAATTAAAGGATTCATCAATTGTCCAGTCGATAAAAAAACTCTATTTAAATCTAAAAATATTGGTGTGACTGAATATTTAGCAAAAAAAAATAGAATTTTTAGTAAAGAGGTAATGCTTATTTATAATAATAAAATGTCGGTGGTGCCAATTACTACCCATTTAAATGTAAGGCAAATATCTAAAAATATAAGTAAAAACTTAATTATTGATAAGATTGTTACTTTAAATTATTTTTATAAAAAATTATTTAAAAAAAAGCCTACTATTGCTGTTTTGGGATTAAATCCACATAATGGTGAGTCACGTAATGAAACAGAAGAGCAAAGTATTATTAAGCCCTGTATAAAAAGATTAAGACATAAAAAGTTTAGAGTAATTGGTCCGTTTCCAGCAGATACAATCTTTTTAAATAAGAAAAAATATAATTTTGATGTAATTGTAGGGATGTATCACGATCAAGTTTTAGCGCCATTTAAAGCTCTCTATGGTTTAGACGCTATTAATATTACTTTAGGTTTAAATTATTTTAGAGTTTCACCAGATCATGGAACTGCGAAAGATCTCGTAGGTTTAGGTAAAGCTGATCCGACTAGTCTCATAAAATCAATTAATTTTATTTCAAAAATATAAATATGATAAAACCAAAGAAATCTTTGGGACAAAATTTCTTAGTAGATAAAAATATAATAAAAAAAATAGTTTCTTTGGCTAGCTATAAAAATTTTCATAATATAGAAATTGGACCAGGAACCGGAAACCTATCAGAAGAAATTATCAAAAATAATAAACCAAGAAAGTTAAGTCTTATTGAAAAGGACAAAAAACTTTGTGAATTACTTGAAAAAAAATTTAAAAATAAAGTTAAAATTTATAATAGTGACATTCTTAAATTTAATTTAGAAGAAATAGTCGATAAAGATACAATTATATTTGGTAACTTGCCTTATAATATATCTACTCAAGTTTTAATAAAATTAATTAAATTTAAATACTGGCCGCCTAAATTTAAAAAAGCTGTTCTTATGTTTCAAAAAGAAGTAGCTGAAAGAATTATAGCTAAACCAAATTCCAAGGATTACGGTAGACTTTCTATTATTTCTAAATGGAGATTTAATATAACTAAAAGTATTATTGTTTCAAAAAACTGTTTCTATCCAAGGCCTAAAGTTCAATCTACTGTTCTTATTTTTGAACCAAAAAAAGTAAAAAATTTTAAAATTCAAAACATTGATAATTTAGAAAAAATTACGAATGTTTTTTTTACTGGTAAAAGGAAAATGATTAATAAAGCATTTAAAAAATTATTTGGAAAAAATGAAAGTTTTTTAAAAAAAATTAATCTTTCGTCTTCTTTAAGACCAAATCAAATTACCGAAGAACAATTCTACAGAATTACTGAGTTTTTTGAAAAAAGAAATATTAATTGATTTTTTTTCTTTTTTTCTCCTCAATTATTACTTCAATCTGTTTAAAGCAATTTTCTAGATTATCGTTAATTAGGACATAATCATAATCACTCCAGTGAGTAATGTCTTCATCATATGCTTTTAATCTTTTTTCAACGATTTCTTTTTTATCTTGATTTCTTTGTAATAATCTTTTTTCTAGTTCTTTTTTATTTGGTGGTAATATAAAAATTTTTATTAAATTAAGTTCTTTAAATTTTGAGAGTTGTTGTGTTCCCTGCCAATCTATATCAAATAATAAATCATTATTTTTATTCAAAATCTCTTCTACAGACTTTTTTGAAGTTCCGTAATAATTATCAAAGATTTTTGCATGTTCATAAAATTTGTTTTCATCAATTAATTTTTTAAAACCTTTGGCGTTTACAAAAATATAATCTACACCATCAATTTCGTTTAATCTTGGTTTCCTAGTTGTGTGAGAAACTGATATTTTGAAGTTTTGATATTTTTGTTGAATTTTTTTTGTAATAGTAGTTTTGCCGGCACCAGATGGAGATGAAAGTATAACCATGATACTGTCATCTTTTAATTTCATTTAATTCTTTTAGCTTAAAATTATTGACTCGATTTACTCTCAATAAATTTAATAGCATCTCCAACTGTTAGAATTTTTTCAGCTTCACTATCAGATATTTGTGATCCAAATTCTTCTTCGAAAGCCATTACTAATTCTACAGTGTCTAAACTATCAGCACCTAAGTCGTCTATAAAGCTAGCCTCTTCAGTAACTTTATCTTCCTCTACGCCTAGGTGATCAGCAACTATTTTTTTTACTTTTGAATTTATTTCCGACATTTAATTCCTATTTTTCAAAATTTGATTTAATTTCTTATTAAATAATTCGTAGTAATTGTCAAGCCATATACATTCCACCATTAACATGTATGGTTTCACCTGTAATGTAATCGGACATATCAGAGGCTAAAAAAGCCACACAATTAGATACATCCTCTGTTTTTCCAAGTTCTCCGGAGGGAATTTTTGAAATAAGTATTTTTTTATAGTCTTCGTTAATCTTTTCAGTCATTTCCGTTTTAATAAAGCCTGGTGATACACAATTTATATTAATTTTCTTTTTTGCATACTCTATAGCTAAACTTTTGGACAAACCTATTATAGCTGATTTAGATGCTGCGTAATTTGTTTGACCTGGATTTCCTGTATGAGCAACTATAGATGTAATATTGATTATTTTTCCTTTTTTGTTTTTTAACATTTTTTTAATTGCAAATTTACACATTAAAAAAGTAGAAGTTAGATTAATATCCATTACTTTTTTCCAATCCTCAAATGTGAGTCTTAAAGAAATATTGTCTCTAGTAATTCCAGCATTATTGATCAAAATATCAAGCCCACCTAAATCATTAGCACAACTTTCTACAAATTCTTCTATTTTATCATGAGTGTCTAATTTGAATTGTTTAGTTTTAAGGTTTGAATATTCTTTTCTGAGTTTATCAAGCTTTTCTTGATTGGTGCCTGTCCCAATGATAGATGCTCCAAGATTGCTAAACTTTTTTACTAATTCATTTCCAATACCACCCGTAGCACCTGTAATTAAAACTTTTTTTCCTTTTAAATTCATTCTGTTATTTCTTTTACATCTTTTATAGAGTTTATACTACAACTTTTAGTTTCTCTGTTTATTCTTTTTACTAGTCCCGATAAAACTTTTCCAGGTCCAATTTCGATAAATTCATTAATTTTATTATTAGTCATATATAAAATTGACTCTCTCCATCTAACTTTCGAATAAATCTGTTCAACTAATAAACTTTTGAATCTTTCCGGTTTTTCCTCAGGTAAAGCCGTAACGTTAGTTATTATTTTAAATTTTGAATTAGAAAATTGTACTGAGTTTATTTTTTCTTTCATTTTTTCTGAAGCACTTTTCATCAAAGAACAATGGAAAGGTGCACTAACTGGTAATTGAATAGATTTAATTTTGTTTTCTTTTAATATAATTTTTAACTCGTTTATTTGCTTAGTATTTCCGCTAACAATAATTTGCCCATTAGCATTGTCGTTTGCTATCTCACACACTCCATTTTTTTTAACTTTTTCAAGATATTGATTTAATGACTCGGAGTCTGTTCCTAGAACTGCTAGCATAGCTCCCTCTCCAACTGGAACTGCTTCCTGCATAGCCTTCCCTCTTTCATGTAATAAATATAGTGCATCATCAAATTTTAAAGCTTCAGCGCATACTAAAGCGCTATATTCACCTAAAGAATGGCCTGCAAAATATTTGAAGTCATTAAGTTTAAAATTAAATTCTTTTTGAAGAACTTTAAAAATAGCGTAGCTTACAGTAAGTATTGCTGGCTGGGTATTTTTTGTTAGTTTTAATTCTGTATAAGGTCCGTTTAAAATAATTTCAGAAATTTTAAATTTTAATTTGTCGTTGGCTTCTTCAAATATTTTTTTAACTGAATCAAAATTATTGTAAAATTCGGATCCCATTCCTACAATTTGTGAACCTTGCCCTGGAAATAATAAAGCTTTCATCTTAATTGACCATTATTATTACTATTGAAATGATACTCTTATAATAGTATAAAACCGTTCTTTATTATAATAAAAAAACAAATATTGATAATTTAATGAATTTTTATGAACATACATTAGTAGCTAAACAAGACTTATCTAGCTCTGATGTTGAAAAAATAGAAAAAAAGTATAACGAAATTATAAAAAAGGCTTCTGGAAAGGTTTTAAAAGTTGAAAAGTGGGGATTATTAAATTTTGCAAAAAAAATAAAAAACTATAACAAAGGTTTTTACATACATTATAAATTTCAAGGAAACTCAGAGACTTTAAACGAAATTAAAAAAAATATAAATATCGATAGTTCAGTTCTTAGACACTTAACTATCAAATATAAAAAATTAGACTTAGAAAAAGAGTATTTTAAAAAAGAAGATTAAAAAATGAAAAAAAGAAATAAAAAATTTTCTAAAAGAACTCAAAATCCTTTGAATAAATTAAGCTTATTTCAAAAGACAGACTCAAAGTTTTCTAGAAAATGTCCGCTTTCAGTAAAGGATGCTCCAGTTATAGATTATAAAAATATAAAATTATTAAAAAGATATATCTCCGACACAGATAAAATTTTACCATCTAGAATAACTTCTGTTTCACTAGGAAAACAAAAAAAACTTACAAATGAAATTAAAAAAGCTAAAATCTTAGGTTTAATCTGAAAATGCAATTAATATTACTAGAAAATATAATTAAGTTAGGAAAAATTGGAGATCAGGTAAATGTAAAAAATGGATATGGAAGAAATTTTTTACTTAAAACTGGTAAGGCTTTAAGAGCTAGTAAAGAAAATATTGATTTTGTAAATAAAAAAAAAGCTGAGTTAAATAAAAAAAATAATCAAATAAAGTTAGAATTAAAAGAAGTAGCAAATAAGATAGATAAAAAAACTTTAAAATTTTTTAAAGAGGCAAAAGATAATGGAGATCTTTTCGGTTCCATAAAACCTAAAGAAATTTCAAACTCTTTCATAAACGACTTAAAGGTAGAAATAAATCCCTCACAAATCGATCTAAATAAAGAGATAAATAAAATTGGTAAATATAAAATTAAAATTACACTTCATTCTGAAGTCTCAGCTAGTGTAACGATTAACGTCGAAAAAAAAGAGTAGATAAAGTCTAACATTATAATTTTTTCCACAGGTTGTAATAAACGTGTGTAACTTTTAGTTTAATATATATTGTACTTAAATTAATCTAACTCCCATGGAAAATATAAATTTTTCTCTAAATAAATCCAAAGAACTCAAAATGCCATCAAACCTAGAGGCTGAACAAGCCTTAATAGGATCAGTTTTAGTAAATAACGAAATTTTAGACGAAATTTCAAATATTGTAAATTCAAGTAAATTTTTTGATCCAATTCATAAAAAAATTTATGAAGTTATTGAAAATTTAAACAACAGAGGAATGATAGCTAATCCTATAACCTTAAAAAATTATTTTGAAAAGGATAGTGGATTAAATGAAGTTGGTGGTGTTGATTACCTTGTAAAATTAACTAGATTCTCATCTTCTACCAGGCAGGCGATTGACTATGCAAAACTTATACATGAAATGTATGTCAAAAGAGAACTGATAGTAATCTCCGATAATATTTCTGAACAATCACATGATGAGGAATTGGATAAGTCTGGTGAAAATATTATTGAAGATGCTGAACAGTCACTTTATCAATTAGCAGAGAGAGGAAATTTTTCTCAATCATATATGAAATTTAATCAAGCATTAGATCAAACAATTGAAATGGCAACGCAAGCAATGAAAAGTGATCAAGGAATAGTTGGTGTCCCTACAGGATTAACTGATTTAGATGAAAAGCTAGGTGGTTTACATAAATCAGATTTAATTATAATTGCTGGAAGGCCATCCATGGGAAAAACTGCTTTAGCTACTAATATTGCATATTATGCATCAAAAAAAATTCACGAGAATAATGAAAAATCTGCTGTTGCTTTCTTTTCCTTAGAAATGTCTTCAGAACAACTATCAACTAGAATTTTATCTGAACAAGCCAGAATTCAATCAAATGATATTCGAAGAGGAAAAGCTACAGAAGAAGAACTTAATAGATATATTGAAACTTCAAGAAATATTTATGAACTGCCGCTATATATAGATGAGACACCTGCAATAACAATTTCAGCTCTTAGTAACAGAGCTAGAAGGCTAAAAAGACTATTTGGGCTAAATCTGATTGTTGTAGATTATATTCAATTAATGAGAACAAATTCGAAAAAAAATGAAGGAAGAGTTCAAGAAATTTCAGAAATTACACAAGGATTAAAGGCTCTAGCGAAAGAACTAGGTGTACCTGTTTTGGCTCTATCTCAACTTTCAAGAGCAGTAGAACAAAGAGATGATAAAATTCCTCAATTATCAGATCTAAGGGAGTCAGGGTCAATTGAACAAGACGCAGACGTTGTAATGTTTGTATATAGAGAACAATACTATCTAGAAAAAAAACAGCCAAAGCTTGGTTCCATAGAACATGCTGAATGGCAGTCCAAAATGAATGATATTAATGGACTCGCCGATATAATTATTGGAAAACAAAGGCATGGTCCAACGGGAAATATACAAGTAGAATTTGAGGGCATGTATACTAAGTTCAAAGATTTAGCCAAAAATTAATCAAAAGTTAACATTTTTTATATTTAAAATATAAGATATATCTTTATAAAACCAATGTTTGGAAATATTTACAAAAAGTTAATTATTGAATACTCAAAAGTTTCTCTCGCACTACTATTCGTAATTGTAGTATTTTTTTTATATTTTTCTAAGAATTTTAACTTGGACGCTTCTTCGGATGCTTTATTATTAGAGGGAGATAAAGATTTAAAATACTTAAGAGAAGTAAACGAACGGTATGGTTCAAAAGATTTTTTAGTTTTAACTTACAGCCCAGTCTCTAGTTTCACAGAGGAAGAAACAATAGTAAATTTACAATTTCTTAAAACAAAAATTCAAAATTTATCTTGGGTTGAAAGTGTAATAAGTGTAATAGACGTACCTTTGTTAAAAAGCACTGATGAACCATTAATGGATAGGTTAAAAAATTATAAAACCCTGTCTCACCCGGATGTAGATAAAAAAAGAGGATTTGAAGAAATACTTAATAGCCCAATTTATAAAGATTACGTGATTAGTGAGGATGGAAAAACTTCTGGAATAGTAGTTTATCTTAAAAAAGATAAAAGAATGGAAGAGTATTTGAAAATAAAGAATGAATTTTACAATCAATCTTTAGACGGAGGATTAAATAAAGCAGAAAACGATAAATATATTTTATTTTTAAAAGAATATGAGGATTATAAAAATCTTTACAACAAAAGAAATAACCAAAATATAAAAGAAATTAGACAAGTGATAAGCAAATATAGTGAAAATGCAAAAGTTCATTTAGGCGGAATTCCAATGATTGCAGATGATATGATGTCTTATATCAAAAATGATATTATTGTTTTTGGTATTGGAGTTTTTTTATTTATTGTAGCTACTCTTTGGTTTATTTTCAGAAATTTAAAATGGGTAATCATGCCTCTTTTAGGATGTTCAGTTTCAGTTATCATAATGGTTGGTTTACTTGGATTGCTCGGATGGAAAGTAACAGTTATATCTTCAAATTTTATTGCTTTAATGCTTATATTAAATATGGCAATGAATATTCATGTCACTGTTAGATTTTTGCAATTAAAAAAAGAATTTCCAAACAAAGATCACAAAGAAGCAATAGCTGAGACGAGTAAGAAAATGTTTATGCCAATACTTTACACTGTTCTCACAACCATATGTGCTTTTTTATCTTTAATCTTTAGCGGAATAAAACCTATAATAGATTTTGGTTGGATGATGACCTTAGGCCTTTCTGTTTCAATCCTAGTTACTTTTTGTTTACTGCCTGCTTTGCTAAGTATATTTGGAGAAAATGAAGGTATTGAAGTAAGGGATAGTCAAAATTCTAAAATTACATCTTCTCTAGGTAGTTTTGCTAAGAGTAATACAAAATCTATTTTTGGTTTATCAATAATAATTCTAATTCTGAGTATTTATGGAATATTAAAATTAGAAGTTGAAAATAGTTTTATAAATTATTTTGATAAAGAAACAGAAATCTATAAAGGGATGAAGAAAATTGATGATGAATTAGGTGGTACAACTCCTTTAGATGTAATTATAAAATTTCCTTCTAATACCCAAAAAGTTGCTAAAATTGATGAAGATGATGAGTTTTCAGAATGGGATGAAGATAATAATGAGGAAAAATCAACTTATTGGTTTACTAGAAATAAAATTGATAAAATAATTAAAGTACATGATTATTTAGACTCTATTCCTGAAATTGGTAAAGTTATATCTTTTGGTTCAATAATTCGAGTAGCAGATGATCTTAATAAAAAGAAATTACAAAGTTTAGAGATTGCTGTGCTGTATAGCAAAATACCCAATGAGATTAAAAAAGATATTGTATCACCATATATCTCGGTTGAAAATGATGAGGCAAGAATAAGTGTAAGAATAAAAGACTCAACTGAAAACCTTCGGAGAAATGATCTGATAAATAAAATAAGAGATGAATTAAATACAAAAGTAGGTTTAGAAAAAGAAGAATATAAATTAGCAGGGGTTTTAATTTTATTTAATAATTTGCTCCAAAGTTTATTTAAGTCTCAAATTTTAACTCTTGGAGTAGTAATGCTTGGTATTTCTTTAATGTTTTTAATTTTATTTAGAAATTTTATATTATCAATTATAGGTGTAGTACCAAATTTTATAGCTGCTTTTTTCATTTTAGGTATTATAGGAATGCTTGAGATTCCATTAGATATGATGACGATAACGATCGCAGCAATAACAATTGGAATAGCCGTAGATAATAGCATTCACTATATTTATAGATTTAAAGAAGAGTTTGAAAAATTAAAAAATTATAAACTCACTTTAGATAAATGTCATAATACTGTTGGTATTGCAATTTTGAATACTTCTATCACTATTGTGTTTGGATTTTCAATTCTGGTATTATCAAACTTTATTCCTACAATATATTTTGGTGTCTTTACTGGTATCGCAATGTTATTAGCCTTAATCTCAGTTTTAACACTTTTACCAAAATTAATATTAGTTTTAAAACCTTTCGGTTCTGAAAAATAATGCTTGAAGTTGTAAAAAATTTTTTTGAAAATTTCTTTACTAGCATAAATGTATTTGACTTGATTGTTTTTATTTTAATGTTTTATTTTGTAGTGCAATGCTTTTTAAAAGGATTCTCATTAAGTTTTTTTTCATTTTTGAAATGGATTGTTGCATTGGTGATAACAATAATTTTAGTTCCTAAACTCCAACCTTGGGTGAGTGAATATATAGAGTCTGAATTTATTAACAATGTAGGTTTGGGAGTTTCTATTTTTATTTGCACGCTATTTGTTACAATTGTTTTAGGTAGAGCTTTAAATAGAGCAGTCACTTGGACAGGTTTAGGATCTATAGATAAAACTTTTGGCCTTTTATTTGGTTTTTTTAAAGGCTATGTGGTGATAGTTTGTTTATTCACAATTTTTAATTGGTTTTATCCTTATAAAAATTGGGGTATATCTGTTGAGGAAGCAGTAACTTACGAAGTAATTAAAAAAGGAAGCGAATTATTAATAGAAGAGTTTCCTAATAGCCAAGATTACTTAGATACTAAGGAAAAAATTGAAAAAATTTAAAACAGACAAACTTAGAGAAGAGTGTGGAATTTTTGGTATATCAAATCACGATGACTCTTCTGCATTAGTGGCTCTTGGCTTGCATGCTCTTCAACATAGAGGTCAGGAAGGCTGTGGAATTGTGTCTTATGATGGTAAAAATTATCACTCTGAAAAAAGACAAGGTTTGGTTGGTGACCACTTCACTAAAAGTGATGTAATTAAGAGACTTCCAGGAAGCTTTGCCATTGGTCATAATCGATACTCTACTACTGGAGAAACATCTCTTCGAAACATTCAACCTTTCTTTGCAGATTTACACGGTGGAGGGATTAGCATTGCTCATAATGGAAATTTGACGAATGCCCTTTCTTTAAGGGACTCTTTGGTAAAAGGAGGTGCAATTTTTAGAACAACTAGTGACACTGAAACAATCGTACAATTGATCGCTAAATCTAAAAGAGAAAAAATAGTAGATAAAATTATTGATACATTATTTCAAATTCAAGGTGGTTATGCTCTTGTTATAATGACAAATAAGAAGTTAATAGGCGTTAGAGACCCTTTTGGTATTAGGCCTTTAGTTATAGGTCAACTAAAAGACTCATATATATTCGCTTCAGAAACATGTGCATTAGATATCGTGGGTGCGAAATTTATAAGAGAAGTCGAAAATGGAGAAATGATAGTAATCGAAAATAAGAAATTAACTAGCATTAAACCTTTTCCAAAACAAAAATCTAGACCTTGTATTTTTGAATACATATATTTTGCTAGACCAGACAGCATAATAGGAGGCAAATGTGCTTATGAATATAGAAAAAGGTTCGGAGAGGAACTGGCCAAAGAAACTGATTTAGAGGCTGATATAGTGGTACCTGTACCCGACTCTGGTGTGCCAGCAGCTATTGGATATTCGCAATTTACAAATAAAAGATTTGAGTTGGGTTTAATAAGAAATCATTACGTAGGAAGAACTTTTATTGAACCAAGTCAAAACATAAGAAGTCTAGGAGTTAAACTTAAATTGAGTTCTACTAAATCATTACTTAAAAACAAAAAAATAATTTTGATAGATGACTCTCTAGTAAGAGGCACAACTTGTAACAAAATTGTGAAAATGCTTTATGATGCCGGATCTAAAGAGGTGCATGTGAGAATTGCTTGTCCTGAAATAAAATATCCAGATTTTTATGGAGTAGATATGCCAACAAAAACAGAGCTTCTTGCTAGCAAGAAAAATTTAGATGAAATGTGCAAATATATTAATGCAAAAACACTCAAGTTTTTATCATTGGATGGTCTTTATAAAGCGCTTTGTAATGAAAAAAGAAATGAGATCTACCCTCAGTTTAGTGATCATTATTTTACTGGAAATTATCCTATAGAGCCATCTGACAAATTAACAGAGGGAAAAGTTGCTCAACTATCTCTTCTTAGTGGTAAATCCACAAATTAACTATCTATAAATAAATAACTTATTATTATTATTCATCAAATACATTTTACCCTCTGCAAAGCTAAATCTACTTGCAATTTTACTTCTAGAAATTTTTTTAAAAGAATTTAATTTCCCATTTTTATAATTGAATGATAGCAAAAATCCATTTGATGTTAGAATTAAAAGTTCTTGTCCTGAAATAATTAGATCTTTTGCAGTTCCTAATTTACTATTTCTTTTTTTTTCTTTTATATTTTCAATTTGACCATAAATTTTTTTTGACCATAGAATTTGGCCTGTTTTTAAATCTAAACAAACCAAAAGTTTATTTTTAGTAATCAAAAAAATATTATTTTCTGTTATAATAGGTTTAATCTTGACAGAAACTTGAGAAACCCATTTCCTAGAAGCAGTTTGAGCATCATAATTTAATAACACTGTGCCTGTTGAGGCCAATAAATTTCCATCTTTAAGTGAGATTGGTAATCCTTGAAACAAATCACTTCCTCCCCCTAATGCAAAATTGTTGAAATTTAACATATAATTAATTTTTCTGTTTTCATAGTTAATAGAGTAAAGCTCACCGCTTGTGTTAATAAATAAAATATTTTTATTAATTTTATCGATTACAATATTGTTTTGAAAATCAGACTTTAAAAAAGTGTAGCTAGTAGCTAATTGCCAATTCTTTTCACCATCAATTTTGTTTATAGAATAAATAATATTATCCTGATTAGAGACAATTATTTGATTATCGACTATTTTTATATTAGATCGAAATGGGATTCCGTAATTTTGTGCCCACAAAATTCTTTGCTCATTAATGCTGATAGAATATATGTATCCCAAATTATCAGCAGCATAAATTATTCCGTCATTTACAATTAAACTAATTTTTTTTTTATACTTTTTAAAATTTTTTTTATAAAAATTATATTCAAATATTTTCTTTTTTAATTTTGGTGAATAAATATAAATAAATCCTTTATGATCATAAGATATGAAATTACCTCTATAAATTATAGCATTATCATCGTTATATCTTTTTGATAGTTTAGAGCTTTTTAAAATTATCTCTTTTTGATTTGAATAAAAAATATTTGAAATATTATTTGATGAATTTAAGTATTTTTCTTGCCAATTTTTATTTTTAATTGCTGGTTCAATATTTATTTTAGTTGTCAAACTAACATTTTTTTCTTGATCAAATAACTTTGTCTCACTAAAAACTACTTCAAGAACTTCTCCTTGTATTCCTTTTTTTATTCCGGTTTGACATTCTTCAAATTCTTTTCTTGATTTTATAAATGCACAAGCAAGTTTAAATTTTCTATTTTTAGTTAATTTTCCGATATCTTTGCTTTTTGGATTTTTTGGATTGCTAACTTGCTTTTTGGTGTCTCCGGACCAGATACCAGATTTATTATCAAATGAACAATTTGTTAAAAGAAATAATACAAAAAAAAATAGAAAAATTTGTCTCATTTTAATTTTCATTATTCTCTAAAAGTTTATAAAACTCCTCTGATTTTAGTTTATCGCCTTTACTCAAAAAATAATCCCCTATTATTTCTATAGACTCTTTTTTCCAAATAGAATTAGAGTTTATAATTTGATTTAATTCATTTAATATTTTTTGTTCATTAGCATTTTTTTCTATAAGAAATAAAGCCTTCTTTATTTTGATTAGATTTTTGTTCTCTTTTTCAAGGCCTTTTATTTTAATTATTTTATCAAATGAAATTAGAATTTTATCTTTATTTTCCTCCATGTTATTTTCTATAATCAGATATAAAGATAGAGGTGAATAAAATTTGTTTTTTTTATCTATTATTTGGTAGAATATTTCTTTAGCATCGTTTGGTTCCCCTTTTTCAATAAGTAATCTAGCAACATTAAATTCATTGGAAATTTTAATTGCCTGTTTCTCCTTTGCTTCTCTTTGATATAGCAAAAACAAAAATATTAAGAGTAAGATTGAAACAAAAACTATAATTATTTTAAAGTTTTTTTTTATTTTACCGATAAAATTATCTAATTTAGAACTATTTTCTGAAACATTTAAATCCATAAATTAATAACTATTATTTTTGCTAGGAAATTTTTTACTTATAACTTCTTTTCTATATTTTTGAACGCTCTTTTTAATTACTTTAGATATATCTACATATTTTTTCACAAATTTAGGATAAAAACCACTTAAACCTATTAAATCTTCGGTCACTAATACTTGTCCGTCACAATAATTTGAAGAGCCGATACCTATCGTAGGTATTTTTAATTCTTTGGTAATTTTTTTTGCTGTGTCTTTTTTTATACATTCTAAAACAATACTAAAAGCTCCAGCCTTTTCGATTTTTTTTGCATCCAAAATTAGTTTTTTTTTATTTTTCAAATTAGTTCCTTGTACGCTAAATTTTTTTTTAAATTGTGGAGTAAAACCTATGTGACCCATAACAGCAATTTTCGACTTTACCAAGGCTTTTATTATATTTGAATTTTTAAAATTACTTTCTATTTTTACTGCTTCACATTTAGATTTTTTTATTAAATATTTTGCATTTTTTACAGCTGAAGCAGGACTTTTATAACTATTCTTTGGCATATCTACTACTAATAAAGAATTTTTAATTCCAGATCTTACACTTTTTGCATGGTTAAGCATAATATCCATTGAAATTTGATGTGTATTCTTCATTCCATATAAAACATTTGCAAGAGAGTCACCCACTAAAACTAGATCACAATAATCATCAATTAATTTTGCTATACTTTTAGTATAGGCAGTTAAACAAACTATTTTTGATTTATTTTTTTTGTTTAATATGCTCAATATTTTTTTCATTATTCTAATTCAATTGTACTTGGTGGTTTAGAAGTTATATCATAAACTACTCTATTAATACCTGGTACTCCATTTACAATTTTATTGGATATTTCGTCCAAAAATTCTTTAGGAAAAGTAAAATAATCAGCTGTCATACCGTCCTCTGACTTAACCGCCCTTAAAAGGCATACATATTCGTAAGTTCTTGAGTCGCCCATTACACCTACTGTTTTTACAGGTAGCAGAGCAGCATAAGCTTGCCATATTTTATGATACAAATTTTTTTTTATCAGTTCGTTAATGAAGATATAGTCTGCTTCTTGCAATATTTTAATTTTTTCAGGGGTTACAGCACCAATAATTCTTATAGCTAAACCTGGTCCAGGAAAAGGATGTTTGTAATTTATGCTACTCTCCAAACCTAGAGATTTTCCCAAGACTCTTACTTCATCTTTGAATAGATCTTTTAGTGGTTCTATTAATTTTAAATTCATTTTTTTTGGTAATCCTCCAACATTATGATGAGATTTTATTTTAGCAGATTTACTTCCACTAACTGATCTACTTTCAATGATATCAGGATACAGGGTGCCCTGTGCTAGATACTTTATTCTTCTATTTTTTTTCGCCTCTTTTTCAAAAATTTTTACAAAAAGGGATCCTATTATTTTTCTTTTTTTTTCAGGCTCATGAATATTTTTTAATTTTTTGAAATAAATTTTTGATGCATCTATCAATTTTACGTTTAGGTTATATTTTTTTTTAAAAGTTTTGTAAGTGTGCTTAAATTCATTTTTTCTCATTAAGCCGGTATCAACCATAATACAGGTTAATCTTTTTTTAATAGCTTGATGAATTAATAAAGCAGCTACACTGCTATCAACTCCTCCTGATAAAGCGCATATTACATGTTCATTTTTAACCCTTTGCTTTATTAGATTTATCATCTCTTTTTTTTGACTACCTACTTTCCAACTTTTTTTTACTTTACATATTGAGAATATAAAATTTTTTATCAAAATTTTTCCATTGACTGTATGTGTTACTTCTGGATGAAACTGAATTCCATATATCTTCTTTTCTTTATTTTCAATAATTGTAAAAAGTGAATTATTAGTAGAGGCTATTGTAATAAATTTTTTTGGCAATTTATACACTGCATCTTGATGGCTCATCCACACAGTAGCTTTTTTTCTCTTATAAAAATTTTTTGTTAACGAAGAGCTTTTTACTTGATTTAAAGTAGCTCTTCCAAATTCTCGTCTTCTCTTAACTGACTTTACTTTACCTCCTAAATTTTTACTTATTAACTGTAAGCCATAACATATTCCCAAAATTGGAATTTTCTTTGAAAATATTTTTAAAGAAATATTTGGGTGAGTTTTTTTAGTTACGGTTGAAGGTCCTCCAGAAAGAATTATGCCCTTAATATTTTTAAAATTTTTTAAATTATTGAATTGATGGATTGTTAAAATTTCGCAAAATACTTTATATTCCCTAATCCTTCTAGCTATAAGCTTTGTAACTTGAGATCCAAAATCAACGATAATGATCTTTTCTTTACTTTTGTTATTAATCATTAATTACTTCTGTGACTCGGATAATTCTTTTTTAATAGTATCTACTGAAGAGCAAAGTTTGACGCAAATTTGCTCTAAAGTATTAATTAATTTCGATGTTTCACTATAATTTGAATTTTTCATTCTTAATTTTGCTAAATCAACAATAGCTTCTTCATTTTTGGGATTGAGTAAAATGACTGTGTTTAAATTTTTTTCTTCTAAAGTATTATTTTTTTTATAATTAAAAATTTTAGCTAAAAAAAGGTATGAATTTTCATTTTTCGGATTAAACACTAGATCTTTTTCAAATTTAAACTTTGCTTCATCATATTTATTTTTTTCAAATAAATTTTTTCCTTCATCGAAATAATTTTTGATATCTGCATGAAGGCTCGATGACAAGAGAGAAAAAAGTAAAACGTTAAAAAAAATCTTAATAATATTATTTATCATAATTTGTAATTGACTCCATTGTTAATCATCTCGACGCTGTGAACCATACTTTCATAAAAGCCTGCCTTGGTTATTTTTACTAGTTTAGCGTTTTTTTTAATTTGATTAATATTTTTAGCCCCAATATATCCCATTGAAGACCTAAGACCACCTTGTAATTGATATATTATTTTAGATAAAGGTCCTTTATATTTAACTCTACCTTCTACCCCTTCTGGCACATATTTGGATTTATCTTGATGCTTTTTCTGAAAGTATCTATTATAAGAACCTGCTGACATTGCTCCAATTGAACCCATTCCTCTATAAAGTTTATATACTTTATTTCCTCTTTTAAACTTTTTTCCTGGACTTTCTTCTGTTCCTGCAAAAATTGAACCCATCATGATTGCATCGGCTCCGGCAGCCAATGCTTTTACTGCGTCTCCAGAAAATTTAATCCCTCCATCTGAAATAATCTTAATTTTTTTATTTTTCAAACTTTCTTTTACTTCTCTAATTGCAGATATTTGCGGAACCACAATACCTGCAATCATTCTTGTAGTGCAAATTGAACCAGGTCCAATTCCAACTTTTACAATTTCAGCTCCTTCGTTGTAAAGTTTTTTTGCTGCTTCTCCTGTAGCAATATTTCCAACACAAATTGAAGCTTTAGAAGCATATTTTTTTATTTTTCTTAATGTCTCTAAAACTTTACGACTATGACCATGGGCTGTATCAATTACAAGCAAATCAACTCCGTGGTCTATCAAGTTTTTTGCTCTAATTAAATCATTAACGCTAGTTCCGATAGCAGCTCCAGACAACAGTTTTAATTTTTTTACTTTCGATACTTCTAAACTTTGTTTTTTAATTGACATGTTTCTATGAATAACTCCCAATCCTCCTGATTTAGCTATAGCGATAGACATTTTTGACTCTGTAACAGTATCCATTGCTGAAGATATAAATGGTATTCTAAGTTTAATTTTATTTGATAAGTACGTACTGATGTCTGCTTCCGAAGGTAGAATTTCTGAATACCTCGGTACTAATAATACATCATCAAAGGTTAGTGCTTCTTTAATTGGCTCCATATAAACTTATAAACGATTTTATAAATTTATAAAGTCTTTAATAGCGAACAATGTATATAAGTTTCTTTTGATTCTCCTCTACTTGATTCAGGTTTAAAAAACTGGACTTTTTTAAATTTTTCTTTAGCGGCTTTTTTAACTGACAGAAAATCTTCTCCCATAAAAAGCTTAACAACTACTGATCCAGAATTTTTCAATATGCTTGTAGAAAAGTTCACTACTTCTAGCCCCAATTGATTCGTTCTTATACAGTCCAAACTTTTATTACCTGTTGTATTTGCAGCCATATCAGAGATTATTACGTCTAATTTACCATCAAAAAAACTCATAATTTTACTTTTAGTATTTATTTCCAAAAAATCACATTCTAAAAAAGTTACATTATTTATTTTTTCCATGGGCTTAATGTCTATAGATAATACCTTTCCATTAATAATTAATTTTCTTGCTACCTGTGACCATCCTCCAGGACTACTGCCAATGTCTAATAAATCACTATTTTTGTTTATAAAATTAAATTTTTTATTTAATTCAATAAGCTTAAATGCTGATCTAGATCTATAACCTAAATATTTTGATTTTTTAAAATAAGGATCTCTATGTTGTTTAATAACCCACGAGTTACTTTTTTTGCTTCTTTTGGTTTTTTTCATTAAAGAATATCTTCATGATCTTCACTTAAATCTTTGTTATTGTTCATTCTGCTTTTTTTAAAGTAAATAATAAAAGCTAAAGGCATAGTAATAAAATATAAAACACCAAATACTACTAAAGTTTCAAAAGTGAAGAACATTAGAGATATAAAAGATACTCCAATCACAAGTAAAATAAAAATAGTAAACTTACGTTGTATTGAAATTTTCTTAAAAGAAAAAGTTGGAATTTTGCTAATTAATAAAAGAGATACTATAATTGTCAAGTAAGGTACTAAACTTCTTAGGTCAAAAAATTTTTCAAGATCAGAGAGTTCATATATTAAGGGTAATAAAATTAAAATTCCCCCTACAGGTGAAGGTATTCCTTGAAAATAATTTTCTTTCCAAGATTGATCTGTTTCGATTTTAGTAATATTAAATCTTGCCAATCTTATTACACAACAAACTGAATAAATTAAAGTTATAGCCAAACCAATCTTCCCATAATTGTTAAGTTCCCAAAAATAAAGTATGAAAGCAGGCGCAATACCAAAACTTACAAAATCTGTTAAAGAGTCGAGTTCTTTTCCAAATTCAGAAG
>MDTA01057308.1_pt1 | contig 106643 bp, 98 predicted proteins | sample 811151 | NCBI WGS metagenome assembly MDTA01 (sample SAMN05326648, study PRJNA326480) | marine metagenome | isolation source: seawater | place: Indian Ocean: South | collected 2010 | reverse complement strand
TGGCGAGAAGGTCGTCGAAGGCATGAACCGGGCGCAGGCCGCGCTGGCCAACGGGCGCGGGGTCGAGGACAACATTCAGACCGCGCTGCGCGAGCTGGAATCCGTCGCCGAGAAGGCGGGCGGCGCCCTGGAAGACACCATCGCCGCCTTCGGCCGGGCGCTGGACGAGGCGGCGGAGGCGGGCAGCCTGCTGGAACGCGCGTTCCAGGCGGTCGATCTTGACCCACGCAAGCTCGAGGAGACCGAAGAACGCCTGTTCGCGCTGCGCGCCCAGGCCCGCAAACACAACGTTCAGGTTGACGACCTGGCGGCCTTGCTGGCCCGCATGGAAGACCAGATCCAGGCCCTCGATACGGGCTCCGGCAACCTGCAGAAACTGGAACAGGCGGAGGCCGAGGCCCGCAAGGCCTACGTCCGCGCCGCCGGAACCCTCAGCCAGGGCCGCAAGACGGCGGCGGGTAAGCTGGACACCGCCATCACGGCGGAATTGGAGCCGCTGCATCTGGCAGGATCCCGGTTCGAAACGCGTCTGGAGGCCCTGGACGAAGACGCCTGGGGCCCGGCCGGCGCCGAGAAGGTGCAATTCCTGATCGCCACCAACCCGGGCGCGAACCCGGGGCCGTTGAACAAGATCGCTTCGGGCGGCGAACTGGCGCGCTTCATGCTGGCGCTGAAGGTCGTGCTGGCCGATGCCGATCCGGTGCCGACCATGATCTTCGATGAAGTCGACGCCGGGATCGGCGGGGCGACGGCGGCGGCCGTGGGCGACCGCCTGGCCAAGCTGGGCGGCGGCGTCCAGGTTCTGGTCGTCACCCACTCGCCGCAGGTCGCGGCCCAGGGGGCCCGGCATTTGAAGGTCAAGAAAGCCGCCCGCGATGACGCCACGGCGACCACCGTGGTGCCGCTTTCCGGGGACGAGCGGCGCGAGGAAATCGCCCGCATGCTGGCCGGATCGGAAGTCACCGAAGAAGCCCGCGCGGCGGCCGTCTCCTTGCTTGATCGCCGGGCCTCCTGATGGGGGCTTCGCGATGACGTCCGACGGCCTGCGCACCCAACCGGTGGACAGCCTGCGGCCCGAAGACGCGGCCGTCGAACTGGAACGTCTGGCGGGCGAGATCGCGGCCCATGACGACCGCTATTACCGGGACGACGCGCCGGAAATCAGCGATGCCGATTACGATGCGCTCCGCCAGCGCAACGCCGCCATCGAGGCCAGGTATCCCAACCTGATCCGCAAGGACAGCCCGTCCAACAAAGTGGGGGCCGCCCCCGCCGAAGGCTTCGCCAAGGTCACGCATTCCGTGCCCATGTTGTCGCTCGGCAACGCCTTTTCGGAAGAAGACGTCGCGGATTTCCTGGACCGCGTGCGGCGGTTCCTGAGCCTGCCTGCCGATGAAGTCGTCGAGGTCATGGCCGAGCCCAAGATCGACGGCCTGTCCGTCTCCGCCCGCTACGAGGCCGGAAAGTTCGTCATGGCCGCGACGCGGGGCGACGGGCGGGAAGGCGAGAACATTACCGAGAACCTGCGCACCCTGGGCGACCTTCCGGAAACGATCATCGCCAAGGACCTGTTGGGGGGCGGCATTCCCGACGTCTTGGAAGTCCGGGGGGAGGTCTATATGGCCAAGTCCGATTTCCAGGCGTTGAACGACCGCCAGGCGGCGGAGGGCGCCAAGGTCTTCGCCAATCCGCGCAACGCCGCCGCCGGGTCGTTGCGCCAGAAGGACCCCGCCGTCACGGCGGCGCGGCCGCTCAGGGTGGTTTTCTACAGCTGGGGCGAGGTTTCGGAGGTGTCCTGGGAAACCCAGGCGGAGTTCTACGAAAAGCTCACCGAATGGGGCTTCCAGACCAATTCCCGGGCCAGGCTGTGCCGCTCGCTGGATGAAATCATGGCAGCGTATTCTAACACCGAGACCGAACGCGCCTCCCTCGACTACGACATCGACGGCATGGTCTACAAGGTCAACCGCCTGGACTGGCAGGGCCGCCTGGGCCAGGTCAGCCGCGCCCCCCGCTGGGCGACGGCCCATAAGTTCGCCGCCGAAAAGGCGACGACGGTGCTGGAGAAAATCACCGTCCAGGTCGGCCGCACGGGCGTGTTGACCCCCGTCGCCAACCTGACGCCGGTGACCGTCGGCGGCGTCGTGGTGGGCCGCGCGACCCTGCATAACGAGGATTACATCGCGGAAAAGGATATCCGCGAAGGCGATACGGTGATCATCCAGCGCGCCGGCGACGTCATCCCCCAGGTCGTCGAGGTCGTCCCCGACAAACGGCCCCAGGGCGCCCAGGCTTTCGTGATGCCGGAGACCTGCCCCGAATGCGGCAGCATCGCGATCCGCGAGGAAGGCGAGGCGGCCAAGCGCTGCACCGGCGGGCTGATCTGTCCGGCCCAGGCGGTCGAACGCCTGAAGCATTTCGTTTCCCGCGACGCCTTCGATATCGAGGGGCTGGGGGCCAAGAACATCGAATCCTTCTGGGGCGAGGGCTGGCTCAAATCCCCCGCCGATATCTTCGACGTGGAGACCTTGACCGGCCGCCTGGACGGGCGCGAGGGCTGGAAGGAAAAGTCGATCGAGAACCTCAAACGCGCCATCGAGGATAGGCGCGAGATCGGCCTCGACCGCTTCGTCTACGCCCTCGGCATTCCCCAGGTGGGGCAGGCGACGGCCCGCCTGCTGGCCCGCACCTACGGCTCCTGGACGGCCCTTAAGGCCTCCATGGCCGATGCCCAGGACAGAGAGAGCGAAGCCTACGCCGACCTGATCGACATCGACCAGATCGGCCCCTCCGTCGCCGACGACCTGCTTGGCTTCTTCGCCGAAGACCATAACCAGGAGGTCCTGCGCCAACTGGAAGCGGCCCTGGATATCCAGGACATGGAAGTCGCCGATACCTCCGGCTCCCCCGTCGCGGGGAAAACGGTGGTCTTCACCGGCTCCTTGGAGACCATGGGCCGCTCGGAAGCCAAGGCCAAGGCCGAAAGCCTGGGCGCCAAGGTCTCGGGCAGCGTGTCGAAAAAGACCGATTACGTGGTCGCCGGGCCGGGCGCCGGGTCGAAGCTGAAAAAGGCGGAAGAACTGGGTGTCGCGGTTCTGACCGAGGAAGAATGGGCAGACCTCGTCAGCTAGGTCAGAGAACCAAACCCCACCGATCCCATTCCCCCTGCACATCCGCGCCGAACTGGCGATAGAAAGCCTGGGCGCGGGCGTTGGTCTTCAGGACGTTCCATTCCATCTCCACATAGCCGCCATAGCGGGCATGGGCGATTACCGCGTCCATCAGGGCGCGGCCGACGCCGTGGCGGCGCCATGGCTCGGCGACGAACAGCATTTCCAATTCCAGGGACGGCCGGCTGGCGTAGGTGAAGTCGGTGACGAAGACCGTCGCGAATCCCACCAGCGCGCCTGTGGCGTCCTGGGCCAGGGCCGCGTGAAAGGGCGGGGCGGGGCGTTTGGCCCGTTCGGCGATTTCGGCGGCGGAGATATCGACGAATTCGGACCAGCCCTCGAAATCGGCGAGGCCCCGGATCAGGGCGAGCAGCCCGGGCGCGTCGGCGTCGGCGCTTTCGGGGCTCATCCAGCGGATGGAATAGGTCTGTTCCATGGCCGGTATCTATAAATGAAAAGGGGCTCCCGAAGGAGCCCCCTGAAACGTTCGGCCTGGAAAACCCGAAGACTAGTGGAGTTTTCCGGGCAGGCCGGCAATGGCGTCGTCGATCAACTGTTCCGCCTTCTTGCCTTTGATGCTGTCGGCCAGCACCTGGCGCGTGGCGGCCATGGCGACGTCCACCGTATGGGCCTTGACCTGATCCAGGGCGGCAGCTTCCGCCTGGGCCAGCCGGTCCATGGCCTGCTTTTCGCGCCGGGCCAGGGAATCCTTGAGCCGCTGTTCGCCCTGCTTGGCGAGACGTTCGGCTTCTTCCTTGGCGGCGGCGACGATGTTTTCGGCCTCTTTCTGGGCGTCGCGCTGTTTCTTCTGATAGTCGGCCAGAAGTTTCTGCGCTTCCTCGCGGAGCTTTTCGGCTTCCTCGATGTCGGATTTGATCTTGTCCGCACGCTCGTCGAGCGCGCCGGTGACCAGTTTCGGCACCTTGAGGTAGACCAGCAGCCCGATGAAGGCGACGAAGGCCGTGGAGACCCAGAAGGTGGGATCGTGCAGCATCTGTTCCATGATTTACGCTCCCTTCCTTTAGGCCTGCCGCGCTTTGGCGGCATCGGCGACGGCTTTGTTGACCGCAGCCGAGTCCGGCGCATCGCCGGTCAGGCGCTCGCAGGCCGCCTGGGCGACCTCGGCCGCCATGGCGTCGAGGCCCGCGAGGGCATCCCGGAGAGCCTTGTCGATGGCGGCTTCGCCTTCCTTGATCTTGGCATGCAGGGACTGGGAAAGCTTCGCTTCCTCGGCATCCTGCTTGGCTTTCAGATCGGCCTGGACCTTTGCGATTTCCTCGTGCGCCGTGGCGCGGGCCTCGGCGAGAGCTTTCTCATAGGTCTCGACGGCGGCTTCGGCCTCGGCCTTCAGGTCGGCGGCGCGTTCCAGGTTCTGTTCGATCTTTTTCTGCCGCGCTTCGAGAGCGCCGCCGATCCTGGGAACGCAGACCTTCCACATGACCAGGAACATGGCGGTGAAGCTGATCACCAGCCAGACGATCTGGGGCACGAAGGTAGTGACGTCCAATTGAGGCATTGAAGGACCTCTTTATCCCAAAGCGGATGATTCCATTCGTTCAACCGGGGGCGGACCCCCGGTGATAACGCATCGAACCCGGGGCGGATACCGCCCCGGGCCTATGCGTCGTACGAAAGAATCAGCCGTACAGAATGACCAGGGCGATAACCAGCGCGAAGAGCGCGATGGCTTCAACCAGGGCGAAGCCCAGCATGGTCATCGGGAACACCGCGCCCTGGGCGCTGGGGTTGCGGCCGACGGCCTGAATGAAGGAGGCGAAGATGTTACCCATGCCGATACCGGAACCGATAACACCGATAACGGCAAGACCGGCACCAAGGGCTTTGGCGGCTTCAACGTCCATGGATTTATCCTTTCGTAAGACTAGTTCTGATGGTTCGGATTGATGATGATTGTTGGTTCAAGAAACTCTTTGTGTCCCGACGGTCCCTGTCTTCGTCCTAGTGCAGGTGCAGGGCGTCGTTGAGATACAGGCAGGTCAGCATGGTGAACACGAAGGCCTGCAGGAAGGCGATGACGATTTCCAGACCCGTCAGCGCGACGACGAACGCCCAGGGGGCGATCCCGAACACGCCGAGCGACACGATGAACCCGGCGAAAACCTTCAGCAGCGTATGACCGGCCAGCATGTTGGCGAACAGACGAACGCTGAGGGAAATCGGGCGCGACAGGTAGGAAATGATCTCGATCGGAACCAGCAGCGGGGCCAACAGCATCGGCACGCCCGGCGGCATGAAGAACGAGAAGAAGTGAAGCTTGTGCTTGGCCAGCGCGATCAGGGTCACGCCGATGAAGATCACCGCGGCAATCGTGAAGGTCACGATGATGTGCGAGGTGAAGGTAAAGCTGTATGGCAGCATGCCCAGCAGGTTGCCGAACAGAATGAACATGAAGACCGTGAAGATGAACGGGAAGTACTTGCGGCCTTCGGAGCCGACCGTGTCCTTCATGACGTTGGCCACGAAGACGTAGCTCAATTCCGCCATCGACTGCCAGCGGCCGGGCACCAGGGCGGCGCGGCGCATGGCAAGGATCAAAAACAGGCTGACGACAACCACGGTCGCCACCATGAACAGCGACGAATTGGTGAACGAAGCGTCGATGCCGCCAAATTCCAGCGGCACAAGGGTTTTGATCTCGAACTGAGCGAGCGGGCTGTGCTTTTCGGCCAAGGCTCGGTTTCCCGTCTATTAAAGCGTTTTGATGGATATGCGGATTATCGGCGGTCTGGGTCGTCTTCCGGGGTGGTGGGTCCCTGTTGATATCCCGGGGCGTAACCGTAGCCACGGGCCATTCGATAGACGTTCAGAATGCCGGCGCATCCCCCTAGGATTATGAACACCAACATGAGCCAAGGCTTTGTATCGAGCCACTTGTCCAGCAGCAAACCGATACCCAACCCAACGGCGACGGCGGAAACTAACTCAATGCCGACTCGAAATGCAAGGCCCAGAGCGTTATTTGGCTTCTCGTTTTCGGCTTTTTTCCGGGCCTCCGAAAAGCCGCCCTTGTCCATGGCGCCGTCGATGCGCTTTTGGAGGCCGTCAAGGTCCGAACTGGGCCTATCCTCGGTCATGAAAATCACCCATCGGTGAAGGGGTTGCGGGGGTCAGGCGGCGGAGATTAGCACCCCCGGCGCGGTCTGTCAGGCGCTCTCGCGGAAGCCCTCGGCCTGTTGCAGATCGACGGAGACCAATTGCGACACGCCGCGTTCCTGCATGGTCACGCCGAACAGCCGGTGCATGCGGGCCATGGTCATGCGGTGGTGGGTGATGACGATGAACCGCGTCTGGCCGCTTTTCGCCATTTCGTCGAGCATCGAGCAGAATCGGTCGACGTTGGCGTCATCCAGCGGCGCGTCGACCTCGTCCAGCACGCAGATCGGGGCCGGGTTGGTCTGGAACACGCCGAACAGCAGCGCCAGCGCCGTCAGGGCCTGTTCCCCGCCCGACAGCAGGGACAGCACCTGCAGCTTCTTGCCCGGGGGGCTGGCGAAGATTTCCAGGCCGGCCTGCAGTGGATCGTCGGATTCGACCAACTCCAGATGTGCCCGACCGCCGCCGAACAGACGCTGGAACAGCACCTTGAAGTGGCCGTTGACCTCTTCGAACGAGGCCAGCAGGCGCATGCGGCCTTCGCGGTTCAATTCGTTGATGCCCTGACGCAGCTTTTCGATGGCGGCGATCAGGTCGGTCTTTTCCGTCTCCAGACCGCTGATCTGTTCGGTCAGTTCGGTCATTTCCGTTTCGGCCCGAAGGTTCACCGGGCCCATGGTGTCGCGTTCGCGCAGCAGCCGGTCGACCCGCTTTTCCGATGCTTCGAGATCGGGCAGGGGGGCGTCCGGCTCCAATTCGGCGATCTCGCGCATTTTCTGCGGCCCGACCTGCAGGCGGTCCTGAATGCGGGAAATCAGGGCGCGGGACGCCTGATCCGTCGTTTCCACCGCACCTTCCGCGCGGACGCGGGTTTCGCGGGCCAGCGACAGGTCGTGTTCGGCCTGGCGCATGTCGCGGTCGGCCTCGCCCAGGGTCGTTTCCGCCTGGGCCAGCTTGTCGGCGGCGGCGTTGCGCCGTTCCTCCGACGCCTGAATGGCAGTCAGCAACTCCTCGCGCTTGGCGGCGATCTCCGCCGGCTTCTGTTCCAGGGCTTCCAATTCGGATTTCAGGGTCTCGGCCCGTTCCGCCAGCTCGGCCAGCTGGCTTTCCGAACGCGACCGGCGGGTCACCCACATCTGGGATTCGGATGAAATGGCGACCAGGCGCTGCTTGCGGGCTTCGGACGCCTGCGCCAACTGATCGTGGCGGGACCGGCATTCCATCTGGTGGGTGCGCTTTTCCGCCAATTCCGTGCGCCGTTCGGCCAATGCGGTGCGGGCGGCTTCCAGATCCGGCAATTCGGCCTTCTCGGCGGCCATCGCATCTTTCTGGCCCTGGGTTTCATCCTGGTCGGCGGCGATGGACGCCTGGGTTTCGGCGAGTGCCGCCAGCTTGTTCTGGACCGCCGCCGCGCGGTCCTTGGCGGCGGCCAGGCGGTCGCGGGCCGAATTGAAGGCGCGGTCGGCTTCGTTGACGGCCTGGCGGGCGTCGCGTTCCTGGGCGCGGAGAGCTTCGGCCTTTTCCTTGGCGGCCTGGGCCTTGGCGCGCAGGTCCTCGACGATCCGTCGGGTTTCCTCGGCCTGGGTGGAAATCTCGGTCAGGCGGTTGCGCTGCGCCAACAGCTTGGCGGCGGCGGTTTCCGCCCCTTCGGCGACGTGGTAGCCGTCCCAGCGCCACAGGCCGCCGGTGCGGCTGACCAGGCGCTGGCCGGACTGCAACTGACCCTGAAGCAGGGCGCCGTCGGCGGCGGTCTCGATGACGCCGATCTGCGACAGGCGGCGATCGAGGGCCGCCGGGCCGCGCACGACCTCGGAAAGGGCACGGGCACCCGCCGGCAGGGCCGGCGGATTGGCGAGCGGACCCAGCGTCCGCCAGCCGATGACCACGCCTTCCGCGTCGTCGCCGGCGGCGGGGGCGGAGAGGTCTTCGCCCAGGGCGGCACCCAGGGCGTCTTCAAAGCCTTTGTCGACGGTGATCTGATCCAGCACCGGCGGCAGGTCCGTTTCCGGCCCGGCCGCGAGAACGCTTTCCAGGGTGCGGATTTCCGTTTCCAGGGCGGTCAGTTCGGTGGACCGTTCGCGGGCGGCCTGGGCCGATTGTTCGGCGGCCTGATCGGCCTCGGGGCGCCCGGCCTCGATCCCGGTCAGGGTTTCGCGGGCGGCCTCGGCGGCAAGGCGGGCGGCTTCGACCGCTTGATCGGCATCGGCCAGATCGACCAGATCGGCAGAACGGGATTCCAGGTCGGCCTTTTGGGCCTCGGCTTCCTGGGCCCGCTGGGCCAGACGGTTCAGGCGGTTTTCCAGTTCGCCCAGGCGCTGGGTCAGGGCGTTGCGCCGGGCTTCGGCGGCGGCCAGGTCGTTGGTTTCCCGATCGACGTCGCGCTCCATCTCGGCGACGGCTTCGTCGGCGGCGGCGCGGGCCTCGGCGGCGGCGGTCAGGTCGTCCGCTTCCTGGGCCTGGGCCTTTTCGATCTCCTGCTTTTCCCAATTCAGGCGTTCGACGGCCTCGTCGGCGTCGGCCATCAGGCCCTGTTCCCGGTCGCGGTCGCGGCCCGTCTGCTCCAGGCGGCCCTGGGTTTCTTCCATCGTCCGGGCGATGCGGGCCTCTTCTTCATCCAGGCCCTCACGGGCCAGGGTCAGGCGCTGCAACTCGGCGGCCAGCACGGCCTCGCCCTGGCGCAGCTCGGGCAGGCCTTCGGCGGCGGCGGCCTGGCGGTTGGTCGCGGCGGCCGTGCGCTGGGTCAGTTCGGCGACCATGCCTTCGGCTTCTTTAAGTTGCTCGCGGGCCTTGTTGCGGGCCGCTTCGGCATTGGTCCAGAGGATGTGGAACAGGGTCGCCTCGGCCTTGCGGATATGGTCCGAAAGGTTGCGGTAGCGGGTCGCCTGGCGCGCCTGTTTCTTCAGGTTGTTCATCTGGGCGTCCAGGGTGATGAGGATATCGTCCAGACGTTCCAGGTTGGTTTCAGCACCCTTGAGCCGCAATTCGGCTTCGTGACGGCGGGAATGCAGGCCGGTGATGCCGGCGGCTTCTTCCAACAGCAGGCGGCGCTGCGCCGGTTTGGCGTTGATCACCGTGCCGATGCGCCCCTGGCTGACCAGGGCGGTTGAACGCGCGCCCGTCGCCTGGTCGGCGAACAGCAACTGGACATCGCGGGCGCGGACTTCCTTGCCGTTGATGCGGTAGCTCGATCCCTTTTCCCGCTCGATCCGGCGGGTGACGTCAAGCTCGTCCGTGTCGTTGAACTGGGCCGGGGCCTTGCGTTCGGTATTGTCGAGGGTCAGCGTGACTTCGGCGATGTTGCGCGACGGCCGGTCCTGCGTGCCGGAGAAGATGACATCTTCCATCTCCGTGCCGCGCATCTGCTTGGCCGAGGTCTCGCCCATCACCCATTTCAAGGATTCGACGACGTTCGATTTGCCGCAGCCGTTCGGCCCGACCACACCCGTCAGGCCCGGTTCGATGAACAGCTCCGTGGAGTCCACAAAGGACTTGAACCCCAACACCCGCAATTTCTTGAAATTGAGCAAGCTGCCTCGCCGATCCTGTCAGATATCCCGTCCGCGCGCTTACTTGGCCAGCGCGCGTTCGATGATTTCCTCGAACACCTTGAAGTCCTGGGCACCGGAGACCTTTTCCCCGGCGACGATGAAGAACGGCGTGGAATCGACGCCGTGTTCCTTGTTGCCGTCCATGGCGATCTTCTGCACGCCCTGGAGCAATTCCTCGCTGCGCAGGCAGGCATCGACCTGGGTTGCCGACATGCCGGCCTTCTTGGCCGACGCGGTCAGCGCCGCCAGACCGTCGGGCGCCTGGCTCCAGATGCCCTGATCGCGGAAGAAGATCGAAACCAGCGCGAAATACCGGATGGGGCCCGAACAGCGCGCGATCATTGACGCCGCCGTGGCGCGCTGGCCCAGCGGAAAGTCGCGGAAGATCAGCTTCACCTTGCCGGTGTCGATGTACGTCTTTTTGATCTCGGGCAGGGTTTCGTCGTGGAATTCGCGGCAATGCGGACAGCCCAGCGACGCATACTCGATGATCGTCACCGGTGCGTCGGGATTGCCGAGAACCCGGTCGCCCAACATTTCCGGCACGCCGTCCAATGCCTTCGCGGAACCCGCGAAAGGCCCGGAAACGGCCAGAATCAGCGTCAGAACGAACGCAAGACCTTGTGCTAAACGCAGCAAATTTTCCTCCTGAAACACAAGATGTTGATGAATATAGAATCGGCCCGAAGGACGAGTCGACTCCTTTTGCTAAGTCATTGAAACGGGTCTGCATTTTGCAATTTATCCACCGCGCCGGCGGCGGTTCATGACCGCCTTGCCCAGGCCTTCCAGGGCGTCTCGCAGATCGGGATCCGTCACGGCGGCCAGATCGCGTTCCAGTGACGATTGTTCGGCGGCGCTCAGATGCGCGGGCGGCGGCGTCTTCTCGGCGGCGCGCGGCGGCAGGGGGCGCTGAAAAATATGGATCGCCTTGACCGCGCCGTAGCCGAAGTAGGCGTTGATCTTCTCGACGATCAACGGCTCCAGATGCTGGACCTCCGTGGCCACGGCGGAGGTGCCGACCTGTAGGTGCAACAGGCCGCCCGTGCGCTGGCCGCGGGGAAAGGTGATGCGGTCCGGCAGGGTGTGCCGGGCCAGAAGGTCGCCCGCGATTTCCGGCCAATGCCGGATGACGTCGCCCTCGGCGAAGCCGCGCCGGCCATAGGCGGCCGCGGTCAACTTGCCCAGCGCCTTGCCCACGGCATGCATACCGCCCTGGCGGCGCCTGTGTTGCTTCGGCTGGGGGTCGTCCATCGGCATGGCGGGGGTGGGGCTCCTGGTGCGGCCGGCGTCCGGCCAGAGGTTTAGCATTGACGGCGTCGGCAGGCATGGCATTAAAGGGCGATGGCTCATCCCCCGCAAGATGCCCGTGTGGCCGAACTGCTGGCCTGGTATGACCGTCACCGGCGTGTCCTGCCGTGGCGGGCGCCCCCAGGCCGTCGTGCCGAACCCTATCACGTTTGGCTCTCCGAGATCATGTTGCAGCAGACCACGGTGGCGACGGTAAAAAGCTATTTTGACCACTTTGTGGCGCGCTGGCCGCGTATTGAGGACTTGGCGGCCGCCGATCTGGACGAGGTTCTGCACGCCTGGCAGGGGCTGGGGTACTACGCCCGCGCGCGCAACCTTCACAAATGCGCCCGGGTCGTCGCAGGCGATTTCACGGGGCGCTTTCCCGAAACGGAGGAGGCGCTGTTGGGGCTTCCCGGCGTCGGGCCCTATACGGCGGCGGCGATCGCCGCCATCGCCTTCGATATTCCGGCCTCTCCGGTGGACGGTAACATTGAACGGGTGGTTTCGCGCCTGCGCCGCATCACCGATCCGCTGCCTACGGGCAAGAAGCCCATCCAAGAAGCCGCCCGCGCCCTGACGCCGCAACAGCGCCCCGGCGACTTCGCCCAGGCGATGATGGACCTGGGGGCCACGGTCTGCACGCCGAAGAACCCGAAATGCGGGCTTTGTCCGTGGGAAGGCGCCTGCGCCGCCAAGGCCGCCGGCGACGCCGACGCCTGGCCTGCCCGCGCGCCTAAGAAGGCCAAGCCGACGCGGTTCGGCGTGGCGTTCTGGATCGAGGACGCAACGGGACGGGTGCTGCTCCGCCGCCGGCCGGAGAAGGGATTGCTCGGCGGGATGATGGAAGTGCCGTCGACCGATTGGCGGGACGATCCCTGGGACGTGCAGGCCGCCGTTGCCGAGGCCCCGGTCACATCCGAAGACTGGGCCGAGAAGGGCGAAGTCCGTCATACCTTTACCCACTTCCACCTTCGTCTGACCGTCCTGTGCGGCGGTACGCCGGGCGGGGGGAACGCCGACGGCGTCTGGGTGCATCCGGACGAATTCGGCGGTCAGGCATTGCCGACTTTGATGAAAAAGGTTGTGCGCCAGGTCTTGTCGGATCGGGCGGCCTAGAGTTCCAGCGTCATGAAAAAGCTGTGATGGTCGGGGCCGTAGCCGGGGATCGGCTCGCACTCGGTGAAACCGGCGGAGGCGTATAGGCGGCGGGCGGCTTTGAACGCGTCCGAGCCACCGGTCTCCAGACTGAGGCGGCCATAGCCGCGCCGCCGGGCCTCGGCCAAAATGAAATCGAGGACCCGACCGGCGATGCCGGTGCCGCGCCGGGCCTCGATCGTATGCATGGATTTGATCTCGCCATGGGCCGGGTCGATTTCGCGGAGCGCGGCGCAGCCGACGATTTCGTCGCCGTCCCAGACCGACCAGAAGGTCACGTCCGGCGCCTGAAGCCCCGTATGATCCAAGGCATAGACACTTTCCGCCGGAGTCACATGGTGCATATGGGCCAGATGCCGGCGGATCAGGTCAAGCGTCGCGCCACCCGAAAGATCGTCGATGCGGATATCCAACTCGGTCATGTCGATCCGCCGAACCCTGGGTCAGTCGTCGTAGGCCATAAGGGCTTCAAACGGCACGTCCAGTTTCTCGCGTCCCTTGAGGAACGTCAGTTCGATCAGGCTGGTCGCGCCCACGACTTCGGCGCCGGCGCCGCGCAACAGATCGATCGAGGCCGCCATGGTCCCGCCGGTCGCCAATAGATCGTCCATGATGACGATGCGCTGACCCGGCTGCACGGCGTCTTTCTGAATTTCGACGACGTCGGTGCCGTATTCCAATTCGTATTCATGGGAAATGCACTCCCCGGGCAGCTTGCCTTGCTTGCGCACCATGATGAAGCCGCAGCCGAGCCGCGAGGCCAGAGGGGCGGCGGTCAGGAAGCCGCGCGATTCGATCCCGGCCAACAGGTCCGGTTTGAAGCCGGTGACGATTTTGGCCAGACGCCCGAGGGCGACCTGCCAGGCGTCGGGATGCCGCAGCAGCGTCGAAATGTCGTAAAACAGAATCCCCGGAATGGGAAAATCGGGAATACCCCGAATGTGGTCTTTCAGGTCCATGCGGCTCCCCTCTGATTTGCCTGATGGTCGGCGCGGGACGGATGCGCCGGCCGGCATCCTATTGGATTGACGCGTGGGCATGCAATCGCGTCCTATTGTCGGATCGGCTGTGCGATTGGATCGACATGACCAACGTCTTCTACCGTGAACTGAAATCCGACCTGCCGGTCGCCGTGGCGGGCGACGGCATTTATCTGATCGATGCGGACGGCAAACGGTATCTCGATGCCTCGGGCGGGGCGGCCGTGTCCTGCCTTGGCCATTCGGACGCCGACGTGATCCAGGCGATCAAGGATCAGGCCGATAAACTGGCCTTTGCCCATACGGGATTTTTCACGACCGAGCCGGCCGAGAAATTGGCCGAGTTTCTGATCGATGCCGCGCCCGACGGGATCGGCATGGTCTATTTCCTGTCCGGCGGCTCCGAAGCGGTCGAGGCGGCATTGAAGATGGCGCGTCAGTACTGCCTGGAAACGGGGCAGCCGGAGCGCACCAAATTCATCGCCCGGCGTCAAAGTTATCACGGCAATACCCTGGGGGCGCTGTCCGTTGGCGGCAACGTCTGGCGGCGCGAGCCCTACAAGGAAATGCTGATGCCGGTCTCGCATATCGCCCCTTGCTACCCCTACCGGGAAATGCGGGACGGCGAGACGGAAGAAGACTATGGCCTGCGCGTCGCGAATGAATTGGAAGCCGAGATCGAACGCCTGGGCCCGCGCAACGTCTGCGCCTTCATCGCCGAGACCGTGGGGGGCGCGACGGCCGGGGTGCTCGCCCCGGTGCCGGGGTATTTCAAGCGCATCCGCGAAATCTGCGACAAATACGGCGTGCTGATGATCCTGGACGAGGTGATGTCCGGCATGGGCCGCACGGGCACGCTGTTCGCCTGCGAACAGGACGGCGTTTCGCCGGATATCGTCTGCATCGCCAAGGGCCTGGGGGCGGGGTATCAGCCGATCGGCGCGACCTTGGTTTCCGATGAAGTGTACCGCGCCTTCAAGGAAGGATCCGGTGCGTTCCAGCACGGCCATACCTATATGGGGCACCCCGTGGCCTGCGCGGCGGCACTGGCCGTGCAGCGCAAGGTGCGGGACACGGGGCTTCTCGACAACGTAAAGGCCATGGGCACGGCGTTGGACGCCGAACTGCATGACCGTCTGGGGGATCATCCCCATGTCGGGGACATCCGAGGGCGTGGCCTGTTTCGGGGCATCGAGCTTGTCGCCGACCGGGCGAGCAAGGAAACCTTGAACCCGACCTTGAGAATTCATGCCCGTATCAAGAAGGCGGCCTTCGCCCGCGGGCTGATCTGTTATCCCTCCGGCGGCACCGCCGACGGCGCGCGCGGCGACCATATTCTGCTGGCGCCCCCGTTCATTATCGACATGACACAGGTCAAGGAATTGGTCCAAATTCTGGGCGAAGCTATCGATCAGACCCTCAAAGACGCGGGGATCACTTAACGCATCGGGACAAGGAATAGGCGGCATGCTCGGTCAGGGGGCGACGGAGACGGCAGAGGGGGGCGCATGGCGCCGGTGTGCGGTTGCGGCCGCGATGGTCATGGCGACGGCGGTTTTCGCGCCGCCCGCCGGGGCGGAGACGCTGACGATCGGGACCGGCAGTAACCGCGGCGTCTATATCCAATTGGGCAAGGCGATCTGCGATATCGTCAAGCGCGAGATGCGGGGCTACGCCTGCAAGGCGGTCACCAGCAAGGGGCCCATCGACAACCTGATCGGCCTGAAGAAGGGCACCTATGACCTTGGCATCGTGCAGTCGGATATCCAGTATCACGCCGTCAACGGCACGGGGACGTTCGCCAATATCGGCGCGTTGAAAGGCATCTATTCCCTGTTTTCCGCCCATCCGGAATCCCTGGCCGTGGTCACCAAGAAGGACAGCGGCATCAGGACCATCGACGACATGAAAGGGCGGCGGATCGATATCGGCAAGGTGAAGTCGGGCACCAACGCGACCATGCGCCTGCTGTTCGAAGCCATGAACGAACCGTTGTCGAATTTTCCCCTGGTCGCCAATCTGGACATCAAGCAGCAGTATGAAGGCATCTGCAAACGGCGGGTCGATACCTCGGCGTTTCTGGCAGGGCATCCCAATTCGAACGTGCGCAAGCTGATCGAGCTCTGCGATATCAATTTCGTGCAGGTCCGGGGCGATGCGGTGGATCGCCTGCTGGCGTCCAATCCATATTACGTGCGGGCGATCATTTCCAAGGACACCTACGATCAGATGAAAGACGACATCGAGACCATTGGTTTGGTGGCGACGGTGATGACGTCTGACAAGATGGATGCGGCGACGGCGTACTATCTGACGAAAGCGGTGTTCGAGAATTTGCACTTCGTGCAGTCGAAGCACCGGGCGTTTTTGCGCCTGCATCCCTTCGAGATGGCGCGCAAGGGCATGACGGCGCCGCGTCATCCGGGGGCGGCCCAATACCTGCGTGAGGTTGGGCGGTTGCCTTAGGAGATCGCTTCGTAAGGATTTTCTGTACTTCCTTGTGCGGGAAAACGACAGGTTAGAACGCATCTCATCTTCGCCGTTGGCCTTTGCGGGCGATGTGCTACACTTTCCCGTAACGAAAATGTTCAGGGAAGCTTATGGCGGGATTTGGGCGGAGTCTTGAGAGGACGCCCGCGGCGGAGTATGTCGCCGCGATGTTCGGCCCCCGGCCGAATCCCGAATATACCAATCCTGTGAAATTGGTTCTTCGTCGCCGATCTTCCTTTGATTCCAACAAAATTCGGGCTTTCAGTCCGGCCGCCGGGGCGGATCGCCCCTGGCTGTGCCTGCCCGATACGCCGGGCAACGCCTCGGCGGACAACCGGGGTGCCGGCGCGCGGATGCCTAACGATGCAACCGCCCGGTTCCTGGGAACTCCCCTGTCGGAAAGTGCGCCCGCCGCACCCGTCCGGCGTCAAATCAACGATCAACCCTAAAGAAACCCAAGGAGGATTGGAGATGTTCCTTTCGAAACCTTTGGCCGCTACGGCCGTCGCTGCGGCGATGGTGGTCGGCCTGTCCAACGCCCAGGCGGCGGACTTCGTCACCATCGGTACCGGTGGCGTCACCGGCGTCTATTACCCGACCGGCGGCTCGATCTGCCGTCTGGTCAACAAGGGCCGCAAAGACCACGGTGTGCGTTGCTCGGTCGAATCGACCGGCGGTTCCGTGTTCAACATCAACGCGATCCGCGCCGGTGACCTGGACATGGGCGTCGCCCAGTCCGATTGGCAGTATCACGCCTACAACGGCACGTCCAAGTTCAAGGACCAGGGTGCCTTCAAGGAACTGCGCGCGGTGTTCTCCGTCCATCCCGAGCCGGTCACGATCATGGCCCGCAAGGACAAGAACATCAAAACGATCATGGACCTGAAGGGCAAACGCGTGAACGTCGGCAACCCGGGTTCCGGCACCCGCGCGACCTGGGACGTCCTGCAGGACGCGCTCGGCTGGAAGACCGACGATCTGGCCTTGGCCGCCGAGTTCAAGTCCGGCGAACAGGCCCAGGCCCTTTGCGACAACAAGATCGACGCCTTCTTCTTCCTGGTCGGTCACCCGAACGCCTCTCTGAAGGAAGCCGCCACCTCCTGTGACGGCAACCTGGTCGAGGTTTCCGGTCCCGCCGTCGACAAGCTGGTGAAGGAAAACTCCTTCTACCGCTATGCGACGATCCCGGGCGGTCTTTATGCCGGTACGCCGGACGCCGTGAAGACCTATGGCGTGGGCGCGACCTTCGTCGCCTCGACCCGGACGCCGGACAAGGTCGTCTATGAAGTCGTCAAGGCGGTGTTCGAAAACTTCGACACCTTCAAGAAGCTTCATCCGGCCTTCGCCGTCCTCAAGAAGGAAGAGATGGTCAAGGACTCGCTGTCCGCGCCTCTCCATGGCGGCGCCATGAAGTACTACAAGGAAGCGGGCCTGATTAAGTAACCGCGATCCGTTGGATCGGCCCCGGGGGCTTCCCCGGGGCCGTCTCCAACCCACGGAATTCATGTGAACGAACCAGCGCCGGCCCGATTTTCGGCGGGCCTGCACAGGGGGGGTAAAAAAAGATGAGCGAGCAACCGGCTCCCAATTCCCAGTCCGACGTCGCCGATCTCGCGGCCGCCGACGATATCGTCGCCTCCGCCGAAACGGGTGCCCGCAACCCCGGGCCAACCGTCGTCAAGATCATTTCCGCCATACTTCTGGCTTGGGCCATCTTTCAGATTTGGATCGCCTCGCCCCTGCCGATCGTGGCGGCAAAATACATCCCCCTGTTGACCAATACGCATACGCGGCCGGCCCATCTGGCCTTCGCGATCTTCCTGACGTTTCTGATTTTCCCGGCGACCAAGAAGTCGCCGCGTGACTTCATCCCGATCCAGGACTGGATCCTGGCCGCCGCCGCCGCCTGGTGTGCGCTCTATCTCGCCGTCTTCGCCAACGAGATCGCCGAGCGCCCGGGCCTGCCGACGACGGCGGACCTCGTTCATTCCGGCCTCGGCATCGTTCTGTTGCTGGAGGCCGCGCGCCGTGCTCTCGGCCTGCCGCTGGTCATCGTCGCCTCGGTCTTCCTGGTCTATATCTTCTTCGGTGAATACGCGCCCGAGGTCTTGATGTGGAAGGGGGCGAGCATCGACCGCGCCATGTCGCACCTGTGGATCACCCAGGAAGGGGTGTTCGGCGTCGCCCTCGGGGTTTCGACCTCGCTGGTCTTCATCTTCGTGCTGTTCGGCGGCCTTTTGGAAAAGGGCGGGGCTGGCAACTACTTCATTCAGGTCTCGTTCGCCTTGATGGGCCATTTCCGGGGCGGGCCGGCCAAGGCCGCCGTCGTGTCCTCGGCCATGACCGGGATGATTTCCGGCTCGTCCATCGCCAACGTGGTGACCACGGGCGTGTTCACCATTCCGCTGATGCGCAAGGTCGGCTTCTCCGCCGAAAAGGCGGGGGCCGTCGAGGTCGCGTCGTCGACCAACGGCCAGCTGACCCCGCCGGTCATGGGTGCTGCGGCCTTCCTGATGGTCGAATACGTCGGCATTTCCTATGTCGAGGTCATCAAGCACGCCTTCCTGCCGGCGATCATTTCCTATATCGCGCTGGTCTATATCGTGCATCTGGAGGCGATGAAGGCCGGGATGCAGGGCCTCAAGCGTACGGACAAACCGACCATGGCGCAGCGCGCCGTGATCTGGACGACCGTGCCCGTCGGCATGATCGTTCTGGGGGCGGCGGTCTATTACGGCTTCGGCTGGACCAAGGAAGCCATGGGCGACGCGACGCCCTGGATCGCCGCGGTGATCCTGGTGGCGGCCTATTTCGGCCTGGTTCGCTATGCCGCCAATTACAAAGAACTGGGCATCATGGAATCGGTCGACGTCCTGCCGGAAACGGGCCCGACCGTGAAGGCCGGGCTTTACTACCTGCTGCCCGTCGGCCTGTTGATGTGGTGCCTGCTGGTCGAGCGTTTCTCGCCCGGGCTCAGCGCCTTCTGGGCGGTCGTGCTCAAGGTCTTCATGCTGCTGACGCAGCGGCCGTTGCAGTCCTATTTCCGGGGCAACGGCGCCGGGCCGGAAACCTGGCGCGAAAGCTTCAACGACCTGATCGAAGGCATGATGAACGGCTCGCGCAACATGGTCGGCATCGGCGTCGCCACGGCGGCGGCGGGCATCGTCGTCGGTGCTGTCACCCTGACGCCGATCAGCCAGGTCATCACCGAGGCCATGGAAATCCTGTCCGGCGGCAACCTGATCATCCTGCTGTTGCTGACGGCGGTGTCCTGCATCGTTCTCGGCATGGGGCTGCCGACCACGGCGAACTACATCGTCGTGTCGTCGCTGATGGCCCAGGTGATCGTCACCGTCGGGGCCAATAACGGCCTGATCGTGCCGTTGATCGCCGTGCACCTGTTCGTCTTCTACTTCGGCATCCTGGCCGACGACACGCCACCGGTGGGCCTCGCGGCCTATGCGGCGGCGGCCATCTCGGGCGGCGATCCGATCAAGACGGGTGTTCAAGGCTTCACTTACGACATCCGCACGGCGGTCCTGCCCTTCATGTTCATCTTCAACACGGAGTTGTTGATGATCGGCATCGAAGGACCGTTCCATCTGATCCTGGTGATTGTCACCTCGGTCATAGCCGTGATGCTGTTCGCGGCTGCGACACAAGGCTTCTTCCTGGTCAGGAACAAGGCCTGGGAGACGGTCGCGTTGCTGCTGATCACCTTCACCTTGTTCAGGCCAGGGTTCTGGATGGACATGATCGTGCCGCCGCTGGAATCCGTGCCGGCGACCCAGATCGAAGATGTCGCCGCCAAGATGCCCGCCGACGCCCAGGTGCGCCTGCGCGTTACGGGCCAGACGCTTGAAGGCGACGAGGTGGACAAGACGGTGATGCTGCCGCTCGGCCCGAAGGCGCCGGGGGTGGACCGCCTGAAGTTCGCGGGCCTGGAGCTGCGCGAGGATGAGGGCAAGAAGATCGTCGACGTCGTCGTCTTCGGAAGTGCCGCCGAAAAGCAGAAGATCGACTTCGATTGGGAGATCGTTTCCGTCGAACGGGAAACCGACCGCCTGCCCAAACACATCCTGTATATTCCCGCCTTGGCGTTGTTGGGGCTCGTGGTGTTCATGCAACGGGGGCGCCGGCGCCTGCACCCGGACCCCGCGGGCGCCTAAGGGGAAGGAGACATAACCATGTACAAGGACATTCTTCTCGCCATCGATCTTGAAGACGCTTCGACCTGGGACCGCGCCGCACCCCAGGCGGTTGCACTCGCCAAGGCGTTCGGCGCGGACCTTCACGTCATGGCGGTCGTACCCGATTTCGGCATGACCTTGGTCGCCAGCTTCTTTCCCAAGGATTTCGAGGAAAAAGCCCTGGACGAGGCCAACGCCCGCCTGCACGCCTGGGTCAGCGAAAACGTTCCCGACGACATCAAGGTGCAGCACATCGTCGGTCACGGCCGGGCCTATGAGGAAATTCTCCGGATCGCCGGGGAAATCTCGTGCGACATGCTGATCCTGTCTACCCGCTCGTCCGACGAAGGCGAGGATTTCGAGGTCGGCCCCAACACCGCGCATATCGTGCGCCACGCGGCCCAGACGGTGCTGATCGTCCGCTGAGCGACCGCCGCATACCCAAAAGAAAACCGCCGCCCCGGAATGCCGAGGCGGCGGTTTTTCTTGGACAGACGGCGTCAGGTCATTTGACGCTGTTCAGGTACTCGACGATCAACGCGCGCTGATCTTCTTTCTTGAGGCCCGGATAGGCCATCTTCGACCGCGCCTTGGGGTCGTCCAGATAATCGCGCAGGAACTGTTTCGGGTTGGTGATATAGGCGTCGATGGTCTTGTCGTTCCAGACCAGACCCTTTTCGCCGGCGGCGATCAGCGAATCCGAATAGCGTGAGGATTTGTAACCCTCGGCCGTGCCGGCCTTGCGGCCCATGATGCCCTTGAGGGACGGGCCGATGGTGTGTTTTCCGGAAACCGTATGGCATTGGGCGCAGCGGTTTTTCTTGAAAGCCTTGGCGGCGTCGGCCTGGACCGGGGCGGCGGCGACCATCATGGACGCGGTGATGCCGGCGACGGCGGCGGCCATCAGGGTGAGATGTTTCATGAACCTAGCAAACCTTCCTTTTTTACACGGGCCCGCCGTTGATTGGCGGCGGCCCGCATTATCTTCATCGTAGTGGTGCCGCGCAATCGTGAACCCGTTCGGTGGCAGGGCCATTGTTCGCGGCCGCGCCCCGCAAATGCCGGACGCGGCCCGACGATATGGCGAAGGTGTGGCAAGGATAAGGCAAGGCGGCGCGCGGGGGTGCCCCCGGGGCGACCGGGAGAGGATTTCATTCGAACCGCGTTCCGACGTATACTCCCAGGACATGGAAGATCGTGGGCGCAGTCATGGGGGCCGATCCCCCGAGACTGTGAAAGGAGAGTCGTTAACTCATGCCGGCAGATAAACTGAGCCAATCGGATGTCGCGCGGCTGTTGTCCGATCCCACGCCCGTCAACCGCGCCGAAACGGCGGCCAAGGTCGCGGGGGCGTTCAACCCCCGGCGCCTGACCGACAGCGAACGGGCCCTGGCCGAAGAAATCTTTCGCCTGATGGTCAAGGATGCGGAAGTCCGCGTTCGTCAGGCCCTGACCGAGAACCTGAAGCAGAACGGCAACGTGCCGCACGACGTCGCGGTGGCCCTGGCCAACGATGTCGATCAGGTCGCCCTGCCGATGATCGAGTTTTCCAAGGTTCTCAACGACGACGACCTGATCGCCATCGTCGGCTCGCAAAATCCGGCCAAGCAGGAAGCCGCCGCCGGACGGGCCCATGTTTCCGAAGCGCTTTCCGAAGCGCTGGTCGAAACGGGGAACGAGGCGGCGGTGACGCGCCTGGTCGCCAACGAGGGGGCGAAGATTTCCGAACAGACCTTCCAGAAGGTCGTCGACGATTTCGGTGACCGTTCCGGCGTGCAGTCGGCGATGGTCAACCGTTCGTCCCTGCCGGTGACCGTGGCGGAACGCCTGGTCACTCTGGTGTCCGAGAATCTGCGGGACGAATTGGTCAAACGCCACGAATTGCCCGCCGCCATGACGACGGACCTCGTCCTGCAATCGCGCGAGCGGGCGACCATCAGCCTGTCGTCCGATTCCGGTGTCGACGACGTCATGGTCCTGGTCAAACAACTACAAGATCACGGCCGCCTGACGCCGTCGATCACCCTGCGGGCACTCTGCATGGGCGATATCACGTTCTTCGAATGCGCGATGGCGACCATGGCCGGGGTGACGTTGGACAACGCCCGGCGGCTGATCCATGACCGCGGGCCCTTGGGGCTCCGCGCCGTGTTCGACAAGGCGCATCTGCCGCCGGCCCAATACATGGCCGTGCGCGCGGCGCTGGACGTCAGCCGGGAAACCGAAATGGACGGCGGCGAGAACGACCGCGAACGCTACGCCCGGCGCATGATCGAGCGGATCATGACGCAATATGACGACCTGGGCGTGGAATTCGAATCGTCCGACCTGGAATACCTGCTGACCAAGATGGATGAACTGCCGGCCGATGTGCTGGGCGATCATCCGCAGGACGCGGCGACGGGCGGCTGATCTTCTCGGTCTTTGGATTTCCGATTGTTGATTGGATGACGGCGCCCCTCGCGGCGCGCCTTAGCGTTGGCCCAATTCGCGCCAGACGGCGTAATCCTTGCGGAACAGGTTGAGCGACTTCCAAACCCGGGCGAAATCCTTGTCCTCGGCCGACGTTTCGGCGGCGATATCGCTCCACGCCTTCGACAACTGGTCGAGGATTTCCTGCGGCCAGCGCCGCAGGGTCACACCCTCCTTGGTCAGATCCAGAAGGGCCCGGTATTGCAGGGCCTCGCCCTCGGCCAGGCCATGGCGGACGTTGTCGCCGCAGACCGCCTTTAGCTGCGACCGTTGCACCGGTTTCAAGTCTTCCCAGCGGGCCTGATTGATCACCAGGGCGAGCAAGGTCGCCGGCTGGTGCCAGCCCGGGAAATAATAATTCCGTGCCATGCGCTGCAAGCCCAAGCGCGCGTCGATGGCGGGCATGGAATATTCGGCGGCGTCGATGGTTCCGGTTTCCAGGGCGTGGAAGATATCGCCCTCGGTCAGGTCGACGGTCTCGGCCCCCAGGCGGTCCATGACCTGTGCGCCCAGGCCGGTCATGCGTACGCGCAAACCCTTCAGGTCTTCGACCGTGGTGACCGGACGGCGGTACCATCCGGCGCCTTCCGGCGATACCAGGCCGCAGACGACGATCTGCACACCCAGGCCGCCCGCGATTTCGCGCAGCATCTTCTCGCCGCCCCCGAAATAGAGCCAGGCGAGGTATTCCTCGGACCGGGGGCCGAACGGCACGGCGCCGAACAATTGCAGGGCAGGGACCTCGGCGGGCCAGCTTTCGGGGGCCACGAAGGCGGCGTCGATGGCGCCCGCCTTGACGGCCTGGAAGATGTCTTTCTCGCGGACCAACGAGCCCGGTTCATGAAAGGCGATTTCCATCTGTCCGGCGGAAACGCGCCAGATCTCGGTCTCGATGCGTTTCGCCTGGGCGCCCAACTGGGGCAGGCCGCTGGAAAAGGCACTTTCCATCCGCCAATGCACCGGCGGCGTGGGGGCGGCGGGGGCCAATAGATTTTCGGCAGGAGGCGCGGCGGCCTCGGCGGCATGTTCCGATGCCAGCGCCGATACCGTCTCGGGATCGGCGGTCATTTCCTTGCGGGCCTCGTCCGAGGACAGCTCCGCGACGACCTCGGCGGCGGTTGCCGGCAGGGGCGCCTTCAAGCGTGGGGCGATGATGGAAACCCCGAATACGACACCGACGACCAATCCGACGACGGCGCCTATCACGGCATTGCGCATAACGCTGACCTCCTGGGCCGGCCCGACGCTGGGCGGCCCATCCTCGGGTGCGGGAAGTGTACCCGAAGGGGCGTTGGGGCCAGAGTCTTTCCGTGCCGGGGTTATGCACAATCTGTGGATATTTCACTGTCCCCGTTCGGCGGAGAAAAGCATGCCCGGCGGAAATTTTCGGCGATTGATTTAGATCAATGAAGGCGCGGCGGGAGGTCGGCACACTTCCCGCATTGATCACGCTTTCAAAGGGGGAGTTCAGATCATGACAACCGGTAGCGCTCTTTTTCTGGGCCTTTGTATCGTTTCCGCAGTCGCCTTTCTGGCCTCTGTCGCCTACGGCATCGGCCATACCAATAATCCCCGGTAAGGGGGCCTTTATTCGTTAGGGCATTATGCCCGATCCAACCCCAAGGATTGGCAACCCACGGTCCCGGCCCGCGTCAGCGGGTCGGGACTTTTTTTGTCTGGATCAAATAGGAGCGAGGCCGCAGGAAAGGACGAAATACGGGCCGGTCGAGCCGCGTTCAATCGCACTTGCGATAGACGAGATCGACCTTGTGCCACTGGTCCTTGTACTTGACGGCGTAGGACCGCAATTCCGTCGCGCTGACGATCTTGTCCTGATAGACGAGGCCGCCGCCCTGCAGCACCATGATGTCGTTTTCGCGGTGAATGTCGTAGACGGCGGCGGATCCGTCGTCGCGGATGACCCGCACCTTGCCGGCGTCGACCTGGTTGTAGGTGACTCCGTTGCCGCCTTCCTTCAGCGAGCAATCGATCGCCCAACGGCCGAGAATCCAAGGCGCCGGAAACTGCCCCGGCGGGGCCGGCGGCGGGATCGAGCCCGCGGCATGGCGCACAAGCGGCGGTTTCGGCTGTTCCGTGGCGAAGGTGCCTTCGACCTGCATGCCCTGGGTCGGTTGCAGGGTCGCCAGGCGCCGGCGCGCCAGATGGGTCAGGGCGCTGTCCGGATAGCGTTCGATGAAATTCTGGAAAAGGGTCGGATCGTCGGAGCCGCGAATCCGCTCCCAATGCTCGACATCCTCGCGGCGTTCGCGCGTGGGATCCCGGCTCAATTCCTTGTCGTCGCGGGAAAACGGCGAAGACACGCTGTCCCAGATCGATTTCGACGTGTCGGCGACACTGTCGAACGCGTTGCTGGCCGTCTCGCAGCCACCCAGAAGGATCAGGGCACAGACGGCGGGTAGCGCCGCCGAAAGGCGGCGTCTGGTTTTCTGGCGTGGTCCGATATTCTTGGTGTTCATGGCGTTCGATGCGACCGGGCAGGCTTGATGGTTTGTTATCGATGTCCGGACGGAGCGAGGCTCCTTCCCCCTTGGCCGGGTAAGGTACCCAAAAAACGGAAAAAGCGGAAGCACCGGCTCCCGCTTTTCCAAAGTCGACCAATTGGTCGGAGTGAGAGGATTCGAACCTCCGACCCCCGCCTCCCGAAGACGGTGCTCTACCAGGCTGAGCTACACTCCGGCATGACGCCGCGGATATGGTCGGCCGGAACCTGTTGTTCCGATGCCGCCGGGCCGCGACGGGCGCCCGTTATAGCGGTGGTTGAGGGCCAGGGCAAGCGCCTGGACAACAGGGCGTGGAAGTGGCACGACTCGGGGGGCGGCTGGGACCGCGAAACAACGAGAAACTGGGAATTCGACAAGCTGGGAGGTTGGTGGAGCGCCGAAAGGCGCCGGTGGACCTATTTGGTGATTGATCCATGCGTTAGAGGATTGTAGTCTCAAAAATGCGCACCAAGTGCGGTATTTTTGGTTGAACGACACCTCGGCGGCGATGTATCAAGGACGTATCAGGGTGCTTTTGTTGAGAGCCGGGGGGAGAATTTGACCGACAGCACGCAACGTGGCCGGGGACATGAGGCAATGACGTCGATGACGTCCCAGGGCACTGCCGGGGCCGGCAACGCCAACCGCGAATACGAATGCAAGCTGGGCGGGACCGCCCAGGCGTTGCGTACCGTCAAGAAAACGGCCCAGTCGCTGTCCAAGAGCCGGCTGACCTGGACCACCGACGATTTGGAAAGCGTCTATTACGACACACCCGATTTGCGCCTTGGCCGGCGCGGGGTGACCTTGCGCGTGCGCAAGAAAAAGGGCCGCTTCATCCAGAATGTGAAATCGGAAAACGACGGATCGGGTGCGCTGTTCGCCCGCGGTGAATGGGAACAGGACGTCGACAGCCTGATGCCGCGCCTGGATCTGTTGCCGGAAGCGGCGGTCGAGGTCCTGGGCCTTGTTCTGCCCGGCGAACTGCGCGAGACCTTCCGCACCCGCTTCACCCGCGAACAGGCGGTCCTCACCCGCCGCGCTCCCATGGGGCCGGAAAGCCGAATCGAGATCGCGATCGACAACGGCGAGGTCGTTGCCAACAAACCGTCAGGTCCCGGTGCCGCGCGCGGCCGGGCGGCAAGCCGCGCCAAGGCCCGCGAAGTGATCCAGGAATGCGAGTTGGAATTGCAGATGGGCGATCCGCGCGACCTGTTCGAGGTCGCGTTGGAATTGCAGCAGGCCGGCGGTCTGACCATCGTGCAGGACAGCAAGGCGGCCCGCGGCTACCGGCTTCTCGAGGCGCCTGAAACCGCACCCGTGCGGGCGGCCAAGACGCCGTTGGAGGCAGGACAATCGGTCAACGATGCGATCTCTGAGATCCTGCGCGCGGGCACCCGCCACATGCTGGCCAACGAGGTACCGTCCATCGACGGCACGGATCCCGAAGGCGTGCATCAGTTCCGCGTCGCCGTCCGGCGCATGCGTTCCATGCTGTCGGTGTTTTCCAAACTGCTTGATCCGGCGCGGGTCGATTGGTTGAAGGCCGAACTGAAATGGATCGCCGACCAATTCGGCCCGGCCCGGGATTGGGATGTCTTCATCGCCGAAATTCTCGGCCCGCCCATGGCCGCCGGGGTTGAGCCCGCCGCCATGACCGTGCTGGCCGCCGCCGCCGAGGACCGCCGCCGCGACGCCTATGTTCAGGTTCGCGAGGCGTTGAAATCATCGCGATACGCGGCGCTGGTCCTCAAGCTTTCGGCGTTCACGGAAACCCAGGGCTGGGCGCCGCAGCCGTGCCCGCCCGACCATCCGCTGGCCCAGACCATCGGGGATTGGTCGGCGGCGATTCTCAGCCGCGCCCATAAGAAGACCGTGCGCGCCGGCGATGGCCTGGAAAACCTGGACGTGCCCGCACGCCACCTGCTGCGCATCCGGGTCAAGAAGCTGCGCTACAACACGGATTTCCTGCAGGCGCTGTACGACACGTCCGCCAAGAAGAAGTACCTGAAGGCGTTGGAACGCCTGCAGGACGATTTCGGCCATCTGAACGACGTCGCCGTGGCGGAAACCCTGCTGTCGGAATTGACCGTCGATGCGCATGAAACCGGCGAGGGCGATGCCCTGCGCGCGGCGGCGGCGGCGATCATGGGATGGCACGCCCGTGGCTTGCACGACAGCGAGCCGCGCCTGTTGGAAGACTGGCGTGCCTTCACCAAGGCGCCGCCGTTCTGGCGGGCCGGCAAATGACCGGGCAGGGGACCTAGACCATGGCGCGCGCGATTCTGATCGCCAATTCCAAGGGCGGATGCGGCAAGACGACGATTTCGACCAACCTGGCGGCGGCTTTTGCCAGCGGCGGCCTGAAGACGGCGCTGGCCGATGTCGACCGGCAGAAAAGCAGCCTGGCCTGGCTCAAGCGGCGGCCCGAGGACCTTCCCAAGATCGAAGGGTTGGACTGGACCAAGAAGTTCGAGAAACCGCCCCGGAACATCCAACGCCTGATCATCGACGCGCCGGCGGCGCTCAGTGTCCCGAGATTCCGCGAATTGCTGAAAATGGCGCAGGTCATCGTCCTGCCGGTCCTGCCCTCGGCGTTCGATCAGGCGGCGACGCGTCGGTTCCTCAAGAAGATCGACGACCTTAAACCGATCCGAAGCAACAAGAAGCCGATGGTCATCGTCGGCAACCGGGTTCGGGCACGGACCCGGTCGGCGGCGGAACTGGAAGCCTTCATCGAAAGTCTCGACCATCCCATGGGGGCGGTCATCACCGACCGGGCGCTGTATACGGACGGCGCCTATTCCGGCGTCAGCGTGTTCGACAAGACCGATAAACGCTCACTAGACGCTCAGGAAGATTGGTCGCCATTGATCACCTTCATGGAGACGAACTAGATTATCATGACGGTTGAGTTACAAAGCATGAGCATGGACGGCGAAGCATTCCGGCATTGGCGCAAGCGCCACAAACTGTCGCAGAAGGACGCGGCCAAGGCGCTGGGCCTGAAGCCGCGCATCATCCAGTACTATGAAAAGGGTGAGCGCGACGGGAAGACGGTGGAGATTCCGCTGTCGGTTCGGCTTGCCTGCTTCGCGATCGAAAGCGGCGTCGGAGATTTCGACGGCGAGGAAAGCTCCAAGCTGAAACCGAAGCTCAAGAAGGGCAAGGACTAGTCCGCCCCAGGTGCCGTCGTCAGGGCCGCGTCAGTACGCCCGCTCGATACAGAAATCGACCAGTTCCAGCAACGCCAGCTTCTGCGGATTATCCGGGAAGATGCCCAACGCATCGCGCGCCACGGCGCCATAGTGCCGGGCCCGGTCGACCGTGTCGGTCAGGGCGTTGTGCTTGTTCATCAACTCAATGGCCCGTTTCAGATCGTCTTCCGATTGGTCCAGGTCTTCCAGGGTGCGGCGCCAGAATGCGCGTTCGTCCTCGTCGCCCCGGTTGAAGGCCAGGATCGCCGGCAGCGAGACCTTGCCTTCGCGGAAATCGTCGCCGACGGTCTTGCCCAATTCGGCCTGTTTGGCGGAATAGTCGAGAACGTCGTCGATCAACTGGAACGCGATGCCCAGGTTGGTGCCGTAGCTCAGCAGGGCGTCTTCCTCGGCCTTCGGCCGGTCGGCGACGACAGCCCCGATGCGGCAGGCGGCGGCGAACAGTTCCGCCGTCTTGGCCGTGATGACTTCCAGGTAGTTGGCTTCGCCCGTCGCCGTGTCGCCCGTGGTCATCAACTGCAGAACTTCGCCCTCGGCGATGACGGCGGAGGCGTCGGACAGAATTTTCAGAACCTTGATCGACCCGTCGGCGACCATGACCTGGAAAGCGCGGGAAAACAGAAAATCGCCGACCAGGACGCTCGCCTGGTTGCCCCAAAGGGCATTGGCCGAGGCCTGGCCCCGGCGCAGTTCGCTTTCGTCCACGACATCGTCGTGCAGCAAGGTCGCCGTGTGAATGAATTCGACGCAGGCCGCGAGCGGAATATGCCGCGCCCCGTCGTAGCCGCACATGCGGGCCGACGCCAGGGTCAGAATCGGGCGCAGACGCTTGCCGCCGGACGCCACGAGATGCCCCGCCAGTTGTGGGATCAGCGCAACCGGGCTTTCCATGCGCTGCACGATGACCTCGTTCACGGCCTTCAGGTCGTCGGCGACCAGGGCCTGAAGCTTGTCCAGGTTGGGTTTCTTTTGGCGTTCGCCATCGAGATCGACCACCAGGGCCACGGCGTTTCCCCTTTTGTTTCGATTGCGTCCCGCTTGACGCTCGTCCCAGGAGCCGTGAGCATAGGGACCGCCGTGCCCCATGGTCAACCGTGACAGATGGCCAGGGTCGGCGGCGCGACGGGCCGACGGGGCGGCCCGACGAAGGGGTGTCTTATGGTCGAATTGTTCCGCACCAACGATCCGGTGCTGCTGTCCTGGATGCAGGCGCGGCTGGCGGCGCTCGACGTGCCGGCCCAGGTCTTCGACATGCATGCCAGCTTCATGGACGGCAACGTGCTGGCGATCCAACGCCGCATCATGGTCGACGAGGCCGATCTTTCCCGCGCCCAACGCGTCGTGACCGAGGCCGAGGAAATCGCCCGCGGCGAACGCGACCCCCTGGATTGACGAGATCATCGTGACCGACATCCCCATCGAGGCCGAAGAAACCCGTCTGCTGGACGGCCGGGTCGCCTGTTTCCAGCCGCGTCGCGGCTACCGGTCGGCCATCGACCCGATCCTGATGCAGGCCGCGATATCCGTTTCATCGGGCCAGCGCGTGTTGGAACTGGGCTGCGGGGTGGGGGCGGCAGCGCTTTGTCTGGCATGGCGCGCGCCGGACGTTTCCGTCACCGGCCTGGATATTCAGGCGCCGTTGATCGACCTGGCACGCCGGGGCGCCGCGGAGAACGGCCTGCCGGACCGCGTTGAATTCCTGGCGGGCGACCTGTTGGATCCGCCGCCTGCGGTCGCGGCGGGGGGATTCGATCACGTCATGGCCAATCCGCCGTTTCAAAAGGCGGGCACGTCGCGGCCTTCGCCGGACCCGGTGAAGGCGGTGGCGACGGTCGAAGGACGGGCGCAACTGTCGGATTGGATTGCCAAGGCGGCGGACCTGGCGCGGGACGGCGGGACGGTCACCGTCATTCATCACGGCGACCGGGCTGGGGAGCTGGCGGAATTGATGGCCGCGCATCTGGGCGCCGTGGCGGTCCTGCCGTTCGTCGCACGGCAGGGGGAGACGCGCATTCGCCGCGTGCTGGTTCAGGGCACGAAGGGCGGGTCCGCGGGGCGCCGGGATTTGCCCCCCTTCGTCCTGCACGACGCGGCGGGGGCGTATACGCCCGATGCCGATGCGGTCCTGCGGGGCGCTCAGCTTCTCGACCTGAAGGCGGAGTAGCCGCCCGCCGGGCGTCCCTTGCCAGCCGCCGTTTCGCCGCCTATCTCTTGATCATGTCTGATACGCAACCCGACAAACGTGGCCTGGGCGGCCTTCCGGTCATCGGCGATCTTCTCGACCCGCCACCGACCGTCGCCGTCCTGCGCCTCACCGGCGTGATCGGCGCCATGGGCGGATTCCGCCGGGGCTTGAACCTCGCCGACCAGGCCGCCTCCATCGAACGCGCCTTTAAGGTCCGCAATCTCAAGGCGGTCGCCTTGGCGGTCAATTCGCCGGGCGGCTCGCCCGTGCAGTCGGCCTTGATCGCCGGGCGCATCCGCCAACTGGCCGATGAGAAAGAGGTGCCGGTGATTTCCTTCTGCGAGGATGTCGCGGCCTCCGGCGGGTACTGGCTTGCCTGTGCCGGAGATGAAATCTTCGCCGATGCGTCGTCCATCGTCGGCTCCATCGGCGTGGTTTCCGGCGGCTTCGGCCTGCAGGGTCTGATCGAAAAGCTGGGCGTCGAACGGCGCCTGCACACGGCGGGCGACAAGAAAGCCATGCTCGACCCCTTCGGCCCGGAAAAACCGGCCGAGGTCAAACACCTGAAGGATATTCAGGGCGATATCCACTTGGCCTTCAAGGACATGGTCCGCGAACGCCGGGGCAAACGTCTGAAAGCCGCCGAGAAAGACCTGTTCTCCGGCGCCTTCTGGACCGGCACGCGGGCTTTGGAGATGGGCCTGATCGACGGTCTGGGCGACATGCGCTCGGTCATGCGCGAGCGGTACGGCGAAAACGTCAAGCTGCGCCTGATCGGCGGGCGGCGCGGCCTGTTGCGGCGGCTGCGCTTCGGCGGCACGGATATCGACGGCGACATTGCGGCCCGGGCCGTGTCGGCGGTCGAGGAACGCCTGATCTGGAATCGTTTCGGGCTTTGACTTGGGCTGCTTCCGGACTTAGGGATTCCTTGACCCTTCGGCCACGCAGCCCCTAAAAGTCTCCATGTTCGGATTTTCCATTCAAAAGCTGCTGTTTACAGGGCTCGCCATCGCGGCCGTCTGGTATGCCTTCAAATGGCTCGGCCGGGTGCAGGCGGAAAAGACCAAGGTCGCCCGCGAGCAGGCCCGGAAAATGAAGGATTCCGGCGGTTCCGGCCCGGCGGCCCGCAATGCCGAGCCCGGGGTCGAGGACATGGTGGAATGTCCCCATTGCGGCGCTTTCGTGCCCGCCGACGGCTCCCACCGCTGCGACAAATTGGACCAAAGCTGATTGCCCGAAAATCGGCGCGGTTCCTTCCTTGACCGGCTGGACCCTGGCCCCTATTTTCTGCACCGCAATACAGCCCGATTTCTTCAAACCCGTATCCTTTGGAAGCCGCCGCCATGGCGAATACCTCGAGCGATAAGAGCACCTGCTTTCAATCGCTGATCCTGACGCTTCAGCAATTCTGGGCCGAGCGCGGCTGCGTGATCCTGCAGCCCTACGATATGGAAGTCGGCGCCGGGACGTTTCACCCGGCGACGACCCTGCGTTCGCTCGGCAAGCCGGACGACGTCTGGAAATGCGCCTATGTGCAGCCGTCCCGCCGCCCGACCGACGGGCGCTACGGCGAAAACCCGAACCGGCTGCAGCACTATTACCAGTTTCAGGTCCTGATGAAGCCGAGCCCGGCCAACGTCCAGGAAATGTATCTGGAAAGCCTCTACGCCATCGGTATCGACCCGGAAAGCCACGACATCCGCTTCGTCGAGGACGATTGGGAAAGCCCGACCCTGGGCGCCTGGGGCCTGGGCTGGGAAGTCTGGTGCGACGGCATGGAAGTGACGCAGTTCACCTATTTCCAGCAGGTCGGCGGCTACGACTGCGATCCGGTGCCGGTGGAATTGACCTACGGCCTGGAGCGCCTGGCGATGTACGTCCAGGGGGTCGAGAACGTCTACGACCTGGATTGGGACGGTATTCCGAAAGACCAGGGCGGCAAGACCTACGGCGACGTGTTCCTGCAGGCGGAGAAGGAATATTCCGCCCATAACTTCGAACACGCCACGACCGAGATGCTGCGCCGTCATTTCGAGGACGCGGAAAAGGAATGCGCGCATCTGTTGGACAAGGGGCTGGCTCTGCCGGCCTATGACTACTGTCTGAAGGCGTCGCACCTGTTCAATCTGCTGGACGCGCGCGGCGTCGTCAGCGTCACCGAACGGCAGGCCTTCATCCTGCGCGTGCGCGATCTGGCCAAAGGCTCGGCGACCGCCTGGATGAAATCCCAAGGCGTCGATGTCGGCGGAAGCGCCGATGCCGACAAGGGCGGAGCGGACTGATGCCAGAGCTTCTCCTTGAAATCCTGTCCGAGGAAATCCCCGCCCGCATGCAGGCGCGGGCCGCCGACGACCTGCGCCGTCTGGTCACGGACGGCCTGAAGGCGGCCGGGCTGACCATTTCCGATGTTTCGACCTTTGTCACGCCGCGCCGCCTGACCCTGGTCATCGAGGGCGTGCCCGCCAAACAGCCCGACATTTCCGAAGAACGCCGCGGCCCCCGCGCCGACGCGCCGGAAAAGGCAAAGGCGGGCTTCATGAAGTCCCTGCCCAAGGACACCAAGGTCGAGGAACGGGAGACGGAAAAGGGCACCTTCCTGTTCGCCAAGGTCGAACAGGCGGGCGAGAAGACGCGCCTGATCCTGCCGAAAATCATCCAGGACGCCCTGGCGGCGCTGCCCTGGCCCAAGTCGATGCGCTGGGGCACCGGCAAGGCCCGTTGGGTGCGGCCGCTGCATTCCATCCTGGCGGTCTATGACCAGGAAGGCCTGAACCTGGAGTTCGCCGGCATTACCGCCGGGGTGACGACGCGTGGCCATGCCTTCATGGCCCCCGCGACGATCGAGGTCTCAGACTTCGCCGACTACAAAAAGTCGCTCAAGGCCGCCAAGGTCGAGATCGACCCGGAAGTCCGCAAGAAGACCATCGCCGAAGATGCGGCCAAGATGGCCAAGGGCGCAGGTGTCGTCTTGAAGGAAGATGCGGCCCTGTTGGACGAGGTCGCCGGATTGGTCGAATGGCCGGTCGTGCTGATGGGGTCCATCGACGCGGAATTCATGGAAGTCCCGCCGGAGGTCCTGATCACCTCCATGCGCAAGCACCAGAAGTATTTCGCGACCGAGGATGACAAGGGGAACCTTGCCGCCAAGTTCATCGTCGTCGCCAACCGCGAGACCGCCGACGGTGGGCGTAAGGTCGTCGCCGGGAACGAACGCGTCCTGCGCGCGCGTCTGGCCGATGCCAAGTTCTTCTGGGATCAGGACCGCAAGACGCCACTGTCAGCCAAAGCGCCCCAGTTGAAGGAACGCATCTTTCACGCCAAGCTCGGCACGCTCGACGAAAAGGTCGACCGCATGCAGGCCCTGGCCGCGGAATTGTGCGAATTCGTGCCCGACGCCGACCGCGACAAGGTCCGCTCGGCCGCCCGCCTGGCGAAGGCGGACCTGTCGACCGGCATGGTCGGCGAGTTCCCGGATCTTCAGGGCATCATGGGCGCCTATTACGCACGCCACGACGGCGAACACGCCAAGGTCGCCGACGCCATCGCCGAACATTATTCGCCGCTGGGTCCCTCCGACGCCTGCCCGTCGAAACCGGAAAGCGTCTGCGTCTCGCTGGCCGACAAGATCGACAGCCTGGTCGGTTTCTGGTCCATCGATGAAAAGCCGACGGGATCGAAAGACCCCTATGCGTTGCGCCGCGCGGCGCTGGGCGTCATCCGCCTGATCATCGAAAACAAGCTGCGCCTGCCGCTGCTGACGGCGTTCCGCCAATCGCAAGGGCTCTACGGGACCGGCGCGGGCGAGGCTGTGGGAACCGATCTCCTGTCCTTCTTCGCCGATCGGCTGAAGGTTCACCTGCGCGAACAGGGCGTGAAGCATGACCATATCGACGCGGTCTTCGCGCTCGGCGGCGAGGACGATCTCTGCCGCCTTCTGGCGCGGGTCGAGGCGCTGGGCGAATTCCTGGCGACCGAGGACGGCGGCAACCTGCTGACCGCCTACCGGCGCGCGGCGAACATCCTGAAGATCGAAGAAAAGAAGGACGGCGTTTCCTACAGCGGCGCCGTCGACGGCGATTTGCTGCGCGAGCGCGAGGAACAGGATCTGTTCATGGCGCTCCGCGATGCGGTGCAAAGCATCTCGGCCATGGTGGCGGACGAGAAGTTCACGGACGCCATGTCGGCGCTGGCCGTGCTGCGGGCTCCCGTCGACGCCTTCTTTGACAAGGTCACCGTCAATGCGGATGACGCCGATATCCGCGAAAATCGATTGAAACTGCTCTCCATGATCCGGACGGCGCTGGAAGGCGTCGCCGACTTCTCACGGATCGAGGGATAACGTCACTAAAAGGATCGACTGATCATGACACAATGGGTCTACAGCTTCGGGAACGGCACCGCGGACGGCGATGCCGGGATGAAGGAACTTCTGGGCGGAAAGGGCGCCAACCTGGCCGAAATGGCGGGTCTGGGCCTGCCGGTGCCGCCGGGGTTCACCATCACCACCGATGTCTGCACCTATTACTACGATCATGAAAAGACCTATCCGGACGATCTGAAGGACGCCGTCGCGGCGGCCCTGGCCAAGGTCGAAAGCGGCCTGGGCCGCACCTTCGGCTCCACCGACAAACCGCTGCTGGTTTCCGTGCGCTCGGGCGCGCGGGCCTCGATGCCGGGGATGATGGATACCATCCTGAACCTGGGCCTCAACGACGAAACGGTCGAGGCCCTGGCCAAGGAAAGCGGCGACGACCGCTTCGCCTACGACAGCTACCGCCGGTTCATTCAGATGTATTCGGATGTCGTGCTGGGCGTCGAGCACCACAATTTCGAAGACGTCCTGGAAGAGCACAAGGACCGCCTCAGCAAGGACCTGGATACGGAGCTGACCGGCGACGACTGGAAGGCCGTGGTCAAGGACTTCAAGAAGCTGGTCGCCGACGAACTGGGCGAAGATTTTCCGCAGGATCCGCAGGCCCAGCTTTGGGGCGCCATCGGCGCCGTGTTCGGCAGCTGGATGAACGCCCGCGCGATCACCTACCGGCGGATCAACGACATTCCCGCCGCTTGGGGCACGGCCGTCAACGTTCAGGCCATGGTCTTCGGCAACATGGGCGAGGATTGCGCGACCGGCGTCTGCTTCACCCGCAACCCGTCGACCGGCGACAACCACTTCTATGGCGAGTTCCTGATCAACGCCCAGGGCGAGGACGTGGTCGCCGGCATCCGCACGCCGCAGCCGCTGACCGAGTTCGAACGGGAAAACCAGGAATCCAACCTGCAATCCATGGAAACGGCCATGCCGGCGGTGTTCAAGGAGCTGGTCGCCGTGCGCGACAAGCTGGAGCGCCATTACAAGGACATGCAGGACATGGAGTTCACCATCGAACGCGCCAAGCTCTGGATGCTGCAGACCCGATCGGGCAAGCGCACCGCCAAAGCGGCGCTGAAGATCGCTGTCGACATGGTGGCGGAGGACCTGATCACCAAGGAAGACGCCGTCGCCCGCGTCGACCCGGCACAGTTGGATCAGCTCCTTCACCCGACGCTCGACGACAAGGCGGAAAAGACCGTTATCGGGCGCGGCCTGCCGGCCTCGCCGGGCGCCGCCACGGGCAAGATCGTGTTCTCCGCCGAAGACGCGGAAGTCTGGGTCGAAAAGGGCGAGAAGGTCATTCTCTGCCGCACGGAAACCAGCCCGGAAGACATCACCGGCATGCATGTTTCCGAGGGTATCCTGACGACCCGCGGCGGCATGACCAGCCACGCGGCGGTGGTCGCCCGCGGCATGGGCACGCCCTGTGTCTCCGGCGCCGGCGAACTGCGCGTCGACTACAGCGCCAAGACGCTGCACGCCATGGGCCAGACTCTCGAGGAAGGGGCCGTCATCACGCTCGACGGTTCCAGCGGTGAAATCATGCTGGGCGAAGTGCCGATGATCCAACCGGAGGTCTCCGGCGATTTCGGCGACCTGATGGCCTGGGTCGACGAGGTCAAGGTGATCGGCGTGCGGGCCAACGCGGAAACCCCGCTGGACGCCCTGACCGCCAAGAAGTTCGGCGCCGAAGGCATCGGCCTGTCGCGGACCGAGCACATGTTCTTCGACCCGCACCGCATCGTCCACATGCGCCAGATGATTCTGGCCCGTGACGAGGGCGAGCGGCGCAAGGCGCTGGACAAGCTGCTGCCGCATCAGCGCCAGGATTTCCTGGAACTGTTTCACATCATGGACGGCCTGCCGATCACCATCCGGCTGCTCGATCCGCCCCTGAACGAATTCCTGCCCCATACGGACGAGGAACTGGCAGAGGTTGCCGAGGCTGCCGGCGTGACGACCGAGGACGTGCGCGTGCGTCGGGCCGAACTGGACGAAAGCAACCCGATGCTGGGCCATCGTGGCTGCCGTCTGGCGATCGCCTATCCGGAAATCTGCGAAATGCAGGCCCGCGCCATCTTCGAAGCCCAGGCCGAGATCATGAAGGAAGGCAAAAAAGCCTTCCCCGAAGTCATGGTCCCGCTGGTCTCGCTCAAGAAGGAACTGCAGGTTCAGAAGGAAATCATCGACCGCGTCGCCAAGGAAGTGATGAAGGAGCAGGGGATCGACCTGCCCTACATGGTCGGCACGATGATCGAATTGCCGCGTGCCTGCATGATCGCCGACGAGATCGCGGAAGAGGCCGAATTCTTCTCCTTCGGCACCAACGATCTGACGCAGACGACCTATGGCTTCTCGCGCGACGATGCGGGGACCTTCCTGGACATCTACATGCGCCAGGGGGTTCTGGAACAAGATCCCTTCGTCTCCATCGATCAGGACGGCGTCGGCGAACTGGTTCAGATCGGCGTCGAACGCGGCCGCAAGACCCGCCCGGATATCAAGCTGGGCATCTGCGGCGAACACGGCGGCGATCCGGCCTCGGTGGCGTTCTGTCACCGCATCGGGCTGACCTATGTCTCCTGTTCGCCCTATCGGGTACCGATCGCGCGCCTCGCGGCGGCACAGGCGGCGCTGGCCGACAAATAGGCGAGCCTGATCCGGGCCCTGACCGCGGAACCGATGGCGCTTAGTTCGCGGACCGTCCGTCGGGTTTGCGCAGACGGTAGGTGATGGCGATATTTCGGACGGCTTCGACGTCTTCGGGATAGGTGCGTCGGTAACGGTCTCTTGCCTCACGGACCGCTTTTAAGTGGTCTTCGATGGTGTTCCGTTTCAAAAGCGTGCCGAACGGCGCGACGGCCGTGGCGGGATCGTTTATCCGGTCGAAAATCATTTTGCCGATCCGTGGGGTGAAATGGCTGCTGTCGCCGAAACTGTCCGTCGCCGCAATCGAAACGGCTGAGACCGGAGAGTAGGTCGCGAAGTCCCAACACATGTGCTGGGTCGCGTCGCAGATTTCTGCAATGGCGCGTTTCCAGTGCTCGAAAATGGGCCAGAGTCCGGCTTCGTCGATTGCTTCGAGTTGTACCGCGTGGACCGGCGGAATAAGGGCGGTCATCTGAATATCCATGTCGGGGATGTCCTTCAGAACCGCGGCGAGTTCCGCCAGTTTGGCATCGACGCCCGGAAAATCCCGATAGCCCCCGCCGGGAGACAAGAACGAAGCCACTGGCGTGATCATTCTTCCCTCGTCCCTGCCCGCGCGGGGCTCGAACTCGCGAAAACCGTCCCGCCGGTAAACCATCCGTTTGCCGCGCAACGACCGGCGCAGCGTGTCGCGGCTGCGCTTCAGGGCGGCATAGGAAAACACCGTTTGCGGAAGCGACTTAACCCATCCGTGGGGTCCGAGGGCATCGTCGTAGAAGCCTTGGCGCCGGGTTCTGGCGTCGTTGAACGACGCGAAATCCAGGCAAAGGATCAGCGTCTTTGCCGTGGTCGCATTTGCAGCGTGCCGGGCGAAAGCGGTCAGTTCATCGGCCAATGCGCCGGCGACGGAAAGGTTGTAGGCCGGTTGGCCCGGGGCATCCCGTGGGTCAATTCCGTGCAAGCATCGCGACGAGCCGAGGATAATCGTCTTCGGGCGTCGTTCCACGGCTTGCAGCGGTTTGGAAAACCGTTCCGTGCCGATCGATTTGTGGGTGTTGAAGCCTTCGATCCGCGGCATGCCGAAAATGTCGAACGGATCGACGGCCACATTGATGCCGGCGCCCAACGCGGCTAGCGCCAAAATCCCGATGACGAGGTGTTTCACGTAGCTCATGTCAGAACCGGAAATAAAGAAATTCGCTGATCTCGCTCATGTTGGCGAGAGAGGCGACGGCGACAAAGGCGGCGAGATAGGCCCAGGCTCGGACCGGGCGCCATCCCACTACAAGCCGACGCGGTGTGAGGTCCGGCAAGGGGCGTTCCGGCGGGAGGGTCGGATGGTGATCGCGGAAAATCTGCGCGGTGTTCGGAAGCAACCAGACGATCGCCATGAGGCCGGCGATCTGGGTATAGGCTTCCCGCCATTTTATCTCCGCCGTCAGGTGGGGAAGGCGCGTGCCATTGGCGCCCGCCATACCGGCCAGGATTTCACCGGCGCCCGCCATGGTGTCGGCGCGGAACAACACCCAGGCGACGACGACCGCAAGGAATGTCAGAACGCGGGCCGTCCAGGCGCCGCCGGGGATCGGCACCCCGGTCCGGTCGGCGAGCGCGCGCCATAGATTGTTGAGGACCAGATAGGCGCCATGCAACGCCCCCCATGCGACGAAGGTCCATCCGGCGCCGTGCCACAGTCCCCCCAGGACCATGGTCACCATCAGGTTGACGTGCCGGCGGACGCGGCCCCGCCGGTTGCCGCCGAGCGGGATGTAAAGGTAGTCGCGCAAAAACCGCGACAGCGTCATATGCCATCGGTGCCAGAAATCGATGATGCTGGTCGCTTTATAGGGGGAATAGAAATTGAGCGGCAGTCGAATGCCGAACATCAGGGCCAGGCCGATCGCCATGTCCGTGTAGCCCGAGAAATCGAAATAGAGCTGAAAGGTATAGGCCAAGGCGCCGCCCCAACCGTCGATCAGGCCGATCGGGGCACCGGCTTCGGCGGCGGCGAAGACGGGGGTCGCGAAACCGGCCATGGTGTCGGCAATGACGACCTTCTTGAACAGGCCGACGAAGAATACGCTGAGCCCCAGCGCCAGATTGTCCCAGTCGAAGCGGAACCGCCCGGGATCGGCAAATTGCGGCATCATTTCCCGGTGATGGACGATGGGGCCGGCGATCAGTTGCGGGAAGAACGTGACGAACAGGCAGTATTCCGAAAAGCGATGGTGCGGCACCAATCCACGCCGGGTATCGACCAGGTAGGTGATCTGCTGGAACGTGAAAAAGGAAATGGCCAAGGGCAGAACAATCGTCGGTATCTGCCAGTCGGCGTCCAACACGGCCTCCAGATTGGCCACGAAGAACCCGGCATATTTGAAATAGCCCAACAGGCCCAGATTGGCGGTGATCCCGGCCCACATCCAGGCGCGGCCGCCGGCATCGCCGCCTTGCGTAATCCGTCCGGCGATCCAGAAATTGACCAGAATGGAGCCGATAATGAGCGTCAGAAACCGGGGGTTCCACCAGCCGTAGAAGAACAGGGACGCGAAAATCAGGAAACCCAGCAGCGCCGTCCGATTGCCGCCGCGCGACAACAGATAAAATCCGACCAGAACAGCCGGCAGGAAAACCAGGATGAAGGCATAGGAATTGAACAGCACCGGCGGGGCTCCCGGTTATCCCGATGTCCCGGCCTTGGGCCGGGCGACGATCCAGGACATGGTCTCCGGCCGGAATTCACACACGGCGAGTCATCGGTCCAGGCTGTCGCGGCCGCGCAGCAACGGGTAGGCGTTGGGGTCGCGGGGGCCTTCGTGGATGACGGCGACCTCGTGGGTCGGGGCCAATCGGGCCGACAGGTCCTCGGTCACCGGGCGGCCGATGAAATCATGGCACTCGATCACGAAGGTGGTTTGGCCGCCTTCCGCGATCACCGGCGGGACGATCAGATCGACCTCGAACCCTTCGCAGTCGCAGACGACCAGGGAGCGCGGGAATTCCACCAGCAAGGCGGCCAAGCCTTCGGCATCGATGCCGCCCCGGCATTCGACCTTGTCGGCGACGCCGTTGCGGTCGGCGTTGCGCGCCGTCGCTGCCTGGGCCGCCGGATCGATGTCCATGGCGATGACCGTCGGAGCGTCCAAGATCATCGCCGCGCCGATGGCGTAATATCCTTCCGCGGAGCCGATGTTAAGAACCGCGTCGAAGGTCTCGACCTTCAATGCCGCTAACGTTTCGGCCAATTCCGCTTCGTAACAGCCCAGCAGCTTGGGAACGATGTCGCCAGTGCCCCAGGACGTTTCCGGATCGATCCGCATGCCTTTGAACGGCCCGGCGGCGACGACCCCACCGGTTTCACGGGCGATCTCTTCCTCGATCACTTTTTGCCGTTCGATCGCCGTCACGCGGAACAGGTCGGCCGCCAGTTTGCGGCTTTTTCCGTCGGCTTTCCCGGCTCGGTCCGTGTACTTGGACCAATTGCGGAAAAGCCGGCGGGCGGCGGTGAGAAGAAGCCGGTTGAGCATGCGGGGGACCTTGGGTGAAAGGGGCGGCGGAAGTGGACATTACGCATTTTGACGGCATGGGGAAACCGGGAAGACGCGGGCCGCCCGGCTCCCTGGGAATCTGAAAAATCCAGGGCCGGGCGCTTCGCATCTGCATATAAGATTTTCCCCATATTCCACAGGGGTGTGGATTCTATGTCCATTGGCGATTGCGGGGGTGGGGCGTATCGTTCACGTGGGTTCGAAGACGAGGGCGACCCGCAAGGAGCGCCCGCCGGATCGGAACCCGGTCAGTTTTCCCAGGGGCCTCCTTCGGGGGGAATGAAGGATCGCTGATCAGGAACGGCCTCGCCGGGCAACCGGCGGGGCCGTTCTTTGTTTCAGGTTCGCTTTCAGGCCATGTTTCAGTCCCGATTGACGGCATGTTCCGGGCGGAAGTTTGCTATGGTCGCGGCCCGAGGAAAGGGGTGGCGAACTTGAAACTCACCTTCATGGGTGCGACGCGCACCGTTACCGGATCGAAGTATCTGGTCGAGTCGGCCGGACGCAGCATTCTCGTCGATTGCGGATTGTTCCAGGGGCTGAAGGACCTGCGCCTGCGGAACTGGGCGCCGCTGCCCGTGGCGCCGGGCGAGATCGACGCGGTCATTCTGACCCACGCCCATCTGGATCACAGCGGCTATGTGCCGTTGCTGGTCAAGAACGGTTTCAAGGGGCCAGTTTATTGCTCCGAAGCGACCCGGGACCTCTGCGCGATCCTGCTGCCCGATAGCGGCTACCTGCAGGAAGCGGACGCCGACCGCGCCAACCGCCACGCCTATTCCAAGCATAAACCGGCCCTGCCGCTGTATACGGAGGCCGAGGCGCGCCGCTCGCTCGACCGCTTCAAGCCTGTGGACTTCGGCCAGGACACCGCACTTGCGGACGGCCTGTCGTTCGGGCTGTCCCGCTCGGGCCATATTCTGGGCTCGGCCTTCGTCACGATGGTCGAGGAGGGCACGCGCCTGGTGTTTTCAGGCGACCTGGGGCGGCCGGACGATCCGGTCATGAAGTCCCCCGCCGAAATTCAGGAGGCGGACTACTTGGTCGTCGAATCGACCTACGGTGACCGCCTGCATCGCGACGGCGATCCCCAGGCCAAGATCGGCAAGATCATCCGCGAAACGGCGGCACGCGGCGGCACAGTGGTCATTCCGGCCTTCGCCGTCGGGCGGTCGCAAGCGATCCTCTACTACATTCACGAACTCAAACAGGCCGGTGAGATCCCGGATATTCCCGTGTTTCTGGACAGCCCCATGGCGATCAACGCGACGCGGCTGCTTAATGATCACGGCGAGGATCACCGCTTGTCGGATGCGGAATGGGCCCGCGTCTGCGGCGTTGCCCGTTACGTCAATACGGCCGAGGAATCGCGGGCCTTGGACGACGGGCCGGGGATGCCCCAGGTCATCATCTCGGCCAGCGGCATGGCGACCGGCGGGCGGGTCCTGCATCACCTGAAGCATTACATCGGCGATCCCCGCAACACGATCCTGTTCACCGGGTTTCAGGCCGCCGGCACACGGGGGGCGCGCCTGATTCACGGCGAGGACGAGATCAAAATCCATGGCCGCATGTGGCCCGTTCGGGCGGAGGTCGATGTGCTGCACAATGCCTCGGCCCATGCGGACTATCGGGAGATCCTCGACTGGCTCGGCCATTTCCGCGCCCCGCCCCGCCATACCTTCGTGACCCATGGCGAGGAAGAGGCCGCGACGTCGCTCGCCATGAAGATCGGTGAGCACCTGGGCTGGGATGTATCGGTGCCGGACTACCTGGATAGCGCCGATCTGTAGCCGTCCATTTCGCGAACATTTTGCGTGACACCACGTCTTGCTTTTTGCTCATATAAAATGAGAACAAAAAAGCAGTGGGGATCGCGCGTGACCGAAAAACCGGAAACCAACTCGGCCATTCAAAAGGCCCTGTCCGTTTTGGAACTGGTGACCCAGGAATTGCGCCCCTTGGGCATCGTCGACATCTCCCGCGATCTCGATCTACCGCGTCAGACCGTCCATCGCGTGATCCGCCAGTTGGAGGAACTGAACCTTCTCCGCAAGGACCCGGGGACCGAGCGGTATACGGCGGGCGGGCGCCTGCGCGCACTCGCGCTGAATACGATTTCATCTTCGCAATCGACGCGGGCCAGCCACGCGATCCTTCAGGGCCTGGTCGACGAGGTGAAGGAGACCTGCAACGTCGGCATGCTGGACGGCCACGAAATCATCTATATCGACCGTGTGGAATGCGATTGGCCGCTGCGCGTGCAACTCAAGGCAGGCAGCCACGTGCCCGCCCATTGCACGGCGATCGGCAAGCTGTTGCTGGCCTACCAGCCGAAGGACGCGCGCGACCGCATCCTGCGCGCCGCCCCCCTTCGCAAGTTCACCAAATACACCATCACCGACCCGGACCAGTTGGAGGCCGGGTTGGAGCAGATCGCCGCCCAGGGTTATTCCATCAACAATCAGGAAGACGCCATCGGCTTGATCGCCATGGCCGTGCCCGTGCGCGACCCCCAGGGCGAGGTGATCGCGGGCCTGGCCGTGCACGCGCCGGAGCCCCGTTTCCCCATCTCCAAAGCCATTGAACACGTCGCCACGTTTCAGGCGGCGGCCGACCGGATCGGCCAGTCGATTTTCGAAGGCGATGAAAAATTGTGACCCCACGTCGCAATTTTTATTGACACTCAACGCCTCCCCAGGAATCCTTAACGCAGCGGTCATCCAATGGCGGATGTCGAATTCGGCCGTGCCGGCAAGAGACATCGCAAGACCTCCAACCGGCGGCGGGCGTCCCCAATTTTCCTGACAGGGAGAGCGAGAATGCTGCCTAAGTTCCTCAAGAGCACGACCCTGGCCGCCGCGGTCTTCGCCGCCGCGGCCTTTGCCGGTCAATCGACACCGGTCCAAGCGACCGAAACCATCAATTTCGGAACGCAACCCGCGACCATGCCCATCTACATCGCCAAGGGCCTGGGCCTGATCGGCGAGATCGAAAAGAAGCACGACGTGAAGATCGAATTTAAGGTCTTCTCCTATGGCGCCCCGGAAAACCAGGCGCTCGCCGCCGGTGAACTGCAGATCGCTTCGGCGGGCATGGGCCCGGCCATCGTCGCCGCCGCCCGCTTGCCTGCGAAACTGCTGGCGATCTCGATCCTGGAGCAGACGGCGATCATCATCCCGTCCGATTCCCCGATCACATCCGTCGCCGAACTGAAGGGCAAGAAGATCGCCTATCCGGGCAAGGGCTCGCAGCAGTATCCGTTGCTGGTCAAGGCCCTGGCCGACGCGGGCCTGAAGATCGGCGATGTCGAGTTGTTCAAGACCAAGGGCTCGGACGTGCCGACCTTGCTGGCCAACAAAAGCGTCGACGCCGGGATCGTGTGGGATCCGCACGTTTCCAACGCGCTGGCCGCCGGTCATTCCAAGGTCCTGATCAAGGCCGAGAAGATCCTGCCGATCAAGGCCGGTCACTACATCGGCAACGGCGTCTATGCCCGCGAGGACTTCATCGCGGCCAAGCCGGAGCTGGTGCAGGACCTGATTTCCTCCATCGTCACGGCCATCGACTTCATCCTCAAGAACGAGGACAAGGCGGTGAAGATGTGGGCCGAGCAGATCAAGTTCCCGGAAAAGGTCATCAGCTACGCCCTGAAGGAAGGCATCTCCGTCTACAACCTGGACGTGGCGCCCGAGGCCGAAACCATCGACACCTACACCAAGTTCCTCAAGGAAGCGGGAATCCTCAAGCCTGAGGACAATCCCAAGTACGACCCGAGCTTTGCCAAAAAAGCGCTCTCCATGATGAAATGATCGGGTGATCCAATCCCGGCGGACGGGCGATCCCGTCCGCCGGTACCCGACCCTCATCTCGGGCCGTTCAATTTCCGGCCCGTCTTTTTCCCCCGCCTTCATCCGAAGAGGTTCCCCCCGTGAAACCGCCGGCAAAGACCGCCGCTTCCATCCTGCCCTATCTCTGGGCCGCGATTTTCATCGTCGTCGTCTGGCAATTGGTGGTCGTCTTCACCAAGGCCCATGTCGCGCTTCTTCCACCGCCGCTGCTGGCCGCCGAGACGTTTGCCCATCTGGTCGCCACGGGCGAACTGTTCGTCCACGTCGGCGCCAGCCTGGGCCGGGTCGTTTCCGCCTGGGTGCTGTCGGCCTTGGTCGCCATTCCCTTGGGGCTCGCCATGGGCCGCTGGCGCCGGTTCGAACATCTGGTCGATCCGGTGGTCGAATTGTTCCGCCCGATCTCGCCGCTGGCCTGGATCCCGCTGGCCATCCTGTGGTTCGGCATCGGCGAGACCGGCAAGATCTTCATCATCTTCATCGCGACGTTTTTCCCGATCCTGTTGAACACCGTTTCCGGGGTTAAAAGCGTCGATCCCGTCCTGATCCGCGCCGGCCAGGTGCTCGGCTGCGAAACCGATCAGGCGCTGTTCCGTAAGGTCATCCTGCCCGCCGCCATGCCGACCATCGTCGTCGGCCTGCGTATTTCCTTCGGTACCGGCTGGGCCGCGATCATCGCCGCCGAACTGGTCGCGGCGCAGGTCGGGCTCGGCTATCTGATCGCCGACGGCATGGAAATCCTGCGCTCGGACCTGGTTCTGGTCGGCATGGTCGCCATCGGCATCCTGGGTGTGGCGATCGACGCCGTATTCCGCATCGTCAACGACCGTTACTCCTGGGGAGGCTGAGATGACCGAGACAACCGCCCCCATGAACACCAAAGGCATTTCCATCCATGAACTGGGGGTGACCTTTACCCCCGAAGGGTCGGAGCCGGTCGAGGCCCTGCGCCCGACCAGCATGGAGATCGAACCCGGCGAATTCATCGCCCTGGTCGGTCCCTCCGGTTGCGGCAAGTCGACGTTGCTGAACGTGCTGGCCGGGTTCATCAAGCCATCGGTCGGCCGGGCGCTTGTCGGCGGCGACCCGATCACCAAGCCCAACATCGACCACGGCATGGTGTTTCAGGACTATGCTCTGTTCCCCTGGTTGAACGTCATCGACAACGTCGCCTTCGGCCTGGAACGTCAGGGCATGGCCCTGGCCGAACGCCACGACCGGGCCCGCGAATATCTGGAAATGGTTGGTCTCAAGGACTTCGCCGACAAGCGGGTCAACGAGCTGTCCGGCGGCATGAAGCAGCGCGTCGCCATCGCCCGCGTCTTCGCGACCGATCCGTCGATCATCCTGATGGATGAACCGTTCGGCGCGCTGGATGCCCTGACCCGGCGGTTCCTGCAGCATCAGTTGCTGGACATCTGGCAGAAGAACCGCAAGACCGTCGTCTTCGTCACCCATTCCGTGCAGGAAGCGATCTATCTGGCGTCGCGGGTCATCGTCATGACGGCCCGGCCGGGGCGGGTGAAGTTGGACCAGACCGTGGACCTTCCCCACCCCCGCGATTTCGCCAGTGCCGAATTCCGCGACTACGAGAAAATCATCTACGACCAACTGGACGAGGAACTGGCCAAGACCTTCAAGCTCGAAGGCGGTCAGGGCATGTTCCATGACTGAGGCCGGGGCCTTGCCGGTCGAGGGCGCCGACGACCTGGCGGCCCGCGCGGCGGAAGATTTCCTCGCCCGTGTCGAGGCGGTCGAACCCCAGGTTCGGGCCTTCCGGTCCATCGATCCGGACCGCCTGCGGGCCGAGGCGGCGGTGCTCGACGCCCTGCCGCCCGCCGACCGGGGGCCGCTCCATGGCCTGACCGTGGCGGTCAAGGAGGTCTTCGACGTCGCCGGATACGTCTGCGGCTGGGGCACGCCGATCCATGACGGCCGCCGTCCCGATAGGGATGCCTGGGCCGTCGCCGCCCTGCGCCGGGCCGGGGCCTTGATCGCCGGGATCACCGTTTCCACGGAATACGCCATGGCGACGCCGGGGCCGACGACCAACCCGTTCGATCCCACGCGCACGCCGGGGGCCTCGTCCCAGGGCTCCGCCGCCGCCGTCGGCGGGGGGATGGTGTCGGCGGCGTTGGGCTCGCAGACCATCGGCTCGATCATTCGTCCCGCCGCCTATTGCGGCTGCATCGGCGTCAAGCCGACCTTCGATGCGATCAATGCGGCGGGGTGTATGCCGCTGTCGGGGGCGCTCGACCATGTCGGTTTCATGGCCGGCCGGCCGGACACGGTCGCCGCTTTGCTGGACGTTCTGATGCCGGGCGATGGCGCGCCCGAAAACCTGGCCGGGCAGGGGGTGCTGTTGAACCCCTGGTATCCCGAGCCGACCGCGCCGGGGATCACGGCGGCGGTGGAGACAGCCGCGCGGACACTCGGCGATCTCGGCACGGCCTTCGGCGAGGCCGATCTGCCGTCCTGGATCGCCAAGGAAGAGGCCGATGTCATGGACGTTCTGTTGTCTCACGACATGGCTTTGCATCACGGTGGCGATTGCGACAGCCATGGCGAGGTGATGAGCGAACGGGTGCGGGGCTATATCGACCGTGGCCGCAAGGTTACTGCCGCCCAGTACGACGCCGCCCTGGCCCGTCAGAAGGAAATGGCGGACGCGATGGACGATTTCGTGGGCGACGGCGTGCTGCTGATGCCCGCGACGACGGATATCGCCCCCTTGCTGACCGAGGGCACGGGCCCGCGCGAACCGCAACGGCTGTGGACCCTGGTGGGCCTGCCCGCGATGACCGTGCCGGTCGGGCGGATCGACGGCCTGCCCGTCGGCGTGCAGGTGATCGCCCGGCGCGGCGCCGACCGCCGCGTGCTGGCGGCCGTTCGTGCCCTGTTCGACGCGGCCTGACCGTTAGCGGCGAACGACGAAGGTGAAATCGGGCATGGGTGCGTCGTTGGTGACCTCGCTGTCCGGTGACAATTCGGTCCGGCAGAAGTCCAGAAATTCGTCGCCGTCGGCGTAGAACAATCCCTGATAGCGTTCCGACGCATCGGCGCGCAGCAGGTTGAACGCCAGCACTTTGTCTGTCTTAGCCCAGAGATCCCGCAAGCTGTCCTTGATGTAGTCCGCCCATTCGTCGGGGTCGGCGCCCATGTGCATGTTGTAGGTGCCGCAGGCGAAGACGTAATCGGCGGGCTCCGTCACCGTCAATTGTTGCAGGAATTTGGCACGCGGGTCGCGGATGCGCGCACGGGCGGCCTCGACCATCTTGCGCGACATGTCGTAGCCGACGAAGCTGCCGCCGCGCAGTGCCGGTTTATCGGCCAGGAAATCGAAGAAGGCGCCATAACCGCAGCCGAAATCGGCGACGGAGACGCCGCCTCGGCGGTCGTCTTCCACATCGAAAATCTCATAAAGCGTTTCGAACCGGAGAAGCTGGTGATCCTCGCTTTTCCAGAACACGGCCCGCGCGTCCGGCCCCAGTTCGGCCAGGCGGCGTTCGTAGCTTTGCGCCACGGGTTTCAGCATCCGTGCCGCTTTTCTGAAAAAGAACAGGGTCATGGGCGGGGATTATGGTCCGGTGACCGGTCGGGCGCCAGAACCCTTATCGGACCGGTCGGGCCGGACGGGTCGGGACCGCGCCTAGAACGTCGCCCAATCGGGCTTGCGCGGGGTCACGCGGGCATCCCCGGCCTCGAAGGTCGGGGTGGCGCCGTCTTCCAATGTTTCCAGACGGACCAGGGCGAGGCCCAGGCCGCCGCCGTCGGTCGCCGTGGCCGAGCGGATTTCGCCGACGTCCTTGCCGTCGAGGATCAGCGGCGTGCCGGTCTCGGGCACCGCACCTTCGATCTCGACCGGCATCAGGCGCTTCTTGATCAGGCCCCGGTACTTGGTCCGCGCCGTCAGTTCCTGGCCCATGTAGCAGCCCTTGTTCCAATCGACGCCGTTCAATTCGTCGAAGCCGCTTTCCAGCAGGATCGATTTATCGACGATCATATCCCGCGTGCCGTCGGGCAGGCCCAGCGAGAGACGCAGGCGGTCGTAGGCCGCGCGGTCGGTCTCACCTTTCAGGCCCGCGACGAAGGCATCCGCAGACGCGGCGGGCAGGATCGCCCGCGCCCCCATGGCGGCCAGGCGCGGATCGACATATGCGACGCCGCCGCCGTCGGTTGCCTTGGCCGTGCCCGCATCGCCGACGAGGCCCAGGCCCGCCGAGCCCTCGGCCCCCGGCAGGGCGACGACGGTCCAGTCGCCGGTGACGTCCTCCAGATCGGCCTTGGCGCGCAGCTTGAACATCTTCAACCGCTTTTGCAGATCGGGCAGGCGCTCGCCTTCGCAATCGATCAGCAAGCGGCCGTCCGGCGCCTCGACGATGAAGAAATCGTGCAGGTATTTGCCCTGCGGCGTCAGCAGCGCCGCGTGAATCGCACGGTCCGGCGTGACCTTGTTGATGTCGTTGGAAATCAGGCCTTGCAGGAAGGTTCGCGCGTCCTCGCCGGAAACGGAAAGGACGCCGCGGTCGGCGAGGGTGACGTAGGTGGCGGTGCTCATCGGTCAATCCATCAAAAAGCGGGTCGGTGATCGTGAATATGGGGGCGGCGAGCGGCCTAGGCAACAGCGGATCGGACCCCTATAAGGGGGCTTGAACCTGCGTAAAAGTGTCATAATGGCGGCCCTCGGGGCTTCCCCCCAGGGCATCCAACGGGAACAGGCGAGAACGGCCATGGACGGCCGAGAGACAATTTAAAGCATGGCAAAAAGTATCCTGTTCGTCACGGCGACACGGATCGGCGACGCGGTCCTGTCCACGGGCATCCTGGGCCGGTTGATCGCCGACAATCCGGGTGCGCGGATTACTGTCGCCTGCGGCCGTGCCGCGGCGCCGTTGTTCGAGGCCGTGCCGGGCTTGGAGCGCATCATTGTTTTGGATAAGAAGCGCTGGTCCCTGCATTGGCTGGGCCTGTGGTCGCAATGTTTCCGGCGCATGTGGTCGATCCTGGTCGACCTGCGCAACACGCCGATGACCTATCTGATCCCGACCTGGCACCGCTTCCGCATGGGCCGGAAAGGGGCGGGGCATCGCCTGGAACGCTACGCCCAGGTGATGCGCATCACCGATGCCGTGCCGACCCCGAAAATCTGGATTTCCGATGCCCATCGCGCCGTCGCCGACGGCCTGATCTCCGGCGACCGGCCGGTCCTGGCCATCGGGCCAACAGCCAACTGGCGCGGCAAGACCTGGCCGGAGGGCCATTTCGCCGATCTGGTGGCGCGGCTGACCGGCGATGGGGGCATCCTGCCGGGCGCCGCCGTCGCCGTGTTCGGGCACGAGAGCGAACGGGCCTCGGTCGAAGGTTTCCTCGCCAGCATCCCGGAAGACCGGCGCATCGATCTGGTCGGTAAGATTTCCTTGCTCGAAGCTTATGCCTGCCTGGAAAAGGCGGCGCTCTACATCGGCAACGATTCCGGTCTGATGCATCTGGCCGCCGCCGCCGGCGTGCCGACCCTGGGCCTGTTCGGGCCGACGCCGGACGAGCTTTATGCCCCTTGGGGCGCGCATTGCCGCGTCGTGCGCGGGGCCGGGTTCCTGGAAAGCTTCCCGGAAAACTACGATTGGGAGAATTCGCCGTCGTTGATGGAGAAACTCTCGGTCGACGCCGCCGAAGGGGCTGCCAACGATCTTTGGGTCGAATGCAAGGAAGCGGCGTCGTGAGCGGCGAGCCCAAGCTTTCCGTCGCCATCTGCGTCCATAACGAGGCGGCGCAACTGGCGGACTGTCTCGACCGGCTGGCCTTCGCCGACGAACTGGTCGTGCTGCTGGATAAATGCACGGATTCCTCGGGCGAGATCGCGCGGCGCTACACCGACCGCATCGTCGAAGGTGCCTGGGACATCGAAGGCGGGCGCCGCAACGCCGCCATCGATGCCTGCAGCGGCGACTGGGTGTTGGAGGTCGATGCCGATGAACGGGTGCCGGACGCCCTGGCACAGGAAATCCGCGAGACCATCAAGGCGACACCCGACGACTGGCACGAAATCCTGGTCGACAATTATATCGGCGAGCGGCTGGTCCGCTGGGGCTGGGGCGCCAGCTTCGGCAAGGCCGCCTATCCGGGGTTGTTCCGCCGGGGGGTCAAGGTCTGGGGCCCGCAGCGGGTCCATCCGTCGCTGACATGGTCGGGGCGCAAGGGCCCGATGCTGACCAACCGCCTGGACCATTACGTGGACCGCAATCTGTCCGACATGCTGCGGCGGCTGGATAGCTACACCACCGCGCGGGCGGCGGACCTGCGCGACAGCGGCCAGGTCGGCTCCTTCGCCAACAACCTGCGCCGTTTCTTCACCCGGTTCTTCAAATGCTACGTCCGGCGCAAGGGCTACCGCGAAGGCGGCTACGGTTTCATGATCGCCGTCTGTGCCGGGCTGTATCCGCTGATCTCGCACCTCAAGGCCGTGCTGGAAGACGCCGACGGCAAGCCCAAGGGGCAGGGGGCCTAGGATGGCGCGCATCGTCCTGGCCGACGACGGCATTGAATTCGATGGCCGCACGCCCGAGGAACGGCCCCTCGGCGGGGCCGAAAGCTCGCTGGTTTCCCTGATGGAGGAACTGGCGGCGCGGGGACATGAGGTTTCCGTCCACAACAACTGCACGGCGCCGGTCAGTCACAAGGGCGTTTCCTGGGCGCCGCTCAAGGACGGCCTGCCGGACACCGCCGATCTGTTCATCGCCAACCGCAGTGACAAGGTGCTGCCGCTAATGCCTCGCGCGGGGCGCACCGTGTTCTGGACCCACAATCCGGCGACCTACATGGTCAAATGGCGTTACCTCTCTAAGCTTTGGAAATATGCCGACGCCATCGTCTTCATCGGCGATTATCACGCGACGACCTATCCTGGTTGGTGCCCGGTCAAGAACCGGGTGGTCATCCCCTATGGCCTGCCGGATGAATTCAGCACGACCGAGGCGGCGGCGGCGGTGCCGGGCCCGCGGGCGGTGTTCACCTCCAATCCTTTGCGCGGGCTCGACTGGCTGCTCGACCGCTGGTCGCGAGATATCCAGCCCCAGGTGCCGTCGGCGGAACTTTTCCTGTTCACCGGCGCGGCGGTCTATGGGGCGGCCGGGGACGCCAAGGCCGAGGTCATGGCGAAAGTTCTCGACAAGGCTAAGGCATTGGAAGAAAAAGGTGTTCGATTGCAAGGGCCGGTGCCCAAGCAGCGCCTTATCGAGGAATTCCGCCAGGCCCGTGTGATGCTGTACCGTGGTGACATCAACGAAACCTTCTGCATGTCCGTGGCCGAGGCCCAATGCATGGGCCTGCCCACCGTGGTGACTGACCTGGGCTCCATGGCCGAACGCGTGGCCGATGGCGAAACGGGGTACGTTGCCCAGACCGACGCTGCCTTTTCCGAGGCGGCGGTGCGGCTTTTGACCGACGACAGTCTTTGGTCGGCGCAGCAGTCGGCGGCCTTGGCCAAACGGCGGTCGTGGTTGTGGGCCGACGCGGCCGAGGCATGGGAGCGGCTTTTGCCGTGAGCGCCCCGATGAACGAAAAAGGAAAGCGGCCATGAAGGTCTTGCAGGCCATGGCGGGCGCCGAATTCGGCGGTGCCGAGGCGTTTTTCGTGCGGCTGGTCCGCGCCCTGAACCGCGCCGGGTTGAACCAGCGCGTGGTGATCCGCGAGAACAAGGCCCGCGCCCAAAGTCTGCGCGACGGCGGGGTTGAGCCGTTGGAACTGCCGTTCGGCGGGATGCTGGACCGGCGGACACCGCGCGCCCTCAAGCACGAGATCAAGACGTTTCAGCCGCAGATCGTCATGACCTGGATGAACCGGGCGTCGAAGATGATGCCGAAGGGCGATTTCGTTCAGGTCGGCCGCCTGGGCGGATATTACGACCTGAAGTACTACAAGGCCTGCGATCATCTGATCGGCAACACGCAGGACATCGTCGATCACATCGTCAAGCAGGGGTGGGACAAGGACAAGGCGCATTATCTGCCGAACTTCGTCTCCGAAGACCGCGCCGAGCCCGTCAGCCGCAAATCCCTTTACACGCCGGACAACGCGGCGCTGATCCTCGCACTCGGGCGATTGCATGAAAACAAGGGCTTCGATGTCCTGCTGCGCGCCATGGCGCGGGTGCCGAACACCTATCTCTGGCTGGCCGGCGAGGGACCGCTGCGCGAAAGCCTGGAAAAGCTGGCGGAAGACCTGGGCATCAAGCCCCGCGTCCGCTTCCTGGGCTGGCGCGAGGATACGCCCGCTCTGTTCGCGGCCTGCGATTTGTTCGTGTGCCCGTCCCGGCACGAACCGTTGGGCAACGTGGTTCTGGAAGCCTGGGCGCAGGACGTGCCGGTGATCGCCGCCGACAGCATGGGGCCGGGCACCCTGATCGATCATATGGACTCGGGTGTGTTGGTGCCGGTCGACGATTCCGACTCGCTCGCCCGCGCCATCCGCGCCGTGATCGACGATTACGAACTGGCCGAACACATCGTGCGGCGCGGTCGCGAGGTCTATGACGCCGAGTTCACGGAACAACAGGTCGTCGCCCGCTATCTGGAATTCTTTCAATCGATCGTCACCAAGACGTAAGATAACCCCATGTGCGGTATCGCAGGCATCATGACGCGTGACGGCTCCGCCCCGGCGGCGGAGGTGCTGGACGCGCTGGCCGACGCCATGGGCCATCGGGGCCCCGACGGGCGTGGGCGCCACGTCGATGGCGACGTCGGTCTGGTGCAGACGCGCCTGGCGATCATCGATCTGGAAACCGGCGATCAGCCCATCTCTGCCACCGGGCCCGACGGTAACGAAGCGGTCCTGGTTGCCAACGGCGAAATTTATAATCACGTCGAGGTTCGCCTGGACCTGAGCCGCGCCCCCTTCAAAACGCGATCCGACTGCGAGGTGCCGCTGCAGCTTTACCTGCGCGAAGACCTCGCCTTCACCGAACATTTGCGTGGCATGTACGCCATCGCCATCCACGACCGGGCCAACGGGCGGCTGGTGCTGGCCCGCGATCCGTTCGGGATCAAACCGCTGTATGTCGCCCAATCGGGCGCGGCGTTTGCGTTTGCCTCGGAACCGCAGGCCCTGATCCGCGCCGGTCTGGCGACGGCGCGCCTCAACCCCGCCGCGCGGGACGAGATGCTGCAGACGCAATTTTCCTATGGCCGGGAAACGCCCTTCGCCGGGATCGAACGGGTCCTGCCCGGGGAGACCATCATCGTCGAGAAAGGCCGGGTGATCGGCCGCAACCGCCTGGCCGTGCTGCCCGACGGAACGCCGAAACCGATGTCCAAGGGCGATGCCCTGATGCGCCTGGATGAATTGCTGGACGACGCCGTCGGCGTGCATCAGCGCTCCGACGTGCCTTACGGCATGTTCTTTTCGGGCGGGATCGATTCCACGGCGTTGCTGGCCATGATGGCGCGATTGAACGAACGGCCCGTGGTCGCCTTCACCGCCGGGTTCTCCGGCACCAACGTGCAGGACGAACGGGCCTTGGCGCGCGAGATTGCCGGGCATCTGGGCGCCGAGCATCACGAGGTCGAATTCGGTGCCGAGGATTTCTGGGACCTTTTGCCGGAAATCGCCGCGGCGATGGACGATCCGGCGGCGGATTACGCCGTGCTGCCGAGCTACAAGCTCGCCCGCGAAGCGCGGTCGAGAGGCATCAAGGTCATTTTGTCGGGCGAAGGCGGGGACGAGGTCTTCGCCGGTTACGGGCGGTATCGCCGTGCCGGGCGCTGGCGCCTGTTCGGCGGGCGTCCCATGCGCGAGAAAGGAACCTTGGAAGGGCTCGGTGTTCTGCGCGAGGAAAATCGCGCCTGGCGCGGCGGCCTGGATGCCGCCGCGGACGAGGTCCAGGGGCATGGTTGGACGCCGCTGCAGCGGGCTCAGGCGACGGACATGGCCGATTGGCTGCCCAACGACCTGTTGACCAAGTTGGACCGTTGCCTGATGGCCCATGGGGTCGAGGGGCGGGTGCCGTTTCTCGATCCCAAGCTGGCGGCTTTCGGGTTTTCGCTGCCGGACGGGCTCAAGGTCAAACGACGGCGCGGCAAATGGATTCTTCGGAAATGGCTGGAACAGGTCGTGCCCATGTCGCGGCCTTTCGCCGCCAAGCGCGGCTTCACCGTGCCGGTCGGCGAATGGATCGTCGCCGACGGCCGCCGGCTCGGCCCGCTGGTCGCGGCGCAGCCGGGGGTCGCGGAAATCTGCCGTCCCGACGCGGTGACGGCGCTGTTCCGCAACGCCGGGAAACGCGAGATGCAGGCGGCCTGGACCCTCCTGTTCTATGCCGTCTGGCACCAGCATCACATCCTGGGCGGCGCCAAGGGCGGCGGCGTGCTGGAAGTTCTCGGCGAAGCCGTGTAAGCCAATATCCCATGACCGATACTTTGACTATCCGCCGGCCCGACGACTGGCACGTGCATTTCCGCGACGGCGCCATGATGGCCGCCGTCGTCCCCCATACGGCCCGCCAGATGGCCCGCGCCATCGTCATGCCGAATCTGGTGCCGCCGGTGACCACGGCGGCCATGGCGGCGGCCTACCGCGACCGGATTATGGCGGCGGTGCCGGACGGCGTCGATTTCACGCCCCTGATGACGGCCTACCTCACGGACAACACGGATCCGGCGGACCTTGCCGCCGGTCACGCCGACGGCGTGCTGACGGCGGTGAAATATTATCCCGCCGGTGCGACGACCAATTCCGACAGCGGCGTCACCGATATCGCCAAGGTTCAGGGCGTGTTGGAGAAAATGGCCGAGATCGGCATGCCGTTGCTGCTGCACGGCGAGGTCACGGACGCCGAGATCGATATCTTCGACCGCGAGGCCGTGTTCATCGAACGTATCCTGGGCCCGCTGGTCACCCGCATCCCGGACCTCAAGATCGTCCTGGAACACATCACCACGGCCAATGCCGCCGAATTCGTCTCGGCCGCCGGACCCAACATCGCCGCCACGGTGACGGCCCATCATCTGGTCATCAACCGCACGGACATCTTCAAGGGCGGCATCCGCCCGCACCTTTATTGCCTGCCCATCGCCAAGCGCGAGGTGCATCGCCAGGCCCTGCGCCGGGCCGTCGCCTCCGGCGATCCCAAGTTCTTCCTGGGGACGGACACGGCCCCGCACGCGCGCCATACCAAGGAAGCGGCCTGCGGCTGCGCCGGTATCTTCACCGCCGCCACGGCGATCGAGCTTTATGCCGAGGTATTCGACGAACTGGATGCCTTGGACAAACTGGAGGCTTTTGCCTCCCTGAACGGTCCTGCCTTCTACGACTTGCCGGTGAACGAGGCGACGGTGACCCTGGAACGCGCCGATTGGACCGCGCCGGAAGCCGTCGAGGCCGCCGCCGGTGAAAAGGTCGTGGCCTTCAAGGGTGGCGAGACGCTTTCCTGGCGGCTCGCCGGCTGATCTAGGGCAGGCGGTCGCCCGTTGACCCGGGCCGGGGGCTTCTCTACACCCATTGGAAGCCCGATCCATCGAACAACCGATCCCGGAGAAGCCCCATGGCTACGTTCAAAGCCCTTATGTTGGAAGAAACCGACGGCAAGGTGTCGTCCGCCATTCAGGACATCGACGACGCGCAGTTGCCCGACGGCGACGTCACCGTCGCGGTCAAATATTCGACCGTCAACTACAAGGACGGCATGGTGATCAACGGCCTGGGGCGGCTGGTGCGCGATTATCCGCATGTCTCCGGCGTCGATTTCTCGGGCGTCGTCGAATCCTCTGACCATCCCGACTACAAGCCCGGCGATGAGGTCATCCTGACCGGCTGGCGCGTCGGCGAGGTCCATTGGGGCGGCCATGCCCAGAAGGCGCGGGTCAAGGGCGACTGGCTCGTCCCCATGCCGGCCGGGCTGGACATGAAACGCGCCATGGCCGTCGGCACGGCGGGTTTCACCGCGATGCTGGCGATCACCACGCTGGAGGCCCGGGGGCTGACGCCGGACGCCGACGGCGAGGTTCTGGTGACGGGGGCGTCGGGCGGCGTCGGCTCCGTGGCGACCGCGATCCTGGCCAAACTGGGCTACAAGGTCGCCGGCTCCACCGGACGGCAGGAATCCCACGCCTTTCTGAAGGACCTGGGGGCCGCGACCATCGTCGAACGCGCCGAACTGGAAGAAGCGCCGAAAGGCCCGCTGGGCCGGGAACGTTGGGCGGGCGCCATCGACAACGTCGGCGGGCCGACCCTGCACACGCTGCTGGCGACCATGCAGTACGGCGCGACCTGCGCCGCCGTCGGCTTGGCCGCCAGCCCGGAATTGAAGACGACGGTCCTGCCGTTCCTTCTACGGGGTGTGAACCTTTGCGGGATCGACAGCGTCATGTGCCCGACCGAGCGCCGGAAAGAGGTCTGGTCCCGCATCGCCACCGACCTGCCCATGGACAAGCTCGACGCCCTGACCGAAACGGCGGTGCTCGGCGACCTGCCGGACCTCGCCACCAAGATTCTCAAGGGTCAGGTGCGCGGCCGCACGGTGGTCGACGTCAACGGCTGATCCGGTTCGCTCGGGCGGCCCCCAGCCGGGCCGTTAACCCCTTGCTAACCATCGGGTGCCATCCTGTACTGGGACGAACTACAGACGCAGGATGGGATAGAACACCCATGAAAAAGATCATCGCAGCGATCGCCTTTTCGCTCGCCTTGACCGCGTGTGGATACGTGGACAAGTACGAAGAAGGCGTCATCGATTACGAGCCGACCTATTGTTACGCGGCGCTTGGCGGCGGGGTGGAATGCTACCGCGAGCCGGTCGCCGGCGAGGACCGTCGGCTGGTCAATTACTACGGCAAGCATCCGTCGCGCTACGACGCGCCGGAAAAGCCCGCACCGGCCGAATACCAGGCCCCGGCCATGGTCAATTCCTGGGTCAAGGACCCGGAACCGGTGATCCGCGCCATGCCCAAGGGCGATACGGCGGACCGGCCCTGGCTGGCCTCCGGCTATCAGGCCCCGGCGCCGCAATCGGCCTCGCCCCAGGCGACGCAGGCATTTCTGCGCCAGGCACACGAACACCTCAGCCGCGCGATCCAGAAGGATTCACAGGAAAAGCTGAGCACCTTGAATGAAGCCATCAGCCGAGCAGAAAGCGAGGGCGCCGGGACGTCGGGCGAGACATCCTCGGGCGCGCCGCCGTTTCGTTAATGCCTCGATCTGATCCCTGAAAAGATCAATTTTAACAATTGGTTATGTGTTCTCAAGGCGCCGGTGCAGCCCCTTGGGGTTTCGCCTTGCGGATTCCATCCACAAGGAATTCATCATATTGTGACATGGGTCACATTACTTTCGTCCAGGTCTTTGGTACCAGGGAGAAACTTCTACCTGACAAATACCTGACAGCTTCGGCGAGGGTGACATGGTGAACGACAGAGCCGCCAAGCGGCAGATCAAGCAGACCGAACTCGAACGGCTTGAAAACGAGATGGTCCGGGGCAAATCTTCGTCCTCGGCCAAAAAACGCCCGTCCGCTGCCAAGGAGCGGATGATGAAGGGCGCGCGCAACGCCTGCGGCCCCCGGAACCAGCGCGGCGATTGGCGCTGGGGCGGCACCTGAGCCCGGGACCTCCGGATATCCGGCGAGAACTGCCGCATCTGTGCGCCCGGTCCGCCGTCGGAACCGATAGAAATTTCCCCCCTTTGCCGCCGAAGGCGAGGTCTTTCTTGACACCCGCGCGTGGGGGCCTTAAACCCCACCACGCCGTTGCGCAAGGCCAACCCGCCCGCGCCGGCTTACGCCCTGGGGCGGAGTAGCTCAGCTGGTTAGAGCAGCGGAATCATAATCCGCGTGTCGGGGGTTCGAGTCCCTCCTCCGCTACCAATTCTTCCGAGGGGTTCGCCCGGACGGGCGCCCGAATAGCCAGAGATCGGAGGCCGCCAGATGGCCGGCAAGAAATCCAAGGGCAAGGGCCCTCAATTCCTCATGTTCAACGTGACCTACGGCGACGGGACCGTGACATCCAACCGCCGGGTGCCAACGGAATTGCTGGACCAGTCGTTCGGTGATTCGCTGGATGATCTGGTTCGCGCGGCCATTGAACAGCAGGACAACGAGATCGCCGAACGTTCCGGCCAGACCCGGGCACCCATCAAGTCCATCGCCAAGGCCTAGGGCGTGGGCGGCCGAGGCCGCTTAGTCCGCCGTTCCCGTCTTTTCCGTCAGGCGCCCCAGCGGCGCGTCGTTGATCGGTAAGTGCAAAAGCGCGCTGATCAGGCCGAGCACGACAGCTCCCCACCAGACCACATCGTAGCTGCCCGTGGCGTCGAACAGGCGCCCGCCCAGCCATACGCCCGTGAAACTGCCCAATTGGTGGCTCAGGTAGACGATGCCGTAGAGCGTGCCCATGTAGCGCAGGCCGAAAATCTGTGCGACCAGTCCCGTGGTCGGCGGTACGGTGCTGAGCCAGAGGAAGCCGATGGCGACGGCGAAGACGACGATCGAGACTGGCGTCACCGGCAGCGTGATGAACAAGGCGATGATCACCGAACGCAGCACGTAGATGCCGCTGAGCATGTATTTCTTGGATATCCGCCCACCGAGCCAGCCGGAGAACGAACTGCCGAACATGTTGCAGACGGCGATCAGCATCAGCGCCGTGGCGCTGAGGGCCAGGCTGGCGCCTTTGTCGGTCAGGTAGGCGGGCAGATGGATCGCCGTGAAGGCGACCTGAAACCCACAAACGAAGAACCCCAGCGTCAGCAGGACATACCCCCGGTGGCCGGCGGCTTCGCCCAGGGCCTGGCGCAGGGTCATCTGCGTGTCCTTGCCGGTCGTGGACGACACCACGCCGGACATGGAAAACGCCAGCGGCACGATCAGCGCCGCCATGGCCGACAGGATCATCAGCGTCAGCACCCAGTCGTAACCGGCCAGCATGCCTTGGGTCAGCGGCACCACCAATAACTGACCGCCGGTCGCCGTGGCCGTGCCGACGCCGAGCCAGAGGCTGCGCTTTTCCGCCGGTGCGACCTGGCCGATGACGGTCAGGATCAACGGCAGACCGCAGGCCCCCAATCCGATCCCGGCCAACAATCCGGCGCTGGAGAACATCGCGATGGGGGTCGCGGATTGGCTCATGCAGAACACGCCGGCGGCGAACAGGCCGCCGCCGAGAGCGACGGTCTTCGGTGCGCCGATCCGGTCGGCCAGCGCGCCCGCGAAGGGCGCGGAGATGCCGAGGACGAGGTTCTGCGCCGCCAGCGCCAGGGACAGGGTCTCGCGGCCCCAGCCCAAGTCCGTCGAGATCGGCCACATGAACAGCCCGAAGCTCTGGCGGATGCCGAACGAGGTGAAGACGATCAAGGCGGCGGCGACCAGGATGAATCCGGGCATCTGCCAGAAAGCCCGCGTCTGGGGCTGATCGGGGGAAGAGGGCGTCACGATCTGGGTATCTCCGTCCTGGTCTGCGGACGGAGGCGGGTGTCGGCGCCTGCGCGTCTGCCGCCGCCCGCACCGGACGACGGCTGGCATTCTAGGGCCCGGCGGAAATTATTCAACAGAGGCTAACCAGGCGCCCGCGGTGGCCGGGGAAAACCGGCAAAAGCGGAAAAGCGTGACGCCGACGATCTTTTTTGATCCCGCCTGCGTGGAATTTGTATACAATCCTGGCCGCTGGGAGGCTGGCCCGGGCGGCGTGACATGACGCCCGCCGCGGGCGTCTTCCGGCCTGTCCCGGCAATCGGAAGACCCTCGCTTGCAGACCGATAATCCCGCCATCGCCCGGCAATTTGAACGTTTCGGCCCATCCTATCGGTGGTTGGTCACGGCCTGTGGAATGATGGGGTCGATGACGATGGTCCTGTCGTCGACCATCGTCAACGTGTCGATTCCGTCGATCATGGGGGCGTTCGGGGTTGGCCAGGACTTGGCGCAATGGGCCTCGACCGCCTTTTTGACGACCATGGTCGCCAGCCAGCTATTGAATTCCTGGACATCGCGGGTCATCGGCCCGCGCAACACCTATCTGATGGCCCTGGTGATCTTCAGTATCGGTGCGGTGTTGTCGGCGATCAGCCCGTCCATCGAGGTGCTGATCGCCGGCCGTATTCTGCAGGGGTTCAGCGCGGGGTTGGTGCAGCCGCTGGCGCTGGCCACGGCGGTCGCCGTGTTTCCACCGGAACGCCGGGGGCTTGCCGTCGGCACCGTCGGCATGGGGATCGCCCTGGCGCCGACCTTCGGGCCGCTGGTCGGCGGCATCACCATCGATCTGGTGACCTGGCGCCATGTCTTCATCGTGCCGCTGCCGTTGGTCGGCCTGTCGGCGATCATGGCCCTGAACCTCATGCCCGCGCGCAATCCGTTGGACAAGAAGCCCAGTTTCGATTGGATCGGCTTCATCCTGCTGTGCACGGCCCTGACGACGCTGATGGCGGGGATCGGAAACGGCCAGCGCTGGGGCTGGGAATCGCTGCATTTCCTGATTTTCCTTCTGGTCGGCCTGGCCTCGGCGGTGTTGTTCGTTGTGACCCAGCTGCGGTCCAAGAACCCCTTGTTGGACCCGACCCTGTTTCTCGATGCGCGCTTCGCCTCGGCGGTCGCGGTGGCCTTCGCCTTCGGCGTGGGCAATTTCTCGACCAACTATTCGATCCCGTTGTTCACCCAGACGATCCAGGGTTACACGGCAACCAAGGCGGGCCTCGTCCTGGTTCCGGCGGGATTGTTACTGGTCGCGCTGATGCAGGCGTCGGGACGCCTGGCCGACCGCGTGCCGCCCCATTGGCCGATCATCGTCGGCTGCAGCAGCTTCGCCGTGGCGGCCATGGTTCTGGCGACCATCGACGTCAATACGGCCTTTATCACGGTCGCGCTGCTGGCGATGTTTACCCGCGGTTCCATGAGCCTGATTTCCCCCAACATGGGCAAGGCGGCGCTGTCCGCCGTTCCGGCGGAAAAGATGGCGCAGGGGGCGGGGACCTTCAATTTCTTCCGCCAGATGGGGGGCGCGTTCGGCGTCAACATGACGGCCGTGACGATCGAGATGCGCACGGCCTACCACGCCGATTTCCTGACGGCGACACAGACCAATGTGAAGGGCCCGACGGCGGAGATGTTGGACCGGGTGCGGGAATTGTTGAACGCGGCCGGCGTGCCCTCACCGGCCGACGGCGCCATGGCCTTGGACTATCTCGGCCGCGTGGTTTATGCCCAGGCCAATACCTTCGCCTTCCACGATTCGTTCCGCCAGATCGCCGTGATCTTCGCGTTGACCGTGATCCCGGCCATCGTGTTGGGCCGGTCGCGATCGAACTCGAACCTCTAGTTCCCGTCCTCTAGGCCGTCTCCACGAAAATCGGGCTGGACCAGCCGCGATGGAAATCGGTCTGCACCACGCGCACCCAATAGGCTTGCTCTGGCCCTTCCGGCGCCTCGTCGATGAAGGTGAAGGTGGTGTCCAGGGCGCCGCCCTCCGTATGAAGGGTCGAGGCCGTGACGTATTGTTCCAGGCCGCCGGGCATGTCCCAGCGCAGATCGCCGGCACGGGCCTCGCCGACCGTGAAGCGGATGTCCGCCGGGCCCGCCTTGAAGACGATTTCCGCGTCGTCCGGGGCGTCGATGTTCAACAGCACGCCTTCTTCCTGACCCGAGGTCACGGACCGCCACGCGACCGAAGTGTCCTCCCAGGCGTCGATCCCGTATTTGGCGGTGAAGATGTTCAACGGCCGCGCGCCGGTGATCCGCCCACCGCTGAGTTTCAGGCCGCCATCCCAAGTCATGAACCGGCCGCGGTCCTGATGGGTCGCCCCCGACCAGACGATCTTGATCCGGGCGTCGTCGCGCACCGCCGGATTGGGGCGGAAGCGGGTCAATTCGCGTGAGCGGTTGAACAGGACGATTTCCTCGATCGGCGCCGTGCCGTGAACCTTGCCGGAGATGGCGACCGGCCCATTGGCGCGGACGACCTTGCCCATGTTCGCCCCCTGGGCCGAGACCTCAAGAATCATCCGGGCGCCCGTGGTGCCGTAGCAATGGCGCGCCATCATGCCGTCGTAAATGCCGTGGCGGCTGTGCTCGGTGCAGTAGACCGCCGCCAGCCCGCCCAGCACGGTCATTTCCGGGGTCGAGGGATAGGCCAGGCCGGGGCGGCAGGTGTGGTCGTCGCTGGCGGCGACGACGCCGACCCGAACGCCGGCCTCCAGAAATTCGTGCAGGCGCCATTCGAAGACCCCATGGTTGGAGCAGATCTCGAATACCGGCTCCAGTTCCGGGTCCTGGGCCTCGAAATCGGATCGCCGGCCGCCGATGTGGGGGACCATGATGACCTTGCGGCCCGTCTCGGCGATGTATTCCCGCATCCGGGCCTGCAGATCGCGGGCATGGACGCATTCCGTGGCGTTGCTGCCGGGCGCGATCTCGTCGTCGGCCAGTTGCCAATGGCTACTGCGGTGGATCGGTCCGTCGTCGTCGAGGAACAGCACGTTGCGGTCGCCCCCCGTGCCCGTCGGCCCCGACCATTCCCAGCCGAAGAAGGCGGCGAAGCGGCCGGGCTCGTTATGCTTGATGGCGGCTTCGCGGACCTCGTCCAGGTCCTTGTCGGACAGGATGAAGTCGTTGCCCTGATGGGTCGTGAAATCGATGGCGGCCAAGTCGCGGGCATAGGCGAAATATTCGTCCGGCGTGCCGATGCCGACGGTCGAGGCCGTCTGCGCCTGGGTGTCGCCCCAGCAGATCATATTGCCGTCCTTGCCGTTGACCAGGACGGGATTGGATTGGGCCAGGACTTCGTTGCCGCGCCGGAGTTCCAGGCGCCGCACGCCCTCGCCGAAAAGCGTTACGCCCTCGATCCAGGTGGCGCGGCCGTCCCCCGGTTTCAGGTCGACGGCGATGGGCGGGTCGGCGGTCAACTCCAGGCCCGGGGCGTCGACCGGCGTCGGGTTGCCGAACTTGTCGTTGCCGCGCAGCTGAACGCGGAAGCCTTCGCCGGCGGCGACGATGCTGGGCGCGACCAGGGTCAGGTATTCGGACGGACCCGGTTGGATGCCGAAATTGGGGGATGCGCAGAACACGCGCTTGTACTCGCCGGAACTCAAGGGATCGACGAAGACGGCGAAGTCACTGGCGCTTTCCGGGAAGGATTGGACCTTGAGCCCGCGCGATCCGCCCGAGGTGTCGCCCAGGACGATGGTGACGGTGTCGCCGGGATAAAGCGGCATGGCGGCCAGGCGGATGACCGCGACGGCGTTGAACGGCCGTTTGTGGCCGCGCGGATCGAAGAAGGATTCGAACCGGGCCCCGGCGCGGGAGCAGGTCACGGTGGCGTAATTGTCCGCCGCCGGATCGGTGAATTGGGGATGGCCGAAATCGGCCTGGCGGCGGGTGCCGATTTTCAGGCCGCCGCCGACGTCCATGGCATAGGCACCGACCGTGAAGGTGATCGTCCAGGTCGCGAAGGTGCCGACGACGACATCGTCCGTCGGCGTGATGGTGACCGAACCCCAGGTCTCGGCGGTCGTTTCGTCGAAGTTGCGTTCGGTGATCTTGCCCATGGGGATCGGCTCCGTTGTCGTTCCGGTCTGTTCGGTCGGTTTATGTGCGGGGGGCGGCAGGCGGACCGCCACCCGGCTGCGGAGTATCGGGCGGCCGGGTGGCGTCGCGGGACGGGTGCCGTCCGTCGGGTCCGCGATGCCGGGGGGCGCGGTGCCGCCTATTTCACAAGAATGCCCAGGTCCGTCGCCATTTCGCGGAAGCGGGCGAAATCGGTTTCGATCTGTTTCTTGAATTCGACGGGCCCCAGGTAATGCGGCACGTCGCCGACGGCCTTGACCATCTTTTTCCAACCCTTGCGGTCCATGGTTTCCTGGATCGCCTTGGCCCAGGCATCGACAATCTCATTGGGCAGGCCCTTGGGCCCGATGACGCCGCGCCAGCCGAAGATGTCGACATCGGGGTACCCCAGTTCGGCATAGGTCGGTACGTCGGGGAAATTCTTCAGGCGTTTCTTGGTCGTCACCGCGAGGGCGCGAACCTTGCCCGACTGGATGAAGTCGATGGCCGAGACCAGGTTGGTCTGATGGAAATCGGCCTCGCCGCGCAGCAGGCCGGCCATCGACCGCTTGCCGCCCTTGTAGGGGATGGCGATCGCCGCGTCCTTGTCCAGGCCCGCGGTCTTGAACAGCAGGTGAATGCCGAAGAAGTGGATGCTGCCCGCCCCGGCGTGGGAGAATTTGAGCTTGCCGGGATTGGCCTTGAGGGCGTCCAGCAGGTCCTTCAGCGTCTTGTAGGGGCTGTCCGCCTTGACGACCAGAACGTTGGGGTTCATCTGGGTCATCGCGATCGGGGTGTAATCGGCGGGCGTATAGCCCGAGGACATGTTCATCGCCGGATAGAGGACATGGCCGCCGATCATGCCTTCCATCAGCATGTAGCCGTCCGGTTCGGCCTTCAGGGCGAAATTGATGCCGACGCCGCCGGATGCCCCCTTCTTGTTGACCACGATGATCGGCTGGCCGATGTGGTCCTGAATGTTGATGGCCATGATCCGGGCGGCGGTGTCGGTGGACCCGCCCGCGCCCGACGGGACGATCAGCTTGATCGGTTTGGTGGGGTAGGCGTCCGCTTGGACGGGCCCGCCGGTCAGGGCCATGGCGGCGGCCATGGCGATGGCGGGGATCAGGCCGGTGAGGAATCTGCGTTTCATGTTGCTCTCCGCTGTCTTTCGGGGGCGCCCCTGGGGGGAGCCGAATCCCGGGAATTTCACTGGGTCTTGGGTATGCTCCGTTCCGGGGGTTTCCGTTCATTCGGATATGATTTTTGCTGCCGGAGTGCCTTTCAGGCGCCCGTGCAGGAAGACCGTCGCCCCGGCGCTGATGGCGGCGAGGATCAGGAAGGTGATGGCGATGGGGCTGCCGACGAAGACGTCGAACGAGCCGTCGGAAATGATCAGCGCCTTGCGCAATTCGTTCTCGAACAGGGGGCCCAGGATGAAGGCGATTGCGAAGGGGGCGGCGGGGATTTTCTGGATCCGCATGAGAAAGCCCAGAAAACCCACGCCGAACATGGCGATCACGTCGACCATGCTGCCGCGTACCGCGTAGGTCCCGTAGGTGGCAAGGATCAGAACCACCGGGAACAGGATCTGCGTCGGCATGCGGACCACCCATTTCGCCATGCGCACGACACCCAGGCCCACCAGGGCCATGAACAGCAGGCTGATGAACAGCAGGATGAAGACGCCGTAGACGAAGTCCGGCGCGTCGTCGAACAGCATGGGCCCCGGGTTCAGGCCGTGAATGACCAGCGCCCCCATGAGCACCGCCGTCGTCGTGTCGCCGGGGATGCCCAGGCTCATCATCGGCACCAGGGCCGGGCCGCAGACGGAATTGTTGCCGGCCTCGGCCCCGGCGACGCCTTCCAGGCTGCCGTTCCCGAACTCGCGCGGCTTCTTGGAAAACCGCTGGGCCAGGAAATAGCCGAGGAAGGCCGCCGGGCTGCCGCCCAGGCCGGGCAGGGCGCCCAGCAGCGTACCCCCGGCGCAGGACCGCAGATAGGTCGGCCAGTAGCGGATGTATTGCGACCAGGTGACCGGCGGGCCCATGTCGCCGACGGAAACGCCGGTCTTGGATTTATACGCCTCGACGCCCCGGATGATGATTTCCGGAATGGTGAACAGGCCGACCAGCAGGGTCAGGATGTGCATGCCCGCCTGGAAATCGGCGATGCCGAAGGTAAAGCGGCTGGAGCCGTGGATCGGGTCCTGACCGATCAGCGAGATCAGAAAGCCGAAGCAGGCGGCGATCATGCCCTTGAGGATCGAATCGCCCGAGACCCCGGCGATGATCGTGATGGCGAAGACGATCACCGCGAAGATTTCCGCCGCCCCGAAGTCGAGCGCGAATTCCGCGACCACAGGAAAGATCGCGAGGGCGAGGATGGTCGACAGGAGCCCCGCCGTGACCGAGGCGTAGAGCGCCATGTCCAGCGCCTGGCGGGCCTTGCCCTGGCGCGCCAGGGGATAGCCGTCGATCACCGTCGCGGCGGCGTTGGGGGTGCCGGGCGTGGCGATCATGATCGCCGTGACCGAGCCGCCGAAGATCGCCGTCACGTAGATGCCGAGCAGCAGGGCGATCGCCGAATAGGGGTCCATGAAGAAGGTCATGGGCAGGGCGATGACCACGGCCATGATGCCGGTCAGGCCCGGCGTCACGCCGACGAACATGCCCCAGACCACGCCGCCCAGGCAGGCCGCCAGGACGTGCCAATGCATGACGTTGGGCAGGCTTTGCAGCAGGGCGTCGAAATCGATCATGCGACGCCTCCCGATTGCAGGGCGGGCCGGACAGACGCTTCGAGCCAGCCCATGATGCCCCAGAGCGGCGGCGGGAACAGGATGCTCGCCATTTTCTCGAAGAAATACCAAAGCGCCAGCGGCAGCAGGATCGCGACCGGTGCGATCACGGTGGGCCGCCGTTCGCCGAAATATCCCATCGTCGCGGCGACACAGATCGCCGCCGCCAGGGTCAGGCCGACCAGGAAGATCGCGGCGACGAACCCGGCGCAGATCAGGGCCGTGCCGCCGGCCAGCATCCAATCCGCGCGGGGCGCCCATCCTTCGGCCGGCGTCTTGATCCAGGCGGCCAGGCTCTTGACCAGATAAAGGGCGCTGAACCCGGACAGCAGAAGCAGGACCAGCTTGGGCAGGAAGTCGGGGGAGTTGACCGTGCCCGCGAACTTGGCCGGGACATAGACGGCGGCGGGCACGATCAAGAAATAGCCGATCAGACCGAACGCCAGGCAGGCCGCCGCCATGGCGACGTCGCCGCGCAAGGTCGGGGTTTCCAGGTGAACCGGGCCGCCGTCCGTCGTCGTCGGGGAGGCTTCGGCCGCCGGAGCCTCGGCTGCCGGAGGGAGGGAAGACGATGCGTTGAGTTCTGCGCGCGCCACGGGGGGTCTCCATCACCGGCCGCGGCGGCGGTGCCGACGGCGATGAGGGAATTGTTGCGCATTTCGTTTATATAGGAAAAATATTAAATTTCTATCGTATGGATAGGGTATTCCTATGAACTTCACCCAACTGCGTTCGTTCCATGCCGTCGCCCGCTGCGGCAGCTTTACCCAGGCGGCCCGGGATTTGCGGGTTTCTCAGCCGACCGTGACCGAACAGGTCCGGGAATTGGAGGCCACGCACGGTATTCAGGTTTTCAACCGGGCGCAGCGAAAGGTCCGTCTGACCGCGGTCGGCCGGTCCCTCTATGAAATCACGCAGCGCCTGTTCGGCATCGTCTCGGAAACCGATCAGTTCCTGCACGTGGCCGGCAATCACGGGGCCGGGCATTTGCGGATATCGTCTGTCCTGCCGTTTTTCATCGTCGGCATGCTGACGGCCTTCCGCCAGCGCTATCCCGAAATCAAGGTGACCGTGTCCGCCGGAAACTCGGCGCGTACGTTGAGCAGCCTGCTGGCCTATGAGACGGATATCGGGGTGCTGTCCGACCATACGCCCGACCATCGCCTGTTCACCCGCATCCATGACAGTCACGCCATCGTCGCCTTCGTCAGCCACGATCACCCCTGGGCCGGGCGTGCGGGGATCAGGCTGGGTGATCTCGACGGACAGCCGATGGTGTTGCGCGAGTCCGGGTCGAACACGCGGCGGGTTTTCGAAACGGCGGTCGTCGGGGCGGGCGTTGCCCCCAAGGTGGTGTTGGAGATCGAAAGCGGCGAGGCGATCCGCGAAGCCGTCGTCGCCGGCCACGGTATCGGCGTCTATGGCGAGAAGTCGTTGCCGCAGGACGACCGGATCAAGGTCTTGCCGATCATCGATACGGATATTCGCCTGAACCGCTATCTCGCCTGTTTGAACGAACGCCGCCACGAACTTCTGGTCGATGCCTTTTTCGACGTGGCGGGCGAATTGGTCTGAGGTGGACCGGGCCCTTCCGTCCGCCGCCGTCCCTTACTTGGCGTCGACCGGCGGGCGCGACGGCAGAATGACGCTGACCTTGGTGCCGCGGCCGACCTGACTGTCGATTTTCAATTCGCCGCCGTGCGCTTCCGCCAGGGCCTTGGCGATGCTGAGCCCCAGGCCCGTGCCCAATTGGGCGATATGCGGATCGGAATGCAACTGCTGGAACGGTTCGATGACATGTTCCAGCTTTTCGTCGGGAATCCCCTTGCCGGTGTCCGATACTTCCAGAATGTGCCGGCCGCCGCTTTCATGGGCGGCGAGGGTCACCAGGCCGCCCGGCGGCGTGAACTTCACGGCGTTGAACAGCAAATTCAAGACGACCTGCTTGATCGCCCGTTCGTCGGCGTTCAACGGCGAAAGGTCCTCGGGCGCCTTGATGTCGAAATAGATCTGGTTGCAGTCGATGGCGCCGGTGACCACGCGCATGCAGTCCTCGAACACGTTGCCGATATCGATGTCCTCGCGCGCCAGGGTGCTGCGCCCGGCTTCGATCTTCGACAGGTCCAGAATGTCGTCGACCAGGGATAGCAGGTGACGGCTGGAATGCATGATGTCGTCGGCGTACTCGTGGTACTTGTCCGACCCAAGCGGGCCGAAGTACTGCCGGGTGATCATTTCCGAAAAACCGATGATGGCGTTCAGCGGCGTACGCAGCTCGTGGCTCATTGAGGCGAGAAAGTTGGATTTGGTCTTGCTCGCCTGTTCGGCCTCCATCTTCGCCGAATAAAGGTTTTCCAGGACCAGGTTGTATTGCCGGGCGATGTCGCCGATATCCGAATTGGGTTCGACCGGGATCGGCCGGGAATAGTCGCCGGTCAGGCGCTGGAACTCCATGGACCTAAGGATGTCCAACTGTTCCGTCGATTGGGCATGTTCGCTGACGTTCAGTCCGATGCGTTCGGCCTCGGGCGAGACCCGCAGGGGGACGAAGCGATTGATGATCGAGAGCAGGATGTAGCTGCCGCCGAAGGCCCAGACCATGGCGGTCAGAACGCCGGTGCCCTGCGCCAGGAACTGGCCCCAACGGTCCAGCCCGGTGCCCAGCTTCGCCGGATCGCCCAGGAAGGCGATGGCCATGGTGCCCCAAATTCCGGCGACGCCGTGCACGGGGAAGGCATAGACGACGTCGTCGATCTTCAGGCGGTCGAGCATCTGAGAGGCGAGCACGCAAAGCCCGCCGCCGACGACGCCGAGCAGGACCGCCCCCGGGGTCGAGACGCAATGGGCCGCCGGGGTAATCGCGACCAAGCCCGCCAGCGCCCCGTTCAACATGGTCGGCACGTCAAGGCGTTTCTGAACGATGGGGCCCAGCAGCATCGCGCCCAAGCCGCCGAAGGCGCCGGCGATGACCGTATTGAGGACGATATGCGGGACGTTGTCCGTGGCGGCCAGGGTGCTGCCGCCGTTGAAGCCGATCCAGCCGACCCAGATGATGAACACGCCGAGGGCCGCCAGAGGCAGGGAATGGCTGCGGAACGGTGTGCCCGATCCGTCGAAGCGCCCGGTCCGTGGGCCGATGATCAGAACGGCGGCGAGACTGACCCAGCCGGCGACGGAGTGGACCACCGTGCCGCCCGCGAAATCGACGAATCCGATATTCGCCAGCCATCCCGGATCGCCACCGAAGGCCCCGCCCCAGGCCCAATGCCCGAACAGGGGATAGATCGGCAGGGCGACCACGAAACTGATCAGCAGATATCCGGTGTAGCGGGCCCGTTCGGCGATGGCGCCCGACACGATGGTCGTCGCCGTGCCGCAGAACATGAGTTGGAAGACGAAGAAGGCGGCCGATTCCGGATCGGCCAAGGAGAACAGAAACGATTCCGTGCCGAACAATCTGTTGTGGCTGGCCCCGAACATCAGGCCGAAGCCGATCATCCAGAAGACCCCGGCGGAAATGCAGAAGTCGGCGAAGTTCTTGGCCGCCACGTTGATGGAGTTCTTGGACCTGACCGAGCCGCTTTCCAAACAGCAAAACCCGGCCTGCATCATGAAGACGAGTGCCGAGGCGGTAAGTACCCAAACGACGTCGGCTTGCGTCACGACCATCCGAACCTATCCAGATGCCGGGGGTGATGTCTGCGCCCGGTCAGGCGGGCGGGTATTGGCTGGCTCACCGCCAGGTCCCAAGCATGGTTTGACTGCAAGAGTTCCTCCCCACGGAACGATCGAACATGCTGCACTGCAGCATCCGAAAATATTAGAACCCAGCTTAGCATCAGACAAGCCAATTGAAACCTGAGAGGGCAGGAAATGCTGATCCGATGGCGCATTTCCGAACTGATTTCCGGTCGCCTGGGGCCCGCTTTACCCTCTCCGGTCAGAACGGAGGAAGATGAATAGTTTCGCATGGCGAAACTAAATTTCGAAATTTGACCATTTTATTCCGCTATGACAAATTCTCGCCGTCCTGGGCCGGGGCGATGGGCGCCTCGGCCGGACGGCTTTTCGACCTGGTCGGGAATCAAGGGCGATGTCGTGCCCAGACAGACCGGATCAACCGCATCCGGCCGCATAATCCGACCGGACCTTGGGAGGCGGCGCGTGGCGCCGATGTACGAGAAATGATCGCGCAGGCTGAGGGCAGGATGCTGCCTCTGGAAGATTTCCCTGAAAAAACAGAATTGGAAGACCGGCAATTCGTTACCGCCCTGGCGCGGGGGCTCAGTGTCATGCGGGCGTTCCAGCCGGGGGACGGCATTCTCGGAAACGGTGACATTGCCGAGCGTACGGGACTGCCGAAACCGACGGTGTCGCGCCTCACCCATACGTTGACGCGCCTGGGCTACCTCGTTCATGCGGAACGCCTGGGCAAGTACCGGCTCGGCCCGGGGGTGTTGTCGCTGGGCTACTCGCTGCTCGCCAATATGGATATCCGCAAGATCGCGCGGCCCTACATGCAGGAACTGGCCAACGCATCCGGTCTGGGGATCGCCCTGGGGGCCCGCGACCGGCTCAGCATGGTCTATCTCGAACATGCCCGCGACGCCGGCACGGTGACCCTGCGGCTCGACGTCGGCTCGCACGTGCCCATCGCCACGACCGCCATGGGGCGGGCGTTCCTCGCCGCCATTCCCGATACGGAGCGGGAATACCTGATGGTCGCCATGGCCGAACGGGCCGGCGCCGAATGGCCCAAGATCGAACGTGGGATCAAACGCGCCATGGATCAGATCGCGGCCAAGGGTTATTGCACCTCGTTCGGGGAGTGGGAGCACGACGTCAACGCCATCGGCGCGCCGCTGCGGTCGCTCGACGGGGCGACGATCATGGCGATCAACTGCGGCGGCCCGGCCTTCATCCACAAACCGGACCGCATGGAAGAAGAATGGGGCCCGCGCCTCGTCAATACGGTGCGGACCATCGAAAAAGAAATGCAAAGCGGTTTCGCCGCGCACGGTCCCTGGTAAACATCGGTTTTGGTATGCCCGCCCGTGCCGTTCGGCACGACAAGCGGCGGCGGCGTTGGGAGGCGCCTGAACATTGGAACTCGTTCTGAACCCCGAGGAATCCGCATTCCAAGAAGAGGTCCGCGATTTTCTGCGGACGAGCATTCCGCCTGAGATCAAACGCAAGGTCGACCTGGGCCTGAAATTGGTCAAGGAAGATTACGTCGTCTGGCAGAAGATCCTGCATGAACGCGGCTGGATCGCGCCGAGCTGGCCCAAGGAATACGGCGGCCCCGGATGGTCGCCGGTGCAGCGCTATCTTTACGAAGAAGAATTGGCGGCGGCGTCGAGCCCGCGCCTGATCACCTTCGGGCTCAAGATGCTGGGCCCCGTGCTGATCGAATTCGGCACGGACGACCAGAAGGCGCGGTACCTGCCGCGCATCCTGTCCAGCGAGGATTGGTGGTGTCAGGGCTTTTCCGAGCCGGGCTCGGGATCGGACCTGGCGTCGCTTTCGACCCGGGCCGTGCGCGACGGCGACCATTATGTCGTCAACGGCCAGAAGACCTGGACCACCCTGGCGCAATACGCCGATTGGATTTTCTGCCTCGTCCGCACCTCGACCGAGGGCAAGAAGCAGGCGGGCATTTCCTTCCTGTTGATCGACATGAAGACCCCGGGCGTGACCGTGCGGCCGATCAAGACCTTGGACGGCGGCCAGGAAATCAACGACGTGTTTCTGGAAGACGTCCGCGTGCCGGTCGACAACCTGGTCGGCAAGGAAAACGACGGCTGGACCGTCGCCAAGTTCCTGTTGGGCCACGAACGGTTCGGCATCGCCGGGGTCGCGCGGTCCAAAAAACAGATGGAACGGGTGCGCGACATTGCGTCCAAGGAAATGAAGCGTGGCCGTCCGTTGATCGAAGACGCCCGGTTCCGCGAGGAAATGGCCCAGGTCGAAATCGATCTGACGGCACTTGAAATGACGGAACTGCATCTGTTGTCCGAGCAAGCGGCGGGCCGAAAGCCCGGGCCCGAGTCCTCGATCCTCAAGTTGAAGGGCACCCAGGTGCAGCAGGCGATCACCGAGCTTTTGCTGGAAGCCGTCGGCAACCGTGCCGCCGTGTTCGACCCGGCGATCCTCGACGACGACTGGCCCGGCCCCGGCAACGACGGCCCGGCCATCCCGGAGCACGCGGCGACCGTCGCCGGCCATTATTTCAACTGGCGCAAGGCATCGATCTACGGCGGCAGCAACGAAATCCAGCGCAACATCATCGCCAAGGCGATCCTCGGGCTGTGACGGGGCGGAGAGAGACATGAACTTCACCTTCACCGAGGAACAACTCCTCATCCGCGACATGGCCGAACGGTTCTTTCGCGACGAATACGATCTGGACACCCGGCGCAAACATCAGGCCATGCCCGGCGGTTTCTGCCCGGAAACCTGGGCGCAGTTCGCCGAAATGGGTTGGTTGGCGCTCGGCATTCCCGAAGACCTGGGCGGCGTCGGCGGCGGCAGCGTCGAGACGGCGATCCTGATGGAGGCCATGGGCGGCGGCCTGGCGGTCGAACCGTTTTTATCGACCGTCGTGCTGGGCGGTGGTTTGCTGATCCGGGGCGGCTCTGACGAACAGAAGGGCGACCTGTTGCCCAAGCTGGCGGCGGGTGAATTGCTGCTGGCCTTCGGCTACGGCGAGCCGCAATCGCGGTACGATTTGAACGACGTCGCGACGACGGCCAAGGCCGACGGCGATGGATATGTCCTCGACGGCGGCAAATGCGTCGTCCTGCATGCCGGGACGGCGGACAAGATCGCCGTCACCGCGCGGACGTCGGGCGATGCCCGCGACCGGGCCGGCATCACGGTCTTCCTGATCGACGCCGACGCCCCCGGCGTGACGGTGCGCGATTACCCCACGGTCGACGGCCTGCGGGCGGGGGATGTGACCCTGTCCGGTGTGAAGGCCGGGGCCGAGGCGGTCGTGGGCGAGGTCGGCAACGGTCTTGAATTGACTGAAGCGGTCATTGACCGCGCGGCGGCGCTGATCGCGGTCGAGGCGGCGGGGGTAATGGCGGCGACGACGCAATGCACCGTCGACTACCTGAAGGAACGCAAGCAGTTCGGCCGTCCCTTGGGTGATTTCCAGGCACTGCAGCACCGCATGACGGAAATGTACATGGAAACGGAGCTGACCCGCTGGCTCGGCTACATGGCGGTCGTCCGCCAGGACGGCGACGACCGGCCACCCGCCGCCCGCGCGGCGGCGCAGGCCAAGGCCAAGGCCGGCCAGGCCGGGCGCCTGATCGGCCAGGAGGCCGTGCAGCTTCACGGCGGCATGGGCGTGACCGACGAGATGTTCGTCAGCCACCTGTTCAAGCGCCTGACCATGATCGACCACGTCTTCGGCGACGCGGCGCATCAGGTGGAACGCCTCGCCGATATGGATGTCGGGAACGCCGCCGCATGACGGGGGCCGCGACCGATGGCCGGGCGAGCGACCGGGAATTGCTGACCCTCGCCGCTCTCTGGGGGCTGGCGCTGATCGCTTCCGGCATTCAGCCTGCGGATCGCGTGACCTGGTTTCTCGAGGTCGCGCCCGTGCTCATCGTCCTGCCCCTGATGGCGGCGACGCGCGGCGGGTTTCCTCTGACGCCGCTGCTCTACCGATTGGCCTTTCTCCACGGTCTCGTCCTGATCCTGGGCGGGCATTACACCTATGCCAACGTGCCGCTCGGGTTCTGGTTGCAGGACCTGTTCGACATGGCGCGCAATCCCTACGACCGCATCGGGCATTTCTTCCAAGGCTTCGTGCCCGCCGTGCTGGCGCGCGAGGTGCTGTTGCGCAAGACCGGCCTGGGCGCCGGCAAGATGATGTTCTTCGTCGTCGCCTCGATCTGTCTGGCGTTCAGCGCCTTTTACGAACTGATCGAATGGTGGGCGGCGGTGATCCTGGGGCAGGGGGCCGAGGAATTCCTGGGTACCCAGGGCGATGTCTGGGACACCCAATGGGACATGTGCATGGCCCTGGTCGGCGCGGTTCTGGCGCAGGTATTTCTCTCCCGCCGCCACGACCGGCAGTTGGCGGCGATTGCGGCGGGACGCGCGGCGGGGTAGGACTCTTCTCCGGGGGGACGGAGGAGACACCATCATGACCATCAAGAAAATCGAACTACTGCGTTTCGGCGTGCCTTTTGAAACGGGCGGGCCGCGTTTCGGCTTTCGTCCGGGCGCCAACGACAATCCCTGGACCGTCAAGGAATGCCTGATGGTCCGGATCGAAACCGAGGACGGCATGGAAGGCTGGGGCGAAAGCTTCGGCCATCTGTCCAACCCCAGCACCATGGCGATGCTGGAAAATCTGATCGCGCCCTGGTTCATCGGCCGGGACGAGGCCGATCTGGAAGACCTGATGGAGGGGGCGAACAAGGCGTTCTTCGGCTTCGGCCGCCAAGGGCCCTGCATGTATGCGCTGTCGGGGATCGACATCGCCCTTTGGGATTTGCGGGCCAAGCGCGCGGGCAAGCCGCTTTATCAGCTGCTCGGCGGGCCCGAAGGCGACGTCGAGATCACCCGCTATGCCTCGCTGATGCGCTATGGCGGGGATACGGAGGCCGTCGCCCGCAACACGGCCCGTGCCGCCGACCTGGGCTTTCCCATGGTCAAGCTGCATGAACGGGATATGCCGTCGTTCATGGCCGCGCGTGAAGCCGCTCCCGAAGGCGTTGCCATTACGCTGGACGTCAACTGCCCCTGGTCGGTCGAGGACGCGGTGGCCATCGCCCGCGAATTGAAGCAACGCGAACACGTCAAAGGCGGCTTCCTCTGGCTGGAAGAACCCGTCTGGCCGCCGGAGGATTTCGACGGCCTTGCCAAGGTGCGCGCCGAAGGCACCGGCATTTCCGGCGGCGAGAACATCGGCTCGGCCATGGAATTCTCTCACGCCATCCAGGCCGGGGCCTTCGATATCCTTCAGCCCTCGATCGCCAAGGTCGGCGGCGTCAGCGTGTCCAAACAGGTCTTCGAGATGGGCCGGGCGGCGGGCGTGCGTGTCGTCGGCCATAGCTTCTATTGGGGGCCGGGCTATGTGGCGACGGCTCATGTCCTGGGGGCGCAGCCGGCACCGGCGGCGGGCCAGCCCCATTGGCTGGAGACGGCCTTCATCGACTACGCGGAAAATCCCCATGACCTGGTCGATCCTTTCGATCCGGTGATGATGCTCCGGGCCGACCGCCCGGGCCTGGGCTTCAATCCCGACATGGCGCATTTGCAGAAGTACCTGATTGCGCGGGCCGAGATTTCGGCCTAGACCGGACGGGTCTTTCAACAATCAGGAGCCTCCGCCGATGACCGCATTTCGCCTGTTCGCCGCCGCCATCATGGTCGGCCTGACCCTGACCGCCACGGCCCCCCGGGCCCAGGCGCTGGACGGTTACACCGGCGAGTTGACCGGCCAGTTCATGGATTGGTGCACGGGCAAGGCCGGTAATACGGAAACGGCCTGTACCTGTACGCTCAAGAAGGTCGGGGAGTCGGTGACCCCGGCGGCGCTGACCACCTTTGTCGCCGACAAGATGGGCGGCGGGTCCGGCTTTTCCATGTCGTCGGCGACCGTCGCCACGGCGGCCGTGGTGACCCAGGCGCTGACGGCCTGCGTGAAATAATCGGGCACGCACCCCGCTTCGAATAAAAAAGGCCCGCCGGTTTCGGCGGGCCTTTTCATTTCCAGATGACGGCGGAGGGTCAGTGGATTTCCTTCGCCCCCTTCATCGCCGCCTTCAATTTTTCGATGTCGAAATCCGGTGCCTTGGCGGCGGTCAGAATTACCGCTTCGCGGCGCGAGATACGCTCGACCGCTTCGGGGATTTTCTTGACCGCGGCGTCCGGGATCATCACGGCGCCATGGTGGTCGGCGTGAATGATGTTGTTCGTCACCACGGTCATGCCGTGGATCGTCACCTGACAGTCGATATCGACGACGTGGACGTAGGCATGGGACGGGCCGACTTCGCCGCCCAGCAGGTTGAAGCCCCGCGCACTGTCCTTGAGGTCGCGGAACGATCCGTTGGTCACGCCGCCGACCGCGCCCAGGCCCTTGTGCACGGTGGTCTGGACCTCGCCCCAGAAGGCGCCGTAACCGGGCCGGGGGTCGATGTCCTGGATCACCACGATGGTCGGCTTGGGGCCTTGCGCGACATATTTATAATAGGCCTCGCGCTTGGCCGCCGATTCCGCCGCCGTTTCGGCGGGCGGCTCGGCCGCCCGGATCGTCGCCGTGCGGGCATAGCCGCAGATCGGCGGCAAGTCCGGGTCCAGCGGCACCAGCGGCTCCGTCGTGTAGCCGTGGCCCCGCCGTTCGGGCATGACTTCCTCAAGGGCGTTGCAGATGGTCGGTGTGTCCCATTGGGTCAGCACCGCCAGGTCTTCGGGTGTGAAGTCGGTCAATTCGATGTCCTCTCTATACGGCATGCGGCCTATTCGGCGGCGCGGGTCTCCGCCGGGCCGGCGAAGGCGGCTTCGTCGAACGACCGTTCGTTGTCCCAGACGTTCTTCGGGATGGGCAGACCTTCGAAATCGGCGTCGGTCAACGCGCCATCCGGCTCGATCCCCAGTTTCTCGCGCAGCATCAGAATGATCTGGCGGGTGTGCTGGCCGGTGTGCCAGCCCGTGCGCTCGAGAACTTCGTGCAGGGTGACCTCGCCGTAATAGACCTTGCCCGGCTGGGTGAAGTCGGTGGTCTTGCCGTCGCGATCCCACCACGCCTGGAAGCGGTCGTGGATGCCCTGGCCGTAATCGATCAGGTCCTGCTTGGTCTTGACCGACGCCGGCGGAACGGACTTCAGCGCTTCGTAGGTATAGGGCGCGTCGTTTTCGACCCGGTTGAGAAACACTTCCGGAATGTTCATCACGTGATAGACCAACTGGCGGTAGGACCGGGGGCGGCCCGGCAAAAGTTCGTCCAGGCGGTCTTCCGGAATCTGTTTCAGATAGCGGGTCGCGGCGGCGACGTTCTGCAGGACCTTGTCCTTCATTTCCTCGGGACTGAGCATCTTGTGTCCCTCGAAATCGAAGCCGGCGACCTTGGCGACGTCGCGGAACACGGCGCCGTTCGCCCAGTTCTTGCCGCGCGCGACGATCGGAACCATGCGGACGCCGAGCGCTTCCAGTTCCTTGAAGCCTTCTTCATCGTCAACGACATTGACGGAGACGAAGGGAATGCCGTGATCGAGCAGAAATTCTTTTGTTTTCAGGCAGCTTGAGCAACCCGGTTGCCAATAGACCTTGACGGGCGGCAGTTCGCCGTCGGCGAAGGTTTCGTCGAAATGTGCCATGGGATGTTTCCTTGATGTGTTTTGGAAAGGTGATTTCCAGCCCCTTAATTGTATACAAGTTGAGCCTCGGAACGGTGGGAGTCAACAGCGCGGCGCCCGTTGCGGCGTTGTTGCGGCCACCCGTTCTGACGGAGAAGGGGGCGGGAAGAGCCTCGCCTCGATCAAGGAATTGGAGGAAGCGATCGGCATTCTCAAGGCGCGAAAGCAGATCGACGCCGCCGACGACTGATCGGTCGAGGAAATCTCGCCCCCGGTCATAGAAAAACGAAGTCTTGCCGCGCCGCGCGGGAACGTTAATCTGGCGCCCGAAACCAAGAAACCACACCGACCCGCCCGAGGAGACCACCCTTGAAGCCCCTAGCCGGCATCCGCATTCTCGACCTGACCAACGTTTTGGCCGGGCCCTTCTGCTGTCACCAACTGGCCCATATGGGCGCCGACGTCATCAAGGTGGAGGTCCCCGGCAAGGGCGACCTTGCCCGTGAACTGGGTGCCGATCCCGAATTGAACAAGAAGGGCATGGGCACGTCGTTCCTGGCCCAGAACACGGGCAAACGGTCGATCACCATCAACCTGAAGTCCGAAAAGGGGCAGGAGGTCTTTCACCGGCTGCTCGCGACCTCGGACGTGCTGATCGAGAATTTCCGCCCCGGCGTAATGGATCGCTTGGGCGTCGGCTACGAGGTTCTGAAAAAGGATCACCCCAATCTGATCTATTGCGCGATTTCCGGCTTCGGCCAGGACGGTCCGCTGAAGAAGGCCCCCGCCTACGACCAGATCGTGCAGGGCATGTCGGGCGTCATGGCGGTCACCGGCACGCCGGAAACGGCCCCCTTGCGCGTCGGCTACCCCATGGCCGACACCATCGGCGGCATGACGGCGGCTTTCGCCGTGGCGTCGGCGCTCGGCAACACCGATCCGAAAAATCGCGGCTGCTTTATCGACGTCGCGATGCTGGAAGCCGTGCTGTCGACCATGGGCTGGGTCGTCTCCAACTACCTGCAGTTGGGCATGGAACAACAGCCCATGGGCAACAACAATTTCACGGCCAGCCCGTCCGGCACCTTCAACACCGGCGACGGCCCGATCAACATCGCCGCCAACAAACAGGAACAGTTCGAAGCCGTCTGCGACGTCGTGGGCCGGCCGGACCTGAAGGCCGATCCGCGCTTCTCCGAACGCCAGGCGCGGTTGGACAATCGCCCCGCACTTACCGAATTGCTGGAAGAAGCCATGGCGTCGAACTCGGCCGATCATTGGGTGGAAAAGCTGATCGCCGCCGGCGTGCCGTCGGGCCCGGTCCTGACCACGTCGCAGATTCTGGCCCATCCGCAGATCGCCGACCGGGGCCTGATCGCGACGTTCGAAAACGTGCCCGGCGTCGGCCGCGACGTGCAGGTCGCGCGTGCCGGGATCAAGATCGATCGGGAGCCCGTGGCGACGGAGACACCGCCGCCGCTCCTGGGCCAGGACACGGATGTCCTGTTGGCGGAAATGGGATATTCGGCGGATGAGATCACGGGGCTCAAGGCGGACAAGGCCGTCTGATCCCGCCGCCTCCGAACTGCGCCAAATCAATTCAGTTCCCGAAAACCGGTCGTATAATTACTCATTTGCCGGTTTTTCGGGAGTGCATGGTCGATGATTCCCCGAATACTCTTCATCGATGGCGACATTCAGGTTCTGGGGGCCCTGCGCGCGGGGCTCAAGGACCTGGAAGGGGAATGGGAGATGGTCTTTGCCGAAGGCACGGCAAAGGCGATGGCATGGCTGCGCGACGATGAATTCGATGTCTGCGTCGTCGATGCCGACGCGCCGGGGGTGAACATAAATTCGATGCTTTCCCACCTTGCCGAGAACTATCCGCAGACCGTGCGCATCGTGATCTCGGAATCGGATCAGGCCCTTCAGTATTCGCGCCGCATGAAGGCCGCCCATTTCGGGATCAAGAAGCCCTGCCCCCGGGAGACATTCATCGAAACGATCCGCAATGCCCATGGTCTTCATCGGATGCTGTGGCGGGAGACCCATGAACTGACCCTGGGAGACCTGCGAGAAATCATGGTCGATTTTTTCACGGCGCAGATCCTTCACCAGAAGCTGCGTTACGACGAAGTGCCGGAAAAGATCAAACCGTTCATTTCCCGCGACCTGCTGGACCGCATTGCGCCGCCCGTCGATGCCTTCGCGCCGGAAGGCCTGGAAACGGAGCTGACGGGAGGCCGCAAAGACGCCAATTGGCTGTCCTCCGATTGAAGGAGGTCGTCAAACGGCATGAACCTCGACTATAAGTCTTGCCGTTATGACCGATACACCTTCGACCGATCCCCATGTCCTTGATCTGCAATCCCTGGCCGCGTTCCTGACCGAACGGCTCGATGGCGTGACGCCGCCCATCACGGCGCGCCAATTCGCGGGCGGCATGTCGAACCCGACCTTCGAACTGACCGATGCGGCGGGCCGCCGGTTCGTTCTGCGCAAGAAGCCGCCGGGCGACCTGTTGCCCTCGGCCCATGCGGTCGACCGGGAATTCCGCATCATGTCGGCGCTGAAGGACACGGACGTGCCCGTGGCCGACCCGCTGGCCCTTTGCATGGATGACGCTGTCATCGGGCAGGCGTTCTACGTCATGGGGCATGTCGAGGGGCGCGTGTTCAGCGAAATGGAATTGCCGGGCATGGAGGCGGCGGAGCGGGCCGCCGTCTACGATTCCATGAACGATACGCTGGCCAAGCTGCATACCGTCGATTGGCGGGCCGCCGGGCTGGCCGATTTCGGTCGCGAAGGCGGCTATGCCGCGCGTCAGGTCAAACGCTGGACCAGCCAGTACCAGGCGTCCGCCACGGACGATCTCGAAACCATGAACCGGCTGATCCACTGGCTGCCGGAAAACGTGCCGGCGGACGCCGAGACGACCATCGCCCACGGCGATTTCCGGCTTGAGAACATGATCTTTCATCCGACGGAACCGCGTGTGTTGGCGGTCGTCGATTGGGAGTTGTCGACATTGGGCGATCCGCTCGCCGATCTCGCCTATAACTGCCTGCCCTATCACATGCCCGACCCCCGGCGCGGCGACCTTCGCTCGAACAACCCGGCGGTCACGGGCATCCCGGCGGAAAAGGATTACCTGGCCGCCTATGCCGCGCGCACGGGCCGGGCCGGTACGGGCGATTGGACGTTCTATCTGGTGCTGGCGTTGTTCCGTCTGGGCGCGATTGCCCAGGGCGTTTACAAACGCGGGCTCGACGGCAACGCGACCAGCGCCGCCGCCTTGCAGCGCAAGGACGTCTGCCGCAACCTGTCGTCCATCGCCTGGGACCTGATCAAGGACGCCGGGCGGGACTGATCGGTCACCGCCCGCCGCCGCATCCGTCAAAACGCGTAGACCAGCGAGGCCTTGGTCAGGGTGTCCGTGCCTTCCGTCCCCTGGGGGACGTCGGTGTTGTGGCGGATGTTGTAGGACAGGCGCCCGGATAACTGCCCGATCACCTTCATGGTCAGGGCCGTGGTGTTTTCCATCATCATCCGTTCCTGGCCCCAGGTGACCGACGAGGTGTTGGTCAGGCTCGAGTCCTTGGTGATGTTCCAGGCGATCCGGAGATCGCCGCGAACGCCGGGTTCCACATCCTGTTCGCCGGTATCCTTGCGCTCGCTGATCCGAAGGGCCGGGCCGGCGGAAACCTCGACCTCCCAATCGTCCGTGTGGATCGGCCGGTATCCCAGGCCGCCGGATTGGGTCAATTCGTAGTTGAAGCCGCTGAACCGGTCGTCGTCGTAATCGATCAGGCCATAAGCGAAGAAGCGGTCGGTGAAGCGATATTTCGTGTTGCCGCCGACGCGCAGGCGTTGGGTATTGATTTCGCCGCTATCCTTGGCGAAGTCGTAGCTGACGTTGGCGGTGCTGTCCCAGGGGCCGCTTTGGTAACCGACCCTGAGGGCCGCATTGACCTGCTCGCTTTCCGTATTGCCGGTGGCGCGGCTGCCGCCGACGTCGATTTCTCCGCTCCATTTGCCTTTATCGGCTGCCGCTGCGGTGGGAAGCGCGGCGGCGTTGACCGCCGCGACCTGACCCGGGGCGGAGGCCGTTGCCGTTACAGGGGCGGGGGCGGGACCGGCGCCCGATCCACCCGTTCCCATCGCGGCGGATCGGATGCGGGGCGCGAATGCCGGAAACGCCGCCGATGCGGCGGAGACCATGCTGTCGCGATGGCTGGGGGCTTGGGCCGTGGCGAAGGCGACCAGGTCGTCGACCCGGCGCGGATTGGCGGCGATGGCCTGAACCAGCGCCAGGTTCATGTCGGCGGCGCTGTCGGCGCGGGCGGCGGCGGTGATTGCCGCGGCACCAGGCAACCCGGGCGTCGGCTGGGCGGTCGCGGATCGGGATTCCGCCGCCGTCAAGGCGAGCAAAAGGGCGCAAAAGCCCGACCTGACCAGCAGGTTTCGCTTTTTGAACATGATATTCCTTTGTCTTTTTATGGACTTAGGGGGATGAAGGGGAGTCCTGCGCCAAGCGTTGGCGCATGTCTTGATCGTTCTAAGCAGCCACGTCGAACACCGCTCGGGGCCGTAGAACGGGCATTGGCCGTTGCACCAGGGCTAACACATCCGGTTATGCCTTGGCAAATCGGGCAATGACTTGAGAGGGGGCCACAACGGGCGATCAGGGGCCGCAAATGGCCAGGGGCTCACGGACCAATACGGTCCTCGACTATCCGGTCGGACAGGAGCGATCGGGGAATTTTCCGAAATTTGGGCCGCTCCCGGCGGGCGCCGGGAGCGATCCGATAGGCGTTACTCGGCGATCGCCAGATTTTCGGCGGAGGACTTGCCGTTCTGACCGGCCTGAAGATCGTAGGAAACCTTCTGACCTTCGTTCAGCGTGTGCATGCCGGCGCGTTCGACGGCGGAAATGTGCACGAAAGCATCCTTCGAGCCGTCATCGGGCTGAATGAAGCCGTAACCCTTGGTCGGGTTGAACCATTTAACGGTACCAGTAGCCATTGTCGTTTTTCCTCGTTCAATGGGTAAACAAAAACGCGCCCCGCATCAAACGGCGGGCGCGCGCGGAATAACGTCCACATTGTCAGGGTTTAACGAAGCTATCCGGCGCACCGGTAATCTCGGATCGACGTAACAAATGTAACACGTAGCGCTCATATGGGGCCGAATCGGCGCTAATGTCAATGATCGCGACGATTTGCCGCCGCGTGGCGATCCGCGCGGCGGCAATGAAATAATCGAGATCGAGTCAAATCGCCGATTTGGAACAAGGGCCTAGGGATTTTTTTCAAATATTTGCCCGGCGCTTCCTGGGGACATGAATTTTTAGAAACGCCGAATTTTTATTTTTCGATGGCAGTAAAAGCTTAAGTCCGGGGCGGCCAGTTCACTTGCCGGCGCAGTTCCATGCGGGCGATCTGACGGCGGTGGACTTCGTCGGGGCCGTCGGCGTAGCGCATGGCCCGCATCCGCGACCAGAAATAGGAAAGCGGCGTGTCCTGGCTGATCCCGGCGCCGCCGAACAGCTGCATGGCGCGGTCGAGAACCTCCAACGCCATGTTGGGGGCGGCGACCTTGATCATCGCGATCTCCTGACGGGCGGCCTTGTTGCCGACGGTGTCCATCATATAGGCGGCCTTGAGCACCAGCAGACGGCACATCTCGATCTCGATGCGGCTTTGGGCGATGCGTTCCTGCGTGATGCCCCGGTCGGCCAGGGCCTTGCCCCAGGTCACGCGCTCGGTCGCCCGTTGGCACATCATTTCCAGTGTCCGTTCGGCGATGCCGATGATCCGCATGCAATGGTGGATGCGGCCCGGGCCCAGGCGGCCTTGGGCGATTTCGAACCCGCGGCCTTCGCCCAGCAGCATGTTGCCGGCGGGCACGCGGACATTGTCGAAGGTGACCTCGCCATGGCCGTGCGGCGCGTCGTCGAAACCCATGACGTTGAGCATCCGTTCCACGGTCACGCCCGCCGTGTCCACCGGCACCAGGATCATCGACTGCTGGCGGTAGGTTTCGGCGTTCGGGTCGTTCTTGCCCATCACGATCAGAACCTTGCAATGGGGCGAGCCGATGCCCGATGTCCACCATTTGCGGCCGTTGATGACGTAGTCGTCGCCGTCGCGTTCGATCCGGCATTGGATGTTGGTCGCGTCGGAGGACGCCACCTCCGGCTCGGTCATCGCAAAGGCCGAGCGGATTTCGCCCGCCAGCAGCGGTTTAAGCCATTGTTCCTTCTGCGCATCGTCGCCGTAGCGCACCAGGGTTTCCATGTTGCCGGTGTCCGGCGCGTTGCAGTTGAAGACCTCGGGCGCCCAGGGCACGCGGCCCATGATTTCACAGAGCGGCGCGTATTCCAGATTGGTCAGCCCGGCGCCCAGGTCGCTTTCCGGCAGGAACAGATTCCACAGGCCCGCCGCCTTGGCCTTTTCCTTCAATTCCTCGACGATCGGCACGACTTTCCAACGGGTGTCTCCGGCATCCAATTGTTCCTGGAACAGGGCTTCGTTGGGATAGACCTCGGCGTCCATGAAAGCCGTCAGCTTTTCCGCCAATTCCTGGGTGCGGGGGGAGGGGGTGAGGTCCATTAGTCGGGTCCTTGAAAGTGGTGTTTGTTGAAAGGCTGGTGAAAGGGCCCGAAGTGTTGCCGCAACCTCGTGGGAATACAAGGCCCTGCCGCGCCACGTTTCGCCATGCGAACGGCGCTTTCATGGAAACTTGATTTGGGGCGCATCCAGCCGCCATAGTCCTTGCCGAACCGGCCCGGAAGGCCGGGCATCAAAGAACAGAATACCCACTCAGGAGGACTCCTTGCAGGGACTGACAATGGACATGCCGCTCTTGACGTCGATGATCGTCAAGCATGCGGCGGTTTGGCATGGCGACGTCGAGATCGTGACGCATCGCGTCGAAGGCGACATGCACCGCTATACCTATGCCGATGCCTACAAGCGGACCTGCCGCCTGGCGAACGCCCTGAAGCGCCTGGGGATTCAGCCCGGCGACCGGGTCGGAACCATGGCCTGGACGACCTACCGCCACCTGGAACTCTATTACGCGATCGGCGGCTCGGGCGCCGTGATCCATACGATCAATCCACGCCTGTTCCACGATCAGATCGAATACATCATCAATCACGCCAAGGACCGGGTGATGTTTCTCGACACCACCTGGGTCGAGATGATGGAGGGCATGCAGGACAAATGCCCGACCATCGAAAAGTTCATTATCCTCTGCGACAGCGGCAAGATGCCGGAAACGACCTTGCGGAACGCCGTCTGTTTCGAAGATCTGCTGGCCGCCGAGGACGACAGCTTCGACTGGCCCGAGTTCGATGAGAAGACGGCGGTGGCGCTTTGCTACACCTCGGGCACCACGGGCAATCCCAAGGGTGTGCTCTATACCCATCGGGGCATGGTCCTGCACGCCATCGCCGGCACGTCCAGCGATCATCCGCTTTGCATCTCATCGCGCACGGTTCTCCTGCCGGCGGTCAGCATGTTCCATGTGCACGGTTGGATGGCGCCCTACGCCGCGCCGATCAGCGGGACCAAACTGGTGCTGCCCGGCCCCAACATGCACGGCGACAACATCTGCCGCCTTTTGGAAGAAGAGAAAGTCACCGTTACCGCCGGGGTGCCGACGATCTGGATCGACGTGCTGCAGCACCTGAAGAAGACGGGCGGACGCCTGGATACCCTTGAAATCTGCAACATCGGCGGCTCGGCGCCGTCGATCGCCATGATCAAGACGTTCGAGGAAGAATACGACGTTCATGTCGTTCATGCCTGGGGCATGACGGAGCTGAGCGCCGCCGGCACCACCGGGCGTCTGCGCAAGCGGCATCAGGATCTGCCCGCCGCCGAACGATACAAGGTTCAACAGACCCAGGGCCGGCCGCTGTTCGGGTTCGAGATGAAGATCGTCGATCTGGACGGCACGCCCTTACCGCACGACGGCGAAGCCGTGGGCCAATTGTACGTGCGGGGGCCCTGGGTCGCTTCCGCCTATTTCGAGGACGACGCCGCGACCGACGCGGCCTTCGACGCCGACGGCTGGTTCGGCACCGGAGACATGGCGTCGGTCTCGTCCGACGGGCTGATCCGCGTTTCCGACAGGTCCAAGGACCTGATCAAATCGGGCGGCGAATGGATCAGTTCCATCGATCTGGAAAACTATGCGCTCGCCCATCCCGACGTGATGGAGGCCGCCGCCATCGCGGTCAAGCATCCGAAGTGGGAGGAGCGCCCCCTGCTGGTCATCGTGCCGCGCGAGGGGGCGGAAATCACCGCCGATGCCGTGCGGGCCGTCCTGGCGGATCACGTCGCCAAATGGTGGCTGCCCGACGACATCGTCTTCGTCGAGGAAATCCCCCATACCGCGACGGGGAAGATTTCGAAGAAGGACTTGCGGGACCGCTTCGCCGAATACGATTGGCCGGAAATCGCCGATACCGGCGACTGAGGCGTCTCACCCGCCGATCCGAATTTTGCCCGCCATCCATCATCTGCGGCCCGGCGGGCGCCGCGACAGACCATCCGGCGCGCGTCCGCGCGCCTTGCCTTGAGGGAGGCCAAAAAAATGAAACGTGCAGCCGACGTCCTTGTCGACACCATGGTGGGCCACGGCGTGGACCGGGTCTTTTGCGTGCCCGGCGAAAGCTATCTTTCCGTGCTGGATGCCATGCACGGCCGCAACGAGGTCCAGGTCGTCGCCTGCCGCCACGAAGGCGGGGCCGGTTTCATGGCCGTCGCCGACGCCAAGCTGACGGGCGGCACCGGCGTCGCCATGGTCAGCCGCGGGCCCGGTGCCTGTAACGCCTCCATCGCCGTTCATACCTCGCAACAGGACGCCGTGCCCTTCGTGCTGTTCATCGGCCAGGTGCCGCGCGCCGACCTGGGCCGGGGCGCCTTCCAAGAAGTCGACTACAGCGTCACCTTCGGCGACATGGCGAAATTCATCGAAGAAGTTCATGACCCGGAACGCCTTCCCGCCGCCGTGGCCGAGGCCTTCAAGGCGGCCAACGAGGGCACGCCCGGCCCGTCGGTCATCGTCCTTCCCGAAGACATGCTGATGGACGAGATCGAGGGCGCCGCCGCCGAGCCGCTGGCCATCGATCCCCCCAAGGCGACGGACGAACAGATCAAGGCCGTGGCCGCCGCCCTTGGCCGCGCCAAGAAGCCGTTGATCATCGCCGGTACCTTGTTGCGCCCGGACTCGGCCCGCGAAGCGTTGCTGGCCTGTTCCAAGGTCTGGTCCTTGCCCGTGGCGACCAGTTTCAAGAACCAGGATCTGTTCCCCAACGACCATGACCATTTCGCGGCCCATCTGGGATATGGCGTGCCGGCCTCCATCCGCGAAACGCTGGAAGACGCCGATCTGATCGTCGCCGTTGGCACGCGCCTGGGCGATGTGGTGACGCAGGGTTATCTGCTGCCGCTGGCGCCGCAGCCGAAACAACCGTTGATCCATGTCTATCCCGACGCGGAGCATCTCGACCACGTGTTCGAAACGGCGCAGGCGATCTGCGCCGATCCCGAAGACTTCCTGCTGCGCCTCGCGGGCGTCAAGCCGGATACCGTGCCCCAGGGCCGCGGCGAATGGCTGAAGCGTCTTCGCGACGCGCACCGCAAATTGTCGGAATGGAAGCCCTGGACCGCGCCCGACGGCGTCGACTTCGGTCGTGTCATTCACGCCTTTACGGAACAGTTGGGCGACGACGCGGTCTTCACCATGGACGCCGGGAACTTCAGTTCCTGGCTGCACCGCTATTATTCGTTCAAGCCGACGCATCAGATGCTGGGTGCGGTCTCCGGCGCCATGGGGATGGGCGTGCCCTCCGGCGTGGCGGCGGCGTTGCGCCATCCCGATCGCCAGGTGGTGACGTTGTGCGGCGACGGCGGCACCCTGATGACCGGCAACGAATTGGCGACCGCCGTGCAGTACGGCGCCAAGGTGCGCGTCTTCGTCTCTAACAACCGCAGCTACGGCACCATCCGCCTGCATCAGGAAAAGACCTTCCCCGGCCGGGTCGAGGCGACGGATTTGAAAAACCCGGACTTCGCCGCCTGGGCCGAAAGCTTCGGCGCCAAGGGCTTGACCATCCGCACGCCCGAGGAAACCGAAAAAGTCGTCGCCGAGGCCCTGGCCCATGACGGGCCGGTCGTCGTCGACGTTCATTCGTCGCTGGAACACATCAGCGCCTATACCAACCTGACAAGCCTGAAACCGGGCGCGGCCAAGTAGCCGCCCCGCAAGAGCAAAAGGAAACCCCCGTCATGAGCACCGCAGAAACCCCCGTCAGCATGGACATCCGCGACGGCATCGCCGTCATCACCATGGACTCGCCGCCGGTCAACGCCCTGGGCCACGCCGTGCGGGCGGGTCTCATGGGCGCGTTGGAACAGGCCGAAGGCGACCAAGGCGTCAATGCCGTGGTCATCCGGGGCGGCGGGCGCTGTTTCTCCGGCGGGGCGGACATCCGCGAATTCGGCCAGCCGCCGGCGGCGCCGACGTTGCGTGAACTCTGTGCGCGGATCGAAGACTTTCCCAAGATCGTCGTCGCAGCCCTGCATTCGACGGCCTTCGGCGGCGGGTTGGAAGTCCCGCTATCCTGTCATTACCGGGTCGCCGACGCGACGGCCCAGGTGGCTTTGCCCGAGGTCAAATTGGGCATCGTTCCCGGCTCGGGCGGCACGCAGCGTTTGCCGCGCATCATCGGCGCCAAACGGGCGTTGAAGGTCATCCTGTCCGGCGACCCGTTCGCCGCCGATGCGGCCCATGATCTGGGCATCGTCGATGAGATTATCTCGGGCGACCTGACCGACGGCGCCGTTGCCTATGCGAAAAAACTGGTCGCCGACGGTGCGGGACTTCGCAAGGTCCGCGACCTTTCCGTGGCCGACGCCGACCCGGAGGTCTTCGCCGAAATGCGCAAGACCTGGGAGCGCCGCTCGCGCGGCCTGCTCGCGCCGCTCGCCTGTATCGACTGCGTCGAGATCGCGGCAACCAAGCCGTTCGACGAAGGCATGGCGGCGGAGCGCGACATCTTCGTCAAATGCCGGGATTCCGAACAGTCCAAGGCGCAGCGTCATCTGTTCTTCGCCGAACGCGAAGCCGCCAAGGTCAAGGACGTGCCGAAAGACACGCAGAAGCGCCCGATCAACAACGCCGCCATCGTCGGTTGCGGCACCATGGGCGGCGGCATCGCCATGTGCTTCGCCAATGCGGGCATTCCGGTGACGGTTCTGGAAACCTCGGACGAGGCGCTGAAGGCCGGGATGGCCAAGGTCGAAAAGAACTATGCGGCGACGGTCTCCAAGGGACGGCTCAGCCAGGACACCATGGATACCCGCATGGGTTTGATTTCCGGCGTCACGGAGTATGCCGATATCGGCTCGGCCGATATCGTGGTCGAGGCCGTGTTCGAGGAAATGGACCTGAAGAAGGACATCTTCGGCAAGCTCGACGCGGTGATGAAGCCGGGCGCGATCCTGGCGACCAATACTTCGACCCTGGACGTCGATGAAATCGCCTCGTCCACCAAACGGCCGGAAGACGTCATCGGTACTCATTTCTTCAGCCCGGCCAACGTCATGAAGCTGATGGAAAACGTGCGCGGCAAGGAAACGGCCAAGGACGTGATCGCCACGGTCATGGCGTTGGGCAAGAAGATCGAGAAAATTCCCGTGCTGGTCGGCAATTGCGACGGCTTCGTCGGCAACCGCATGTATCACCGCTATACCCGGCAGGCCTATTTCCTGTTGGAGGAAGGCGCGCTGCCTGCGCAGGTCGACAAGGTCTTCACCGATTTCGGTTTCGCCATGGGCCCGATGGCCGTGGGCGACCTGGCGGGTCTGGACGTTTCCTATCTGGTGCGCCAGCGCCAGGTGAAAAACAAAAAGCCGGGTGAACGCTGGCCCGTCGCCGCCGACCGCGTGTTCGAAGCCGGCCGCAAAGGCCAGAAGAACATGATGGGCTGGTACAAGTACGAAGAAGGTTCCCGCAAGCCGATCCCGGATCCCGAGGTTCAGAAGATCATCGAGGCCGTGTCCGCCGAACTGGGCATCGAACGCCGCGAGATCACGGATCAGGAAATCCACGAACGCTGCTTCTACGCGCTGATCAACGAAGGGGCCAAAATTCTCGACGAAGGCATGGCTCAGCGCGCATCCGATATCGACACCATCTGGATCAACGGCTATGGCTTTCCGGTCGCCAAGGGCGGGCCCATGTTCCATGCCGATCAGGTCGGTGCGGCGCATGTGTATGAGCGCCTGGCCCATTGGGCCAAGGTCGCGTCGCCGTTGTTGGAACCGGCGCCGCTTCTGGAAAAACTCGCCCGCACCGGCGGCACCTTCGCCGATATTTGATATAAACGTTCACGTTCAAGACCCAATAAGAGGACCCATACCATGGACCGCGCCGTTATCGTTTCCACCGCCCGCACCCCCATCGGCAAAGCCGGCCGGGGCGCTTTCAACAACACCCATGGCGCGACCCTGGGTGGTCACGTCATCAAGCACGCGGTCGAACGCGCCGGGATCGATCCGGCCGAGGTCGAGGACGTGGTGTTCGGTTGCGGCATGCCCGAGGGGGCGACCGGCAAAAACATCGCCCGCATGTCGGTGATCCGCGCGGGCCTGCCGGTGACGACCGGCGGCACGACCATCAACCGGCTTTGCGCCTCGGGCCTGCAGGCCATCGCCGTGGCCGCCAACCGGGTGGTCATGGACGGCGTGCCGGTGGCCGTCGGCGGCGGCATGGAAAGCATCAGCCTGGTGCGCGACAACGCCATGAAGAACGAGGCCAAGGAAGACTGGCTGATGGAACACAAGCCGGAGATGTGGATCCCGATGATCGACACGGCGGACATCGTGGCCGAGCGTTACAACATCTCCCGCGAGGCGCAGGACGAATACGCGCTGGAAAGCCAGATGCGCACGGCGGCGGCGCAGCAGGCCGGCCGTTTCGACGACGAGATCGTGCCCCTGACCACCAAGATGCTGGTCAAGGACAAGGAAACGGGCGAAGTCTCGGAAAAGGAAGTGACCTTGGAACAGGACGAAGGCAACCGGCCGACGACGACCCTGGAAGCGCTCACCAAGCTGGAGCCGGTCATGGGCCCGGGCAAGTTCGTCACCGCGGGGAACGCGTCGCAGCTGTCCGACGGGGCCTCGGCCTCCGTCGTCATGTCCGAGAAAGAAGCCGAGAAGCGCGGCATTCAGCCGCTCGGCATCTTCAAGGGTCTGGCCACGGCGGGTTGCGAGCCCGATGAAATGGGCATCGGTCCCGTGTTTGCCATTCCGCGCCTGTTGGAACGCCAGGGGCTGAAGATCGACGACATCGATCTTTGGGAACTGAATGAAGCCTTCGCCTCGCAGGTGCTTTACTGCCGCGACAAGCTGGGTATCCCCCAGGAGCTTCTGAACGTCGACGGCGGCGGCATTTCCGTCGGCCATCCCTTCGGTATGACGGGGGCCCGCCTGACCGGCCATGCTCTGATCGAAGGCAAGCGCCGGGGGGCGAAGAACGTCGTCGTCACCATGTGCATCGGCGGCGGCATGGGCGCGGCGGGCCTGTTCGAGGTTTGCTGATCCGCCGTGCGGACTGAAGAAGCCGATGCGCCGGCGCGCGACGTCCGGCCCCTATACGAACGCCATGCGCAGCGTTTCGATGCTGCGCGCGGACGTGCCTTGGCGGAACGCCCCTATCTCGATGCCTTGATGGCGGGGGCGCCGCCGGGGGCGGCGGTGCTGGACCTCGGCTGTGGTGCGGGAGAGCCCATCGCCGGTCATCTGATCGGCGAGGGCTTTCGCGTTACCGGGATCGACACGGCCCCGGCGATGATCGGGATCTGCCGCGAACGGTTTCCCGGGCACGACTGGCGGATCGCCGACATGCGGGGCCTGGACCTGGGCCGGCAGTTCGATGCGATCGCCGCCTGGGATAGTTTCTTTCATCTGACGGGGCCGGACCAACGGGCCATGTTCGGCGTGTTCGCCCGCCATCTTCGGCCGGGCGGGGGGCTGTTGTTCACCGCCGGTCCGGCAGAGGGCGAGGCCATCGGCGATATGTTCGGCGATCCCCTGTTTCACTACAGCCTGGACCCGGGGGAATACGATCTGCTGTTGCGGCGCGCCGGTTTCGCCGTCGAGCAGTACCGGGAAAAAGACGCCGATTGCGGCGACCATACGGTCTGGCTTGCCCGGCGGCTTTAACAGCCATGAGGCCAGCGGGGTAACCGGCAAACGGTCTCAGGCGCGATTTTCGGAAATCGTATAAACGGCCTGCGGCCAATAGGTGACGACCGTCGTCCCCTGGCCGAGGGTGCTTTCCAGATCGAAACGGCCCCTGTTCAGCGCGATCAACCGGTTGACGATATAAAGCCCCAAACCGGCGCCGTTCTCGGTGTGCGTGGTGGCGTGGTAAGGGGTCCGTGCCTGCGGAAAGGGTTGTCCGATGGCGCGGACCAATTCGGCATCCATGCCCGGGCCGTTGTCGATGATCGCCGCGCGAACGAATTCATGGCTTGGATTTCCTTCCAGGCGGATTTCCACGCGAACGTTTTCGCCGCCATGCTCAATGGCGTTTCCGGCGAGGTTGAGGATGACCTGGCGGAATGACTGCCGGTCGGCGCGGATCGTCACGGGATGCCCGGAACAGGTTACCGTCAGGCTGGCCTGCGACTCGTCCAGGGTCGACCGCAGAGGATGAAGCGCCGTCTCGGCTTCCTCGAACGCGTCGAAGGTTTCGATCTGCAGCGAACGCCTGCCGGACTCGACGACGGAAACGTCCAGGATGTCGTTCACCAGCGCCAGCAGATGGGTGCCGCTCGACCGGATATCCTTGAGGTATTCGGCGACCCGGTCCGGATCGCTGCGCATTGCCTCGACCTCCAGCAGAAGATCGGCGAGGCCGATCACGGCATTTAGCGGCGTGCGCAACTCGTGGCTCATATGCGAGATGAATTCGGATTTCGCCTGGTTCGCTTTCTCCGCGTCTTCTTTTGCCTGGGCCAAGGCCAGGGTGGCCATCGTGCGGTCGGAAACGTCGCGAAGGGCGCCGATGATCAGGGGGCGGCCGTCTTCTTCGACTTCGGACAGGATGGCTTCGACGAAGATGACCGATCCGTCCTTGCGGCGGCCGGCGATTTCAAAATGGTCGCCGTCCGGTGAACGTAGCGCCGGGTTCTCGAAATATTGCCGCAACCGGCGCCGTGCCTGGTCCGTGCCGTCGTCGGCGATCAGGTCGGACAGCGCCCGGCCGGCGATCTCGCGGGCGGGGAGTTCGAAAATACGCTCGGCCGACCGGTTGCAGGTCTCGATGACGCCGGTGTCGTTCAGCGTGATGACCGCGTCGCCGACGTTGTCCATGATCAGACGAAGGCGCTGGCCCGTGGCGCGGGCGCGGTGGGCCGCTTCTTTGCGATGGAAAACTTCGGATGCGAGGCGCCGGTCGAAAACGACGGCGGCGATGCCGGCGATCAGAATCAGGGACGCAACGACGGCTGTCGCCGCGGCCAGGACGTCGGAGTCGAGATCGCTGAACATGCCTGTTTGCCCGGTGCGGGCAAGGCAGACCGTCGACCCCATGGCCGTGTAATGCATGCCGGAGACCGCAAGCCCGATCAACAAGGCCGAAAGGATTTCACCGGTAAAGGTGCTTACGGTCCGCCGACGGGACATCGTGAAAGCAACCCATAAGGCACATATCGCGAGCGCCACGGCGACAACGATGGACAGGGCGAAAAGCGCGGGGTCGTAGCGGATATAGGCGTCGAATTCGACGGCGGCCATGCCGGTGTAGTGCATCAGGCCGATGCCGCTGCCCAGGACGACGCCACCCAGGACCAATCGTATCCGGCTGACCCGCGCATGAGCGACGATCTGCAGGTTCCAGGCACTGGCGGCGATGGCCGGAAGGACCGACACAAGGGTGATCGTCGGGTCGTAGGCGACGTTGACCGGCAGGCGGTAGGCCAACATCCCGACGAAGTGCATGGCCCAGATGCCGAGCCCCATGATCAGGGCCCCGCCGATCATCCAGACATAGCGCGAGGACGATCCTTCCCGTTCGGAAATACGATGCAGCAGATGGATGAAGGCGAACCCGGCCAGCGTCGCCACAAAAAAGGACAATGCGACCAGCACCGGGTCATACGAGGTCGGCAGGACGACGGAAGGGTCCACGTCCAGCGCGAAAAATCTCGAAAGCTCAGATTTTGAAAACCAGGTGTCGATCATTGTCGGCGGTTGGTCCGTCTTCGTTCATTCTGCGTCGTTATGGGGCGGAGGGCACTATGCCCGGGCATTAGGGCGGCATTGCCCGTTTTTGTCCGTGCCGGGACGCATTGACATTCAATTTTAATGCCATATTCGAAAACCGGGCGATATATGCCTTCCGACTAGGGACCTAAGCCATGAGTATGCCACCGCCTTCGTCCGGCTTGGTCCTGTGTACCGGAAGTCGTTGCCTTGTTCTCGGAATTCCCGCTTTATGTCGGGCATGACCCGGCAAATTGCGCTGATCCATGCCACCCGCGAGGCCATCGCTCCGGTCGAGACCGCTTTCCGCGATCTCTGGCCCGAGGCAGACCATTGGACCTTGTTGGATGAAAGTTTGACCGCGGACCTGGCGGCTGCCGGCGGCAAGTTGACGCCCGGCCTGACTGAACGATTTCTCAATCTGGCGGCCTATGCCGCGGCGCGTGGGCCGGACGGCATTCTGTTCACTTGTTCCGCTTTTGGCGCGATCATCGACCGAATCGCGGCGGAATACCGCATGCCGGTGATGAAGCCGAACGAAGCCGTGCTCGATGCCGCCCTGGCCCAAGGTGGCCGGGTCGGAATTCTGGCGACCCATCCGCAGACCCTGCCGGACATGACGGCGGAGATGGAAGCCCTGGCGAAGTCGCGGGGCGTCGACCTGACGGTCGTGCCGCTGCTGGTCGAGGGTGCCTGGGCCGACCTGGGGGCGGGAAAGCGCGATGCCCACGACGCGGCCGTCGTCGCCACAGCCCCCCGGCTGGCCGATTGCGGCTGTATCGTCCTGGCGCAATTCTCGATGGCGCCAATGGCTGAAAAGGTTGCAAAAGCCTCGGGACTTTCTATTTTAACAAGTCCCCATGCGGCGGTCGCGGAAATGAAGCGGCGAACGGGCGCTTAGTCGGGAATTCCGACATAGTTAAATAATATCAATGAGTTATATGGCGCGTCGAGCGGCTTTCGACGTGGCGATGTTGTGTAATTTTTTGCCGTATTGTGGAAACTCATCCGAATTACGGAATGATCCCTTGTTATCGGGCTTTTCCGGCAGACCTCATTCCCAGGCGCGATCGACGAGCGATCCCGTCGCAGAGATGTTCATTGCCTCAAAAGGAGGAGAAGACGTTATGAAACATCATATGATTTCGTTTAAGGCTTTTGCCCCCCTGGCCGCGACCGCGGTGCTTGCCGCCGCATTGAGCGGCGCCCCGGCCTACGCGGCCCAGGACAAGTCGGACACGTCAATGCAGACGACCGCCGGCGAAACCGCCGAAGACTTCACCAACTGGGCCGAAAAGCAGGCCAATGCCCTGGACAAGCAGCTTGATGAAGTTGCCGCTGAGGCCAAGGAGGCCGGCGCCGATGCCAAGGCCGAGGTGAAGGAGCAATGGCAGGATGCGCAGGACGCTCTCGAGCGTCAGCGCGATGCCGTCGCCCAGCAGATCAAGGATCTGAAGAAGACGGCCAAGTCCGAATGGTCGGACGCCAAGGAGGCGACCGAACAGGGGCTGGATGCTCTCGGCCAGAAGATCGAGGAATTCCGCCTCAAGATTAAGGACTGGCAGAAGTCCTAGGCGCTAACGCCCCCCTGATCCAGGGGAGCGGGACGCCCAAGAATTGGTCGCGGCGGCGCATTGATGCGTCGCCGCGATGCCTTTTAGACGATTGCCTTCCTTGGAAATTTCCTTGACTTCGCGTCTCGATGCGCGCCATGTGTCGCCAGCGACACTCCCTACTAGGTCGAATATCGATCGCTCGCCGGGTACGCCTATGCCGACCCGGCCTACTTTGTCACCGACACATCTGGGCGTTTCGTCAGGCAGGCCCCTGCGTTCGACACTTCGTTCGACGCAAGCCCGACCGAGAATGCTTGCATGATGCCGGCGACCCGCCGCCCCGGATTTGATGATCATACCGGGGGCTGCGGGCGATAACGATTGATCTAGAAAGAATTCAAATTACATGACCGACTTTGCGGGCCTTGAATTGGCCCAACCCATCCTTCGTGCGCTGAGCGACGAAGGCTACACCACCCCCACCCCCATTCAAGGCAAGACGATTCCGCCGCTGCTCGATGGCCGTGACGTCATGGGCGTCGCCCAAACGGGCACCGGCAAGACCGCGTCCTTCGCGCTGCCGATCCTGCAGGGCTTCGCGACCCATTCGCGCAAGGCCCGGCCGAACCGTCCGTTCGTGTTGATCCTGGCGCCGACCCGCGAACTGGCGACCCAGATTTCCGACAGCTTGAAAACCTATGGCCGGCACCTTCATCTTCGGGTGCAGACGATTTTCGGCGGCACCTCCATGCGCCCGCAAATCGGCGCCATGGCGCGGGGGGCCCATATCGTGGTCGCCACGCCGGGCCGTCTTCTCGATCTGATGACGCAGAACCATATCCGCCTCGACGGCGTCGAAACCTTCGTCCTGGACGAGGCCGACCGTATGCTCGACATGGGCTTCATCCACGATGTGCGGAAAATCGCCCAGGCGGTTCCGAAAGAGCGTCAGACCGTCCTGTTTTCGGCGACCATGCCGAAGACGGTCGAGGGCTTGGCCGCCGACCTGTTGACCGATCCTGTGCGCCTGGAAGTCGCGCCCGCCGCGACCACGGCCGAACGTATCGAACAGCGCGTGCTGTTCGTCGCCAAGGGCGACAAGCGGGCCTTGCTCGGCGATCTGATGAACGACGAACGCATCGAACGGGTCCTGGTCTTCACACGGACCAAGCACGGCGCCGACCGCGTCGCCCGTCATCTTAATCAGAACGGCGTGAAGTCCGATGCGATCCACGGCAACAAGGCCCAGAACGCCCGTCAACGCGCCCTCAAGGGCTTCCGCGACGGCCAGATCCGTGCCCTGGTGGCGACGGACATCGCGGCCCGCGGTATCGACGTCGACGGCGTCACCCACGTCATCAACTTCGACCTGCCGAACGAACCGGAAAGCTACGTTCACCGCATCGGGCGCACGGCCCGTGCCGGCGCCGACGGCATCGCGATTTCCTTTTGCGCCCATGACGAACGCGGCAATCTGCGGGACATCGAACGCTGCATCCGCCAACCGGTGCCCGTGTTCGAGGAACATCCCTATCATGCCGCCGATGTCGCCGATGCGCCCGCCAACGACACGCCGAAGGGCGGACGTGGCGGTAATCGTGGCGGCGGCCGCAACCGTGGCCGCGGCGGACAGCGCCAAAGCGCCGCGAAAGGCAACAATGGCGGTGGCGGCAACGGCGGCGCCAAGCGCGGTAATGGCGGGCGGAACCGCCGGCGGTCGCAAGGCGGCAATCGGGGTAATGCCGGAATGGCGGCCTAGACTGCTTCAGGGAATGGAAAAGACGGGTTCCGCGACCTCTTTGTAGAACCCGTACAGCATGTTGGCCGCCTCGTTCGCCGCTTTGTTCAGGCAATGACCGATGCCGGCGATGAAGGCGGCATCGTTCAATGAGCCGGGGCCGTAGCGCCGGTCCATCTCCTCGGGTGGGAGGACCGGCGGCTTGCCTTTCCATGTGTAGCGTCCTGTTCGAATGACCGCGTCATAGGCGCGCCGCGGCACCAATCCGCCTTCGGGATAGATGAAGCGATCGAACAGGCTTCCCGTCGGGCCTGGTGTCAGGCGCGCGGCCCAGGCTTCGAAATCCCGATGGTGGGTTTCGCCTTTGATCGTATGCCCATACTGGGCCAGGTCGCCGATGTAATGGACCGCCGCGCCCAGGTAGTAGGCGGCGTGATCCCCGCGTCCCATTTTCAAGGCCGCGACGGCCTTTTGGTATTCTTCTTCCGCGCGGATCGCGGGGATGTCCCGGGTCACATTTCCGGCATCGTCGAACCGCAGATCATGGCGCCCCTGGCCGGTGTCATTGTATCCGCGATTGGGTGTGCCGCAGGCGCCGTAAATCTTCTCATAATCCGGGGCCTCCGTGCCGATCAGGAGAAGGCGCCGAAACGGGGTCAGCCAAAGGCGGACTTCTCTCGGGAGAAGATTGACCGCCTGGTCGGCAATCCAGTCATGAGTCGCGTAAGGCGGAGATTGGCAATCGGCGGCGTTGGTCGAGACCTTGTTTTCCGGCGGCCCGTTCTTCCAGGCCTGGGCCGGTGATGCGATTCCCATCAGGAGGGCGAGAACGGCGGCCAGACGGAATGTCATCAGAAGGCGGACCATGACCGGTCCAGTCGTCAGAGGACGAAGGGGGAGACGGAGACGCCCCCATCGCCGGCGACGACAAGGTGGTCCGGTTCGATCGCCGTCCATTGCGACGTATCGTCATCCAGCGGTTCCGACAGGATGATCACCGCCGTGCCCGTTGCGACGGTGACGGTATCTGCCGGGTCATGGGGCTTCGCGCCGACACCGACGTAAAGCGTCGGCACATGGCCCGCCGAGGCATGGCGCATTGCCCAAATCGTCTGGCCGTCGCTGATCGCGATGGTCATGTTGAAGGGGGCGGTCACACCGGCGTCGGATTGGGCCTGTTCGATGGTGCGGATCGCCTGGCGGATCGCGGCTTCGGGATCGTCTTCAAGCCCGAAGGTCAGCAGCAGATGGAAGAAGATTTCGCTGTCCGTCGTGCCCTGGATGCGGGGATACAACTCGGGCGCCACGGCGAAGGCCAGAGCACGCCGGACTTTCTCGAACCCGCCGATTTCGCCGTTGTGCATGAACAGCCATTTGCCGTGGCGGAACGGATGGCAATTGGTGCGGTTGACGGCGGTGCCCGTGGTGGCCCGGACATGGCCGAAGAACAGGCCCGATTTCACCTGCTCGGAAATGTTCAGCAGGTTGACGTCGTTCCAGGCCGGCAGGATGTCTTTGTAAAGCCCCGGGTGGTCGCGGTCCGCGTACCAACCGATGCCGAACCCGTCGGCGTTGACGACATGGACGCTTTCATGGGCGCCCAGGCTTTGCCGGGTCAACGAATTCTCCGGCTTGAGCAAAAGGGTGTCCAGGTGGATCGGTGGGCCCGCATACGCCAACCAGCGGCACATGGCCTTAAATCCTTATCTCGCGTCGTCGTGTCAGCTGTACCGGTTGCCGGCGGCGACCCCGCCGCCGTCGACGACCATGGTCTGGCCAGTGATGAAGCTGCCTTCGTCGGCGGCCAGCAAGACCGCCATGCCGGTGATGTCCTCCGGGTCGCCCAGACGGCCGAGCGGATAGGCGGCTTCGGCCCGCGCACGGGCTTCCGGGTCTTCCCAAAGCGCGCGGGCGAAATCGGTCTTCACCAGGCCGGGTGCTATGGCGTTGGCGCGGATGTTGTGCGGCCCCCATTCTACGGCCAGGTTCCGCGCCAACTGCATGTCGGCGGCCTTGGAAATGGCATAGGCGCCCAGGTTCACGGAACCTTTCAATCCGCCGACCGACGAAATCAGGACGACGGAACCGTCGCGCCGTTCGGCCATGCCCGGCAGGACCAGATTGCAGAGCTTCAGAACGTTTGTAACATTGACCTGCAGCGTCTTTTCCCAGGCCCCGTCGTCGATTTCCGCCATCGGGCCATAGGCCGGGTTGACGGCGGCGTTGCAAACCAGGGTGTCGATCTTGCCCCAGGCGGCGGTGACCGTATCGACCAGGGATTTCAGCTGCGCCGCGTCGGACACGTTGCAGGCGACGGCCATGGCCTCGCCCGGGCCGTCGGCGTTGTCCGCATTGATGGCGTCGGCGACGGTCTGGCAGGCATCGAGTTTGCGCGATGAAATGACGACGCGGGCCCCCTGGCGGGCGTAGGCTTCGGCGATGGCCTTGCCGATTCCTCGGCTGGATCCGGTGATCAGGGCCACCTTGCCCGTCAGGTCGAACATGGGTTTCATTTTTCCTCCGTTTCGTCGTCGGGCTATCGCCCTTGTCCTTCTGTTCTTTTCCCACGGAACGTGGCCCCTGGGGAAGGGGGCAGCCGCGCTGCCTTCGCCGGGCCCCGACTTTCGGCAGGGTTGACCCATATCGGTGCATGCATTTCACTTATGGCTAATAGAGGGTGGGATTCCCGCCACACAAAAGAACGCACCCGTGACAAACAGGGGGCGCAGACTGCTCAAGGGGGCTTTCTTGGCCGTCATTAATTTGCGGGCGTTCACCGCGCTTGTCGTCGATCAGGACGATGCGCACCGGTGGATGATCCATAACCTATTGAAAGCGCTGGGTGTCGGCGAAGTTCTGACCTCCAGCAGCAACGAAGACGCACTCGGCCTGCTGAAGCGGCTGTCCCGAAAATCCGTCACCGAGAGGATCGATACGGTCGATTTCCTGATCGGCGATCTCAAGGAAGAGCCCTTGGACGGGATCAGCATGGTGCGCTGGATTCGCATGCATGGCGACTCGCCCAACCGCTTCCTGCCGGCGATCCTGATGGCGACGGCGTTCGAGCCGGAAGTCCTCGCGGAGGCCCGAGGGTATGGGGCTACTCATTTCCTGTTGAAGCCGGTCACCGTCGAAACGCTGATGGACCGGATCCTGACGATCATCAATCGGCCGCGACCCTTCGTCTACAACCGGGCGTATTTCGGGCCGGACCGGCGCGGCAGTCAGAAGGACGTCTCCGACGACCGGCGGGAAACCGACGTATCCGACGTCCATGTCGTGCGCTCGCCCCTATCGACGGCCTTGGAACGATTTCCGTCCGACAACCTGATCCGCATCTTTCGTCCGCCCAACCATTTGAAACGCAAAGCGGGCGGCGGCGATGAAAGCGATGCCCTGTTCACCGAAGGGGCCGTGTTCAAGGCGGAAAAGGAGATGGAAAAGGCCAAAAGCGAATACACGACCTCGGCCATGGATTACGTGGAGAGTCTGCAACGCATCCTGGGCGAAGCCGCCGCCGTGTCGGACAAGGCCGAACATTTTCAGCGCATTCACGCGCTGGCCCGGCAATTGGGGATGCAGGGCGAGATTTTCGGCTATCCCTTGATCTCCATGGTCGGTAACTCACTGATGCGGTTCACGGCCAGCGGCCTGCCTAATACGTCGGCGAGCCTGGAACTGGTCAAGGTTCATATTGATTCCCTGACCGTGATCTTGCGCAACGACATTTCAGGGGACGGCGGCGATACGGGGCGGGAACTCGTCTCGCAGCTGCAGGCGGCGATTAAGAAGATCACTCTGGCGAAGGCCGCCGGATAAGGAATCGGGCCGGGGTCGATCGCAATGGTGGCCCGCGCCAAGCCGCATCGCGAATACGCGGCTTGAAATATATGTAAAAATAAATATAAAATATCTTCTAGTTGAAGGCGCCGATATCGCCCGGTCGACAAAGAGGACGCTTCAATGCTTGCGACGATTATCCGTTCGATGTCTCCGTCGGCCGCGTGGCGGTCCCGGCGGGCCTGTGTCCTGGTCTTGATGATGATGCCCGCTTTTGCCGGTTGTGCGTCGGCCGCCGGTTCCGGCGATACCTTCATCCTGCCGCCCCCCGCCGATCACGACGGCCCGGACGTCAAGGCACAGCCCGTTCCGGGCGTTGATGTGCGCCCGCTGGATAGTGGCGCCGTGATGCCGTCACCCGTGGACCCGGCCGGCCCGACCGGACCCCACCGCACTGCGGCCATGGCCGCATCGGCGGAGCAAGACCTATGGCGCCGTGCGCTTGCATCCGAAGACCCCGAGGTGACGAAGATTTATCTTTTGCGGTATCCGGCAGGCCGCCATCTCGTGGACGCCAAGGTCCGTTTCCGCGATCTTCTTGCCGCCTTGGGCGAACGCCGCCGCCTTGAATGGCGGCGGGAGCAGGGGTAGCCTCGGCCCCGAATATTCCCGTCGCTACAGGAAACTCGGTCGTGTTCTTAACCCAACCGTCACCGGCAGTTCATGCCCGGGTCACGCACCCCGAATATCGTCCGGCCCCATGTTCGCAGCCCCCCGCATTCCGCTTCGTCCGGCGCCCGTGACGAATTCGCCCGGTCACTTGTTTCTGATCGTCGGTCCGTCCGGCGTCGGCAAGGACAGCTTGATCGACGGCGCGCGCCGGGCCCTTGGCGGCAGGGGAGCGGTCGTGTTCCCAAGACGCGAAATCACTCGCCCGGCCGATGCCGGCGGCGAAGATCATGTCGCCGTGACCGAAGACCAGTTTCACGCCCGCCGCGAATTGGGGGCATACCTGTTGTCTTGGGGAGCGCACGGTCTTTGGTACGGTATTCCGGCGGAGGTCGGCAACGATCTTGAGGCCGGACGTGCCGTCGTCGTGAATGCCTCGCGCTCGGTGATCGACGAAGCCCGGGCCCGGTTCGTCAATCTGCGCATCGTCTCGGTCAACGTGGACGACGCGACATTGCAACAGCGCCTGAGCGCGCGGGGCCGGGAAACGCCGGACCAAGCGGCGCGGCGACTCGAACGCGCCCGGGCCTTCCGCGTCGAAGGCCCGGACGTGATCGATTTTCCCAACGACGGCCCGTTAGAGGCCGCCATCTCCCGGTTCACCGGCCTTTTGCAGCCGGACTGCTGAGCCGTCGGGGCAATATCCTTCTCTTAGTACATCGCGATGATTTCGACGCGGCGGCTGCCGCCGAACCAAAGCCAATCTGGCGCCACGTCGCCGTAGGCTTCCGCCCGCGACGATAGGGTTAGGGTTTGCGGTTCAATCCCGGCGCCGATCAGGCGTGCGGCGACGGCGCGGGCCCGGTCCATGGCCAATTTGTCGTTCAAGGCTGCGGGGCCGCGTTTGTCGGCCTGGCCGACCACACAGATCTTCGAATATCCGCCGAGGTTTTTGGCATAGCCCAGAATGTCGACTTCCCGGTCCTCGGGGACGTCGGTGCTGCCCGTCGCGAACCCGGTGATGATCAGGGGATTTGGCTGGTGCTGGTCCGGGTCGATGTCACAGGTTGCGTCGAACGTCTCGGCGGCGCGGGCGCCGCCCGTGGCGATCAGACCTCCGGCGAGCATCCCGGCGGCCAGGGTCGCGGTGGCGGCGGATTTCAGGCGGTGGGTCGTCTTGAACATGATCTCTCTCCTTGAAATCGGGTGATCCGACGGAAGAGAGGATCGTGCGATACCTGGGCCTTTGTTGGCGCTTATTCGGGCCATTTGGTGGCCCGCCGCCAAATTCCGGCCTTAACGCTTGCGGGCCAGGGTCAGGCCGTCTGCCACGGAGAGCATGGAAAGGGTGACGCGGCCGTCATCCTTCAGCCCGGCATTGAAGGCACGGATCGCTTGCGTGTCGACGGTGGTGTCCGAGGCATCGGTGACACGGCCATGCCAGAGCACGTTGTCGACCGCGATCAGGCCGCCCGGTCGGACCAGGGTCAGGCACCGTTCGTAATAGTCCTGGTAACTTTCCTTGTCGGCGTCGATGAAGGCCATGTCGAAGGTTCCCGACCGGCCGTCGGCGATCAAGGCGTCCAGGGTCTCGACCGCCGGGGCGATGCGCAGGTCGACGCGCCCATCGACCCCGGCCTCGGCCCAATAGCGGCGCGCCATGGCGGTGTATTCCTCCGACAGGTCGCAGGCGATCAATTCGCCGTCGGCGGGCATGGCAAGCGCCATGGCCGTCGAACTGTATCCGGTGAAGGTGCCGATCTCGATGATCCGTTTGGCGCCGATCAATTCGACGAGCAAGCCCAGCAACTGCCCCTGGTCCGGTGAAATCTGCATCCCGGCGCGGGGATGGCTGTCCGTTTCCGCGCGCAGGCGGGCCAAAACCTCCGGCTCGCGCAGGGTGGTATCCAGGATGTAGTCGTAAAGGCCCTGGTCCAGGCCGGTGGTTGCTTTGCTCACGGTCGTTGCCTCGCTCGCTATGTCTCGGTCCCGCGTGTTGGAAAGCCACCGATAGCGCCCCGGCGGCGGCACTGCAACCGCTCAGATATGCTCTACATCGACATCGTGGCAGCGCCGCCCGTACTTGTGGTCCAGGTGCGCCGCCGTCGCCTGGCAAGGCTGCTTTTCATGACGATCCTCGCCGCGGCGGTGGGCGACGTGGTGCGGCGTGGGGTGGAGGACTTTCCAGTACTCTTCGTTGGCTTTGCGCCAGACGTCGAACCCCGCCTTGCACCAAGCTTCCACGGCGGTCCAATAGAGCGTCTGAAGGTTGAGGAACGTGGTCAGATTGTTTTTCATGACACCCTCCATTTTCTCCTTACAGGCCTTAGCCTAGCGCGGATCGGCGGCGGGTGCCTTGCGGTGGATCAATCGGCGGCTTCGACCGTGACGCTTGCACCCGCGGGCGCCGCCGCCAGGCTTTTCACATCGTCGATGGCATCCGCCCAGATATTGCACGGCGCGGCCAGGCGGCATTCGTCGCCTTGCGAGATCGGTGTGCGGCCGAAGCCGATGGCGATGCTGTCGCCGTCGGTCCAAAAAGGCGATCTCGCCGGGTTCGACCACGGCGCGCGCGTCCGGCTCCCGGTCGAGCGACAGGGGCGTCGCGAAGTAGACTTCCTCGCCCCAGGTGCTGGCGGTCGAGGAAAAAGGCAAAGCCCCCTGGATCGCCGCCGCCGTCGGTGTGTCGCGCAGCGTTGCCGTGATGGTCACGCCGCCGATGGTCATCTTGATCTTGCTCATGCTCTCCTCTCCTCTCTTCCTGCCTGTCGTTTTCGGCCCGGGGCCACAGGTTCTTTGGTCGTTCGTTTTATTGCAAGGTCGGCTCGCCGGCGCCCGTCTCCGCCGTGGCACGGTCGGCGGCGGCGCGATCCTGGCACGGCCCGGCCTGATGATGGACCATGCGCCAGATCGTCCCTTCGCGGACGAAGATGTTGGTCGCCGTCAGAACCGTGCCGGGCATCCGTTCGAAACCGATGACATAGGCCGTTTCGCCCGATGCGTGGACGCGGGGATCGACGAAGCGGATGTCAGACGTTTCGCCGGACGACAGAATCGTCGCCCAGCTTTCCATGACGTCGGCGCGGCCCACGAGCGGACGCCATCCCGGATGAATGCAGGTGATGTCGCGGTCGTCGGCCCAGACCTCGGCCATGCGGTCGAAATCGCCGGTGGCGAAGGCGGTGTAGAAGGCGTCGTTGGCGAACAAAATCGCCGCGTGGTCGGACATGCGGGGCTCCGATCGTTGGTCGTTGGCCCGGCGTCCCCGGCCCGTTCGTGCCGGGCCAGGATCAACCGGATGATCCTATTCCATGCCCTGGGCGTCAAAAAACTGGTCTGCCGGCCGGGCTTTCATGAAAATGGGGATCGATTGCGGCGCCATCAATGGCCCGTGCGTGGTGGCTCTGAAGTCCGCCGCGGTTCGAGATTGAACAAGGGAAGTAGTGCCATGGCCGATCCGGAAACCCCTGGCGCCGGCGACGACCGGGAAAGTCAGTTGCAAACGGCGAAGACGGGTGTGCCGTTGGATCTGATGACGGCGGTCCCGGGGCTTAACCCCAGGGATATGTCGGTGTTGATCGTCGGCGGTCTGGGCAAAGGCATTTCATTGAATGCGGGCGTTGATAACGGTGACGGGACGGCGACGCTGCTGGAGCAGGATTTGGCCGTTTCCGGCGGCCTGCGCATGCGGTTTCCGCCGGGGGCAAGCGGTCCGCAAACATTTGCCGTGACGGTGATTTCCGTTGATGGCCATGTCCGCACGGGCAGCCTGACCGTCGAGCCGGGTCTGGCCGATCTTGAAACCGGGTTGCGGTTCTCGATCGAGGCGCCGGTGGTGTTGGACGACGGGGGGCGGATCGGCTTCCCCGTGGCGATCTCCTTCAGCCGGGGTTTGGGCAAGATGGTGGGCGACGTGGATTTGACCCTCAGCGGCATTCCGGCCGGGGTGCATCTCACCGGCGGTCAGCGCGTGGACGGCGACGGCGGCCACGGGCCCTGGAAGTTCCAAATGCAAGACTTGCAGGAATTGAACCTGGTGGCGCCGAAGGGGCTGGATGCGTTCGACGTGGAATTGACGGTCGAGGCGCGCGGCCAATCGGGTGGCCGCATTCGGTTTTCGCGCCCGGGGAGAGTCGTCCCGCCAGGGGCGCGGGCACAAGAGGTCCCGCCAGGGGCGCGGGCACAAGAGGTCCCGCCAGGGGCGCGGGCACAAGAGGTCCCGCCGGTGGCGCGGGCTG
>MDTA01184880.1_pt1 | contig 108399 bp, 107 predicted proteins | sample 811151 | NCBI WGS metagenome assembly MDTA01 (sample SAMN05326648, study PRJNA326480) | marine metagenome | isolation source: seawater | place: Indian Ocean: South | collected 2010 | reverse complement strand
CGCCGCGCTTTAACAAACCAAATACAGGAATCTTACCAGCAGCGCCGCGGCCTCTCTTGCCTTTGCGCACACCGCCAAAATAACTTTCATCAAGTTCAATTTTTCCACAAAAGGCTTCACTTACTGGCTAATGTCAGTGTAAAACAAGTTTTCACTTTGAAGATACCCCTTTTTTTTGCACGTGGCGTTTGCGCCATAAATCATAAGCCTGTCGTTCCTGGATTTTTACAGCATCATTTTTTGCTTTTTCTAGAACGATCTTTTTCAAACCTGTTTTAATACCCGTATAGAAAAAAAGCGGCTCTTCCGAATGAATGATCGCATCTTTATTATTTCTTGATGACACCTGGTCTTTGCTTAAAATCCACTTCTTGCGTTCGGCGAAAAATTCTAATGAAGAGATATGTCTCCCTAGCTGATTAAGGTTTGTCTCTAACAGGCGTGTTTTTCCAACTAGCTCCTGAATACGAGCTGTCCGCATTGAGCCAGTTTCTCTTTCTTTATACTTAATTCTTATTTTATCTTTAAGACTCTCTGGCAAATCAGTGTAAAACAATGATAAATCCACAACTCCATTGCGTTCACTGTCACCATATAAATCTTTTAAACCTTCAAACAGTGGGATGATCGAATAAAAATTTCTTCCTAAGTCCACCAGGGTAACTGTTTGTTGATTAAGCACTTCTAAATTTCTCACCACTTCCCGCACGCTTTTCGCAGCAAGAAGATTCTTTAGAGCCTGCGAAAATTCATCTATCTCTTTTTCACCCTTTTGATTAAAAAGAAAAAAAGCTTCTAGATTATACCGTGAACTTTCTATTTCTCTTGATGTTTCAACTAGAAGATCTATAAAACCTTTAGAGTTTTTATTTTTATGCTGTGCAAGATCAAGAAGTTTTTTTGCATCTGTTTTAATTTTTTCCTGAAAAAAACTTAATATAAAATCTTCAGACTCTCGAGTGAATTTCAACCCTTCTTTATCAGTCGGAAAGCTCTCAAGATATTTTTCCCACCCGCGGAGTTCAGCCCATAGTTTCTCTTTTTCTCCTCTCAGTTTTGGTAATAGCTCTATTTGACTTTTATCAAGTTCTTCGAAAATATCAGACAATTTTTTTTCTTCCATTTTACCTTGATTATTCTGGAAAAAAACCACAATTTTATCGGCTGATAATGCCTTACGATAACGTGCCAACTCTTGAATACTCATCACAAATATATCACTTTTTTCTTGCTTCATTTGCGCTATTCCCTGAAATGAAAATCTTTCCACTCCTGATCCTTGATTGATACCATATTTTTGCAGGCCCGAAAAAATAGCTTTGTTTTTATAGTAGCTTTGCATTGCATTCATCGCGCGCTGTAGATCCCAGGCGGATGGCTGATAATGGCCACTATCATTGTCAATATAGCTTATTTTTCCAGACTGGAATTTAACTATTCCCGCAGATAAAAGTGTTTTGCCATGTAGAACATCGCTATGATAGGGACGTAAGCCATATAAAAGCACATACATACGCCCCATAGGATCTATGTTATAGTTATATTCTATGTTATTTCTAGCTTTGCTCAACCGATAAAAAGTTAGCCCATTGTGTATAAGTGTTTTGCCATCAACTTTTCTAAACATCGTATCACGAGAGTAAGCATAACCTTCTTTGTCAAATATGATTAATCGATCTTCAAAAAATTGTTCCTGGGGCCTAGAACGACGTTCTAGGCTTCCCTTCCATCTTTTGGCAGGCTCTTGAGCCTCTAACCAAAAGTAAAAGTCGGGTGCCTGTGGATCGCTTTTAAGTAATTCCTCCCACTCTCTTCTTTTTTCTCTTAAATATTCTACATCTCTATGGCCAGGGTCAAGGTGATAAAAGTTTTCATTTTCTAAGGCATCTTTTTCAACGCCACGTCCGGTATCTTTACCATTTTGTGTGTTAATAATGCGGGTTGCTCTTTTAAAAGCCTCATCTCTCAATGTTAATAACCTTTCCAAGAAGTTGGCTTTTCGAGATGCTGTTTCCAGTAAAAGGCGCAAGTAAATATTTTTTGCCTCTCCTTTTTCCATTAGTCTAACAGAATCTTCTGCTATCATTTTTAAAGCTTTGATACGTTCACTAGTTTTTTTACGATCTGTTTTATCAATTCGATGATAATCTGTAATTTTTCGTGCCAGAGGGCTATTTTCGTTTAAATTATAAAATGTTGGATCCTTAATATCGTGCCAAATTTGCTTTTTTTGCGTCGCTATAAGGCGCTTTGCTTCAACAGTAGTTAATGGTCTGGCATTCGTTACTGTTCCCAAAAACAGTGACAATAGTAATATTGCGTAAACTTTAGCCATGTAGTTTCTCCCTTAGTCACAGAATTTCTATTTTTTAACTTATTGTCAAGCCAGAAACGATTTTTTGACAGTAGGATGCTTAATTCTTAGCTCAAAAATTAAAGGTCGTTTAGTAGTAATTTTAAAAACTGCTCTCTAGTTGTTATCACGCGATCAGATAATTTCTTTTTTTGATCTGTTGGTAGGTGTCGATTTAAGATTGCTGTTTTTAGTTCTTCTGGCCATTTATCCGAGGGGTGATTCCTTTTTTCACGATCAGAATCCATAAGGTCAACAAACCATATTTCATCGAACATATTTTGCCATTGAACCTCAAACACCAACGGCACTTCAACCAACAGACGTTTTTCGTTTGAATTTTCTTCTATCCACTGGCGTAATTTACCCTGTATCAAAGGATGCAAAAACTGCTCCATTTCGTGCAAAAAGTCGGCCGTTTTGACCCCAAAAGTGGGTTTTTTACCCCTATTTTTGTAAACTTTTTTTTGGGTATATTTAGCCTCTATGGACTTAACCACAGATTTATCCCCAGCCTTAATTTGGTGGGCCACGTCGTCGCAGCTAAATGTTTGAAATCCCTTGTTTTTTGCTAATTTTAACAGGGTTGTTTTGCCACTTTTTGGCGGGCCTGTCAGGCAAATTTTTTGTTTTTTATCCACAATTTATCGCGTTAAAAGTTTTTTCATCAGTTCATCAAGTTGGTCCATGGTCTCAAAATGCAGAGAAATGACTCCAGAGCCTTGGTTCTCCTCTATGTTTACAGGAAGTCCAAGTACCGCTTCAACGCCCTGACGTATACTTTCCAGTTCAGGATCTAACGGGCCAGCAGGTTGTGTTGATTGTGTTGTAACTCTTTCTGAGTGTGGTTTTTTTTGAGGTTGTGGCGTGGATCCTTTTGCAACAAGTTTTTCCAATTGTCGCACGTTCAATTTTTTTTGAATCACATCATCTATCAACTGCAGGGCGCGTTCTTCGGAAAGGCCGATCAGGCAACGCGCGTGGCCGGCAGAGATTTCACCATTTTGCAGGATGCCACGAATACTTGGCGATAAGCTGAGCAGGCGCAACGTATTAGCAATATGACTTCGGCTCTTACCAACAGTTTCAGAGATTTGTTCCTGGGTAAAATGATGCTGATTAATGATGCGTTGATAACCCTCAGCCTCCTCTACCGGCGATAATCCTTCGCGTTGAATATTTTCAATAATCGCAATTAAATGCCCTTCTTGATCTGTCACTTTTTTGATGATTGCTGGCACCTCTTCAAGCTGCGCACGGATTGAAGCGCGCCAACGTCTTTCACCGGCAATTATTGAATAAAATCCTTGCTGAGTGCTCGGTGCAACCAATATTGGCTGCAACATCCCATTGGTACGCAGTGACTCTGCTAAGCGCTCTATTTCATCATCATCAAAGTGTTGGCGTGGTTGCCAAGGACCTGGGCTAATGTTTTTTGGTGAAATCCATTGTAAACCGGTTGTATTCGTCTCATTTTTAGCAGCTAAGTTTTGGCGAGCAACATCATCATCTGTCATGATATCGCCCATCAATGCTGAAAGACCACGTCCAAGCTTAGGATTGTTTGTCATTGTTTTTCCTCTCTTGTCGAATTATTTCTGCTGCTAAACGTATGTAGGCCTGAGCGCCTACGCTGCGCATATCATATATTAACGCCGGCTTGCCATGTGATGGTGCCTCAGATAACTTAACGTTGCGGGGAATCACTGTTTGATAAACCATTGACCTCATTGTCTCACGCACGTCTCGCACCACAGCCTTATTAAGCGCATTACGCCCATCAAACATTGTTAAGACAATACCTTGTACTGTGAGTGCGGGATGGTAGTTTTTTTTCACGCGTTTCACTGTTTGTAAAAGCTGTGATAGACCTTCTAAAGCAAAATATTCGCATTGAAGTGGGATAATTACACTGTGACTAGCTACAAGTGCATTTAACGTTAAAAGTCCCAGTGCTGGTGGACAATCAATAATAATATAATCAAAGTCCAGATCTTTTAGACACCTTTTCAAGACCGAGACACGATTTTCATCCTGAGAAAACTCAACTTCAAACCCGGCCAAATCTTCAGAGGCTGTTACAATGCTAAGATTTGGTATAAGTGTTTGTCTGCAAATCGTTTTTAATGGAAGCTGTTCAGTTAGAAGTTCATAAATACTTGGATAGCGTTTGCGCGAGTCAAAACCCAAACTTGTGCTTGAGTTTCCTTGCGGATCAAAGTCTATCAAAAGAGTTTTTTTACGCGTTGCTGCTAAAGCCGTACAAAGGTTAACCGTTGTTGTTGTTTTTCCAACGCCACCCTTTTGATTGGCAATACTTATTATTTTTTTCACTTATGAACTCTTTTACAAATGTTTTCAATGATGAGAATCACACCCCGCTCATCTGTTATACTTTTCTGTGTCTTAAAAGTAAAGTTCCAGAATTTTTCTGCTTCCTTTATTTCTTCTTTATATTTTTCACCCTTGAGCAGCACATATCTTGTGCTTGTTTTTTTTATGTTTTCGGTAAGTGAAAATATTTTATTCAAACTTGCAAAAGCACGACAAGTAATTTGATCAAACTTTCTATCTCTTATATTTTCCACCCTATCATGAATGATGTCGACTTGTGTTTCTGTTTCACGTGAAACAAGGCGAAGAAAATTTATTTTTTTAGTCACAGAATCAACAAGAGCAACACTTTCAGCACCAATTATCGCAAGTACCATTCCAGGGAATCCTGCGCCAGCACCAACATCCACCAAAGAGCCAGCATCTAAATATTTCTGTAGCTGAATTGAATCAAGAATATGTCGACACCAAACATCTGCTAATGTTGACTGTCCGACCAAATTATATTTATCGTTTTCTTTTTCAAGAAGATTTACATATTTGATCAGCTTAGCGCGTGTTTCACGTGAAACATCTAGACCTGCGAAAATGAGGTCATTGGACATTACGAGTTCATCGAATTAAAGAAATCTTCGTTCGTCTTCGTTTGACGCAGCTTGTCGGTTAAAAACTCCATTCCCTCAACTGGGCCCATAGGTGCCAAGACACGACGCAGAACCCACATTTTTTGCAAAGTAACCTTATCGATTAGCAAGTCTTCCTTACGCGTACCAGATTTAGAAATATCAATTGCAGGAAAGACACGCTTATCAGCAAGACGACGGTCAAGAACAAGCTCCGCATTACCAGTGCCCTTAAACTCCTCAAAGATAACCTCATCCATACGAGACCCGGTATCGATTAAGGCTGTGGCAAGGATCGTTAAAGATCCACCATTTTCAATGTTACGCGCCGCACCAAAGAATCTTTTGGGGCGCTGAAGAGCATTCGCATCAACACCACCTGTTAAAACCTTGCCAGATGATGGGATAACAGTGTTATATGCACGTGCCAAGCGCGTGATATTATCTAATAAAATAACAACATCTTTCTTTTGTTCAACCAAACGTTTGGCTTTCTCAATCACCATTTCTGCAACTTGAACGTGGCGTGAGGGCGGCTCATCAAAAGTAGAGCTAACAACCTCCCCCTTCACAGCACGGGCCATGTCTGTTACTTCCTCGGGACGCTCATCGATCAGTAAAACAATCAGATAAACATCTGGTTGATTACGGACAATTGCATGTGCAAGCGTTTGCAACATAATCGTTTTACCAGAACGCGGTGGTGCCACAATCAAGGCACGCTGGCCTTTTCCAAGAGGCGCAACCAAATCAATAACACGCGTTGTAAGGTTCTCAACCGGATCATCAAGATCCAAGATTAATTTATCTTCTGGGTAAAGCGGAGTTAAGTTATCAAAGTTCACACGATGTTTGGCTTTTTCAGGCGGCTCAAAGTTAACCTTAGTTACCTTAGCCAAAGCAAAATACCTCTCACCATCTTTAGGTGCACGAATTGGCCCCTCAACAACATCACCTGTTCTCAAGTTAAATCGACGAATCTGGCTTGGCGAAACATAAAGATCATCAGGACCTGGATAATAATTAGCATCAGGTGAACGAAGAAAACCAAACCCATCTGACAAAACCTCAACCACACCATCGGCAACAATGGGATTATCTTGTTCAGCTAATTTTTTTAGGAAATAATAAATAAGATCTTGTTTTTTTAAAGTACTGGCATTTTCAACACCACTTTCTTCACAGAGCTTGACCAACTCTTCGGGGGATTTTTGCTTTAAATCTCTTAACTGCATTTAACTACTCAAATTAAAATGGTTTTAACACGACTAAAAAAACTATAACGATAAAAATTATTGGAGGGACTTCGTTTATTAACCTAAAGAATCTATCTGTATACGTGTTTTGATTATGAACAAATCGTTTTCTACAATAAGAAAGAAAACCATGATAGGCAAGCAAAAAAAACACCAGTAATAATTTTAAATAAGACCACACACCTGAACCAAGGCCCACACCTGGTATAAACCAAAGCAACAAACCAAAGAAAATAGATAGAAAAATCATAGGATTAATAATGATTTTTAACAAACGTCTTTCCATAACCTGAAGAGTTAAATCAAGCTCACTGCCAGGTTTTGCAGTGGCATGATAAACGTATAAACGCGGGAGGTAAAACATTCCTGCCATCCAAAAGGTCACAAAAATAATGTGCAAGGATTTGATGATCAAATAATGATCAGTGATAAAGTCAACCATATTAACGACTCATACAACAAACCTTTGGTGACCGCAATTTTTTTGGGCAGCTTTCACGCAAACATGGATAACAACCTGACTCAAAGGGTTTCTTATGGGCATCTTTAATCATATCAGCCAGCGATGCAATAAATTCAGGATCGTCTTGCGGAGTATTAACACGATGATAAGATACAACGCCGCTTTTCTCCGCAAGCTCTCGATATTCAATATCAAGCTCGACAAGGGTTTCAGAGTGTTCAGAGACAAACGCAATAGGAACAACAATAAGCTCTTTTCCTTCCTGACCAGCCCGAATGATCTCTTGATCGGTGTAAGGATCCAGCCATTTTAAAGGCCCAACCCGGCTTTGATAGGTCACTAAAAAATCGATCTCTTGTGGCAGGTTTTGTTGTATTGCCTGAGCGGTTTCAATGATTTGTTTTTGATAAGGATCACCAGCAGAGATAACCTTTTCAGGTAAACCATGTGCTGAAAATAACACACGACAATTAGAAATCTCTCTTACGTTTTTCAATTTTGATTCAATAGCCTTTGTGAAATAGGAAATTAAACCCTGGAGTTTTGAATATGAACGGATAATTCGCGTTTGCCATTGATCCTTTTTAAGCCATTGCTGCGTCTTAGCCCACTCATCCAATGATGAAAGACTCGTTGTAGAAGAAAACTGAGGGTACAACGGCAATAAAACCACTTCTTCTGGGTTATACGCTCTGACCTTTTTCAAAACTTCATCAGCGCGTGGATGCCAATAGCGCATAACGAAAAAAACTTTGTAGCCAGGGCCAAGTTTTTTTTCAAGAGCTTTAGCTTGTTTATCGGTTTGCTCAACAATTGGAGACTTTCCACCCATCTCACTGTAAATTTCTTGAGCAATCGGTGCGCGTCGCCATGAAATGAGTCGTGCTACCAAATACCTTAAAAAACTAGGGAGTTGAATAATATAAGGGTCGTTGAAAAGATTAAATAAAAAAGGCCTGACTGATTTTAAATCAGAGGGTCCCCCAAGGTTGAATAAAACCACAGCACATTTTTTCATAATACTCCTTTGCGAATCAACTTAATCAAAGATTCAATTGCTTCAATGGATATTAAAGGGTCAAGACCATGACTAAGGTTGGCGATATACCTACTGTTTGTAAAGTTCTCTAATATAGTTGGTACATACTTGTTAACAGCCTTAGGTCCTGCAAGAAGGATAGCAGGATCAATCCCGCCCTGAAAACATATTTTGTCCGCATATTTATCAATAAGTTCAGGAAAGTTACATTGATGGTCTAAACTTATCCCATCAAACAAGCCTGATTGAATATAAGATTCATAAAATAAAGTTGCCCCACGAGGAAAAATGATTATGGGAGTATCTGAGTGTTTTTTCTTAAGCGCTGTAGCAATCTCGAGAACTGGACTTAGAACATATTTTTCTGTCAGATCAAAAGGAAGAATACCAGCCCAACTTTCAAAAATTTGAATCACATTAACCCCAGCTTCAATTTGAAAAGATAAATAGTCAATAGTGGCTTGTGTCAGTGTTTTTATAAGATGATCAAATTTCAACATATCCTCGTAAATGAAAGAGCGAATCGGATTATGGGTTTTGCTTTTTTGTCCTTCAACCATATAACAAGCAACTGTCAATGGACCACCAGCAAAGCCTATCAAGGCTTTTTCAGGCGAAAGTTTAGACCGTATTTCTCTAATCGATTCCCCGATTGGTTCCACATGTTTAAGAAATAAGTAAGGATCATAAACAACTGGTTTCTCAACAAAAGAGATATCGGAGATCGGGCCTTTCCCTGTATGAAACTCTATTGATTGACCCAAGGCTTTGGGAACCGTTAAAATATCTGAAAAAAGAATCGCTGCATCCATATCAAATCTTTTAATGGGCTGCAGTGTGGCTTCAACTGTGAAAGCTGGTTTAAAACACATATCCCAAAATGAAGACGTTTGTGATCTTAAAGTCTTGTATTCTGGAAGGGTTCTTCCTGCTTGGCGCATAAGCCAGATGGGAGGAACAGATCTTTCAAAGGTTTTATCTAATAATAACTTTTTAATAATCATGGTAGTAGTAGAATAGCGCGAAATGATGGTGATAAAAACAATTTAACTGACTTTATCAAACTTATCCCAAGAATTATCAACAGCGTTTTATGAGAAATATCAAGTAGTAAGATGTCTTATTCCAATGTTGTTTAAAAATTCTCAAACAGTTTTAATGTCACCGGAAAATCTTGTGTAAAATTTATGATTACCGGTGATTATTTTGCGGCTTTAAAATTTAAGAAAACTTTTCCACAACTTCTCCAAGGTCTTTTTCTTTAACTTTCCACCGATCGTGAAGCCATAGCCACTGCTCTGGATTTTCTTGAATCCAGTCAGTTATGTGATCATTAACAGAGCTCATGATGCTTTTCTCATCTTTGTGTTTTTTTGCTTCTATTGATGGATAATAGCGAATGGTAAAGTGATTATTTGGTTTTCGGATGACTTGAACAGGTAACATGAGAAAATCAAGCCTGTGTGCAATACGTGCAAGGGATGTGGTTGTTTTTGCTGGGTGATTAAAGAAAGGAATAAATGACCCCTCAGAGTCATAGACATCAAAGAGGGCACCTATAAATCCTCCAGATTTTAAGGTTTTTAAGAGCGTTTTACGCCCTAGGCTGTTTCGAGGTATCATGTCTACACCCTGTGATTTTCGTGTTCTATTAATCAACCAATCGGCAATAGGATTGCGTTGACGTCGGGCAATGAGTTTGATGGGTATTTTTCGATGCAGAACATCAGCATAGCACACCTCCCAGTTACCAAGATGAGCTGAAAAAAAAATCACACCTTTGTTTTTTTCAAGAGCCTGATCAAGATGTTCAGAACCCTCAATAGTAAAGTTGTTTTTTTTATTCATAATGGATGTAATAGATCCAAACTCAGCAGCAATTTTTCCTAAATGAGCCCAACAATCCGCAATAATATTTTTACGGAATTGTTGAGTTGATTCTGGGTAACATAGAGCTAAATTGTTTTCTGCTTTACGGGTTACGGGCAATAGAGGACCGATAATCTTGGCAAAGTTAGAAAGAAAAAATCGCCTTGGTTTCAAGGGGATGATAATGAGAGCGCCGTAAATCAGTAATACGATGGGAGCCTGAAGGTAGCTAAAAAACAACTTTCGATTTAAACGCATGGTTTCTCATTTTTAGAATTGATAGTTAGATGGGATGATAGGACTTTAATCAAGGACGCTGGCAAGTCAATCTCCATATGTGCCACGTTTATTTCAGAGAGAAATTTAGCATGTATTTTAACCGCATCTTTTGTCGTACAAACTAAAGACAAATTCTTAGTTTTTGCTTCTTGAATCATCGCTTTAAGTTTGGTGGGAGGAATTGTTGCATGATCAGCAAAGCTTGTCTTTTTTAAAACATTATATCCCTCGTCAATGAGGCTTTGATAGAATTGATCTGGGTTTCCTAAACCACAAAAAGCCCAGAGATTTTTGGTTTTTAAAGGCCCTTTAAAGAAAGTTTTCTTAGTCAGTTGAAAAAGAGGAGTGGTAAGGGATAAATCTAATTGATCTCTAAGATAATTAGTATTTTCAAAAGTTAAAATCATATCTGCTTTATTGCATGCGCTATCAATCGATTGGCGCAAGGGCCCTGCTGGAAAAATGTTTTTATTTCCCAGGGAATCAAGTGAATGGATTATAAGAATGTGAAGTGATTTTTTGAAAGTTGGGTTTTGATATCCGTCATCCATAATAATCAAGGAAGGATTTTGTTTTTCTGCTTCAATAAGTGAACTAATCCTATCTTTACCAACAATTGTCGTGTGTTTTTGTGCTAGGAGTATTGCTTCATCACCAACGTCTTTAGCTGTGTGCTGGTTTGGGTTAACTGTAATTGTTTGATGAGTAAGGGTGCCCATGTATCCCTTTGAAACAATACAAACTTTTTGTTGGTTTTGTTCAGCCCAACCTGAAAGTGCTAGAGTAACAGGGGTTTTTCCAGAGCCACCAAGGGTTATATTACCAACACACCAAATAGGCGTTTGAAAAGATCTTGATTGAGAAAGCCTCTCTCTCAACCAGTTTACCAGTTGATAGAGTTTTGAAAACGGCCAGAATAACAGGGATAAGAGATTTGGTTTTTGAAACCAAAATTTTGGGGCTTTCATAAAAATTATTGGTTTATTTTTTTAATGATATTAGTCATTTCCTTTACAAGATACTGTGCTTTTTTTTGTTCAGTATTAATGATTTGATCTGATTCCTCAAAGAATTTGTTTCGATCGTCTTTATTTTCAAGTTCTTCAAGGACAAGCTTAAACAAATCACCCTCAGTAAATGCGATGTTGATAAAGGGCTTGTCTATGAAAGGTTCATAGAGAGAATGATTACCTTGATGATGAGGACCAACGATAAGCTTGCAGTGGTTTGTGAGTGCTTCAATAGGATTGTGCCCACCTTTGTTGATAAAGGATCCACCCAAGAAAGAAAAATGCATTTTTTTGTATAGTTCTGAGAGGTTCCCAAACACGTCAAAAATCAATACATTTGATTCAATCTGATCGTTTTTTGAGTAAAATTGATACGATAAATTCACTTTTTGACACAATTCTGCAACTTCTTGCGCGCGATGAGGATGACGCGGGGCAATAATTAAAAGAGTATTTGGATGTTTGATTAGAATTTTCTTGTGTACATTAATTAAGATTTCTTCCTCACCGGAGTGTGTACAAGAAGCTAGCCAAGAAAGCTTATCGCTGGGAATACATAAGTTTAATTTTTGATTTTTTTCAGCTGTGACTCCCTGCAAAAATTTAATGTTTCCCATGTACTCTGCTGAATTAATTTCTAGATCATTGTAAGCTTCTTGATCTTTTTGAGATTGTGCATAAATTTTTGTGAAGCATCCCATCATTTTCTGGAAGGTTTTTGATATGTGCCTCCATCTTTTTTTTGATCTTTGAGAGAGCTTTCCATTAATCAAGTACAAAGGAATATTGTTTTTTTTGATTTCATTTAAAAACCCTGGCCATAAATCTGATTCTGTCCAAATCACTAACTTGGGTTGCCAGTAGTTTAAAAAATGCTGACGAAATGCTGGAACATCAAAAGGAATAAATTGATGGTCGCCATATTTTTTTGCAAAGGCAACGATTCCATCAAAAGATCTTTTTGAGGATGAGGTGATAATTAGATTGAGCGTGGTATTTTTGCTAATAGATTTCAGTAAAGGCTCAAGGGTTTTTAGCTCTCCTAAACTTGCCCCATGAACCCAAACATAGGATCCAGATCTTTTGAGTGGAAAAGAACGGCTGAGGCGCTGATTGGACGATTCTTTATTATAAAAAAGGGGCGCAACAAGATGCAAAAAGGGGTGAATTATATGCATGCACAAATCATATAATTTTAATAAGGCCATAGGTCAGCCTCATTAGTTAGCGCATCAAGTTTTTTTTTAAGGTTTGAGCTTGTTTGTTCAAACGCTTCTTTATTTTCAGGGGGAAGAATTGGCGCGCCAATCAGAAGACACCCTTTATTAAAGGGATAAGCCAAAACAAAACGATCCCAACTTTTAAGAATTTTTTTGCGTTTACAACTGTAAGTAATTGGGATGATTTGCTTTTGACTCATGTAAGCACACTGAAGCACACCTGGAGCAATACTGTATCTTGGTCCACGTGGGCCATCGGGTGTGAACCCAACAATTGCATTGCCTTTTAGTAAGTTTAAACTTTCACGAAGCGCTTTTGTGCCTGATTTTTTAGTTGAGCCTGCAATGGTTTTAACAGAAAAATATGACATGGTTTTACTGATAATTTTACCATCGGCATGAGCTGAAATAAGCATGTGTTTTGGTGCCTTAATTTTTGATATTTCAGGTGCCATCATCAACAAACGTCCATGCCAAAAGCAGAGAATAAAACCTTTACCTTCATTGATGATTTTTTGGCTTTCTGGGTGAATTTGAACAGCCCATCTGCTTGTATACCATACAAGTTTGATATATAGAGTACCAATAAAAGCCAGAATCTCTTGCACCCATTGTTTTTTGATGAGTTTCTTCATTGTTTACGTGTTGAATTGAAGGGCGCAGAGCCTTTGATAGAGACCGTCAGTTTTTATTAAATTCTGGTGTGTCCCCGTTTGAACAAGCTTACCCTGGTCAAAAACCATGATTTGATCAGCATCTTTTACGGTTGATAACCGGTGAGCAATCGTGAGGGTTGTTCTATCTGCACTTAAGTCTTGTAGAGCATTTTGAATGATATTTTCGGAATCAGAATCCAAGGAAGAAGTTGCTTCATCAAGAAGAAGAATTGGTGCATCTTTTAAAAAAGCCCGAGCAATTGAAATACGTTGCTTTTGACCACCTGAAAGTTTAAGCCCTCTCTCTCCTATTTGTGTTTCCAATCCTTTGGGAAGTTCATTGATAAATTCATGACAAGCAGATCGGTGGATCGCTTGTTCAATTTGGGCATCTGTTGCCAAAGGAGATCCATAACATATGTTCTCACGTATGCTGCCATGAAAAAGAACGACATCTTGGCTGACAAGAGCAATGTTTTCTCTCAAGCTTTCAATCGTTACATCTCTCAAATCTTGATTATCTATGATAATTGAACCTTGTGCAGGATCATAAAAACGTAGCAATAAATTAAAGATAGTTGATTTTCCAGCCCCGCTTGGCCCGACAAGGGCAATGTGTTTTTTAGCCGGAATAGAAAATGATAGGTTGGACAGAGTTGGTTGGCTCTCGTAAGAAAATGAGACATCGTTAAATTTTATTTCTCCTGATGAGAGAGCCAGGTTTTTAGCACTGGGTTTTGTTTGAATGGTTTTTGGGGTGTCGATAATATGAAATACATCTTCAGCTGCAGCTAGGCCTTCTTGAACATTAGCATGAAGGTTGGCGAGTTTTTTCATGGGTTCATAAGTCATCAGAAGCGCTGCTATGAAAGAGAAAAAAGCGCCGGCTGTATTGTAGCCCTTAATAACTTGCCAGCCGCCATAAGCGATGATTATTACAATAGCCAATCCACCCAACGTTTCCATTATCGGAGCAACTGTCGCTTTTGCACGACCTGCCTTAATTGCATATTTTTTTAACGTATGGATATAAGTTTGGGCGCGATTTTCTTCGGTTGATTCCATGTTGTATGACTTAACGATTTTTATGCCTTGAAATATTTGTGTCAGATAAGAAACCCAGTCACCCGTTTCGTTCTGGGTATTACCAGATATTTTACGCATCTTACGACCTGTTTTTGATAAAGGAATAATCGAGAAAGGAAGAATCACAAGTGCCACGGCTGCAAGTTTTGCATCTTGATAAAACATTATCCCGATCAAACCAACAAGCGTTATCGAATCTTTACCCAAACTTGTGATAATTTGTGAACATAGATTGCGTATCATTGTGATATGATAAGTACTAAAAGAAATAAGACGACCTGTTTTATTTTCTGAGAAAAACGCTACGTCTGCATGAACAATTTTTTCAAAAATTTTAATTTGCATATCAGCAATGATTGATTGGCCAATTTTGTTCATCAACACCCCTTGACCATAACTTGCAAGGCCTTTTGTAATGAAGGTTATTAGAACACCTATGGATAACCATTTAAGCATATCAAGGTCTTCATTTTTAAATACATCATCAACCACTGGTTGAAGCATCCCAGCCACTGCAGCCGTACAAAGAGAATAAACCCCCATAAAAAGAAAAGCTAAAATGATCTTATATCGATAGGCTGAAATGTATTCACGCCACAATCTAAGGAGCAAAAATTGTGTTTTACTGATTTTTATCATGCTTTGAATATCTCGGATTGCTCTGTTTTTGTAAAGTAATCCTTATTACCCTGAGATCAGGGATCAGACATTATCCTTTGCTTTGTACTCTCCCCACATCTTTTCAAGATCGTAATGGCTTCTTGTTTCAGACGTGAAAAGATGAACAATGTGATCCCCTGCATCTAGGATAACCCAATCCGAATGGTGATCGCCTTCAATGTGATTTAGGGATTTTTCTTCTTTTAGCTTTTTCCTTAAATGTTCAGCTGTAGATTGAATGTGGCGCAGGCTTGTTCCTGTTCCAATTATTAAGGTATCAGCAATTGATGATTTATCTTTAAGATCAATAACAACAATATCTGTAATTTTTTTTTCTTCAAGAAAGTCAGATATAGACTTTGCTGAAGTGAAGGTGGGTTGTTTTTGAGAAGTCATTGATGACATAGGTTGGCTGACATGCTCTTTTTTGAAGATTTTAAGTGAGTAGTTTTGTATTTATACAAATGTCTATGGTACTTATGGTTTATTAGCTCTATTAAAGAAAGTTAATTTAAAATATGCAACAAAATATTTTGTCATCAGAGTTTAAAAGTTTTCTTAAAGCAAGATTTATTGAACTTTTTGCATTGGGAATCTTCTTTTTTTCAATTGCTTTGCTAATTAGTTTATCAAACTATAGCCCGAAAGATAACTCTTTAAATACAATTGGAGGACCTACTCCACAAAACATTATGGGTTTGTGGGGATCTTATACAGCAGATTTTTTGTTTCAATTTTTTGGACTCACTGTTTTTTTATTGCCGATTGTTTTATTGATTTGGAGTGTGCAGATTTTTTTACACAAACCCCCTCGTTATTTGATTGCCCGTATCGTTGCTCTTTTTTTTGCCTTGGTTTTATTGAGCTCTTATTCTCAGCAATGGGTTTTAGATCAATTAAATTTTGGGTTAATAAGTAGTAAGGGAGCCATTGGGCTTATTATTTATGATCAAGCAACAAATTTATTAAGGCAGTGGGCTTTATCCGATCTTACTTTTTATATATTTTCAACGACATGTTTGATCGTTCTACTTTCTTTCTTATTCAATTTGACCTTAACAAGGTGGGTAAATATTTTTGTCAAAACAGGCCAAATTATTTTGAGAGGTTTGACAAATATTTTTGGCCTTTTATTCAAGAAGGGTGCTCAACAAAAGGTTAATCAGAAATTTACACATCCTGATTTAACAGCCCGTATCAAAAAAAGGCCGATCCAGGAAGGGCTTGTTGCAATTCCAGAAAAAAAACCTGCTTTATTACCAACGCAATCTGATTATCATTTTCCACCTTTTGATTTATTAGCGTCGGTGGATACCTCAAAAACGCCAAAAATGTCTGCACAACAATTACAAGAGAGTGGAGCTATGTTGGCTGGGGTGCTTGATGAATTTGGTGTGAAGGGTGATATGGATGAAATCAGTCCTGGACCCGTTGTAACGCTTTATCAGTTACGTCCTGCACCAGGCACAAAGTCTGCGCGTGTTATTGGGTTAGCTGATGATATCGCCCGATCTATGAGCGCTGTTTCAGCGAGAATTGCCGTTATTCCGGGCTATAATGCAATTGGTATCGAGCTTCCCAATCATAAGCGTCAAATGGTTTATTTTCGAGAAATGCTTGTTTCTAGAGCCTATCAAAATAATACTTTGCGTCTTCCGCTTGCTTTGGGAAAAAATATTGGTGGTGAACCAGTCGTGGCTGATTTGGCTAAAATGCCTCATTTGTTAGTAGCGGGAACAACAGGGTCTGGTAAGTCAGTTGCTATTAATACAATGATATTATCTTTGTTGTTTTGTAAGACGCCTGAACAATGTCGTTTTATAATGATTGATCCAAAAATGTTAGAGCTCTCGGTTTATGACGGCATTCCACATTTGCTTACTCCAGTTGTAACAGATCCACATAAAGCGATTCTCTCTTTAAAATGGGTTGTGCGTGAAATGGAATCTCGGTACCAAAACATGGCTAAATTGGGCGTGCGAAATCTGGATGGTTATAATCAACGCATCCAACAAGCGCAACAAACAGGGGAAGTTATAACCCGTAAGGTTCAAACAGGATTTGACCCACAAACAGGCCAGGCAGTTTTTGAAGAGCAAGAACTTAAACTCGAAGAGCTGCCACAAATCGTTGTTATTGTTGATGAAATGGCAGACTTGATGTTGGTTGCGGGAAAAGAAATAGAGTCGGCTGTGCAGCGACTGGCACAAATGGCACGGGCAGCGGGTATTCATTTGATCATGGCTACTCAACGCCCATCTGTTGATGTTATTACAGGGACTATTAAGGCTAACTTTCCAACACGAATTAGTTTTCAGGTTACCTCAAAAATTGATAGCCGGACGATTCTGGGTGAGCAAGGTGCAGAGCAGTTGTTAGGACAGGGGGATATGCTATATATGGAGCCCGGTGGACAAGTAAGGCGTGTGCATGGTCCGTTTGTTTCTGATCAAGAGGTCGAGCGGGTGGTTCAATATTTAAAAGCACAAGGCCAACCAGACTATGTTGATGATATTGGTAAAGAAATAGATGGAATGAGCGCCGAAATAGGCGGCGAGAATGACGACCCGCTTTACAAGCAAGCGCTTGAGCTAGTTCTTAATGAACGAAAAGCCTCAACCAGTTTTATACAACGACATTTGAAAATTGGCTATAACAGAGCAGCAACGATAATTGAACAGATGGAGCAAGCTGGTGTCGTCAGTGCCGCCAATCACGTAGGTAAACGAGAAATACTAATTGAAAAATAGTTAATTTGTTTATTTGAAGACTAATAGTTCACGGTTCTTGTCATTTGTGATACAAACACAATCAGAATATTATATTTATTATGAGTATTAACATTGAAAAAGTTCTTTTAATTGATCACTTTTGTGACGCTTTATTAGCTAAATTTGGCGTTAAAGATGTGCAAAACTTCTATAATTTTCTGAATGATTTAAAGGGGGCTTTAGATCAAAATCCTTCATTGAAGCGTTTTTTTGAATCGCCCAGAACCTCAGGGGCACGCATGTCACGCTTTTTTTCTGAAATTAAAAAGGACTTTTCTTCAATAGACCGAGAAAGTCTTATTGTCATGGCGGAGTTTGCGCTTTTAGAGGATATCCAAGCTGTCCTCGAGCGGCTTGATCTTGCAGTTTCTAGGGCAAAGGGCATTGTAAAAGTCGATGTTTTCTCAGCAAAAAAACTTGGCAAAAAAGAAGAAAAAGAAATTTGTGATAAGTTAGAATCCATGGATGTGAAAGATATAACTTTGGAAAACCATGTTGATCCTAGCTTGCTCAAAGGCTATAAAATGCGATGGAATAATCAAGTTTATGACGCCTCGCTCAAAAAACAATTAGATGAATTACAAAATACTCTGATGGGAATAAAAGCATGACTTTAACGACAGCTGAACTAAATACAATTTTAACAAAAAGACTGGAATCTTTTGATCCACAAGAAACCTTGGAAAAAGTAGGTGAGGTGATCAGTGTAGGGGACGGTATTGCTCAGGCTTATGGCCTTGAGAAGGTTAAAGCAGGTGAAATGGTGCGTTTTGAAAACGGTACCAAAGGTATGGTTTTAAACCTTGAAGATAAAAATGTCGGGATTGTGATTTTTGGCGACAAGAAATCTGTTAAAGAGGGTGATACGGTTTACCAGACAAATGAAATGATGTCTGTGCCAACTGGTAAATCATTGCTGGGGCGCGTGGTTAATGCTCTTGGTGAGCCTGTAGATGGAAAAGGTGATCTGGTTAATGTTGAGCTTCAACCGGTTGAAAAAGCTGCGCCAGGCATTATCGCTCGAAAATCTGTTCATGAACCAATGCAAACCGGGATTAAGGCTATTGATGCCCTTGTACCAATTGGACGTGGGCAACGTGAGTTGATTATCGGTGACCGTCAAACAGGTAAAACAGCCCTTATCATTGATACAATTTTGAACCAAAAGCGTGCTTTTGATGAGGAGGACGAAAAAAACAAACTATACTGTGTGTATGTTGCAATTGGTCAGAAAAAATCAACAATTGCGCAAATCGTTAAGCGTCTCGAAGACTCAGGCGCTCTTGATTACACAATCATCGTTTCAGCGTCTGCCTCTGATCCAGCGCCGATGCAATTCCTAGCGCCTTATGCTGGTTGCACCATGGGTGAATATTTCCGGGACAATGGTATGCACGCACTGGTTGTGTATGATGATTTGTCTAAACAAGCCAATGCTTACCGTGAGATGTCTCTTCTTTTACGTCGTCCACCTGGACGGGAAGCTTATCCCGGAGATGTGTTTTACTTGCACTCACGTTTGTTGGAGCGAGCGGCTAAGTTAAGTGACGAATTTGGGGGTGGGTCTCTTACAGCGCTTCCTGTGATTGAAACGCAAGCGGGTGATGTTTCTGCGTACATCCCAACCAATGTGATTTCAATTACCGATGGGCAAATCTTTCTAGAAACTGAGTTGTTCTTTAAGGGTTTGCGCCCAGCGATTAATGTTGGTTTGTCTGTTAGCCGTGTTGGATCTGCAGCACAATCTAAAGCGATGAAGCAGGTTGCGGGAAGTATTAAGCTCGAATTAGCGCAATATCGTGAGATGGCAGACTTTGCTCAGTTTGCCTCTGATCTAGATGCCGCAACAAAAAAACTTCTTGATCGAGGTGACCGTTTAATTGAGTTGCTAAAGCAACCTCAATATCACCCCCTTTCTCTATCTGAACAGGTTTTAAGTATTTTTGCAGGTGTTGAGGGGTACTTGGACAATATGCCAGCATTAAAAGTTCCTTCTTTCTTAGCTTTTGCTATTGAAGAAGCTAGAGATGAGGGTGTTTTATTGGATGAAATTGATCGTGAAGGAAAAATATCTGACGAACTAAAAGAAAAGATGCATCGCTTTTTTAAGCTCAAAGTGGAAAAGTTTTTAGAGCATGGCCAGTCTTAAAACATTAAAAAAAAGAATTCAAAGTGTTCAGTCGACACGTAAAATAACGTCTGCCATGCGCATGGTAGCCACGTCGTATTATCGTCGTTATCAAACGCAAATTGCCCCGATAAGACGAATGAATTCCGAATTAACAGCTGCTCTTAAAACGGCTTATGTAGTGAATTCATTAGAGGGGTATATTGATCCGTTTGTTGCATCTTCTGCGCCTGTTAAGAACCACTTGTTGCTTGTGATTGGTACAGATCGTGGCTTGTGCGGTAGTTTTAATATTAAGCTTCTTAATAATGCTCAAGGAAAGGTAGATCAATTAATTGATATGGGACAAAATGTCTCTGTTTTGTGTGTTGGCCACCGTCTTTCAAGTATGACAAGCATGATAAACCAAGCGCAGGCTGTTAAAGGGCATGAGATTGATTATAAAAACGTTGCAGGCTTTGCTGCTTCGTTTATTTCGCATTTAAGAAAATTAAGAAGAGAAAATCTTATTCAGGCTTGTACGGTGATTTATGGATCGCATGAATCAGCCATTTCTTTCACCCCAAAAGCGATGTCTTTATTACCGATTTTTTCAGAGCAAGACTTTGAAAATAAAGAGGATATTATTGATCCGTTGTTTGAGTCTGAACCGGATCCAAGTTGTTTTATGGAGAGCCTTGCCCCGGAAGTTGCAAGGTCTTTATTGCAACAAGCGATTATTGAAAGCAAGGCATCTGAAGAAAGTACAAGAATGGTTGCTATGGAAAATGCGACCAAAAATGCGGAGGAAATGATCCGTAAGCTTAACATTGAATTTAACCGAAACCGTCAAGCTTCTATTACAAAAGAGCTTATAGAAATTATTTCTGGCGCGGAAGCAGTTTAGAGGAGTATTTATGACTGAGAAAAAGAACCAACAGCATCTTATTGGCCGCTTGCACCAAGTAATTGGTCCTGTTGTTGATGTTGAGTTTCCCGATGAATTACCTGCTATTACGAATGCACTTATTATCAAAAACGGCGATGAGGACATCACTCTTGAGGTTGTAATGCACCTTGGAAATAATATTGTGCGAACCATTGCAATGCAAGCAACCGATGGATTAAGCCGTGGATTAGAGGTTATTGATACAGGGGATGCTATTAAAGTTCCTGTTGGTCCAGAAACCTTGGGGCGTATTATGAACGTAATTGGTGAGCCTATTGATGAGCGTGGGCCTATTAACGCAAAACACCATGACGTTATTCACAAACCTGCACCCTTATTTACCAATCAGTCAACAGAAACTCAAATGTTAGAAACGGGAATTAAGGTTGTTGACCTACTGGCGCCATACATGCGAGGCGGTAAAGTTGGTTTGTTTGGTGGAGCTGGTGTTGGAAAAACAGTTTTGATTATGGAACTGATCAACAACATTGCTAAAGCACATGGGGGTTATTCTGTCTTTGCTGGGGTTGGAGAAAGAACCCGTGAAGGAAATGATCTATACCATGAAATGATTGATTCAGGTGTTATTGATATTGATGGAGATCAATCAAAAGCAGCTCTTGTATACGGACAAATGAATGAACCCCCTGGGGCACGTGCGCGGGTGGCGCTTACAGGATTGACTGTTGCTGAGTACTTCCGAGATCAAGCTGGTCAAGATGTCTTATTGTTTATTGATAACATATTTCGGTTTTCTCAGGCCGGATCTGAAATATCCGCTTTGCTTGGGCGTATTCCTTCAGCGGTTGGATATCAGCCAACTTTGGCAACAGAAATGGGTGAGCTTCAAGAACGTATTACAACAACGCAAACTGGATCTATTACCAGTGTGCAAGCGATCTACGTTCCGGCGGATGACTTAACGGATCCTGCGCCAGCAACATCGTTTTCCCACCTGGATGCAACAACAGTTTTGAGTCGGCAAATTGCCTCCCTTGGAATTTACCCTGCAGTGGACCCGCTTGATTCAACTTCACGGATTTTAGATCCAGATATTGTTGGTCAAGAGCACTATCAAGTTGCCCGAGAAGTTCAAACAGTCTTGCAGACATACAAATCTCTACAAGACATTATTGCGATTTTGGGAATGGACGAGCTGTCTGATGAAGATAAGTTAATCGTAGCAAGAGCAAGAAAAATTCAACGTTTCTTCTCTCAACCATTCCATGTGGCAGAAGTGTTTACAGGCATGAAAGGGGCTTATGTTCCCTTGTCTGATACGATTAGAGGCTTCAAAGAAATTCTATCTGGTAAGTATGATCATTTGCCTGAGTCTGCTTTTTACATGGTTGGGTCTATTGAAGAAGCTATAGAGAAAGCGGCAAAGATTGAGCAGTAATAATGGCTAAAAATCTCACACTTAAAATCTTGACCAGTCAGTCACAAACTGAAAAAAAGGACATTAAATCTATTTTAGTGCCTGGTTTAAGTGGAGATGTTGAAGTGCGTCCAGGGTATGCAAATATGATCATTGCCCTTCGACCTGGTACAGTTAACTTAAAGCCATCTGAAGAAAAGGTTGAGATTACACAGGGCGGATTGCTTACGATTCGCCATAACCATTGTACTTTATGCCTTCTTGATTCACCTCAAAGCACTGAAGATAGCGAGAATAAAGATATTCAAGAAATTGAAACTATTCTTGATGCGAACTTTTTTGCACAAAAAAGCTTATAAACTTTTCCTTTTTTGGTAAAATAGGCGCTGAATCAATAATGATTCATAGACTGAGGATGGCACTATGAACACCGAAAAGTTTACAGATCGTGCACGCGGGTTTTTACAAGCTGCACAAACATTAGCTCAAACAAGAAATAATCAAAGACTTGTTCCAGAACACTTGCTTAAAGTATTAATAGATGATTCTGACGGATTGGCAGCAACATTGATTGAATCAGCTGAGGGCAATGTTCAATTAATCCAGAAAGAGATTGACCAGTATTTAGAAACACTACCGAAAATTAGTGGCACGGCTTCTGGACAAGTTTTTTCATCCCCTGAATTTGTGCAGGTTTTAAATGAAGCTGAAAAATTAGCCACTAAAGCGGGTGATAGTTATGTAACAGCAGAAATGCTTCTTTTGGCTTTGTGTCTAAGCCCTAAAACCGAAAGTTATGCGATATTAAAAAAAGCGGGCGTTACAGCTAAAAAATTAAATGAGGCAATTACATCAATGCGGAAAGGACGGCAAGCACACAGTGCAAGTGCTGAGGATGGATATGATGCCCTCAAAAAATATGCACGAGATTTAACCGCGGTTGCGAGAGAGGGTAAACTTGATCCGGTTATTGGTAGAGACGAAGAAATTCGTCGCACGATTCAAGTTTTGGCTCGGCGGACAAAAAATAATCCTGTTTTAATTGGTGAACCAGGAGTTGGTAAAACAGCAATTGTTGAAGGTCTCGCTTTAAGAATTGTTAATGGTGATGTGCCTGAAAGCCTTAAAAATAAAGACCTGTTATCGCTGGACCTTGGGGCGTTAATAGCAGGTGCTAAATATCGCGGCGAATTTGAGGAACGACTAAAGTCAATTCTTGCCGAAGTTTCAGATGCAGCTGGAAAAATTATTCTATTCATTGATGAGCTTCACACTTTGGTTGGTGCTGGTAAAACGGATGGCGCCATGGATGCATCCAATATGCTGAAGCCTGCTTTAGCACGAGGGGAGTTGCATTGTGTGGGCGCAACAACACTTAATGAATATCGACAGTATATTGAAAAAGATGCAGCTTTAGCGCGTCGATTTCAGCCAGTTTTTGTTCCTGAGCCATCTGTTGCCGAAACCGTTTCCATTTTAAGGGGAATCAAAGAAAAATACGATCTTCATCATGGAGTGAGAATTACAGACGGAGCAATTGTTGCCGCGGCGACACTTTCAGATCGATATATCTCAGATCGCTTCTTGCCGGATAAAGCAATTGATTTGGTTGATGAGGCAGCTAGCCGCGTTCGGATGCAAATTGACTCTAAACCAGAAGAGCTCGATAATTTAGATCGTCAGTTGGTACAGTTGAAAATCGAACAATCAGCGTTGAAAAAAGAAACTGATGATAGTTCAAAACAGAGACTTGCTGAATTGGAAAAAGAAATAAAATCTCTTGAATCAAAATCTTTGGATTTATCAAGCGCGTGGGAGACTGAGCGTCAAAAAAGGGCCTCAACCCAGACACTTAAGGAACAGTTGGACCAAGCACGCAGTGAGCTGGAAGTTGCGCAACGTTCTGGGGATTTAACCAAAGCTGGTGAGCTGATGTATGGCTTGATACCAGAGTTAGAGTCAAAACTTGCTCAAAAGGAAAAATCAGAAAAACAATCTTTGGCGGCTGAGGAGGTGACAGATCAAAATATAGCGGAGGTTGTTTCAAAGTGGACAGGCATTCCCGTCGATAAAATGCTCGCAAGCGAGCGCTCTAAGTTAATGGATATGGAAAAGCTTTTGCAACAGCGGGTCATTAGTCAATCTGAGGCTATAACGGCTGTTGCCAATGCTGTAAGACGAGCAAGAGCGGGATTGCAAGATCCAAACCGTCCGCAAGCTTCATTTCTTTTTCTGGGTCCCACTGGTGTTGGTAAAACCGAGCTGGTTAAAGCTTTGGCTGAGTTTTTGTTTGACGATGAAACAGCGATGGTCCGTTTGGATATGTCTGAATTTATGGAAAAGCATGCTGTTGCGCGCCTGATTGGTGCCCCTCCAGGATATGTTGGGTATGATGAAGGTGGAGTTTTGACTGAGGCGGTTAGAAGACGTCCCTATCAGGTTGTGTTATTTGATGAAGTGGAAAAAGCACATCCTGATGTTTTTAATATTCTATTACAGGTTCTGGATGATGGTCGATTAACAGATGGACAGGGCCGTACAGTTGATTTTCGCAATACAATTATCATCCTTACTTCAAACTTAGGCAGCCAAGAGCTTGCAAATCAAAAAGATGGGGAGTCAGCAGAGCTGGTTCGAGAAAAGGTAATGGAGCATGTTCGTGCTGCTTTCAAACCCGAGTTCATTAACCGTCTAGATGAAATATTGTTATTTAGCCGTTTAAGCAAAAAAGATATGAGCTTTATTGTTGAAATTCAAATCAGGCATCTCCTTAAAAGGTTAGAAGATCGCAAGATAGAGCTTGTTTTGAATGCGGATGCTAAAGAATGGCTTGCTGAAAAAGGATACGATCCAGTCTATGGCGCACGTCCTCTTAAGCGTGTCATTCAAACCTATGTCCAAAACCCTTTAGCTACTATGCTTCTTGATGGACAACTTATGGATGGTCAGAGAATTACGACAACTGTTGAAGGTGATAAGCTTAAGTTTATCCTATCTTAAACAAATAAGATTAGTATTTGTTTATGGATATGAAATTAACTTATAAACCGTTAGAAGTTATACCATTCTGTGATATTCAAGAATGCTCTCGAGAAGATCTTGAAAAGGCATTTTTAGTTCTTCAAAATCAAGCGATCGAAAAAAGTAAGACAATCGATTATTTGCTGAAAGCCAGTTATGACGGATATTGGGACTGGTATATTCAAGATGATTATGAATATATGTCGCCAAGATTCTGGGAGATATTGGGAGTTGATCCTGCGACAAAAAAGCATAGTCCATCTGAATGGATGGATCTTATTTTTAAAGAAGATCTTGATATTGCCCTTGATAATTTTAAAAAGCACGTCGATTCGAAGGGTGAGCACGAATATAAACAAATTGTTCGATATCGCCATGCAAATGGATCAACAGTATATGTGTCGTGTGCAGGTAGTGTTGTTGAATGGGATAATAACGGACAGCCAATTAGAATGATTGGGACCCATACAGATGTAACTGAAATGATTGAAGTGCAACAAAGTCTTCAAGAAAGTCAAGAACGTTTTGAGTTAGCTATTAAGGGGGCAAGTGTTGGGATTTGGGATTGGGATATTATAAATGATAAAGTTTACTGGTCAGATAGATTAAAAACTCTTTTAGGTGTCAGTGAGTCCTTCGAACCAAGTCTTAAAGACTCTTTAGATCGTCTGCATCCAGAAGATGTTGAAATCCTTGAGAGTCATCTTCAAAATCACCTTGAACACAAAAAGCCTTACAGTGCAGAAGTGCGTATGCGCCACGATGATGGTGAATATATTTGGATCCAAGTGCGTGGTCAGGCTATGTGGGATGATAAAAATATCCCTCTTCGTATGTGTGGCTCTGTTGATGATATTACGCTCCGTCGTCAAGAACAGGATTTGCTGAAAAAAAGAAGCTTAGATTTAGAAGATGCCAATGCTGAATTGGAAAGTATCAACCAGCAACTAGAAGAGTTTACCTATGCAGCATCTCATGATTTGATGTCACCCCTTAGATCAGTCATTAACTTATCACAATGGGTTGCTGAAGATACAAAAGATGATTTGAAGCCAGAGGATATGGAGTATGTTGAACGCATAAATGCTAAGGCAAAAAAAATGGAAGCCTTTTTGACTAATCTTATTGATGATATGAAAGAAAAGATTAGTAATAATGAATCTGAAAAACGTTTGTTTGATAGCAGCGAGTCACTTAACATGGCTCTAAGGCTTGTTGATATGCCTACTGGTTCAATTTTAGAGGTTCCAAAAAAGATGCCCAAGATTTTGGCAAGACCTCTGAAAATAACACGTATTTTCTATAATTTAATTGATAATGCTATTAAATATAGGGATAAAAGCAGAAAATTTTCTTTGAAAGTAGAATTTAGAAAAGAAAAAGACCACTTTACTTTTTTTGTTACTGATAATGGCCGGGGAATTGATACCTCAACCTCTGCTGATGTTTTTTCTATGTTTGTTCGTAAGATCAAAAAAGATGTTCCAGGTAAAGGACTTGGTTTGTCGATGGTTAAAAGAATGGTTGAAGCAGAGGGCGGCACAATTGACTTTGAAACAAAACTTGGCTTTGGAACAACTTTTTTCTTCACAATTCCAAGATAACCTAATATGTGTTGACCAATTTAAATAATTGGTAAGAAAAGAATATTAGATGACTTCCCGTACTTTAACTCTTTTAGTAACTGGATTTATAATCGCTATAGAGTGCGCTATTAGTTTTAACTCGTTATTTCTGCCTGATGTACAAGAAAATATGAACCTATCAGACCAGCTTGCAAGTTATTCTATTAGCTTTGGCTTATTTGCTACTGGATTTGCAGCGATGCTGTATGGAAGTTTATGCGATGGTATGGGAAGAAGACCGATCATTGTCATGAGCAGTATTTTGTTTTCTGTTGGGACTGCTATAACCATTTATGCACAGAATGTTATAACCCTTGCTATTGGTCGTTTATGTCAAGGACTTGGCTCTGGATCTGGTTGGGTTGTTGGCAATGCAAGCTTAAGAGATGTGTATAGTGAACGCGCTTATGTGCGCATAATAAATTATGTTCACTCAGTTGTAGGTATTGTTCCTGCAATTGCCCCAGTGATCGGATCATATCTCTTGGCTTATATGCAATGGCGAAGTATTTTTAGTCTTTTACTGATCTTTTCTCTAGCAATACTTGCGCTACAAATTTTCTTTTTGCCAGAAACATTGAAAGAGAAGAAAAAGGTTACGCCTAAGATTTTCTTTAAAAATTTCTCTACTGTCCTTTTAAACCGACGATATCAATATTTTTTGGTGATCAAAATATTTACAGTCATGCTTCTTTTTATGGATATAGGAACATGTTCACTCATGTTGGTTAACTATATGGGAGTTGAAGAGACAACATATGGTTATTACGTGTTCCCGCTTTTTGCATTGTATGTACTCGGAACAATTTTTTCTGAAAAAATACTCTCACGTTTTATGAGTATTGATACAATTCTTATTCTTGGGGTTGGATCTATTATACTCGGGAATTTTTTGACCGTATTATTTGGTTTGGGGTTTGGATGGAAATTGGGTGCAATTGCCGTTCAAGGATTAAAAATGTTTACATATCTTGGATTCGGATTAATTTTTGGTAATGCTACAGGATCAATTGTTGATTCGGTTCCTGAAAATGCGGGGTCAGGAGCCGCGATGATGATAGCTTTTGAAATGATTTTAAGTGCTATAGGGCTTGGCGTTATAGGAGTATTTTTCGATGGATCACCCTACCCTTACAGTATTGCTGCGTTGGTATCCTGCATAAGTGTTTTGATCATTACATCATTAATGAATAGGTTAAGATACATTCACATTAGGGCCTAATCTTGCTAGCTTCTTTAATAACTTTGATCATAACCGTTGGAAAAGCGTGATTTTTTAGATCTTCGATATTACACCAAAACCCGCCTTTGATATCTGGTGGTATTTTGTTGGTTGTGACAATATCCAGGATCAAGTGAAAATGTGTGAAGGTGTGATGAACTCTTGAAGATTTTTTATCTTTTATGCCATCTTTCATCTCGAGCCAATCGGTTGAGGGAAACTCCATGAGTCCCGCCAACAATCTCCCCTCAGTACGTTTGCGAATATAGAGTTGATTTTTTGCATTTTTTATCCAATAAACCGTCCCAAATCGGGTTGGTTTGAGTGGTTTTTGAGCCTTTTTGGGGTGGTTTTGGACTGTTTTTGTACTAAAAGCACAGCAATTTTCATGAAGCGGGCAAATAGAACATTTTGGTGATGCGGGCTTACAAATAGATGATCCAAGATCCATGATGGCTTGAGCTAAATTTCCAGGCTTATCAACCTTATAAAGCGGGGAAATTTTATGAGAAAACTCATTTTTAGCGCCTGGAAATAGACCGTCAAAGCATAGATATCTAGATAAAACGCGCTCAACATTACCATCAATAACAACGGCATACTTGTTAAAAGCGATCGTTAAAATAGCTGCTGCGGTGTAAGGGCCGACCCCTGGTAAGCTTAAAAGAGTTTTAAGATTTTCTGGAAATTTTTGATGATAACTATGGGTAATCTCTTGTGCGCACTTGAGTAGATTTCTTGCCCGCTGATAATATCCCAAACCTTGCCATAAATGAAAAACTTCATCCTCAGTTGCTTTTGCCAATTGATCAACTGTGGGCCATTTTTTTATAAATCTGTTGAAGTAGGGAATGACAGTTGGAACAGTTGTTTGCTGCAACATGATTTCACTTAGCCATACATAGTAAGGGTTTGGCTTACCATCTTTAGATCGCCACGGCAGCGTGCGTTGATGTTTTTCATACCAACTTAGAAGACTTGTTTGCAGAAAAGAGATTTTTTTGGGCGAAATCATTTAAATATAATTGAGCGGATCATAGGTTTTGCGGCCTTTACGAATTTCAAAATGTAGCTGTGGAGAGTTAACAAATCCAGTTTTCCCAACCATGCCCAGTACTTGACCTCTTTTAATTTCCATATTTTCTTTGGCAGTAATTTTTGAAAGGTGTGCATAAGCTGTGACCCATCCTCTTTTATGTTTAATAAGGACCAGGTTACCAAAACTCTTAATGCTTTGACCGGTATAAACAACCCGGCCATTTTCTGCTGCTTTAACAGGGGTATTAAGTGGGGCCTTAATATTGATACCATCATTAACAATACCACCTTTTTTAATACCATATCTTGATATGATTTGGCCATTTGTGACTGGTTTTTTGAATTGTCCTTCTCGCTGTGGGAGGGTAGACCCTATAGTTTTCTTGGGGCCAGATTTACGTCTTTTTCTAAAAGTGGTTTTTGGAGATGTGCCATGAATCCTTAGTTTCTGGCCAATTGTTAGCCTATATGGATCTTGTAGGTTGTTAAGCGTAACAAGAGTGTTTTGATCCATATTGTATAGTCGTGAAATGCTGTATAGGGTTTCCTTTGGTTTGACAATGTGAAAGCTTGCTTTGGGTATTTTTAAAGTTTGCCCAACAGTTAAAACATAAGGAGCGGAAAGATTGTTTTGTTGAATCAAGTCTTCTAGTGGAACTTGATGTAGCTGGGCGATACTATATAAAGTCTGCCCTTTTTGAATCATATGATCGGACCCACTAATAACAGTTGTTGTCGAATCGGTTTTTTTACTGGACAATGAGCGTGCTAAAATCCGTGGGAAAGAGGACCATGGCGCAAGCCCACCAGGACGTCCACACATTGTCAAAAGAAGCAGTAAAGTTAAATTAAATAGTATCAGGTAAAACCGAGCCATGCGGCAAGTTTACACCAAAATCTCTAGGAGAGAATAGTTTTGCCATTCATATAAGAATGAAGCACATCCGGGATAATAACAGAACCATTTTCTTGCTGATAATTTTCAAGAAGTGCAACCAGCGTTCTGCCTACGGCTAAGCCAGAACCATTTAGGGTATGAATAAACTCAGGCTTGCTTTTCTTTCCTTCTGATAATGGACGATAACGTGCTTTTAAACGCCTTGATTGATAGTCGCCAAAATAAGAGCAGCTAGAGATTTCTCTATAAGTATCTTGACTGGGAATCCATGCTTCTATGTCGTAGGTCTTTTGAGAATGGAAACCTAAATCGCCAGAACATAGCTGCATAACGCGATAGGGGATTTCTAGTGATTTAAGAATATGTTCTGCAGCGCCCAGCATCCTTTCGTGCTCTTCTTTTGCCATGTATTCTGGAACAAAGCTGACAAGTTCGACTTTATTAAATTGATGGAGACGGATCATGCCCCGTGTATCTTTCCCAGCTGCCCCTGCCTCTGAGCGAAAACATGGGGTGTATGCAACATAGCGCAAAGGGAGTTGATCTTGATCATAAATTTGATCTGCCGCTAAATTTGTAAGGCTAACTTCAGCTGTTGGGATAAGCCAGTGGTTCGTGGTTGTCTGAAAAGACTCTTCCCCAAATTTGGGCAGTTGACCTGTACCAAAGAGAGCTGAATCCCGAACCAACAGAGGAGGAGAAATTTCTTGATAACCATATTCGCTCGTGTGAACATCTAGCATGTACTCTGCGAGCGCCCGTTCAAGTTTTGCCAGATCTCCTTTAAGGACGACAAAGCGGCTACCTGACATCTTTGCCGCAGACTCAAAGTCCATGAGGCCCATATTGGTTCCAATTTCATCATGAGATTTGACAGAAAAAGGATAGTTCTTCGGTTTTCCGTGGGTGTGCATAAGAATATTATCTGCTTCACTGGATCCTGTGGGTGTGTCTTTTGAAATAAGATTGGGCAGTTGTGCAAAAAGGTTATGAAGGGTTTCGTTTAATTTTGTTTCTTCTGCTTCCAGAGATTGGACTTGAGTTCTTAGTTCAAGACCTTTTTCTTGTATGTCAGTTGAATCTACACCTTGCTTTTTAGCTGTTGCCATATCTTGGGCAAGGCATTTCTTTTGGTGTTGTAGATCTTGTAGTTTGGTTTGCAATGAGCGCAGTGATTCATCTGTTTCTAAGATTTCATTTAAGTCCAGGGCAAGCCCTCTTTTTTGACACATGTCTGAAAAAAGCTTTGAATTCTCACGAAGAAATTTTATATCAATCATTTTTTTCTCTTAGTGGTTAACCATAAAAATAGAATGGTTCCTTCATATAGCAACACGAGTGGAATTGCCAGTGCAACTTGGCTAATGAGATCTGGAGGGGTTAGAAATGCTGCTAATGTGAAAATGAAAACAATGACATATTTTCTGTGTTTTTTAAGGGAGTCAATACTTGTGAAGCCAACTTTAGACAAAAAGATAAGAAGAAGAGGGAGTTGAAAACTTAGACCAAAAACCAGAATAAAGATAGTAAAGAGGTCTATGGTATTTTCAAGGTTGGCCAATAATCGAATGCTGCTTTGTCCTACATTGTTTGCCACATTTAAAAAAAAGACAATTGCGTTGGGGAGAACGAAAAAAAATAAAAAGTAAAAGCCAGCTACAAAAAAAATAGGAAAGCTGAGCAAAAAACCATATAGCCACTTTTTTTCATGGCTATAGAGACCGGGTGATAAGAAGCGATAGAGTTGATATTCAATGAAGGGAATTGATATGGCTAAAGCGCCCCACAGAGAAACTTTGATCTTTATAAAAAAAGCTTCGGGCAGAGAGTTGTAAATAAAAGAAAAAGAGGGCTGATTTAGTTCATTTGCAAGCGAGTTTGTGAAATTGATGATTAAATCGATTGTTTTGGTGCTGCCCCAGACATAAAAAACACAAAAGGAAATGATTAAAAAGCCGAGTATGATAAGAACGCGATTTTTCAATTCTTGAAGGTTTGTATAATTCATTCCTTTGTTTCTTTTTTTATAGGCTGCTTCTCATTTGCTTTTTTCTGAGCATCACGAGCAAAATGATCAAGTTCAATCTCATTTACATGCTGCTTAAGATCTGTATTTAGATCGTGCCAGAAATTCTGAAGCTTTTTATACCAAAACCCGATGTAAAAAAGAATTTTCGCAAAATCTTTCTTGTTCCACAAAAATATCATCAAAAAAATGACGAGAGAAATTTCGTAGGTTCCGACACCTAACATTATTTTTTTTTCTTTTTTTCTGAATCATTATCAGCGCCTTTGCGAAAGGCCCGAATACCTTCACCGAGTTCTGACATCAGATTTTTAATCCTTCCAGAACCAAATAGGAGCAAAATAATAAACGCTATAAGGAGTATCTGTAAAAAACCAACGGACATGCGGCACCTTTGTATTTAATAGTTATATTATACATAATACTTAATTATTCATAGAGGTTTGGAGAGGAGGTGTTGCATTAAAGCATCACTCCCTAAAGATAATTCATCATCCAATCAATTTTAAACGCAAATTTGTTGCGCCAAGCTTTTACCTTTCATATGTTAAGGGTGTAGTTAACACCAAAATATGGAGAATAATGATGAACAAACTACTTATGACTGCATCAGCTTTCGCCCTTGTTGGCGCAATGTCTGGTCAAGCAATGGGTGATGGTTTCAACACTTTTGTGAAACTTGGTTACTCAGGAACAAAAGCTAAAGGTAAAACATCAACTGCTGGTACAAACCGTGGTACAGCAGCTGACAAGATTGGAAATGGCTTCCTTGCTGGTCTAGGGGTTGGATACTGGAACACGCTTAGCAACAAGCTAATGCTTGGTGTGTCTCTTGGTTTCAACTATGACACTGGTAAAGCACGCGTTGCTAACCAAACACGACCAACTGAAGGTAAAGTAACTTTCGAACCAAAAAGCAACATTGATCTAACTCTTAAAGTAGGTCGTATGTTTAACGAAAAAATGGCTGGTTACTTAGGTCTAGGTCATGAATTTGGTTACGGACGCTACAAATTTGCTTCTGTTAAAGACAACGTACGTACATTCTCACTTGTTCCACACTTGGGTGTAATGGGTAAATTACATGAGAAAGTATCTTGGTTGGGTGAAGTTGGATACAAATTCGCAACAAATCTAAGCGGATTGAGTCCTAACCACAAGGCACTTACAGATAAAAAACCACACGGTTTCCAAGCAAAAGTTGGTGTTTCTTACCACTTCTAATTGTAAACATATATGGTTTCAAAAGGGTCTCTTTGGAGGCCCTTTTTTTGTTACTATGCAGATAATTGAATTTGCGATAATTTAGTAATGTTAATGGATGGGGAGAAACAAATTGTTATATAGAAATAAGTATTTTTTATATGGAGTTGCAACGGCTCTGGTGGGAATGATTGCTTTGGTCATTATCGACAGAGGGGCTTTTGAGGGAAGGCTGACAACAAGAAACAGTGAATTCAAGCTGCTTGAAGGTGATCTGGCGAGAACAACGGAAGAAGCGCTTGAATTGGAGCAACACATTGAAGTTCTTAAAAAGCAGATTGCTATTATCAAACCGTTGGCGGCTCTTAGTCTGGAACAACAGCAACAACTCATGGAATCAGAACGTGCGTTTACGCAGGCTCAGGAAAAAATAATGTCTTTAAGCTTGGTTATGGATAACTTAAAAAACCAGTTTTGGACTCGGCTTAAACTTTTTAGCCAGCGTTATCCAGGTATGATTGATTACAAAAATGGCCGTTATAGCTTTAACACGGCTTTGTTTTTTGCCAGTGCATCAGCAGACTTAAATGATCAAGGTAAAGAGATGCTGGATCAATTTGCCGAATTCCTGGGCCAATTTATTGCGCAAGCCCCGCTTGGGTTAAATTGGTTTATTCGTGTGGATGGACACACAGATGACGAACCAATTGATACACCAGAATTTCCCTCTAATTGGCAATTGGCAAGTGCACGGGCAATCGCTGTAACAGAGTATTTAATTGAAAAAGGTGTGCCAGCAAAATACCTGGTTCCTGCTAGCTTTAATTCGTACTGGCCTTTGGTAAAAGGTGAGGGAGATCAGTCTATGGAACAAAACAGACGTATTGAATTTACGCTTTCACACTATTAATTGTGTGAGTTCTAAGATAAGGGGGGCATGATCCGAAGGTCGTATGTTTCCCCTAAGATCCGTATCTACGCTGATTGTTTTGATTTGATCTGCAGCTTGTGGAGTTAGCAAAAAGTGATCGATACGAAGGCCGCGGTTTTGTTCCCATGACCCTTGACGATAATCCCACCATGTGTAGAAGGTCTCGGCATTTAGATCATTGGTGCCAAGATAGGCCGCTACTGCATCAATCCATCCACTGTGGATGATTTTGCGCCAAGCCCGGCGTTCTAAAGGGCTTGCTAAAATACGGTCTTGGAACTTTTTTGCATCATATACATCAAGATCTGTTGGCGCTATGTTGTAATCTCCACCAATAATCACTCTTTCATTTAGCCCTTGTAATTGGTTGGTATAGTGAAAAAAGTCTTCTAAAAATTTCAATTTGTAATGGTATTTATCATGGCCTACTTCTTGTCCATTAGGAACATAAACGCTTGCAACTCTTAGGTTGTTTGTCACAGCTTCAATATATCGTGCTTGTGAAGGATCTTTTTGACCAGGAAATCCTATTTGGATGTCTTCAAGGGGGAACTTGGATAAAATAGCAACACCATTGTAGCTTTTTTGGCCGTGGACAACGATGTTATATCCACAGTCTTCAATGGGTTCAAAAGGGAAGTTCTCATCCAATACCTTTGTTTCCTGTAGAAGAACAATATCGGGATTTGATTCATTGAGCCAAGTAATTAATTGTTCGAGGCGTGTACGAATAGAGTTGATGTTCCAGCTGGCAATTTTCATGGTTAAATTGAAAATGAGCTGCCACATCCACATGAAGAAGATGCATCAGGGTTGTTGACTTTGAAATAACTACCGATGAGATCCTCAACATAATCAATCTGAGCGTTTTCTAGAAATGATTGCGATGTCGAATCAATGGCAATTTTGACACCCTCTTGTTCCACAACTACATCATCGTCAGTAACATGGTGGTCGACCTTAAACTGATATTGAAAGCCATTACAACCGCCAGCATCAATCGAAATACGAAAGACAGATGATTCATCCTTTGCTGACAGAAGTTTTGAAATGTGCTTATGAGCACTTGCTGATAATAAATCTTGTCTCATATTAATTAGGTATTAATTATTACTATTATACGTTAAATCGAAAGTGGAAGATATCCCCATCCTTGACGATGTAGTCTTTGCCTTCTTGACGCATTTTTCCAGCCTCTTTTGCGGCTGTTTCACTTCCACAAGCTACATAATCATTATAATTAATTGTTTCAGCGCGAATAAATCCACGCTCAAAGTCACTGTGAATTTTACCAGCTGCTTGTGGTGCCGTGGATCCTTGATGGGTTGTCCATGACCTTGCTTCTTTGGGACCGACCGTAAAAAAAGTTATCAAATCTAAGGCCTCATAGCCCTTTTGAATAACTTGGTCTAACCCTGTCTTTTCAAGGCCTAAACTTAATAGAAACTCTTTTTGTTCCTCGTGGTTCAAGGAGGCAATTTCAGCTTCGATGGCGCTTGATATAAAAACCATTTCAGCGTTTTCACCAGCAATAATTGAGGCAATTTTTTCAGTGAATTGGTTACCTGTTGCTGCATCTTCTTCTGCGACATTACAAACATAGACAATGGGTTTTGCTGTTAAAAGCTGAAGTTCGTCAAATAGCGCTTTTTTATCTTCACCAATAGCGATGCTGCGTGCTGGTTTACCACTCTCAAGAACTGGAAGAACTTGTTGAATTAGACCTAAAACATCCTTGCTATGTTGGTCTTGGGCTTTTGCTTTTTTTTCTAGGGAAATCTTGCGCTTTTCAAGAGATTCAAGATCGGCCAAGAGAAGCTCTGTTTCAATGATTTCGCGATCACGGAGGGGATCAACAGAGCCTTCAACGTGGGTAATGTCATCATCTTCAAAACATCTTAAAACGTGAATGATGGCATCAACGCTTCGGACGTGGCCAAGGAATTGGTTACCTAGTCCCTCACCTTTGCTAGCGCCGCGAACAAGTCCAGCAATGTCAACAAATTCAAGTGTTGTTGGGATTTTTTGTTTTGATTCAGCTAGCTTTGCTAGAGTATCAAGACGTGCATCTGGAACGCCTACTCGGCCAATATTAGGTTCAATGGTGCAAAAGGGATAGTTAGCTGCCTGAGCCTGAGCTGTTTTTGTTAAAGCATTGAATAGAGTTGATTTACCAACATTTGGGAGCCCGACAATTCCACAATTAAATCCCATTTTTTACCTATATTATTTATCCATTAACACAGAGGTGAATTTATGGGGATCTCTGCCAAAAAGCAAGGGCAGATGCTCACAGATATTTTTCAATGTTGGAATCAACCAGGTTTCATCCGCGGCCGAGAAATTTTGAAGAACATAATCAGCAGATGGAATATTGGTGTTTTTTGGGCGGCCGATGCCTATTTTTAAGTGCCAATAGTTAGGGCCAATTTTTTGTGAAATATCTCGCAAGCCGTTGTGTCCGCCATGGCCACCGCCAAATTTTAAACGAACCTTTCCCTCTGCAAGGTCTAAATCGTCATGAATAATACACAAGTCTTCTGATTTAAGTTTGTAAAAAGATTGGAATGGGGCGACAGATTTTCCAGAAACATTCATAAATGTTTGTGGTTTCAAAAGGTAGATAGATTGATTGTCTATGTTGCTTTGGCTCAACGAACCATGGAATTTACTTTTATAGTCAGGAAAATTATAAGCCTGGTTAATAGCGTCAATAACAAGGAAACCAATGTTATGTCGAGTGAGAGCGTAGTTGGCGCCTGGATTACCAAGGCCAACAAATGCTTTCATGGCTATGCGGCGCCTTCTTCGGCAGCAGCTGCTGCGTCTTTACCTTTAACCTTTGGTGGTACGATGGTGTATACAGTATCTTGCATACGCTGATGTGTGAACTTCATGCCTTCGGGTAAAGTAATGTCAGCAAAACGAATGCTCTTACCAACTGGTGCACCGTTAAGATCAACTTCAATTGAACTTACGATGTTTTTTGCAAGACATTTAACTTCTAGAGTGTGATGAATAACAGAAAGAACACCGCCACGCTTTAGCCCAGGGCATTTTTCACGGTTAATAAAACGAAGAGGCACAGATAGGCGAACCATTGTTTTATCGTCAATCGCTTGAATATCAAAGTGAAGGGGTAGCTCGGAAACACGGTCACGCTCGATATCACGCACAAGACCTTTAAATGTGTTGCCATCTAATTTAACATTAAATGTGCGCATAAAAATGCCGGGCTTTTTCATTTCCTTGATGAATTCACTGTTTAAAACTTGAACATTCACAGGTGACTTTTGCCCATATAATGTACCAGGAACGTAACCAGAACGTCTTGCCGAGCGTGCAGCACCTTTACCAGTTTGTGCTCTGAGTTCCAACTCTAGGGTAGGAAGAGAAGACATGTAATACTCCTTCAATAAAATACTTAGTGATTTATAGCAATTCAAGGCAATAAGGCAAGTATAAAGTTCGCGTTATCGGATTCCGTTAATTGCATCCACCTCTTAATACTGTTATAAGCCCTATAAGTTAACTTATATTTAACAAAAGTTTATGAAAAATTTATGCTTTGTTTTTTTGCTGATTTTTTTGTCAGCCTGTGACTTGGTAAGAAATCCAAAAATTCATGATCCCTCTCAAGATTTGACACGAGAGGATTTTAAGTCTCTCAACAAAGAGGCTGATTTTTTTGAGGAAGAAGAACTTTTTTTAGATGAGATTGAAGTTGAACAAAAACCAGTAAAATCTGGATTGACAGTCAGCTTGAATTTACAGGGAAAAATAGCTATTGCCGAGATTGCAAAAGAGCTTGCTAAACAACTTCAATGTGGTTTTCTCATTCAAAAAGACCAGGTGCTTGATATTAATTACAAGGTTGAGAAACAGCCTATTGAGGATGTGTTTGATGATCTGCAAGAATTAACAGGCGTTATCTTCAGTCATGGTAAAGGGATGATTGCGGCGCGTTTAGATGGATTTTACTTCAAGAGCTATCCGTTAAATTATTTGGCGTTAAGTCGTGAGGGGAATAGCGATGTTTCGGTTAATACGCAAAGTACAGAAAAAACCAGCAACAATAAATCAAATGCATCAAGTTCTGAAATTAAGTCTAGTTTTAAAAATGAATTTTGGCATGAGCTTAATGAAACCATAGCGCATATTTTAGATGTCTCTCCACGAAAATTAGCTGGTGATGAACAAGAAAAGAGCACTGAAAAAAAGGAAAAAACCACTTCAGATAAGACCAGCACTGAAAAAGAACATTCAGCTGAAGGAGAGTCAAAAAACAGTATTCCCTCTTATTCGATTAATAGGCACACAGGTGCGATACATATTTACGGACAGAAACGCCATCATGTAATCATTGATGATCTTTTGAAAAATATCCGACGCGTTCTAAATACACAGATTCTCATAGAGGCGAAGGTTGTTGAAGTTGGCCTAAATGATGAATACCGAAGCGGTGTTAACTGGTCTTCATTACGTCAAAGTTTAGATATAACCGGAAATATGGGTTCCATAGCTAAAAAGAACGCAATGTTAAGCCAATCAGCAACGAACGATTATTATCAGTTTCACTTCAAAGATAAGAAGAAATTCAGCAGCATTTTAACCTTCATGGAAACATTTGGCACAGTGAGAACACTATCATCACCCCGGTTAACAGTTTTAAACAATCAAACAGCAATTTTAAAAGTGGCTGATAATTTGCCTTTTTTTAGAGTTAAAACCGATGTTTTAACAAACTATAATGTAAACCAAAACAACAACTCACAAGAGAGAACAGTTTCAACAAGTACATTAGAGACCGTGCCGGTTGGATTTATTATGACTGTTCAGCCATCAATAGACCCAACAACCCGTGAGATAGTTCTATACCTTAAACCAACTATTACAAGTGTTAAGCAATTAAGAAATGATCCTGCCGTGGAAATAACGGCTAAAAGGTACAAGTTAGGCGATATTAAATCAGAGATCCCTGTTGTTTCAGTACGTGAAATTGATTCTATTTTACGTATGGATTCAGGATCAATAGCGGTGCTTGGTGGGTTGATGCAAGAAAGCTCTAATAATCTATCCGCTGGACTGCCTGGTTTGGGTGAAACCCCTTTAAGTTTTCTAACCCATGGAAAATCTGACGATTTGAAAGTGACTGAGCTGGTTATTTTCATCAAGGCCAGTATTGTTTCTAAAAGAAGAAAACTTGGTTACGACAAACACCTATATGAAAAATTTTTTAGAGATCCCCGCCCCTTAGAAAATAAAAAGAGAGTATAAACATGAAAAAACTAACAAAAAAATTATCTGCTTTTTCCCTCATTGAAGTGTCTATAGCCCTGGTTATTATTGGCTTGATGGTTGGTGGTGCATTGAAGGGAAAACAGCTTATTCGATCAGCCCGGTTGAATAATACAGTGCAACAAATGCAGCATTTACAATCAAGCATGACAAGCTATTTTGATGCAAACCAGACGTATCCTGGTGGTGATTTGACTAACCAGCAGCAGGTTTGGATTGATTTAGCCAATTTTGAAGGAACTGAAAAACCAGAAGCAGAATCCCCCAAAGCAAAAGTTGGTGGGAGGGTTAAACTGATTAGAGATTTGGATGGACTGCAAGGACACTGGCTTAAATTAGCTGATGAAAACGATAAAGGCGTTTTGACGCCTGCAGAGGCAAAAATATTTCTGAGTAAAAACAATGAGTATTCAACAGATACAGGGCGTGTAAGGGTTTTGAATGATTCCACGAATCACTGCCTTAATGGCAATAGATTGGATTTGTCACAAAAAGATCGGGTTTGTATTGTGGCTGTTGAGGTTGTTGCGTGAGAATGCTGAACAAACTTAGTGCGTTTTCTCTATTAGAGGCAAGTATTGGTTTGGTTATTATGGGATTGGTTATTTCAACCCTTGTCCCGGCAATGCATAAGTATCGGCATTATTATAAGCACAGACTAACCCAAGAAAGAGCTGAACGCATTTCCAAGCGGGTTCAATCCTGGTTTTCAAGGCAAGAAAATAAAGGCAGAGTTCTTTGCCCTACTCAGGTAACCAGCTATGGAGCTGAAGCCTACGGACATGGAATTGACCATTGTGAAGTGCCATCTGATCGAATTGGGATGGTCCCTTATAAAGATTTAGAGCTGGTTGTAAAAGATAGCCTTGATGGTTATGGCAATCCTTTTACTTTCGTAATAACTGCGCAAAAAGGTGAAAAAGACCAAAATACAGTTTTGGCTCCAAGTATTCAGTCTCAACACCAGTCGATAGGATCAGGGGCAACGATAACAATAGAGGGTTACGAAGGATCACAAACTTTTAGGCATGATATTTTGGGTATAATTATAGCACATGGATCTAAGGGTATGGGCTCATTTGACAAAAAGAGCGGTGAACGTATGCGTCGTGAGATTACGCTGAAAAATGCGGAGGCGAAGCGACAAAACGCCAAGGATGATATGACGTTTAGCACGAAGTTTAAAGACCTGCCCTTATTAGAAAGAGATGAAATATTTCTCATTTATAGCACATAAGAAATGAAGCTTTATGTTTTGTATCTGAATAGACACTGGCTTTTTTTAGCCTTGTTTATGGTTTCATTTTTATCAGTAACAAGTGTTTTATTGATGTGTGATGAGGAACCACTGAATTACTCTAAATCAAATATTATTGAAGAAAAAGAGTCAGAAAATTTAGAAGCCATAAAACCAGCTATTTTCGAGATAAAGGTTCACCAATAAATCTAAGAGCTGATAGCTCTTTCTAACCGTCTTTCGATCTCTTGGCGGCCAAGAAGTTTAACAAGTTTACCAAGTTCCGGTCCATGGTCTAACCCTGTTAAGGCAAAGCGAATAGGCTTAAGTAGTTTGCCACCTTTTCTATTTGTCTTTTCCTTAATGCTTGTCTGCCATTCGATCCAGGGATCTTGATCCCAATCTTTTTCAGGTAGGCAGTTTAGAACATTTTGAAAGTAGGTCTTATCTTCTTCAGAAAAATTATTTGTGAAGCTGCCATCTAATATTTGCAACCAAGTTGGTAGATCATGAAGGCTGTTTAAGTTGCGCTGTAGCGTTTCCCAGGTGTTGCTATCAAGGTGAGTCGCCTCTGGTAAATAAGGTTTGATCTGCTCGAAAGGGGCGTCATGTATCAACTTTGAGTTGATGGCTTGAACTGTTTCAATGCTAAATTTTGGCGTGGATCTTGCAAAGTTACTAAAACTAAATTCTTTGATAAGTGGTTCAAGAGAATCGAAAGCCTCTATGGGTTGAGATGTTCCAAGGCGCGCAAGAACATTGGAAAGGGCCATGGGCAGAATTCCCTCAGAGCGAAGTGTTCGAATTCCGGCACTGCCAAGCCTTTTTGAAAGGCCTTCTCCTTGTTCATCAGATATCAGGGGCATATGCGCAAAGGTGAAGTTTTTTGGATCGTAACCAAGTGCTTGAATAAGTTGAATTTGAATGGCGGTGTTCGCAACGTGGTCTTCGCCGCGGATTATATGTGTAACTTTCATTTCACAATCATCAACAACAGATGCAAGAGTATAAATTGGTTGACCATCTTCACGAATGAGGACGGGATCTGAAAGATGGGCACCTTCAAAGTGAACGGGGCCTCGCACTAAATCATTCCATTCAATCGCTTCATCAGCAATTTTAAAACGCCAGTGAGGTTTGCGGCCTTGGTCTAAGTATTTTTCTTTATGTTCAGTCGTCAAATTCAATCCAGCCCGATCATAAATAGGTGGCCGGCCTTGCGAGAGTTGAATTTTTCTTTTAAAAGCTAACTCTTCTTGTGTCTCATAACAGGGATAAAGTCGGCCTATGGATTTAAGGTGCTCGGTTGCTTTCTGGTATTGTTCAAATCTGAGAGATTGACGTGCTGTTTCATTATGTTCAATGCCGAGCCATTTTAAATCTTCATAAATAGCATCTTCATATTCTTGTTTGCTTCTTTCAGCATCAGTATCGTCAATCCGCAAAAGAAAAGAGCCATTAAGTTGACGGCAAAAAAGGTAGTTAATAAGGGCCGTTCGAATGTTGCCCACATGAAGAAATCCTGTTGGGCTTGGGGCAAATCTAACCCGCATTGAATTTGTCATAAGTCTAAACTTTTGTTTGTCCCATCTCGCATATCAAGTTCCAAGATTCCTTGTCAAGCGGCATGACACTGAGGCGTGATTGGCGAATAAGAGGGATGTTTTGTAAAGTTGGCTGTTTCTTTATTTGTTTCAGAGACACTGGCGCTGTCATATCTTTAACATAGGCAACGTCTACTTGGCCAAAGCGAGGCTCTTTTGCATCTGGATAAAACTCCTTAACAACTTTAACGATGCCAACAATTCTTTTCTCTTTTACAGAGTGATAGAAAAAACATAAATCACCAAACTTCATTGCTTTTAGATTGTTTTGGGCCTGGTAATTTCGAACACCATCCCAAGGTTCAGTTTTAACCTTTTTTTGGTCATCCCATGACCATGCACCAGGTTCTGATTTTAATAGCCAATAAGACATATGCGTTCCAATATTTGCAATATCATATCATAAATCTCAGGCTGTTATTGATTGATTTAGCTTACAGATATAGAATAATAGAAAAAGAGCGGTTTTTATGAAAAAATGGGTGATTTCTATATTTCTTATCATTGTCATTGCTATAATCGGCTTTGCTACTTGGAGTTATTTTGTGTCTAACGTTGAACAACCGTCTTATAAAATCATCTCAGATGATCGATCAATTGAAGTAAGGGAATATCCAGATTTAGTTGTTGCTGAGGTTTTTGTTGAAGGAAAACGGAAAGAAGCAATCAAAGAAGGCTTTAGAATGCTTGCTGATTATATTTTTGGTAATAATGAAAGCGATACTAAAATTCCTATGACAGCTCCTGTTATGCAAGAGCATGTTGGACAAGATAAATGGTTGATCCGGTTTGTAATGCCATCTGAGTATGATTTGGAGAAGCTTCCAAAAGTGCGAAATGATAAAGTGATGTTGAAAAGATTGCCTGCCTGTGAGTATGCCACCATTCGGTTTTCGGGAATGTCAACTGATAGCAACATAAATCAACATGCACAAAAATTAGATGACTACTTCAAAACAGCTGAAGTTGCAAAAGGTGACAGAGTTATTTATGCATTTTATAACCCGCCATGGACATTGCCTTTCTTAAGAAGAAACGAAATATGGTATAGTATTAATCAAAAATGATTTGTTGTTTGTCGTTTACTGTGCAGTAAAACAAATCAAAAGGATTTAAAATTTCTAAAATGACGCTTTATCAAAATTTTTTTCAGGCGGCCCTTGATAAAGTGCATGAAGAAGGGCGCTATCGACATTTTGCCTCTTTGGAGCGTATCAAAGGAAACTATCCTCTAGCTTATTTATCCACTGAAGCTGGCAGAAGAGTAGTCACGATTTGGTGCAGCAATGACTATCTAGGTCTGGGTCAAGATCCTAAGATAATAGACTCTATGAAAATTTCTCTTGACCAGTATGGTGCCGGTGCCGGTGGAACAAGAAATATCAGTGGTACAAGTGTTTTGCATAGTCAATTAGAGAAACAGCTTGCAGCAGCCCATGGCTGTGAATCGGCACTGTTGTTTACATCAGGGTACGCAGCTAATGAAGCGACGCTTTCAACATTATTACGCCACTTACCAGGGGTGGTTGTTTTTTCAGACGAGTGCAACCATGCTTCCATCATCCACGGTATACGAATTAGTGGTGCTCAAAAAGAGGTTTTTAAGCACAATAATGTGTCTGATTTGGAACAAAAACTGGCAAAATATGATCAAAATACACCCAAAATCATCGTTTTTGAGTCACTTTATTCAATGGATGGAGACTTTGCCCCTGTCTCAAAAATCTGTGATTTAGCAAAAAAATACAATTGTTTGACATATGTTGATGAGGTCCATGCGGTTGGGATTTATGGAAAAAACGGCATGGGGTATATTGAAGAAATTGGCGAAAGCTCACGTATCGATATCTTGCAAGCTAACTTTGGAAAGGCATTTGGCATTATTGGCGGGTACATTGCAGCAAATTCTACCCTTGTTGATTTTATCAGGTCTTATGCACCGCCCTTTATCTTTACAACAGCGCTTCCCCCAGCCATCATAAGCGGCATCCAGATGGGGCTTGACTTGATTCAAAAAAACAACCAAAGACGAACTGATCTATGGACTGTTGTGAATCAAACCAAGAGTTGTTTACTGGAGGCTGGATTTGTTTTCTTGGATAGTGATAGCCATATTATTCCGTTAATTGTGGGTGATGCACGCTTGTGTAAAAAAGTTACTGATAGATTGTTGCATAAGCATAATATCTATGTTCAGCCTATTAATTATCCAACCGTTCCTAAAGGAACAGAACGTTTACGTATCACGCCCAATCCAACGCATACCCCCGATATGATTCATGCCCTTGTTGAGGCCTGTCTTGAAACATGGCACTATTTTATGCTGCCGTTACAAAAGAAATCGGCATAGAAATGGCTACTAAACCTCCTAAAGATCTAGCTGGTCATCGCAAGCAATCTGTAAAACTTAGAACGGCACGCGGCCGAACAAATTCATCTCAACGTTGGTTGCAGAGACAGCTCAATGATCCCTATGTTCAAAAGGCAAAGGCAGAGGGATATCGATCAAGAGCTGCTTATAAGCTGATTGAAATTAATGAAAAATATAATCTTATTCATCCAGGAATGACCATTGTTGATTTGGGCGCTGCGCCTGGAGGCTGGAGCCAAGTTTTATCTAGATGGGGTGCGGATCAAACACTTATTGCTCTTGATCTTCTTGAGATGGATCCATTGGAAGATGTTACTTTTATTCAAGGTGATTTTACCGATGAAGATATTTATCAAGAGCTACTGTCATATGCTGCAGACGGTATAGATGTTGTTCTTAGCGATATGGCGCCGGTGACAACTGGTCATAAGAAAACAGATCATATCCGTATCATGGATTTGGTTGAGCAAGCCTGTTACTTTGCCATCGATGTTTTAAAACCAGGTGGGTCTTTTGTCGCTAAAACATTGCAAGGTGGTGGGCAGAATGATGTCATGATTCTTTTGAAAAAGAACTTTCAAAAAGTGTCTCACTTCAAGCCAGCTTCAAGCCGTAAAGAATCTTCAGAAATGTACGTGATTGCGCAAGGGTTTAAAGAATAGCTTTTAAAATTGTAAATCAACCCATGATTTTGTTGTAGAGGATTGCTCTGCTGCTTGAATGACAGCTAAAACAATCAACGCTTGATTGCCATCACTTTTATTATTTTGTGGATGATCAAAAGAATCAATAAATGATTGTAGCTCAAGTTTTAAAGGTTCGGCAGATTCTAATGGGATCGGCTTACTTTCTATGGCATGAATTTTTGGTGCGCTGCCACTTTCAGATGTAACGTGGCTTGGATACAAAGTAACTTTATGATTCCAATCCTGTGTATCATCAAAAACAGCAAAACCTTTTGATCCATGAATAGTCATTTTCTGTTCTTTTGTGGGACTAAAACGAGAGAAGTAGAGATTTGCTTGTTGACCATCACCAAAATCAAGATCAACGGAGGCAAAATCGCCAACGCCTTTTTCAACGCAGGAAACTTGATGACAAAAAACACGCTTCGGGGCACGTTGATATAGATTTAGAATCATGGCTAAATCATGTGGTGCTAAATCCCAGAGTGCGCTTTCGCCGGGAAAAAAGCGACCAAGATTGGTGCGGCGGGTTGTTATATATAAAATCTGTCCTATGTCTGATTTAGCTATTTTTTCTACCGCTTGATAGGCTGGGTGGTATAAGAGAATATGTCCAACCATCAAAGTTTTATCATGAGACTTTGCCAGAGCAACAAGATTATGATTTTGATCGGTTTCCCGCACAAGTGGCTTTTCAACAAAAACATGCTTGCCGGCTTTTAAAGCTGCTGAGGCCAATTCGAAGTGTGTAGCAGTAGGTGTTGCAATCACGACACCTTGGCAGGATGGCAAGGCTAAAACATCTTCGAAACTAAGTAGGGGACATGAGAATTTTTCAGCATAGCTTTTGGCATGAGGATTGTGTGGATTAGGATCAGAAATTGCCGCAAGCTGACCCATCTCACCTAAGGAGCGGACGATGTTTTTACCCCAGTTTCCACATCCAACAACGGCAACATTTTTTCGATTTGCAGACATATATTTTTTTTTAGCGTTTAATTAAAGTATCTGCATCTAAAATATTATGTCCAGATCTTTCGAGGAAAACTGAAGCTGAATTTTACACTTAAAAACCTAACATAAATCCCCGAGAACAGGCTCGGGGATATAGAAAAATCTTGTTAGGTGTTGAATATACTATTTTAAAATCCAGAAACAGATTTTGATCTTGTTAATTCATTCCTAGAATTTCTACGTTTTTTGATAGAATCCGTTTTTCTTAAGCTTGAATTAAGTTTGATGACAAACTTTTTGAAAGCAGGAAGATAAAATATTTTTGGGGCAGGCTTTCCGGATTTTAGAGCTTTTGCAGTGCTTTTTTGGTGGTTTTCATCAAAGAGATATGCCTTCACTTTAACGCCATTGGCAATTCCTTGCTCTAGTTCAGCCAGGCCAACGTCACCCGCACCATATGCGATCATCATATTGCTCACGTCAACCATGGCTTTTGATGTCGGGGTTAGCTCTTTCTTAGAAGCGTCAATATAACCACCCCATGCTTTATCTTCAACCAAATAAGGGTTGTCAACGTTTGACACACCATCCAAGTATTCGCTTGCTTGAGTTGAGACAATGCCGAAGGTTTCAAATCCCATTTCTTTAGCGAGTGGATAAATGGCGCCAATGCCTTCAGGTGTTACGCCAATATTGACAACTGTTCCTTTAGGATCTTTTGTTTTGAGAAATTTTTCAGCCATTTTAAGCATTTTATCTTCTCTTTCATAACCACGGCCTGAATAGCCGATGAAAGTAATAACCTCGCGTGGGCCAACGCGCTTTTTAAAATCATCAATGACATCTTCATAAGTTCCAGTACGAAAAACGTTACCATTAATAACTTTTTCTTGCAGTGCTTTGACTGGTAAAACAACAAAAGATATAACTAAAGCTAATTTAAAAATTTGTCTCATATTAAAAACCTCCATAGATACTTAACTATTACTTATTATGCGGCAGGTGACAAGAGCTTTTGTTTGCGTTAGGATGAACTTCTCATCATAAAAACATTAAAAAATGGCTAACTTCCTAGAAATACGTGGTGCCCGTGAGCATAACCTTAAAAATATCTCGGTTACTTTGCCAAAGGATAAACTGGTCGTTATTACAGGTCTAAGTGGATCAGGTAAATCATCACTGGCCTTTGATACGATTTATGCAGAGGGTCAGCGACGCTATGTTGAGAGTTTATCAGCCTATGCACGTCAATTTTTGCAGATGATGCAAAAGCCTCAGGTTGATTCAATTGAAGGTCTGTCGCCGGCAATTTCAATTGAGCAGAAAACCACATCAAAAAACCCACGCTCAACGGTTGGAACAGTCACTGAGATCTATGATTATTTACGGGTGTTATTTGCCCGTGTTGGCGTGCCTTATTCGCCTGTTACCGGTAAGCCCATTGAAAGCCAAACCATTAGTCAAATGGTTGATCGTATCATGACATTGCCTGAGAAAAGTAAAATCATGATTATGGCGCCAATCGCACGCGGGCGTAAAGGTGAGTATAAGGAAGAAATTCAGGCATTGCGGAAGCAAGGATTTCAGCGTTTGAAGATTGATGGAAAAGTCTATCCCATTGACGATGTGCCGGAGCTGGAAAAAAATATAAAGCATGATATTTCGGTGGTTGTTGACAGGCTGGTTGTCAAGCCTGATTTAGAGGCGCGCTTGGCCCCAACCTTGGAAACTTGTGTCAAGCTGAGTGATGGCCTGGTGATCGTTGAGAATTTGACAGAGGGCACTGAATTCCTTCTTTCTGAAAAATTTTCATGTCCAGAATCTGGGTTTAGTTTGGCTGAAATTGAGCCACGCCTTTTTTCTTTTAATAACCCAACTGGTGCTTGCCAAGCGTGTGATGGACTCGGCGAAAAAATGGCGTTTGCTAAAGAATTAATTGTTCCAGACGGGGACAAAACAATTTATGAGGGCGCCGTTGCACCTTGGTGGGGACCCTTTGGAGATTATTATACACAAGCCTTGCAAGCTGTAATTGCCTATTTAGGCAGTGATCCAGATACACCTTTTAAAAAATTACCAGCAGCTGTGCAAAAAGTTATATTCCACGGTTCTGGGAACAAACCTATCCCTATTCAATACGATGATGATGGCCGATCTTATCGGGTTAATAAGCCATTTGAGGGTGTGTTGAATAATCTCGAGCGGCGGTGGAAAGAAACAGATAGTGATCGGGTGCGTGAAAATTTAGCAAAGTATCAAGTGAGAGAACCCTGTGAGTCTTGTGGGGGTTATAGACTTAAACCTGAAGCTCTCTCTGTTAAAGTTGCTGGATTTAACATTGGTCAAGTATGTGAATTATCTATCTCCGATTGTTATGATTGGTTTGAAACCGCCTTCAAAAAATTAAAACCACAGCAACAAGAAATAGCCAAGCCTATTTTACGTGAGATACAAGATCGGTTGTTTTTTTTGAAAAGTGTTGGCCTCAGTTATTTAACTTTATCAAGAAAGTCTGGGACGCTCTCTGGGGGAGAAAGTCAGCGTATTCGTTTAGCATCTCAAATTGGATCTGGCCTGACGGGTGTTTTGTATGTTTTGGATGAGCCTTCAATTGGGTTGCATCAAAGAGATAATGATCGACTTTTGCAAACTCTGGTGCGGCTTAGAGATATTGGCAATACAGTCTTGGTGGTTGAACATGATGAAGAGGCCATTATGGCTGCTGATTATGTTGTTGATATGGGGCCAGGTGCTGGTGCACGGGGTGGTGAAATCATTGCCCAAGGAACACCACAAGAAATTTTACAAAACCCAAAAAGCATTACGGGTCAGTTTCTCTCGGGAAAACAAAAAATAGCTGTGCCTAAAAAAAGAAGATCATATAAAAATAAACTTAAGATTGAAGGCGTAACGCTTAACAACTTAAAAAATGTGACGGCTGAATTTCCGCTTGAGACTTTGACGTTGATCACGGGTGTGTCTGGGGGCGGAAAGTCTTCTTTGGTCATTAGTACGCTGTTCCCAGCGCTACAAGCTCACTTGAATAAAACCATTCAACATGCGCCAACTTATAAAAAACTGAGTGGTTTGGAGCATATTGATAAAGTTATTGATATTGATCAATCACCCATTGGGCGCACACCGCGGTCAAATCCTGTTACTTACACCGGTGCGTTTGGGCCGATTCGGGACTGGTTTGCGGCACTGCCAGAATCAAAAGCGCGTGGCTATGCGCCGGGTCGTTTTTCTTTCAATGTGAAAGGAGGAAGGTGTGAGGCATGCCAAGGAGATGGTGTTTTGAAAATTGAGATGCACTTTTTGGCAGATGTATTTATTGAATGTGATCAATGTAAAGGCAAGCGGTATAATCGGGAAACTTTAGAGGTTAAGTTTAAGAATCATTCAATTGCTGATGTTCTTAATTTAACGGTTGATGAGGCTTATGATTTATTTGAAAGTGTGCCAGCTATTCGCAACAAACTTAATATGCTTCAAAAAGTTGGCCTTGGGTATGTGAAAGTGGGCCAATCAGCACCAACCTTATCGGGTGGGGAAGCCCAGCGGATTAAGCTTGCTAAGGAATTGGCGCGGGCTTCAACTGGAAAAACTGTTTATATTCTTGATGAGCCAACAACAGGGTTGCATTTTGAGGATATCCGAAAGTTGCTTGAGGTTTTGCAAGCGTTGGTGGATCAAGGTAATACAGTTATTGTTATTGAGCATAATCTAGATGTTATTAAAACAGCTGATTGGATCATTGATATTGGACCAGAAGGTGGTGTGGGTGGTGGAAAAATTGTTGCAACTGGTACACCTGAGCAAATCGTTAAAGAAGCCAAAAGCTTTACGGGAAAATACCTTAAGCCTTATTTGAAGTAGAATAATCTATTTTCCTTATTGTGTGTTGTAGTGTTAACTTATAAAAAAACTTATTCAATATGTTTCGACCAGCCCGCCTAAGAACACGACCAGTTTTACGAGATGTCCTTGTAGATATTAACGTGCAAGCGAGGAAGCTTGTTGCGCCTATCTTTGTTAAAGCGGGAAAAAGCATTAAGTCGCCGATTTCCTCCCTGCCAGGGCATTTTCAGTGGAGCCCGGATCGCGTTGGTGAATATGTTGAAAATTTGCTGGAAAGCGGTATCCGGCAAATTCTTTTGTTTGGCATACCCGAGACAAAAGATGCAAAAGGATCGGATACTTGTTCAGAGAATGGAGTGATTCAAGAATCACTGAGAGCTTTATCAGAGTTTAAAAATGATCTGGTCATTATTACGGATGTTTGCTTTTGTGAATACACAGATCATGGCCATTGTGGGAAGCTATCAGCATGTGAAACCATGGGTCGATTGGATATGGATGCAACTTCTGAAATGATTGCAGAACAAGCTCTATCTCACGCAAGAGCAGGAACTAACGTCGTTGCGCCAAGTGGTATGATTGATGGAATGGTTGAAGCCATTCGATTGAAGTTAGATACAAATGGTTTTAGCCACATTCCAATTTTATCCTATGCTGTTAAATATGCGTCGAACTTTTATGGGCCCTTTCGAGCCGCTGCAGAGGGTGCGCCAAAAGATGGTGATAGGCGCAGCTATCAATGTGATTATCGACGTAAACATGAGTGGCAGCTCGAGGTTGACTTGGATGTTCAACAAGGCGCTGATATGTTGATGGTAAAGCCAGCGGGTTACTATTTGGATATCATTAGCCAAGTTAAAGCGCGTTATCCGGAAACCCCTTTGTACGGTTATCAGGTGAGCGGTGAGTATGCAATGATCAAACAAGCTGTTGAAAATGGGGCGATTAATGAGGAAGCGATTATTGAATCAGTGACAAGTATATTTAGAGCGGGCGCTGATCAAGTTGTGACCTATTTTGCTGAAGAAATAGCGAAAGGTTTTTAAAATGATAAAAAATATATTCGTTTTGATTTTGTGTTTAAGTTTTTTTTGCACTGAGGCAGGGGATTGGCCTTTTCAAGCTAGTGAGATCCCTCAGCCACAAGAGTTTGTTTTCAGTGAGGAAGATATCTCTTTTGACACGCCGGGTGGAAAAATTACAAAAGTAAAAGGACAGACTGCGTTCTATAAATTATGCGATTTGAAATCTTTTTTTGAAAAAAGCCTGCTTGAGCTTGGGTGGTCAAAAGAAGAAAATAATTCAGATACGATGAAGTTTAAGCGTGATTCGTCAACAGTTGAGATTCAATTGACTGAATCTGGTTTTAACACCATTGATATATTGATTGAGTTTGTATCGTCACAACAGAATCAGGTTTAATTTAACTTTATAAACTTAGGAAAAAATGAAGACATATTCGACTTACGATCTTTTAAAAAAAATCTTTACTTACTGTTATGTACGAGCCTCCAGAGGAATAAAAATTTCTCTATGGATTACACTTTTGACTCTTATATTGGGTAAGGTTTTTTCGGGTGTAGCACCGATGGTATTCAAAGAAGGACTCAATGCCATCTCTGAGTCAGGAGTGTCAACTTACCCTTTTATCATGATTGTCCTCTATGGTGTTTGTTATGCATTAGGGGGCAGTATGATGGCCTTGAAAGACTTGGTCTTTATCCCGGTTGATATGAACGGTGTCAGAACTATGGCTCTGGGCCTATTCAAAAAAATCCATCGGCTGAGCTATGATTTTCATATCCAAAGAAAAACCGGAGCCTTAACGACGATTTTTGAGAAGGGGATCACCAGTCTTGAGAGGTTTTTGCGCTTTTTTGTTTTTAGCTCCCTGCCAATGCTTTTTGAAATCTTGTTGATCTTTGGGCTTTTGATTTCCTTTTATGAAATAGCTTATTCGGCTGTTATTTTCTTAACCTTATTTTTGTATGGCTATTACACAATCCGGGTTGCCAATAAAAGAACGCACCAAGCGCGCGATATGAATAAAAAGCAAAACGAGGCAAATGCCTATGCTGTAGATAGTTTAATGAACTATGAAACAATCAAATCATTTGGCCGTGAAACATTGGATATTGAAAGATACAGCTCCTTGTTTGCCCAAGCGCAAGAAGCGCGAAAAAGAACTATGTTTAGCCTAGGTATGCTTAATTTTGGACAAATTGCTATTATGGGTTTGGGGCTTACACTATTGCTGATCATGGGATTTTATGATGTTCAGAAAGGACACTTTGGTGTGGGCGATATCGTGTTGTTGAACATGTACCTTTTGCAGCTTTTTGGGCCGCTTTCAAACTTGGGCTTTAGTTATCGTGAAATGAAAATTGCTTTAACCCATATTGAACAAGTTGAAGAAATTATGGATGAGCAAATAGAGATTCAAGATAAAGAAGGTGCCAAGCCTATTGATGTCAAAAATGGTGAAATTCAATTCAATGAAGTCTCTTTTCATTATCCCAACCGTAAGAATATCATTAACAATTTTAACTTAATGATTCCTGCCAAAAAAAGAATTGCGATTGTTGGGGATAGTGGGGCTGGGAAGTCAACACTCACGCGTTTGCTGATGCGGTTTTATGATGTTTCTTCAGGGAAAATACTCATTGATGGTCAGGATATCCGAGATGTTACTCAGGAAAGTCTGCGCAGCGTGCTTGGGGTTGTGCCTCAGGATGTGGTTTTATTTAACATGACAATATTTGACAATATTGCTTTCGCCAAATCTGGTGCCAGCCAAGAAGAGGTTGAATGTGCGGCAAAGGCAGCGCTTATTCATGATTTTATAATGACCTTGCCAGACGGTTATCAAACAATTGTTGGAGAGAGAGGTCTTAAACTTTCTGGTGGAGAAAAACAACGTATTGCTATTGCCCGCTTGGTATTAAAGAAGCCTAAGATTTTTATTTTTGATGAAGCAACATCATCATTGGATTTACAAACTGAAAAAGACATTCAAATCAATTTAAACCAAATATCTGAGGGTTTTACAACGCTGGTTATTGCTCACAGACTTTCAACAATTATTGATGCGGATATTATTTTCTTTATGCGCAATGGCTCGATTGTTGAGCAGGGAACACACGATGAACTGCTATCAAAAAAAGGATACTATGCGGCCCTTTGGCAAACGCAGAAAAAAGAAAAAAATCTCTAAAGTTATTTTCTTAATTTCAATGCTTCTCGTATATAATTACTAATTGCTGTAACGGCGGCATGGTCTGTTTTGTTTTGAAGAAGGGTTACTTGTATATCATCTAAGGTAGGAAGCGTTTCATTAAATGGGATTCCCTTGAGGTCGGAGGGAACAAGGTTTTTGGGTAAAACAGTTATTCCCATTCCGGCTTCAACAGCTGCTATTTTGCTGGCGTGGCTCATACTTGAGAAACGAATACAGAAGTTTAAACTTGCTTTGTCCAAAGAACGTAAAGCGTGTTCTCTATATATACAAGGTTGTGGAGAAAGGATGAGGGGAATGTCTTGTGCAAGTTTCAGCCTTCTTTTAGGCAAAACCCACAAAAGCTTTTCTGACCATATTTCAGTTGCATGGGGCACATCTTCGGGGCGGCTCATTTTTACCAAAGCAAGATCAAACTCACCTTGTTTAAAGCGTTCATATAAATTCAGGGTCAAATCGCATTCTATATTTAGATGAAGATTTGGATGGCTCGTACAATAGCGGGCAAGAATTTCACTTAAAAATAGACTGGCGAAGTCTTCAGGGACACCAAACTTAACATCGCCCACAACATCTTTGTCTTTGAAGTGAGAGAGTGCTGTTGCATGAAGATCGACAATTTGCTTTGCATATTGAAAAAACACTTCTCCCTCTTTTGTAAGTTTAAAAGGTTTGCTGCGATTGAGAATTTTTGTGCCAACAGCCTTTTCGATTTGGGCAACTTGTTGGCTAATAGCTGATTGAGTTCGACCTAGACTTTCTGCAGCTGTTGTGAAATTACCGTGTTCAACAACTTTCAAGAAACTCTGCAATTGAGGAATATCAATATTCATTAAATTTTTTAATAGTTTTATGATTATTATTAATTTTACTTATTTCATTTTCGGAGCTACTTATCAAGTAACATTGTAAAAGTTGCTTAATGACTTTAGAAAATCTTTTTAATTTTGATGCTCTTTCGCAGGTTATGGTGATTCTCATAAGTATAGTCGCTCTGACTGTTGGGTCGTTTTCATGGCGATATATGCGCGGAGATCAACTTTTTACTACATTTTTTAAGCGCCTAGCAATTATGTTTGCTTACTTATTAGTGCTGGTAACAGCAGACAATATGATTCTTTTTGCTTGTGCTTGGTTGGGTGCTAATTATTTCTTGAAACAATTGATGATTCATAAATCGAGTTGGACGGCCGCAAGAAATTCGGGCCAGCTTGCCTGGAAATATTTAGGAACGGGTTCAGTGATTCTAGGATTATCCTTTGGACTTATTTATTATGAAAGCGGCTTGTTATCAATTAGGGCCATCGCTCCCTTAGCGCATGATACGCTTTTGTATGAAATAGCCCTGGGAGGTATTGTATTTGCAGCACTCGTTCAGTCCGCTCAATGGCCTTTTCATAAGTGGCTCTTGAGTTCCCTGAACTCACCTACACCTGTTTCAGCTGTTATGCATGCTGGACTTGTTAATGGGGGAGGGTTTTTATTAGTTCGTTTCTCGGATTTGTTTGTAAACAATGATCACTGGTTGATGGCTTTATTTATATTTGGTGCCATTAGTTCATTGCTGGGCACCTTTTGGAAGTTGTTGCAGAATGATGTAAAGCGCATGCTGGCTTGCTCAACCCTAAGCCAGATGGGTTTTATGGTTATTCAATGTTCTTTGGGGCTTTTTGCTGCAGCTGTTGCACATTTGTGTTGGCATGGTCTTTTCAAAGCTTATCTGTTCCTTAGCTCTAGTGGGGTAGCATCTGAAAAAAGATTTGATAAGCCATTGAAATTAAACACTTTTAGAGTGCTGGTGGCTTTATGTGCTGGATCGATCTTTGCCTGTGGATTTGCTTATGGAAGTGGGCGTATTATTACAACGCTTAATACCAACAGCATTCTTATCTTTATTGCGTTTATGGCCGGGGTGCAAATGGCATTCACGTTGTTGCAGGAGCCTGTGCGTTATGTCGCAGCCAAGGCCTTGGCTTTAGCTGGTTTGTTAGGCGTGTTTTATGGCTATAACGTTTGGTTTATTGAGTCGAATCTGCCGGAGCCACTTATGCTTGTAAGGCCCTTCCACTGGGTGTTTGGTGTTTACCTAGCCTTTATTGTTTTGGCCTGGGGATTGATGATTATAGTGCGGCAGTGGGATGAGACAGGAAAATTACCGACCTGGTATCAAAAAATATATGTAAAAGGTCTGAATGCAAGCCAACCAGCGCCGCAAACAGTGACAACCCAGCGGCTTTTTTACCGAGTAAATGATGAAAAAACAGCAAAAAAGTGATCAATTTAGGGGTCAAAAAAGCCAGTTTTCGATCCAAAACAGGCCCTTTTAGACACAAAACACCCCCTTTTTTGAACAAAATGAACACCCTTTAAATGGAGACATTTGATGCTTAAAAAAATAATTGATGCAAGTTGGGATAAGATGGCTCCCTTTTGGCCACTGCAAAATCTAATTGCGGTTAATCCTTTGAATGGTTTTGAAAACTTGCCAATTGAAGAAGCTTTGAAAAAAGCACGGGTTACTTTTGAGCAAGAGTCCTGGCCAACTGAAATTGATAAGATCAACCTCGCAACAATTAAGTGGTGTCAAACTTACTTTGATATTGATCAAGCAACCTTAAAACTGCCAGGACGACAGGATGGATTCTATTCTTCTTTGCGAACTTTATTGCCGCATGATCAACTGATTCATCAAGGCCAAAAAGAACGCCAAGAATGGTTGAAAAATCTTCCTGAAACACCTCTTGAAATAATTGACATGTGTTTGCAGAGGCTAGAAGTTGCTGAAAAAGACCGAGAGACGTTTTTATTTTTACTGTTGGTCACCCTTCCAGGTTGGGCAGCGCATGTGAAGTATTTATCTGAGTGGGCGCCAACGGCTGAAGAAGATCAAAAAATTGATTATCTGGCTTTGCGCTTGGTGTTGACTGTTTGCTTATGGCCAAAGGCAAAAAATCTTTTATCATTTTATCATGAGAAGCTGAAGAATGCTGAGGATCATGACCCACGCTTAGAGATAGCAGCAAAACATGAGCAAGAATTTCAAGAAACAGTCCAGGTACAGCTTGGTGAGCAGGCAAAAAATATCAATGATGATCATTCAAAGTACGATGCGCAGTTGGTGTTTTGTATTGATGTGCGTTCTGAACCAATGCGCCGGGCAATTGAGAAGCAGGGAAATTATCAAACCATTGGCTTTGCCGGCTTCTTTGGTCTTCCTATTGCTGTTCGAGACACATTAATAAAATCAGAGCACGCTACGTGCCCTGTGCTGTTAAAACCCGTATCAACAGTTGAGAAAAAACCAGTTCATGTAAAAGCAGCACGACAATTTTATCGAACAATTCATGCTGTTAAGAGACTTTATCAAGCGTTGAAATATTCATTCTTAACGCCCTTGGCATTGGTAGAGGCGACGGGAAGCTTATTTGGGACTTGGGGAATTGTGCGTTCCCTCTTCCCACGTTTTGCATCTGCTAGCAAACAAAACGCTTCAACAGAGCTTGGTAAGATTAATGTAACACATTTTGATCTATCCTCAATTCCACTTGAAACACAGGTTGACTTTGCAGCTGGTGCTTTAAAGATGATGGGTCTGACAAAAACTTTTTCCAAAATCGTTGCATTTTGTGGCCATGGAAGTACAACACGAAACAATGCCTTTGCCTCTTCATTAGATTGTGGCGCTTGTGGAGGAAACGAAGGATTGGATAATGCGCGCGTATTGGCCCAAATTTTAAATCAGCAATCAGTTCGCAAAGCCCTAGTGGAAAAAAGAATAACAATTCCAGAGTCTACAAGGTTTTATGGTGCGCGCCATGATACAACTACGGATGATATTGCAATCATTGCCCCTGAATCAGATGAAAAATTAGCTGGTTTACGGAAAAGTTTAGCGAACGCACAAAAAGAAAACAGTGTGAATCGCCTCCATCATATTCCCCTTGTGAAACCAACTAAATCAATGGCCCAAGTACTGAGCAGTGATTGGGCCCAAGTGCGCCCCGAGTGGGGATTGGCCCGTAATGCTTGTTTGATTGTTGGCCCACGAACTTGGACTAAAAATATAAACTTAGAAGGCAGATCTTTTTTACACGAATACGATTGGCAAGCCGATGAAGACGACTCGATTTTAACAACAATTATGACAGCGCCTATGGTGGTGGCACATTGGATTAATATGCAGTACTTTTTCTCAACCTTGAATCCAGTTGCGTATGGTGCAGGGAGTAAAGTGACGCAAAATATCACCGGTAAAAAAGGTGTGATGCAGGGGAATGCCAGTGATTTGATGCACGGCCTGGCTTTGCAATCTGTGTATAAAGATGATCTGACACCTTATCATCAGGCCCTTCGATTACAGGTTTTTATTCATGGGCCTAAAAAGAGAATTGAATCGATCATTACAGCGCAACCAAAAATTGCAGAATTGATTAAAAACCAGTGGATCTTTGTCCATGGTTATGATCCAGAAGCAAAGCAGTGGCATAGTTATTAAAAGTATATAAAGAAGACTATTTTTGCAAAAATTCGTTCATGGGACATGAAAAATAAGCCTTTAACCTGTTCTGAGCCTTTTAAGGTTCAGGCCCATAAGTTGCGATGCGGCCAAATAAATAGCAACGCCCAGACCAATTAGAATAGCTGTTTGGAGTTGGTGGATTGGGATGATAGCTAGATAATCACTTTTTCGCATAAGCACCAGTGCAAGCATCATTATGAAGGCTGAGACGATACAAGCTAAAATTTTGTTCTGCAAAGATTTGGTGAGTTGAAACCACTGATTTTTCTTTAGAAGAGTTATAAGAACAACGACCTGGAGCCAATACGCAATACTGGTGCCAACGGCAATCCCGACATAACTGTAAAAATAAGCCAGAACAATATTAATGACAATGTTAGTACCAAGTATGAAGCTGGTTAAGATCATGGGTGTGTGGGTATCGCCGCGGGCAAAATAGGCGTTGGTAAGCACTTTGACCAACACAAAAGCGGGCAAGCCAATAATAAAGGCTTTTAGGCACAAAGATGTTGCCGTTACATCTGCAGCTGTGAAGTGACCATATTTGAACAGGGACTGGACAATATTGGGTGCAAGGGTGAAAATGCCAAATGCACACGGAATTGCAAGATAGAGTGCACCAATGATGCCTTTATTCATGGTTTTAAGGGCTTCTGCTGCGTTGTTTTGACTGATATATCGGGAAAGTTCGGGCAACACCACAAGGCCCATAGATGCTCCAATGAGACCAAGAGGAAATTGGTTGATGCGATCAGCAAAAGATAAATAAGAAATCCCTGAGGGTATAAACGAGGCAATAATATCTGAGGTTAAAAGATTAATTTGATAAATCCCAGCGCCATAAATACCTGGCAGAATTTTTTGGAAAAGGCGCTTAATTGTTGGTGTCCAACGTGGTTTGAACAGTGAAATCTTGAGGTGCTTATGGGCAACAAAACCAACAAGGCTAAGCTGAAGAATCCCGGAAATAGGAATAGACCAGCTAAGCGAAAAGACGGCTTGCAGGGGGGAAGTGAAAAAAAGTGTTAAGGACAAAATGGCGCTGATGTTGAGAATAATGGAGGAGGCAGAGGTAACGGCAAATTTATTCAGGCTATTAAGGACAGACATAAACAAGGATGCCAGAGAGATGAAAATAATATAGGGGAACATGATACGCCCTAAATGAACTACCAGGTCAAAAGTTTGATTTTTGCTAAAGCCCATAGCAATGATAGCCATAACTTGGGGCATAAAGATTTCAAAAAGAATTGAAAGCCCAACCAATACGAGAGAGAGAAAGACCAAAGTGTTGCTGACAAAGAGCGCTGCTGCTTTGGGATGACGGTGCCATATCTTTGTGAATATTGGGACAAATGCTGCGTTAAAGGCTCCCTCAGCAAAGATGCGGCGGAAAGTGTTGGGAAGCCTAAACGCAAGAAAGAAAGCATCTGTCATGGCTCCTGGACCAATGTACGAGGCAATCAACATATCACGTATATAACCCAGAGCCCGACTGACAAGAATAAGGCTGCTAACGGTAGAAAAAGATCTAAGCAAGATTACACCTGCTTTCGATGAAATAATTTCTATTCAGCAAGGCGTTTTTTGAGGATGCGATTAAGATCAGCAACGGATCCGCCGTTATTTTCAATGATGGAACTGTATTCAGATCTTTGCGTGGTGCTCATGCTGAGACCTTCAACGATGACATCGGTGATGCAGAATTTACCATCTTCTTTTTTGAAAACTTTCCATTCAACTTCGATGGGGTTTGAATTTGGTTTTTTGATCTCACTGTACACACGGATAAGAGAAGACTTGCCTCCGGCTGGGCGTGCGTGGGTCACGACAAAAGATTCGTTTTCATAGTTTTTAAAGCGCTCGGTATAGACATCGGCGATGGACTTCTTAAACAGGTCAAAAAATTCCTTCTTCTCTTCTGTTGCGGCTGTGCGGCGATAGCGGCCCAAAACAAACGTTGCAATGCTTTTAACAGCAAAGTGATTGATGAAAATTTCTTCAAACTCTTTCTTTTGTTCTGCTGGATTATCTTTTTTAGCTGTCAAAACATGAATGGCATCAGCGCCGAGTTCGCGGATGAATTGTTCTGCTTCTTTGAGTTCTGCGTTTGAATCTTCATTGCCTTTTGTTTTTTCATCAGTAGCTTTTTTATCGTCTTGAACTGGTTCCAGTGTTGTTTTTTCTGTTGGTTCCACATCTTTCTTTGCTTGGGCTGCAGAAATATTGAGGAATGAAAAAAACAGTAGAAGAGCGAGTAATAGATTTTTTAGAGTATTCATTAGTTAAAAGCCTCATCATGAATAGAAGGTTGTGGCCCTTCAACAGTTGAAGGTGCGCCGTCGCGGTTTAAGTGAGCACGTCTTTGTGCATAAAGTGAACGTACCGTTGCGTAGAAATCGATGGATGTTTCTTTAAGAGAATCAATTTCATCACTGTAATAAGCCCGGCGTGACAGGACCTCAGCGGACCAACGAATGTACATATAGTTTTCCTTATCTTTTGCACGGAGAACAATATTAACAGGGTCACCAAGGGTATCAACACCTTGGCCAAGAGCATCACGCAAAGAGCTAGGCCCAAGAAGAGGAAGCACAAGATAGGGTCCACTTTCGAATCCCCAGCTTGCCAGAGTTTGTCCAAAATCTTCTTCGTGTTTTTCAAGGCCTAGATCAGAGGCCACATCAAAAATGCCGAGAATGCCAAGCGTTGAATTTATAATAAAACGACCCAAGGTTTCAAAAGCGTCATCAATTTTACCTTGTAGGCTGGAATTAATAAAACGCAAAGGCTCCATTAAATTGCTGAGCGTATTGCGCACCCCAGTTTGCACAAAGTCTGGTAGAAAAGTTTTGTAAATCATCGCCAAGGGGTTGATGACAATTGTATCTGCAAAGTCATTGATCATGAACATAAGACGGTTGAACGGTTCTAACGGATCGTCAATTTCGCCATCTTCAGATGATTCTTCCACATCTTCAGCGGTTATAGGGTGGTGTCCAGATGGTGATTTGTAGATGCTAGCTTCTGAGGCAGATGGGGGAGGCGTTGATTTGGCAAAGGCAAATTGCAGACAAATCATTGATAGCAACGTAAAAAGTGTGAGGCGTTTCATGTTTTTGTGACTCCTACAAACTTTTCCTACAGTATCCTAAGTTTTGGGACAGCGCAAGTTTGCGAGGTTTTAAGCAAATAAATCATTACTGGCTCAGCTGATCAAAAAACTTAAACTTCTTAGGGTTGACAATGAATGTTGGCTTTTCGTCAGTTTCCACCAGAGATCGTTCGTAAGCTTGGAGCTGCCTGTAAAAGTCATAAAATTTTTGGTTCTTGCTGTAGCTTTTTTCATATATTTCGGCCGCCTTGGCATCACCCTGACCGCGCATCTTTTCTGCATCTCTGTTTGCCTCAGCAACGATAACTGTTGATTGGCGGTTTGCTTCTGCCTTAATAGCTTGGGCCCGTTCGTCGCCAATAGCTCGATATTGCTTAGCAATACGATCCCGCTCACTGATCATACGATCATAGATAGCGCGGCTGATTTGGGTGGGAACATCAGCACGGCGAATGCGAATATCTACAATCTCAACGCCCATGTAGCCCGCTGAATCTTTCATTTCAGCAACAATCTCGGCCATCACCTCGGAACGGCGATCTGACAACATGACATCAAAGTTTACTTTGGCGATGGTTTTGTTCAGATCAGCCACCAATTGCTGCTGTAAAAGCATCATGGCCTTTTTCAACGTCCGTGCCCGCTGATAGAATTTGAGTGGATCAGCAATGCGGAAAAGTGAGAACGTATCCACAACAACGCGGCTTTTATCTGACATGATGATTTCTTTAGCTGGGATGTCCAGAGGTAAAGATTTTTTGCTGTAGATAACCAGCTCTTCGATAAAAGGGATTTTAAAGTGAAGTCCCGGTTCTTGAATGATGCGTTGCGGATCACCGAATTTGATAACTATAACCTGTTCATCCGGCTTAACGATGAATGTGCTTGCAATGACTACAACCAGAAATGTGATTGTGGTGAATAAAATGAATTTAGCTTGTTTGGAAAGTGTCATAAACGTTTACCGTTAGTTTGCATTAGGAAGTTTCATATGAGGAAGAATGCTGCTGGCTTGATCTCCAACCACAACTTTTTTGGCATCTTTGAAAACTTTTTCAAAAGTCTCAAGCTTCATCCGTGTTTCCATGAGGTGTGGGTTCTTGCGATGTTCTTTGGACAGCTGATCAAAGTAGGCAACGTCACCTGTTGCTCTGGCGATTGAAGAATCACGATATCCAATCGCCTCTTCGGTTATTCTTGCCGCATCTCCGCGTGCTCTGGGAACAACCGTGTTGCGATATGATTCAGCCTTGTTGATAACTTGTTTTTGATAAGCTTCTGCTGCTTCAACTTCACGGAAAGAGCCAATCACTTCGTCGGGCGGGCTGACTTTGTCCAGATTGATTTCAGCAATGTGAACACCAGACTGATACTTGTCGAGGATTTTTTGAACCATTTCTTTGGTTTTGTTTTGAATCTCAGCACGACCGGAAGTAAACGTAATATCAATTGGCGTTTTACCAACCACTTCACGCAAGGCGCTTTCTGTTGCAGCTTTAATAGCCATACGGGGTTGTTCAACATTAAAAACGAATTTTTCCGCATCTTTAATATTCCATTGCACAATGACATTTACATCAACGATGTTTCTGTCACCTGTTAACATATGTGATTCATTGTGGTTGTTAAAGCCAATTTCCATTTTATGGGTGGTTGTGACATCAACAATAATGACTTCTTCAATGGGTGAAGGAAGCCGGTAATGAATTCCTTGATCGGAGGTGCGGACCCATTCACCAAATCTGAGGACCAGACCTTGCTCATAAGGTTCAATTTGATAAAAACCACTGATCAGCCACAGAAACAAAAAAGCCAAAAGCACCCAAAGGGGAGAAACTTTTTTTGAAAAATTAAAAGGGGGAAGCCCATCTTTTTTCTTGGTATGCCTGGCAACGAAATCTTCAACATTTGATTTTTTGGATTTAGATTGATTGCTGCCATCCCAGGGGTTGTCTGATTTAGATATGAAAGAATCCATAGAACACTCGAAATTTACTTTTATCTTTTAATGCACGTGTATATTTTATTAGCATGGCTGACATGAATAAACAAGCATTGCTCGATCACCTGGCGCAGTTTAAAATTCCAAATGAGGGCGTCATTTTTTCTGGATTGGGTATAGATGTACATGTTCAAATAAATGCTGAGAACGTGCGTTTGATCTTTTCTGGGGACCTTCGAGCGGTTGAGAAGGTATCGAAATGCCAAAGTGACATAAAAGAGCATCTGTCATCTTTTGTTGATACGAAAAATCTTCAATTTATTTTTTCTGGTCAAACAAAGCCTAAGCAAAAACAAAGTACTACTGGCAATACACCGCAAAAACTTTCACTTCCTTTTGTTAAAAACATTATTGCTGTTGCCTCTGGCAAAGGTGGTGTTGGCAAATCGACGGTGGCGGTTAATTTAGCGTGTGCATTGAAGGATACAAGGCATCGAGTTGGCTTATTGGATTTAGATATCTACGGCCCATCTGTGCCAACGATGTTGGGCATTCAACAAGAGCCTGAGAAAGAGGGGAATAAAGTTATTCCCATTTCCTATAGTGGTATGGCAACGCTTTCAATCGGCTATCTGATCCCGGCTGACAAAGCGGTTATTTGGCGCGGCCCGCTTATTCAGAAAATGGTTTATCAGTTTTTGATGGAAACAAAATGGCCTGAATTGGATTATTTAATTTTGGATACGCCGCCAGGAACAGGAGATGTGCATTTGTCTTTGGCGCAAATTGTTCCATTATCCGGGGTTTTGGTTGTGACAACCCCACAAAAACTATCCCTTATCGATGCAGAAAAAAGCATTGCTATGTACGAAACCCTAAAGATCCCAGTTTTGGGTTTGGTTGAAAATATGGCCAATGTTCAGTGTCCAAAGTGTGACCATTCTTTTCAAATTTTTGATGAAGGTGGGGGGGTGAGCTTGAGTCATAAAAAACAGGTTCCCCTACTGGCCAGTCTTCCGATTAATTCAATTATTCGTGAGAGTGGAGATGCAGGCACACCGTTTTATGTGAAAAATCAAAAAAGCTTAGCAAGTCAAAAGGTGGGGGATATTGCCAAATATATTGAAAAAGTTTTCCAGAAAAATTAAAGTTATACTGTGGTTTTAAGCATAATCTTTTAGCTGGTATAGCTGTTAAATTTTTGTTTTAATTAAAAAAAATAACTTGTGTAAAAATTATTTAAATAGGGAGAATAACAATGTTCAATAATTTAAAAATTTTGAAAGCCTCGCTCATAGTGTTATTTGCATTGGTTGCAAGCGCAGATGTGATGGGCAAAAGCAGTCATAAATTTAAAAAAGCAGAGGATTGCCCAGATGGATCAGGAAAGTGCCAATTCGCAGATGTAGGAATTTGTGAACATGCAATTGTCGCTAAAACTTTCTCATTAAAAAATATATCAGACCTTATCAAGCATTGTGATAATTGTAAAAAAACAAATAAAGCATCCCGATTTGGTATAAAGACTGGATCAAAATCCCCAGATTCTTTTTGTGTAGATAAAGGAGGTGCTATCGTACAAAAAAATGGTAAAGATGTTTCTAATGCAAGTGCAGGAAATTCGGGTAGTACAACAACACAAAATCCGGGTCAGATGCGCATATAGGAGGCTAAAAATTTTATAAGCTCTGCCATTCTCTAGCGTAGGATAGTAGTAGCTCTTTGGTTTCTTCCAGCGTGTCGATCATTTTGTAGTTTAACCGCAGCGGGTCTTTGACAAATTTTTCTTTTGTTAAGTGCTGGAGCAAGGCTTTGACAGGATTCCAAAAATCTTGGTTGTTTATAAAAAGTATTGGGGCATCAAGAATGTCCAGGTATTGCATGGTGAGGGCTTCAAACGTTTCATCCAAGGTGCCAAGGCCGCCTGGCAGGACAACAATAACATCAGCATTGGCATGTAAAAGCTCTTTACGTGCATGAATGCTTTTGGCAACAAATTGAGACGTTAGATTATCGTTTCTGGGTTCCCTTGAGATAAGAAACTCATTTTCAAAACTTATGCCATGAACTTCTCCACCAGCCTTTAAAGCAGATTCGGCTACAGCACCCATAAGCCCTTTAGTGGAACCGCCATAGTACAAGGCCCAGTCATTCTGGCCGATGAACTCGCCGAGATCATGGGCTAAATCAACGTGTGTTTGTTTGGCTTCTGTGGTTGCGCCACAATAAACAGTGATGGAAAATTTAGGCTTGGTTTTCATTGTTGCACTCTCTCTTTAAAATCATAATTTTGACAATACCATAAGTTCGATTAAACAACTCCATAAATCCAGGGTGTTTAAGCTCAGTTGTTTTTGAAGTTTCAACAACAATCAGGCCATCACTTTGAAGCCAATCAGATGACGTTATTTTATTAAGAAGCGTTGACCAATAGGTGATACGGTAGGGAGGATCAAGAAAGATCAGATCATAGGGCCCCTCTGGATTTCCCCGCTCTAGGTATGTTTGTGCTTTAAGGCCCACAACTTGGCAGATTTCTTCAACGCCAAGAGACTTTATGTTTTCCCATAGCGTTTTACGAACTTTGTAATTTGTTTCAATCAATGTTGCTGCCCCGGCACCGCGAGAGATGGATTCCATAACCAATGATCCAGTTCCAGCAAATAAATCCATAACACGTGCACTGTTAATATTGAACTTGAGGCTATTTTCAAGAACATTAAAAAGTGCTTCGCGCACATTATCTTTGGTGGGCCGGGTAGTGCTTTCACTTGTCCATTTAAGGGATTTCCCTCTGAATTTTCCACCAACGATGCGCATATTAATCATTTACCTTTTCTAACAGAGTTTTGAGTTCGCTCTGTTTTAACTCACGAATGGCGCCCTTTTCAAGAGGGCCAAGTTTTATTGGTCCATAGGCAACTCTTTTAAGCCGAGCAAGGGGGATTTTAAAGTGTTCTAAAATTTTTCTGATCTCTCTGTTTTTACCCTCTGTGAGCTTAAAGCGATACCAATTCTGGGAACCGACCTGTTCAAGTTTTTGCACGATGATTTTTTTATAATGAATGCCATCAATGCTAACCCCTTTCTCCAGGAGTTTTAGCATGGGATCGGTCAAGGTGCGTGCAAGTTTAACATCATAAGTGCGAATCATTGACTTATTTGGTTTTTCCAACTGATGAGCTAAAGATCCTTTGTTGGTGATAAGTAGAAGTCCCTCGGACATATAATCCAAACGCCCAACTGAGATGACATGTGGCAAATAAGGAAATGTTTTTTTTAGATAAGAAAAGACCGTCTGCCTTCCTTCTGGGTCAAGGTGGGAGCAAATCATTTCTATGGGTTTATGAAAAGCCCAAAGACGCCCAACCACTTTTTTTTCCAGAGGAGTGTTATCAATAGATACATCTGAATCTGGTGTGACTTTTTTGCCCAGGTCTATATGGATTTTGCCATTCACTTTAACGCGGCCAGCAATTATATAGGCCTCAGCATTTCTGCGTGAACAGAAACCACGATCGGCAATCAGTTTCGCAAGCCGTATATCTGACGAGCACATGTTCATATCTTTCTGCACTTAAGCTTTAAGAGAAATGGTTTATTATGGTTTTGGGATTAAAGTATATGAAATTTTTTTCTTTTTCAAAATCTCACCCAATCTTTTTTCAAAAAGTTTTTGAGCCTTCCAAACTTTGATTGGTTGACCTTTAATCAGATAAGATATTTTAATATTATTATTATTTGCTTTAGAAACATTAAAAACGTCTATCTCTTCAATTTGATCTTCATTAGATTGATTGAATTTATCTTTCTCTTCATTCAAAATATTATTGAATGAGTTGATATCAAAATCTTCTGGAATATTTAATATAAAGCTACTGTAAACCTCATTATGAAAAGTAATGGATTTAATTGCTGAGTAGTTCATGGTGTGAAGATAACCTTCAGCATCTCGGAGATAAAAATTCTGCAAGAAAATTTTTTCAATCATACCAAATACCATATCCTTTTCACCAATGTTAATTGTAACTCTCCCCCCACGAACAATAACGCCTTGTAAGACATAGCTAAGGCCTTTGAAAAAATCATCAACACTACTCTTGCCGCCGAGCAAAGCACCTACAACAACCAGGCCATAAAAAGAGCTTAAATAAACTTCGTTCAGTCCAAGTTCAATCAGAATTAAATAAGAATACACTGGCCAAAAAGTAATCGTGCCAAGATCGGCTACAGCGTTGATGATCGTTAGTATTTTGGAGTTGGAATGAACAAGATATAGGTTTTTTTCAAAGCGTTTTTCTTCATCCAAAGAAATTTTTTTAGCTGCTAAGAGAACCTTGTAATAAATTAAAGTCGCACCTGCTGTAATAAATGAGATGGTTACAAATTTTTTGTATATGTTATCAGACAGCTCCTTGAACCAAATTGTTTCGGGGTCAAAGCTGTTGATGATAACAAGTATACGTAAAGCAATAATCATATTTATTGCCACGAGCAAAATTCGTAAGGTGTGTTGCAAAATTTTATCATACCCGTGAAAATCAGATGATCTAGGGGTTGAAATTGTTTTTGAAATAAGGCAGAAGAGCGGAAAATTAATGAGCGGTGATAGCAAAATAATGCCGTTTATGAAAAATGCATTTACAAAAAAATCCTGGTCATTAACTATTTCAGTAAGAGCCACTACAATTAAGAGTGATATTATGATTGACATAATTGGACGAGACTCAATCCATTTATGAAAAGCTTTAGAATAAGTTGCATAAATAGATAGATAAAATAGGACTGCATAGCCACAAACCAGCATCCTAATGATATGAAGAATCAGCATTTGTATTGTGTCATCGCATTTATCTGCCCAGTGAAAGCAATGCTGCACATAGTCCGCCGCTTGAAGAGCAATGACAAGAAAAGGCAGAATATAAATTATAGCGCGTTCTGCTAAATTTAACATGCTAACAAAGCAGACTTTTTTCTCTCCTGATTTTTTAAAATGAGAGGCAAAAAAATTGAAAGATGATCCAAGAAGTAAGCTAACAGCAAGCTTGCCGATTGCAACAAATGAAAAGAGAAAGACAAAGCTTTTCATGGAAAGTTCAAGTTCTTTGTCTAGAATAATCTGCTCTGAAAGACCATAAAACACCGTATTAATTAACAGAGCTAACAGGGCCATCACAGTGTAAACAACAAAAGATTGACTTTTATTGCCACCCTCGGAGTGCCGTTCAATGGATCTTATAACGCCAAAAAAACAAATGGTGTACAGAATAAATAAAAACAAAAAGGTGATATCAAAATCTGGTACATAGAGGTTAAGAAAAGAAGCTAATTGAGCAATAAATTTTTTTATTGATGCATGCGCATTGTTCATCACCGTAAAAACAGTTGGTGTGCTCTTAAAGTCAAAAAGCATGTCTGTTTTTTGTTTTTGTGGTGATGGCTGTTGATCAGTGTGATCTTGAGTGATTTTCGATAAATCAGATTCTAAAGCATTTCCTGCTAAGCATTGTATGCTTAACAAAGCAAATACAATTATTGATAGAACTTTTAACATATGTTGGCCAAGCCCTGTGTTTTAAACAATCTTAAATGAGGCAGGCCAGTGAATCAAATTTTTTTAATTACCATTAATTGACCAACATTTGTGGTGGCTTTTTATAATGTGTGTTAATTGACAGTCTTGTTTTCAGGGCCTGTTTCTTGCTGTTGATAGAGATCTGCAAAGTTCACGGGATTCAGCATCAGTGGCAAATAACCACCATCACTTGTTGCATTAGCGACAATACTTCTGGCAAAAGGGAACAACATGCGTGGGCATTCAATAAGAAGAAAGGGTTTGATGTCTTCTGTGTTTTGCGTGTTTACTTTAAACAATCCAGCATAACGCAAATCAACGATAAACAATGTCTCTTGTTTTGATTTTGCTGTGGCTTGGACATGCAGTTCTACTTCATAGACTTCTTCATTTGCCTGCTGTGCTTGTACCTGAATATCGACGCTGATTTCCGGTTTTTCTGGATTTGAGAAATGCTTGAGAATACCTGGGTTTTCAAATGAAAAATCCTTTGTGTATTGGCCGATAACATTAACATCGAATTTTGGTTGAGCAGCGTCTTGCGTCATGAATTATCTCTTTTTTTGTATCTTTATCACATTTCATATTTTAATAAAAGTGCAGGTAATCACAGCCTCAAAAGAATTTTGAATAATAAATTTTGATTGAGGTTTTTGCCAATATCAAATATAAATTAAGTATAAATTTTAGGAAAAATAATGAAATCACTCATATCAGTTTTAACCATCACTCTTCTTTTGTTGCCAGGATGTGCGCGCCGCATTTCGCAAAACTATTATTCAGCTGCCTCGGTTGGCGAAGCTGCGCATACATATAAAGGCACTATTATCAGCGCGCGCCGGGTTGAGGTTGGCGAAGCCGAACGCTTGCAAGACAACACAACTGGGCTTGCGGTTGGTGGCATTGCAGGTGGTGTGGCCGGATCACAAATTGGTAGTGGATCGGGAAGCGTTCTTGCCGCTGCAGGTGGTGCAATCCTTGGTGGATTAGCCGGGGCGTATGCACAGGATGAACTGTCAAGACAAGCAGCGGTTGAATATTCGGTTCAATTAACAAATGGTCAAATTATGACAGTGGTTCAGGGTGCAGAGGAAGTGTACCAAGCTGGGCAACCTGTCTTGGTGATTGTTTCTAAAAAAGGGCGTTCAAGAATTGTTCCAGATCAATCAATGGCTCAGCGCTACCAGCAACCTGTGCAAAGCGCAGGTGTGCCTGTATCAACAGTCCAGAAAGCTGCGCCAGTAACTCAAGTTTCATCAGCGACTTCGACTAAGAAGAAAAAGACCTTCTACGTTCCTCAGGAAGGCGTGAAATACGTTAATGTAAATGTTGATGAAGCATAAATTTTTTAAGGAATGTTAAGCTAATTAGGAGAAGAGAGTATGACGCTAGAAAAAGTAACAGATGCTAATTTTGATGAAGTGGTTCTTAAAAGCTCGAAGCCAATCATTGTAGATTTTTGGGCTGAGTGGTGCGGTCCATGTCGTGCTTTGATGCCTGTGCTGGAAGAAGCAGCTGCAGAGCTTGGGGAAGACGCCAAAATTGTTAAGCTCAACATCGATGAAAACCCAGAGAAGTCTGGACAATATGGTGTGCGCGGAATCCCAACGCTTATGCTTTTTAAAGGCGGTGAGCTTGTCCAAACACAGGTTGGAAGCATGCCAAAATCTAAAATTATTGAGTGGGTTAAGTCAGCAAGCTGATTTTCTGCTCTTTTTCAGAAGGCGCTCTATTTAACTGTGCAGATTCAACGGTTGCTTAGCTGGAAGTGAAAAAATCTAGCGGTTAATCTTCTGCGCCCCCTGTGCCAATTGATCTTGAATTATTGGGTCCTAAAGCCTATATTACAGTTGTTAGCTTTTGCTGACTATGACGATAAACGGCTTGTGAAATAAGCGATACGGACCCGGGGGCGGTACCCGGCATCTCCACCAATTTTAAGGGGATGAAATAGGATCGACGTGCGTAGTAAAGATAAGTTTTTCGTTCGGCAAGTACCACCGTTATCGGACTATTGTTATAAGTGCTAACAAAAACAATGGTCGACGCACCGCTGCTAATGGTAACTTAAATGTTGCTAACCGTGGGCGTAGGCTAGCACGTAACGCTGCTTAATAAAACAAGCAAGCGCGGTTTGAAGGGCACCGGGCAACAGAAGCCCTTCATAAATTTGGTGTTTTGTGGGGTTTATTGATGTATTTGGAATATGAAAAATTATGTGAAAAAGGCTTGCTGCATACTGTGCAGTTGATCCTGGAGCAGGTGCAAAAACAAGGCTTGAAAGAACCTCACCACTTTTACATTACTTTTGCAACAACGCACCCAAATGTCCAAATGCCACCCTATTTGATGGATGAATATCCGGAAGAAATGACGATTGTTTTGCAGCATCAATTTTCCAACTTAAAAGTTTATGATCATCTTTTCAGTGTTGATTTAAGTTTTAACGATCAAGAGGAAAGCGTTGTCATTCCTTTTTCCAGCTTGATTAGTTTTTCAGATCCGTCTGAAAATTTTGATCTGGAATTTACCCCTGAACTAAAATCTGAAGCTCAGAATAAAGCTGATGAAGAGCAATCACAAAAAGAAAAAGTTGTTTCTATCGATCGCTTCAGGAAGAAGTAATAGTTCGCTCCTTCATATATTCCTTGCAGTTTTTATTCTGTTAATAAGAAGAATGAAGCGTCTACTATTACATAAGATTTGGGGCTGAGTCAGATAACCAGATTAAATAAGCACAAACCCACTTCTTGTTCTGGATTTTGTGCATATTAAATCGCCATTTACTCTCTTTGTCTCTTTGTAATACTCTACAGCGTAATCTGGCACAGCCTCTTAATTAAAAGAAAGAAAACATGAAAAAGACAAATTTACAATTATCCGAAATAAAATTGGTTGGCGTTACAATGAGGACTCGTAACAGTTTGGAGGCAAACTCAGAAACAGCCAAAATTGGAAAAACTGTAAGTGCATATTTTGAAAATAATCTAAATCAAAAAATAGCCCATAGGAAGACCCCGGAAAAAACTTTTTGTGCATATACAGAGTATGAAAGTGATGAAAACGGTGAATATACTTACTTTATTGGTGAAGAAGTTGACGCGTTCGAAAAAGTGCCTGACGGTTTTAAGATGCTAACAGTCCCATCTTCTAACTATGCTAAATTTGAATGTGGACCTGGGCCCATGCCAAAAGTTTGCGTTGATGCTTGGCAGAAGATTTGGAAAATGCAAGATGATGATTTTGGCGGAAAAAGAGCCTATATCGCTGATTTTGAAATATATGACGAAAGAGCGAGAGATCCTGAAAAAACAATTTTAGATATTTACATTGGATTGTGTTAGTGAAGAAAGACCTTGAAGTTGTCCCCTACAATCCGAATTGGCCACGTGTTTTTGATACTGAAGCCAGTAAAATTAGAGCAGCAATCGGAGAGCCTTTTTCTGAAATACATCATGTTGGGTCAACGGCAGTTCCTGGCTTAGATGCAAAGCCAATAATAGATATTATTGCCTGTGTTAAGGATTTGAATTTTGATGCTCAAGGGCTTGCATGTCTTGGCTACGAATACCGTGGCGGATTCAACTTACCGCTTAGGAAATGCTTTACTCATCGTTCTGTTGCGTTAAGCGTAAATTTACACGTTTTTGAAAAGGATGATCCAGAAATTGAGCTGAATTTATTATTTCGGGATTATTTAAGAGCGCATCCTCAGGTTAGGGATCAATATGCTGCTTTGAAGTATCAGCTTCTAGAAGATGAAGCTTCTTATGAGAAAACGGGTGTTGCCATGTTTAGAGATTACACCTTGGGCAAGTATAAGTTGATTCAGGATATTCTTAAGAACACTGGATTTAGTCGAATTCGTTTTGTTATTTGTGCACATGAATTAGAATGGGCTGCTGCCAAACAATTCCGGAACACATATTTCTTTGAGCCACATAAAACAGAAGATCCTTATACCTGGACTTTTGAGCATAAAGACCATAAGCATCTTATTTTATACAAAGGTGTAAATATTGTTGGGTATGCTCATGTGCAATTTTTGCCAGACAATAGATCTGCACTTCGTATGATTGCCATAGATAAGAGAGAACAAGGAAAAGGATATGGCGGCAAATTTATCTCTCTTATTGAAAAATGGTTAAAGCTAGAGGGGAGAGGGATTGGCTTTGCCGCGTCTGCGAATCAAAGGCTGGCGCTTTGATTCTTGTCGTCGAACTCTTAGGGGGTTCTCATCACATCCCCAACCTATTCAGAAAAATAAACACAACGAATAACTCTACAGCTTGCCTGCGCTTCTAGCTACGCCAAGGCTTCGTTGGACAAGCAAGCTCCGGCAGGCACTCCTAGCTCTACCTCGCTCCTGGCTTGCCGCCCGGAGCTCTAAGAGCGTAGGGTGGCGGAGGGAGAGGGATTCGAACCCTCGATACAGCGTTAACCGTATACACACTTTCCAGGCGTGCGCCTTCGACCGCTCGGCCACCCCTCCATGGGTAAAGTTGGGTACAATGTAGGAAATTAATCTGCAAAAATCTACGACTTTTTAAATGTAAACAAGCCGACCTATTGTTGACCAAGACTGGTATTTCTTGAATTAACGCCAAATCTCACTTATTCTAATTAAGCTATTAATTTAACGGGAAGGCATCCTTCTATGAGGCTGTTCACTTTACTTTCAGTTTTTCTATTTCTTGCATCACCCAATGTTGCAGCTGAAATGACCGTGAATTCTGTGACATTATCTGGTTCAGATGAAAAAACATATCTTATCCTTGAAAGCACTGAAAAAAAGCCACTTACCGTTAAGCCCGAGCAAAACAGTGGGATTAGGATTGAGCTACCCGAAGACTTGAGTTGGCGGGCGCCTTTATCGAATGAATCTGCCCAAGGATTGGTTGAGAACTATCGTTTGGAATCAGGTGATTTAATGGTGAATTTTACAGCCGAAGCACATGTTAAAGAGGTTATTTATAGGCAACATAAAGGCGTATTTGAAACAATTTTTATTATTGTGCCGGGACCAAGAATTGAAAGCCTCCAACAATCAGATTTGACCAGGTCAAAAAAAGAACCAAAACCAGAGATGATGAATGAGGAGTCTCAACCAGAGATGGTCAATAGATTTATGCAAAAACGAGTTGTTCCCCAAACAGTTAAGCGTGTTGATTTGGATTATGATGATCAAACCATCAAGATAGCCATTACATTGACTCAACCGGAACGTCTTAAGGTTGTGGAAAATGATCGCACTCATCAATTTTCAATTCAATTGCCTAAGGTTGCTAATTGGCAAACCGTTGAGATTGATCCGGAACTTGAACAGATAGCCAGCAGCTATTTTATTGATCAATCACACCCAAAATGGACGACTTTGGTTATTTCCATGGATCGAGATCTAACAATTTTGAAGCGAGAGGTGATCAACAATCCTGGACAAAATCCACTTTTTGTTTTGTTTTTAGGGCAAAATACAGGAATGAATAGCATTCGAACAGCTTCAAACCAACGTGCATCGATACATGTGGGTGCTGATTTGTCAGAAGAAGTGCAGAATGAAGACCCCTTGGAACAGCATATGCATTATGTGAACTCTGAAAAAAATATTGTTCAGAAAAATCCATTCTCTTTTCAGACGGAAAAACCACTCTATCTTAAAAAGACAGCAAGGTACAAAAAAGGTACAACAAATTATACAGACATATCACGCGGTCCTTACATGGCGATTACATCGGGATTCTCTTCTGGCCAAACAGGCATGGTGATGAGTGCGCCAAACACCACAACTTCTCAACAGCCTGGAATAAGTGGGTTTAATTATGGCTTTATTCTTGGATATGGACAGAACATCGACAAATTTTATGCAGGTTTGGAAATGTTTTTTGATATGAATCGCCAGGCTGGTCAATCCAGTGGAACTGATGCTGCATTGGGAGCCTTTAAAACCACAACCAGCCTTAAATATAATTATGGGGCAGCCTTAAGGCTTGGGATGTATGCTGGGCCTGAGTCGATGGTCTATATGCGCCTTGGAGGCATTGGCACAAAATTTCGCCATAAATCAACGGATGCTGAGGGCGGGCGTATGGCCTTTGCAGGCAATACATCACAAGGGATGTCTGGGTTTTTGTATGGTTTTGGGATGGAGACAGCTCTTGATAATCACTTTAGTGTGCGCATGGATTATGATCGGTTAACATATCAGAGCTTTAGCAAAAACTTGACCAATCAACTGGGCGACGTTTCAGGTAAGTTTTCTCCACGTATGGATCGTTATACTTTAGCGTTAAGTTATAAATTCAACGATAGTATTGGCCCCAATAGTCCAACCGGGATTTATCAGATTCCAACAGGATTTTATGTTGGAACAGGGTTGGATATGTCAAACACATCCCTGAATCATTCTATTAATGCACCAACGCTATCATGGGGAATGAAGTCGACAACGTTAACCCCAATGTGGATGATGCATATGGGTTATGGAGTTCAGCATGGACGCTATTATTATGGTATGGAGTTTTCCACCACCCTTGGAACAAAGTATATTCGTGAAACACTCAATGATCAGGCTAATAATGCAGTTCAAACAGTTACCGCACGTTTTCAACCAACTGCAGGACTGTTTGTTAGAGGGGGGTACACCTTTGGTCATGGCAATATGGTTTATCTCAAATCAGGTATGATTCTCTCAAGTTTCCACCGGGATAGTACAGTTCAAGGGGCGCCGCGCTTAACCGGAGATGTTCAGGGTAAGAAGACTCTAACCGGTATGGGAATTGGTGGCGGTTTGGAGACATTTGTTAGCCAAAATGTTAGCATTCGCAACGAAGTGATGCATGAAATTTATAACAAGTTCAAACTTCATTCAGCAGGTGTGCAAGAGAACTTTTCACCAAGTCTGACACGCTATCAGCTGACAATGAATTACACTTTTTAGTTATAATGACTAAAAAGATCTTCTTTATCGGTGGTGCGAGTGGGAGTGGAAAGACAGCTGTTATTCCAGCATTAAAAGAAGAACTACCGTCAATTATCAAAATGGGCTTGTAAACTCTACAAACCAATTAACTTTTATCCGTGATGACCAGAGGAAGGAAATAAACAACCAGTCTAGCTTGCAGATTTATAGCATGCAGGAGCTAAGACGTATTTTAGAAAAAAATAAGGGGCTGTACCAGATAACTAGGTTAAATATGGGCGAACCCATTGCCTGATCTGGGTTAGCTGGATTTTAGGGTTTGGTGTATTAAACCGCCACTCACACTCTTTCAAAAATAACCAAAAACTCTCTTTTGGGATACCATTAAATTTCCTCATATGACGCTTAGCCTGATTCCAAAAGTTCTCAATACCATTGATATGATTTCTCTTATCTGCAAACAGTTTTGAATGGTTAATGCGATAGTGTTTAAAGTCCGTCACATCAAGGGTATTATACCCCCTCCAACAGTCAGAATAAACAATGCTATCTGGAATGACTTTCTTTTGAATAATTGGTATAAGCGTTGATCCTTTGGCATCTTGAATGATTTGGGTGTATACCTTGCCACCCCGCTTCAGCAGGCCAAATACAGGCACTTTCCCAGCAGCGCCTCGGCCTCGATTCCCTTTTCTAGCGCCGCCAAAGTAACTTTCATCAACTTCAATTTCTCCACAAAAGGCTTCACTTGCTGCCTGCTCTGTTTGCTGAGCGATCAACAAGCGAAGCCTTTGGAAATAATAAGCCGCTGTCTTGAAATTTACACCCACCAGTGATGCGGCACATCGGGCTGTTGTTCCAGCGACAAAATGCTCGATCAGTTTCTCTTGCTTAGCTCTACTTATTCGACTCTTCCTCATCTATACCTTTATAACACTCTATAGCATTATCTGGTACAGCCCCAAAAATAATTTCCAGGTTGTTGAGCAGTTTAAAGTTGATGCTTTTACTTTTAAGCGTGATGATAATGGATATAGTATTATGACGGTTGCACGAAAAACATAACTTAATGAAAATAATCTAATGCAGGTTCTTTACTATCAATCTCCTATAGGTTTATTGAAAATAGATCTTGATAAAGAATCTGTGCATGGTTGTGTTTTCGTTGAAGAAAATACCAGCCCTGATGACAAGCTTAATCATAATATAGACATCATGGGTGAGACAGAGGAGCAACTCAAAGACTATTTTGAAGGAAAGCGCTTAGATTTTAATTTGCCTCTGTCTTTAAACGGAACGCCTTTCCAAAAAAATGTATGGCAGGCGATATGTTCTATACCATATGGTCAAACGGTTGATTATGGAACGTTAGCAGATATGGTTGATCGACCCAGAGCTATGCGCGCAGTCGGTGCTGCTTGTGCACGTAATCCCTTAGCTATTCTTATACCATGTCATCGTGTTATTCACCGATCTGGCCATGTTGACGGTTATACTTGGGGTAATGATAGGAAGCATTGGTTGTTGAATTTTGAAAGAAAGAGTTTGACGGACAAGACTTAACCATGAAGCAGCCTAAACGCATTGCAATTTTTGGTAGACCTGGATCAGGCAAGTCAAGATTTGCGCATCAACTTAGTATTCAAACAGGGTTGCCATGTTATCATTTAGATAAGATATTTTTTGGAGATAACTGGGTTGAAAGGCCGCAGAGTGAGTTTGTTGATGATCAAAAAAAGTGGATTAGAAAAGATAAGTGGATCATAGATGGCAATTCTTTTCGCACACTTGAAATGCGTTATGCACAAGCTGATTTGTGTATTTATTTTGAATTGCCTTTTTGGCTGTGTGCGTACAGAATTTTTAAAAGATTATTTATGAGAGATAAAGCCATTCAAGATAGAGCCCGTAATTGCCCAGAGAAAGTTAGTTTGAAACTTTTATGGTACTGCTTAACAATCAGGAAAAGAGCTGTCCCAAAAATTTTACATCTACAAAAGCAATATCCAGATGTTGAGTTATTTGAAATTTGTTCAGATGGGCAAAAGAAAATGATTTTAGATTTATTGACTAAAAGACTATCTAAACATCAACTTTAAGAAGGGAGTTCGCCATGTAAACAAGCTCTTTCTGAATAAGTTGAATTTTTTTAATTTCCTCTTCATTGGCTAGTTCTGGCTTTGACAAGATAAGCTTGTTTATAGACTCATTCAATTGGCCAATGGGACCAAGTAGATCTTCACACATTGATGAAAACACATCGGCAAAGTCTTGGCTAATTGAGCGATGTTTTGCTTTTTCTTCATGTAGTTTTAATCGATAGTTGTTGCGCTCAATTGCATAAAGAATAGATTTTTCAAGCGGTTCAAAAGTTAAAGTGCTTTTGTTGAAGTAATCCATTGCACCTATTTTAACAACTTTAATATCCATCCCTGGTTCTTGGTTGCTGGTCAGCATGATAAAAGGCGCTTTACATTGGCATTTCAAAGCTTGCGCAATTAGATTAGATCCAAACTGTCCTGGTCCGAGGTAGTAGTCTTGGAAAATAATATCAAAGGGTTGGTTAAGGGAGAGTGACAAACCATCATCATAATTGTTTGCCCATGTGATGTGGTATTGGTAGTTCTTCGATTTTTTCAGAAGACGTTGGAGAAGAAGATATATATCTTCATCGTCATCAATCAAGAGAACTTTTATTTGATCCATATTTTTTGTCTCTCCACTGCACTATAACATTTATATTTTTACGTTGATTGAGCTGCTTCCTTTTGGGTTTTCTCAACATACTTGTCGAGACTTCCCTGAGAGCAAAGGTCGAGCAAAACAGGGCTTTGAGGCTTAATGTTTTGAATGTTCCAGTGTGTTTTTGTTCTGATGGCTTCAATGGTATTTTTTGTTGTACCAATCAGTTTTACAATATAACCATCACGCATCGTTGGATAATGTTTAATAAGCCAAGCGATTGCATTTGGTTTATCTTGCCGGCGAGCGATAGGTGTGTATTTACTTTTTTTGTTAGAGAGCCCTACAGAGAGGTTTTTTTGAAGTTGTAAACGTGCATCTTTATCACTGGTACACCGATCAATTTCCTCTTGAGTAAGCTGGCCATTTATAATTGGATCAAGGCCAATAATTGTTGTTACTTCTTGATTGGCAAGGGTTTCAACTTCTAAATAGTGAAGATGGCAGAAGTCAGCAATTTGTTGAAAAGTCAGCGCTGTGTTATCAAGAAGCCATACTGCTGTGGCTTTTGGCATTATAGGGGTAGACATATTTATTTCTCCTCGTGACTTGCAAGTAAATTTTGGTCAATATAGTATAAAATTCATTACTTGTCTCTCCCAATTGTTTGAGGGTCAACGCCAAATGAAATACCTAATCTTATTGCTGTTTTAACGAGTTCACTTCCTAAGTCAACGTATCTATATGTTTTTATAGCTTGCTCGAGTGGAACAACAGTGACAGTGCTGTTGTGCCAGGCAACCATGCAATCAAATTTTTCATTTTCAATACATTCAATGGCTTTAGCTCCAAAAGCTGCAGCTAATAAACGATCACGATATCCAGGGCGCCCCCCTCTTTGTACGTGTCCTAATGTAGTGGCTCTAATATCACCGTCGATTATTTTCCCTAGTTGATCACACAGGTGTGATCCAATTCCACCATATCCTTTTCTACCAGAACATTTTTTGGAAATCTCAGGATTTTCTCCTTTTTGATGGGCTGCTTCAGCAACAACAATAAGGGCAAAGGTTCTTCCGCTTTGACGTATTTCTCTAACTTTTTTAGCAATTTCATCGAGTTCATACGGAACTTCAGGTAAGAGTATAACATCTGCATCCCCGGCAATACCCGTATGGAGAGCAATGTTTCCTGCATCTCTACCCATAACCTCAAGAATCATGGTGCGACTATGACTTGCAGCTGTTGGTTGAAGGCGATCTAATGCCTCTGTTGCAACTTCAACAGCCGTTGCAAATCCAAGTGAATCGGTTAAGTCGATATCATTATCAATTGTTTTTGGCACACCAACAAAAGGAATATTCCCTTTCTGACATATCTTTCTTAAAACAGACAAACTTCCATCGCCCCCACTTGCCACCAAGGCATCAAGTCCTAGCTTTCTGTATCCTTCAATGAATAAATCTGCGTTATCGTAAAAAGAGGTTGCAGGTGGCGTTGGTTTGTTTAATGTGCCTAAACAAGTTCCAGCAACACCTAGAAGTGAATATCCGTACTTAGATCCAAAAATTTCATCGATGTTAATGGACTTAATTGGCCTGGTAATCAGTCCAGGTATGCCATCTTCTATACCAATAACGGTCCAATCTTTTTGTTTAGCGGCTAGATAAACAGAGCGAATGAGGGCATTGAGTCCAGCGCAGTCACCGCCACTGGTAAGAAGACCAATTTTTTTAGACACAAATTCCCCTTATTCTTGAATTGACTTAATTATTGTATAGAATGCATCACTAAATCAATAAACGATTTTCAAAGCATGGATAACAAAGAAAAATTAAAACAGAAGCTTGATGCGTTAGTCTCTGAACATAAACGATGCGAGAAAAAGTTAGTTCAACTTATGCAAGCCGTTGTTCCAAATTATCTTGAAATACGGTCTTTGAAGAAAAATAAACTAGAGCTCAAAGACCAAATCCAGGTTATCAAAAATCAAATTAATCCAGATATTATTGCCTAAATTGTTCTTATCATTTGTGTAACTCGCTAACTTATTAATTGACACTTCTATATAAACTCATTAAAAACATAAAAAAATTCGGAATAGTTATGGCTAATCACAGCGCAACTAAAAAAAGTATACGTAAAATTGCATCTCGCACTGAGCGCCGTCGCTCGCTGTTATCAGCAATGCGGACATCTGTTCGTCAGTTTAATGAGACGATCAGCACAGGTGACTCTGACAAAATCAGTGCAGCGCATAAGCTTATGCAATCACAACTTATGAAGGGTGCAAAGCGAAACCTACTTCACAAGAATACCGTTGCGCGTAAGATTGCTCGCCTTACAAAAAAAATTAAACAAAGTTCATAAAGTATTAGTTTGATGGTGGATCATAATCAAAAGTCCACCATAAACAATTCCTTTCCATCACGGTTGGGGCTGCTATTTCAATCCCTAAAAAACAAACCATCTGAGCTATTTTTTCTTTTATTTCCCTTATCTATTCTTATAGGAAAGAGCGCTATGGATATAACCGTTAGTTTAGCTGCGGTATTTTTCATTGTTCAAAGTCTATATTTGAGGAAATGGGATTGGGTGCGTCAGAAGTGGGTTGTTGTTCTGCTCGTTCTCTGGGCTTATATGGTTGCCAGATCTTTTTTTGTAGAGGATATTTTAACTTCTTTGAAGGTGTCTTTTCTTTACGGGCGTTACTTTATTTTTGCAGCCTTTTTCTCAACAGCTTGTTCTCAAAGCTCTAATTTATCCAATAAAATAAAACTGGTTTTAAAAGGTGTAATTCTCTTTATTTGTGTTGATACTCTTGCACAATATTTCTTCGGTGCAAACTTATTCGGACATGTTTCAAAGTTTGGCCATCGTCTGACTGGCTTATTTAGTAGGCCTCTCGTGGGTGTTTATTTATCTTGGCTAAGCTTTCCAATAATCAGTGATTTTTTTCAAAGAGCATGTGTGAGTAAAGATTATAAGAAAACTGTTTATCCATTTCTGAAGTGTTTGGGTTTTGCTCTTGTAACTTTTTTAACAATATATGCATCCGGAGAAAGAACAGCATTCCTAGGAGCTTTATTATGTTATGGGTTAATGATTTTGTTTAATTTTTCTGTAAAAAGACTGGTTTTGGGAGGTGTGCTAGTTGGGGTTCTTTTATCATCTGTTGCTGCTTTTATTATTTTAAATGGCCTTATACAAAAAAAACAATCTATTCAGGCAACATCATCAGACACTCCTAGTCTGCAAGTTAAAACAGATGTTCAACAAAGATTAATTTCCTCTAAATCGTCATACCACTGCAAAGGAGGATATGGTGAGTTGTTTGCAGATGCACTTCGATTAGCGCGGAGCAACATAATTTTTGGCATAGGCATGGACCAATTTAAAAATCAGTGTCTTGTAAATGATGGCGTTATAGGAAACGAAAAGAAATGCACCTATCGTCACCCACACAATGCATGGCTTAATATTTTTGCAGAATTGGGCTTAGTTGGAGTTTCTTTGTTTTGTGCATTTTTCTTTATGATTGCCCGTCAACTTAGAAGCAAGTGGCATAAATATAAAAGCAATGGCCTTATTATTGGGTTTGCTTGTGTATTGGCTTACCGTTTTTTTCCGATTGCAGGGGGAATGAGTATTTTTTTAAGTAACAATGCACCAATACTCTGGTTTCTGATTGGTTGGCTTATGCTGTTGCTGAACGAATCACACAAGAAACACTAATTTATTTACAAGTGATATCCAATACCAGCTTTTGTTACCAGCTCTTGTGGGCGTTTCTTGAAGCTTAGGTTTGAATTTTTGCTAGATGTTTTAATGCCAATTTTATAATCAGCCCCAGCTTGCCAATAGAGCTTTTCACTTAAGACGCTTTCGATACCAATGCCTGGAACAATCTGAGTAACGCCCGTATTAATTTTAGTAACTTTATCTGCTTTAAGGGTGACTTGCCCAAAATTGTATTCAAGACCAAACTTTAAATAGCCCAACAATTCAGGCATGAATAGATATCCAAAACGAATAGCCCCAGCAATTCCAAACCGTGGCTTATAATGGAATGAATAACTCTGCCCATTGGTTATACCAAGTCCGGCATTTGTAACATTGGCTGTGAACGTGCCAATATTTGGGTTTGCATTTGAATAGGTAACGCCAAGTTCAGTTGAAAAATGTTTGCGGCCAAATGTATTGCGGTGCCCCCCGGTAACACCAGCAGCGTAGCTGCCTTTAGATTTGTTTCGATTCGTTAACGAACCATAATTCTGACCAGAAAGCTGTACAGTGGTTGAATCTTTGAGCTGTGCTTGCGCTGAGCTATAACCCCCGCCTACATTGATATAATACCCTTCATTCCAAGAACCAAAAAGCGTTAAGGGTGAAACCAATGTGAAGCTGAATAAAAGACCTTTTTTCATGCCGTCCTCTGTTATCAATTTAACTTTAATCTGAAGATTGCGCTTAAGCTAGAAGTTTTTTGTTTTATGAAAGACAAAAATTTTATAAGCTTAATTTAACATAGAGGCTTGTTATGTTTAAAAAAATTTTAACTCTTTCTTTTTTTATTCTTCCACTAAACTTTATTTGCGCTGAGGGTGGGCCGGCAACTAAAAATAGTTCTTGGTTACCTGATTTTGGAATTGGAAGAGCCTGTGTAAAATTATCTGAACGTGCATCCATATGGGCCAATCCAGCGGAGTGTGGTGTAGATCCTTTAAAAGTTTATACGATCCTTAATGACTATTTTGTATGTCGCCATAGTCGTGAAAGTTTGAGAAATGCTTTTCCTTGTTTGAGAAAATACAAAAAAGCTAGAGAAAATGGGGAAATTAAAGCTCCATCCTGGGATAAACAAGTTGACAATAATAGTTTGTCAATGATGGATATTGGAGTTGAGTCTCTCTTGAAAAAACCCGAGGATACAAAAGAGATTCAAAAGAAATTATTTTTTTCAGCAAAAAAAGTAACTGCATACATGAGGCAGTCAGGTTTTTTATCTTATTATAATGCAATAAAAGAAATTATGTATTCTTCAAGTATGCCGGAGATGGCAGTTCTTTTGTTTGATAAGAAAGTATCTGTAAGTTCTCAGCTCTCTCGAGTTTCTTATTTGCAGGAAGAGCTTGAGATTATTAGAGAAAAAATTAGAAGAGAAAAAGATGCAAATAAAAAAGTAGAGTTGGAAAAAAGAGAAAAACAAATTTTTGGTAGGTTAACTAGGTTGCAGAATGCAGTTAAGATCAGAAGTGAAAATAAGACTGAATATGTTCCTTCTATACAAAAGCAACTAGAGACAATCTTAAGTCGGAAACCATTTAATGGTCTTGATAAGAAACAAAAAAAGGAACTTATTGAATTAGTTTTGGCATATAACAAAAATAAAAATGGATTTGAATTTCTTGTTGACTCTAAAAGTGTTGGTAGATTTTTTGAGTTTGTTTCAGAACAGAAAGAGAATAAAAAAGGGGCTTCAGTGTCTCTGGAGATAAGAATGAAAAATGCTTATCAAAGCTGGAGCTCACAGTTTTTGAAAGATAAGTTTCTTGTTGTTCCATCACTTCCTAGAGACTGGCAAGAAACAGTCAGGCTCGATCAAAAAGGTTGCTGGACTCATAGCTTTTCAAATTTCTTAGAGCAGACAAAGAAAAATTCAAAGAGTTGCACGAATGACCCTTCGAGAGTTCTTAGAATCTTAGGGTGGGGTTTGAAATGTGATTTTACGAAAGAAGATTGGATAAAATGGAAAACTTGTTTTTTAAATTATAAAAATAATCCAAAGAAAACGGTTTCCCTCGGTCTCTTAGACATTACTGATGGATCGACTAAATTAAAAGATATTTTAGATATGGTTTTAGATTGGATTACAAAAGAAAAACTTTCCGGGAAAGACGTTTCTTCAGCAGTTAAGTTCAGAGAAATTTTCATTAGTGAAAAACGACTGCTAGAATTAGATTTATCAAAATCCGAAATTAAAAAACTTGCAAACCATTATGTTCCCTCTCTCAACGGCTATAAATTCAAAGTCTCTCCTAATTATGGAGCAGATCTCATACGCAGATTAGTTGTCGTTGAGGAAAATATGGATAGACTTAATGGCATGGATGCTAACCGCTCTATTGAAAGTGATATGAAGAATTCATACCTTGTTACTGTAGATTCTAGTATCGCAAATGACATATACAACGATTGGTTGGAAACTTTACTTATTAGGAAAGTAAGATCTCAGGCATAGAAATTTTCTTGAACTCAAATATCATAAGTATTTGACTGCTTGAAGAGTGAGGCCAGAATCTCCTGGTCTAAGTTTGTTGTTGAGTTTTTTTGAGCAGCACCTCTGGCAAGTTTGATAAGATCTATGTGATCAGCCAGAGATGCAAGGCGAAACTTTGGAAGGCCACTTTGTTCTGTGCCAAGAAGATCTCCACTGCCACGAATCTTTAAATCCTCTTCTGCGATATGAAACCCATCATTTGAGATTTTCATAACTTTTAGTCGTTGTTGCGCTGTTTGTGAGAGGGGTGGATCATAGGTAAGAATACAATAAGACTTATGTTGGTTTCTACCAACGCGCCCACGCAGTTGGTGAAGTTGGCTCAGGCCAAACCGCTCTGCATTTTCTATCACAATTACAGTTGCCTCTGGAACATCAACACCAACTTCGATAACGGTTGTACTGAGGAGGATAGACTTTTGGTCATTAAAACGAAATTCGTGCATGGATTTTTCTTTATCTGCTGCTTTCATTTGACCATGAACCATAGTTACTTTATTTGGAAAATATTGTTTAAGGATAGGCAGTTTTTCTTCAATGGATGTAATTGGTAGATCGTCATTTTTTTCAATGAGGGGGCAAACCCAATAAACTTTGAATCCTTGGGTGATGATTTTTTGAATCCATTGATAGAGACTAATAAGTTTATCTTTTGGCATAATCAATGTTTCAATAGGCATCCGGTTTTTGGGCTTTTCCTTCAAAGAAAGAATGTCCATTTGACCATAAAGTGTCATAGCCAGAGTTCGTGGAATGGGGGTTGCACTTAAATACAATAAGTCGGGTGTTGGCGATCTATTGGTTAAAATTTGACGCTGTTCAACACCAAAGCGATGTTGCTCATCAATAATAATCAAAGCTAAGTTTTTAAACACGATCGATTCTTGAATTAAGGCATGGGTGCCGATAACAAGGGAAGTTTCTCCGCTTTCAAGGCCCCGCTTTTTGGTGTTTTTATCCTTTGAATCTGATGTTAAAAGATTGATATTAATCCCAAGCTTTTTACAATAAGGGAGAAGGGTTTGATAGTGCTGCTGAGCAAGTAGTGTTGTTGGTGCAAGGAAAGCAACCTGCGCGTTATTCTCTATAACCTTTAGGCAGGCTAGGAAAGCGACAATGGTTTTACCAGAGCCTACATCACCCATTAAGAGGGTGCGCATAACATTTGTAGAACCTAGAGAGTTGTCTAATTTTTGTAGGACTTCTTTTTGATTGTTGGTTAATTCAAATGGCACTATATCTAAAGTTTTTTGCCTCAGAAAATCAGATTTATTTTCATAGTATCGTTGTCTTTGATTTGAGCGAAAATCAATCTTATTCAGGCATAGTTGATAGTGGTAGAGTTCATCAAAAGCTAGACGCATGCGTGCAGAGGAGTCAGGACTTAAATCATCAAATGCTTTTGGATTGTGAACAGTTTTAAGTGCGTTCAGAAATGAGGGCCATTTATATCTAGACATAATGTCACTGGGTATCCATTCAGGAAGTTCTGGAACGGTCTTAAGGATCTCTTGAATGATAGAACGATATCGGTATTGGCCAATGAAGTTAATAGATCGATAGAGAGGTTTGCTGCCAATCCATTTTTCTTTCATATTTGGACTGCCAACAAAGTCGGGGTGGACGATTTGCTTGTAGCCGCTAAAGACATCAATTTTTCCACTGATGAGTTTTTTATGACCTATTGTAAAAAGCTTTTTTAGCCAATGACTATTGGCATTAAAATAAGTAAGAGCAAGTGATTCTTGTCCATCGGAGGCCCAAATAGTGGTGTATTGGGATTTCTTTTGAATATCAATAATCTCCAGAGCAATTGTAACTTTAGTTCCAGTTACACACTCTGATAATAAAGTCTGTTCATATCGTGTCTCAAGGGCATAGGGAAGGTGAAAGAGCAAATCAATAGGGTAAGGCCCTATATTTTTTTCAATACTTTTCTCTCTCTGCGGACCAATACCTGGGAAACTGCTGAGTGATTTAAAATAATGATTTAGAATTTGTGGCCGCATACTATAATTATATATTAAATTAACGATACTATACGAAATGAATCTTCACAAAAAACTTCTCTATCAAAGTTGTTACAGAGGTAGTAAAGAAAATGATTACATTCTATGTGGCTTTGCAAAAAAACATTTAAATGATTTATCAGAAAAAGACTTGGAACTGTATCAGAGCTTGTTAAACGAGAGTGATACAGTTCTATATCTATGGCTAACTGTTCAACAGTCTTTTCCCAAAAAATACCAAGGAACAGTCGGCCGCCTTCTTAGAAAATATTATTCAAAGAATATAAAGGTACAGAGCTAGGCAATCTCAGCATTCGGATCTTTTACAACCTTATGCGCGAACAAAGTGTAGACCACAGGAATCACATACAATGTAAAGAGTGTCCCGATAATCATACCACCAAAGATTGTCCAACCTAATTGATAGCGGCTGTATGCGCCCGCACCAACAGACCATAAAAACGGTAAAGCACCTAGGGCCATCGCAAGGGTTGTCATTAATATTGGACGCAATCTTAATAAAGTAGCTTTGTGGGCTGCTTCAGCCATGCTTAGCCCCTGGACGCGGAGCTTATTTGCAAAGTCGACTATTAAAATACCATGTTTGGTAATAAGCCCGATCAGTGTTACCAAACCAATTTGGGTGTAAACATTCAGAGTTCCCCCTGTTAATTTTAAGCTTAAAATCGCCCCAGCGAGTGATAGAGGCACAGTAAACATGATGATGAAAGGGTCTGTGAAACTTTCAAACTGGGCGGACATAATGAGGTAAATAAAAATGATTGCCAGACCAAAGATAAGGATCATCGAACTATTAGAATCTAATAGATCCCTTGTTGTTCCAGAAAATTCATAAGTTATATCATTAGGAAGGTTTTCATCAGCGATTTTTGTTAGCGTATCAATTCCATCACCGAGCGTGAATCCAGGATTAATCATACACGTTAATTTGATAGCTTTTAATTGGTTGTAGCGCATAATCTCACGAGGACTGTTTTCTTGTTTAAAAACTACCAAACTTGAAAGTGGAACCATTTTTTTATCTTGGCCGCGAACATAGATTTCTCGAAGATCCTCAACGGACATTTTTCGTTCCATGGGGACCCCAACCTTAACTTTAAATTGATCTTCATTTCTTTTAAAGTTGGTTATTTTACGCCCAGAAACAAAAATATCGAGTGTTTCGGCAATAGATTGAATATCTACATTCAGAGCTGCCGCTTTATTCCGATCAATGTCAACTTTATATTCACTAACATCGCCACCAACTTCATACCAAACTGTTGAAAATACACCGCTATTTTCAGCCAGGTTTTTGATAATTGCACTTGCCGGGCCAAGCTTACTGGCTTCTTTTGATGTTTGAATAATAAAGTTAATACGATCTGATGAGCCCCCACCGATAAAGGAACCACCAGGGTGTACGCCAACACTAGCAAGACCAGGTGCTGTTTCTAGCTCAATTTTCTCTTTTATTTCTTTAACGATTTGTAATGAGCTCTTCTTGCGTTCACTCCATGGCTTTAGAATATTCCAGGTATAAACTTTATCAAGGCCAATCATTGCCAAACGGTTAACAACCTCTGGTATTTCTCTAAAGACTTCTTCGACTTGATCAACCTGTTTTGTTATGTACTCAACAGTTGCCCCAACGGGTGGGAAACCATAAGAAAAGACAACGCCAATATCTTCACGTGGAGCCATTTCTTTCTTTAGACCATCAAAGGCAACAATAGCGCCGAGGAGAGAGAACGCCCCACCAAAAAAGAATATAATAAATCGATGCTTAAGAGCCCAACCCAATGACTTGCCATACCCATTTTCAATGCGATTATAGACTTTATCAAAGGGTGTAATTCCTGCATGCGGCTTTAATAAGCGCGCGCACATCATTGGAGAAAGTGTGAGAGCAACAAGACCGGAAATGATCACCGCCCCTGCTAGCGTTAGGGCAAATTCAGTGAAAAGTTTACCAACAACACCTTGCGACAGACTGATAGGGGCGTAAACAGCAGCTAATGTAAGGGTCATTGCAATAATTGCAAAACTAATTTCCTTACTGCCCTTAATAGCCGCACGCATTGGACTCAGGCCTTCTTCAATGTAGCGATAAATATTTTCTAACATAACAATGGCATCATCAACAACAAGACCGATTGCTAGAACAATAGCCAGTAAGGTTAGCATGTTAATTGAAAAGCCAAGAATATATAAAAGTGTGAAAACAGATATCAGTGAGACTGGAATTGTTACAAGCGGGATAAGTGTTGCTCTGCCGGACCACAAAAAGAGCAAAATAATAGCTAGAACGCACAGAGTTGCTTCATAAAGAGTTTTGTACACTTCGTTGATAGATTGTTTAATGAAGAAGGTCTTGTCATAAGCAATTTGGATATCATAATCTTTTGGCAAGGTTTTTCTGATTTTGGGTAAAATAGCCTCAAGAGCTTTTGAGATTTCAACTGGGTTAGCAATTGATTTTCTTTTAATGCCCATTAAAATAGCTGGTTTATCATTAAAGTAAGCAGCATCTCTTGCTTCATCAGCGCTAAATTCTATTTTCGCAATATCACTAATTTTGATTGGATAGCCTTTGTGATTAGCAACAACAACTTCTCCAAATGCCTCTGGGCTTTCTAGTTTTGCAGCAGTATTGACGTTATATTCTCGATCATCACCTTTCACACGCCCTGCAGGCATATGAATATTTTGCCGCTTTAATGCACTTGAAACATCTTGAGCTGTTACATTAAAAGCAGACATTTTTTGACTGTCTACCCAAACATGTAAAACGAAATCTGCTGCGCCCGAAATTTCAACCTCCGATACACCTGGGAGGGATTCAAGGTCTGATTTAATATTTTTATCAGCGTAGCTAAAAAGGTCGACAACTTTTTGAGTGTTCGAAGAAAGAGCAAGGTAAATAATTGGGGCGGATTCTGATTCTGTTTTGCGAATTGTTGGGTTTTTTGCACCATCCGGAAGCTGAGCACGCACACGGGATATTTTGTCTCTGACATCATTAGCCGCATCATCAAGACCGCGTGTTACTTTAAAATGGAGATCGATGAAGCTTCCCTCGGTCTGACTTCTGGATTGAATAAAGTCTAATCCTTCAATACCCGCAAGGGCCGCTTCCAATGGCCTTGTAATCAAGCTTTCAATAATTTGTGGACTGGCGCCTTCATAGCCAGTTTGCACACTGACAACAGGTCTATCGTATGCTGGATATTGACGAACCGGAAGATAAGAAAAGCTTACAGTACCAATAATGACCATAATCAAGCTTAGTACGATTGATAAAACCGGGCGACGAATAAAGAGTTCAGTTAAAGACAAAGCAGAACCTTTCTAATTTTTAAGTTTGGCTGTATTTTTGAATGTTTTCGCGTGAGCGGACAAGGACTTTAACGCCATTTGCAACGCGCTTTTGACCGGAAACAATAACAACCTGCCCAGGTTTTAAGCCACGAGCAATTTTCACAATTTGACCATTCCGGCTTGCGACTTCAACTGGGGTGCTGCGCGCAATTCCATCGACAACTGTAAAGACATATTCCTGATTTCCGGAGTTCTCCAGTGCTGCTTCGGGTATTATGATTGCAGAGTCTTCCTGATATTCTGGGATTTTAACTCTGGCAAAAAATCCAGCTCTGAGCTCTTGGTTGGCATTTGGCAATTCAGCACGGACGCGAATGGTATGTCCTGTTGCATCAGCACTTGGTTCAATAGATTCAATGGTTGCTGTGTATTCATTTTGTGGAAAACCATCAATCTCAACCTTGATTTGCTGCCCAATGGTAATTATGCCAATATACTTTTCGTTAAGCATGAAATCTAAATACATTGGGTCTATTTTATCAAGCGTTACAAAATCCTGTCCAGGCTTTAAGTACCCACCTGGGCTAACCTCTTTTAGACCTAAAAAGCCATCAAATGGAGCACGAACAGTTGTCTTTTCAAGCCTTAGTCGGTTAATTTCAACTGCTGCAGCGCTAATTCGGTAATTGTTTTCAGCTTCTTCAAGCTTACTCAAAGTTTCTATTTTGCGCTCATAGAGTGCCTTGGATCGATCGTAGGTGCTTTTGGCAGTGCGGAACTTTGAGAGAGACTCATTAAGTCTAGCTTCTATTTCAGCCTTCTCAAACTGAAGTAAAGGGTCACCTTGGGAAACTTTTTGACCACTCTTGAAAAGGACTTTTTCTACAATTCCACCTTCTTGGGATGCAAGCTTAACAGTTTCACTGGCTTTGAGCGTACCAATTGCAGAAATGTATTTTTGGTAGGTTCCTTTACTAACAAAAACAGTTTCAACCTGAACAGAGGGAAGCTTGCGCGCACCTTGTGCGTTGACATCAACTGATTTGAACTGATTTTTCAGGAAGTAATAGCCAAGACCTAAAATAATCAACAGCTGAATGATAATAATTGAGATCCATAGCGTAGATTTGTTTTTTTCAATTTTTAAATTCATATATATTCCTGATTTATTAAATGAATATGGATATAACTATATTTTTTTCAAGTATAACATTTAATTATTATTCTACCTAATTGCCCTACTAAATACTAGGGCATTCACTTTCTTAGCGCCATTATCTTTTAGCACTTTTGCACATGCGTTTAGTGTAGCGCCTGTTGTCATAACATCATCAATGAGTGTAAAAACTTTATCATTAATAATATTTTTTTCTAAATTAGGATAAGTTAAAAAAGCTTTTTTTATATTTTCCTCTCTGGCTCTACGTTTTAATTGTCCTTGAGAGGGAGTATCTTTGTGACGCCTGAGAATATGTGTATTTATCTTTTTCTTGCTTGTGGGATCAAGAGATTTTGCAAGCAGTGTTGATTGATTAAACCCCCTGGATTTTAGTCTGTTGTTGTGCAATGGAACGGGAATAATATAATCTGATTCTCCTAGCATTCTTTGCCCAACGCGAAGCATGTGATGAGCCATATATCTAGCAACAGGTGTTGCCTGACCACGCTTTAGCCTGAGCGTTAGTTTCTTTGTTAAGTCTGAATAGGCAAATGCAGCCATTGACTGATCAAATTCTGGTGGAGTTAGTAAGCATGAGCCACATTTTTCCTCATTAATAAATGCTGCCTCTATTGGTGTTGCGCATTGAGTGCAGAATGGTTTTTCAATCGCGGTGATTTTTGGCCAACAGTCATTGCATGTACCAAACTCAATGTCGATCTTACTTCGACAGTAAGGACAGCTAAATGGATAAAGAACATTTATAACACGGTGAACTATGTTTTTAATCACTGGTTAGGTTTTCTTCAAAATATATGATGTGTTATTTTTATTGGCATCCGACTCATCAGTTATATCTCCAACAACTTCTTCCAAAACGTCTTCAAGTGTGACAATCCCATCAAATGCTCCATTGGTATCAACAACGATTGCCATGTGATTATGTTTAGATTTAAATAATTGAAGTTGATGAAAAAGAGAGTTCTTTTTAGAAACAGTCCATGCTGGCTCAGAGATAAGTTCTTTTACTTTTTTAGCCCCTTTTTTTTCTGAATATAAAAACTGTGTCAAGAAGCGCAAGTGAACAACGCCGATGATTTTTTCTGGGTTATCGTCCCAAACGGGGAACCTTGAATAGGGTGAGTCTAGTAGTTCAGGCATTACTTCATCAAGTGTTCGATTGCCATCAATGGTCATCACTTGATTGCGTGGCTTGTAGCAAGATACCAGGGTTGATTGAGACAGTTCTAGAATGCCTCTAATCATTCCAAGATCATTACGCTCTTGTGCATCCTGTAGCATTTCAAGCAAAGCTGTGATTTCTTTTCTGGTACTAAGTGCATTTTTGGTTTGGGGCGCTGGAAGGCCTATGATTTTCCAAAGCCAATAAACAAATTTTTGTATAAATGTAACAACTGGTTTCAGTGCATAAAAAGTTGTCTTAAGCAGAGGAGCTGCTAGTAAAGCGTATTTTTCAGCGTGTTGGAGTGCATAAACTTTTGGCATAAATTCTGCAAAAATTATAAGGACAATTGTCATGATAAACGTTGCTATACCAATGCCTCCTTCGGAAAAAAAAGATATGAATATACTTGTTGCGATAGAGGTGGCTAAGATATTAACAAAATTATTTGCTAAAAGAATTGCGCCTAAAAGCTTCTCCATTTGTTTTTGTAAAAAATTAATTGTTTTAGCATTGACTAAATTTTCTTTTGAAAGTTGATGAATTCTAGCCCTTGAGACTGTTGTAAAAGCAGTTTCGCAGCCAGAAAAAAAGGCAGATAGGATAACCAAAATAAAGATAATCGTTAGCAAGAATAACATGGATTATTTTTTGAGAATGTTTTCTAGCATGTATAAATCGTCAGCAAATTGACTATCATTTTCTAATAATTCTTCAATTTTCTTCACGCCATGCATCACTGTTGTATGGTCTCGCCCCCCAAATTTCCGTCCAATTTCAGGTAACGAGGCTGTTGTCATTTTTTTTGAAAGATACATTGCAATTTGACGTGGCCTTGCAACAACTCTTAGGCGTCTATTGGAATGCATGTCACTGATTCGAACATTGTAATGTTCAGCGACATGCTTTTGTATTTCTTCGATAGTGATGACTTTATCGTTAGCGCGGAGCAGATCTCTTAGAACGGCTTGTGTTGATTCAAGGGTTATTTTTTGGCCCACAAGTGTGGCATGGGCGACGATTCGGTTTAGTGCACCCTCAAGTTCACGAATATTAGAGGTTATTTTATGTGCAAGAAATTCAATAACATTTTCTGGTATATCGAGATCTATTGATTCAACTTTAGCTGCTAAAATTCCTAATCTTAATTCGTATGTTGAGGGATGAATGTCCACTACAAGCCCCCAACCAAGGCGCGATCTGACTCTTTCTTCAAGGCCCTGAAGCTCTGTTGGTGATTTATCAGCAGAGAGAATGATTTGTTTTTTCTTGTCTACTAAGGCATTGAAAGTATGAAAGAACTCTTCTTGTGTTGAGTCCTTGCCGCTAATAAACTGAACATCATCAATCATAAGCACATCAACAGACCTAAACTGATCTCGAAAAGCAATAATATCTTTATGTCTCAATGCTCTGACAAAACGATGCATGAATTGTTCGGCCGACAAGTACAAAACTTTTCTTTTTGGGTGGTTCTCGTTTATGTGCCAGGCAATGGCATGCATGAGGTGTGTTTTACCAAGGCCTACTCCTCCATGCAAAAAAAGTGGATTGAAGTATATTGTTTTTGAATCAGCAACGCGCTGCGCAGCGGCATATGCAAGTTCGTTTGGTTTTCCCACGACAAATGTATCAAAGGTATACCTATCATCTAGCTTATTTTCTTTTTCGGAAGAGGTTTTTGTTTTTTGGGTGATTAAAGGCTTTGTAACAGATTTGTCTTCTTGATCAATAGGTCGAACCTGGGTTTTGTCTTCAGATTTAACCAAAACTTCAAGCGAAAGAACGCCTGGCATGTTTTCTTGCCATAATCTTAAGATTTGATTCACATAGCGATTGGTAATCCAGTCCCTCAAAAAACGGGTTGGTACTGAAAGGTAGATTCTGCCATTACTTAATTCTTCAAATTTTAAAAATTTGAGCCAGCTTTCATAGGTCTTATCACCAAAATTTGCGCGCAATATGGGCTTTAGCACGTCCCAAGTTTTGTTAGGCGACATTATGGTATTTTTGATTTTTCATAATTAGAAGACATTACACTATTTATTTGTTTTGATACAAATGAAAATCATGATGGTGTCCTCGGCAGGATTCGAACCTGCGACCTTCGGATTAGGAATCCGACGTTCTATCCTACTGAACTACGAGGACGAATCATAACAGCATAATATTTAACCGATATGTGTAAAACAACCATTCGTATGAAGCAGTTTAAAATTTTTCTTTCTCCACCACCTACTGTTTAGCGAGCGCTCAATATCTGGATAGCCATTAACCAGCCTGGTTGTGGGTTTTTCATAAACGTAAGGTAAAATAGTTTCGAACATGAATTTTTTACTGGTCATAAAAGCTTGGTTGGTCCAGTTAAGGTTTTTAGAAGAGAGTTGATATCCAAGAGGGCTTTTTTTAAAAATAATATCTTTTTTATCTTGTGAAAGGAGTGGATCATACAATCCAAGCCCCTTAGTTTTTTTGGCTTTTGAAGGCCTAATTTTCCCCTTGAGTGTTGGACATAGGTTGGTTTCTCCAACTTTCCACATCTTTTGGTATTTCGTCATATCAAAGTTATTTCCAGGGTTTTCTAAGTCCCTGAGAAAGCAAACGTCTGCTTTTTTAGTTGTTAAGGCAGTGTAGGCGGTTTCTATCGTATTTAAGACTTCTTGTGGATTACGACTTATAATTATGTCTTCCTCTAAATGGAGGACATTTTCATTTTTGGATTGTTCAAAAACACGTTTAATACCTCCTGCAATTCCCAGATTATCCTTAAAGGGTTTCAGGGGTATATTGTAATAACGACAGATTTCTTCATGTGAATTGTTTGCTTGCTGTGCAATGACAAATAAATCGGTGTAAAGGTCAATTTTTGCATCTTTGATTAAGCTTAGATTGGCTCGAAGAAGGGATGGGCGCCGCCAAGAAAGAATGCCAATACTTAGAGGGATTTTTTTGTATTTCACCATAGCTACTATAAAAAGCGTTATTTAAATTGTTGTTATTGCTCAGTAAGCATAATGTACTGTATTCTGTTTTTAGGTAAAGTTTAAATGCCGCTAAAGTTGCATTATAGAAAATTGCCTGATAAAGCTCGTAATTATAAGCATTGAAAAAATATGAATAAAAACAGCATCCACTTCATCGACAACCGTATCCCCTTCTTTGAAGGTTCAAAAAAAAACGTTTATGACGGAAATGACTACAGCACATCACTTTTGTATTTTAAAGATACAATTCTTAGCAATGACGGCAAATCAATAAACATTAATGAAAAAGGGTTTATCAACAATGCTCTTTCTTCGTATATTTTCGATAAACTAAATACATTCGGTTTCCAAACTCATTATATTCTTAAGCAAAATGGAAGAGAGCAGCTTGTTCAAAATCTTGAAATAATACCTGCTCACATACATGTATATAACGCTGCCCCAATGCATATTGCCAAACCTATGGGCTTGTCGGATAGTGTAATGTTGCCAGTCCCCGTTGTTGACTGGTTTGCTAGAGGAGATTCAAGAAAAAAATCTTTGATGTCCTCACAGCATTTTGAATCATTGGGAATAGTTAGTTCTGATGAGGTTAAAGACATTAACTCAATTTCTTTGAAGGTGAATCAATTTCTAATAGGTTTTTTTGCAGCTTTAGGGTTGCAGCTTAACGATGTTCAATTAAGATTTGGCCGGCGATATAATGAAATTATTGACGATACCGAAATTATACTTGGAGATGAAATCAGTTTAGATACCTGCTACTTAACGGATATGGCTAGTAATCAAAAATATGGGTTTTCAAGTCTTCACGAAGACTCTGAAATTTCCTCTGATTCTTACAAATCTTTTTTGAGAAGGTGTCCTTTTGATTTAATGTCATTTCATTCTAATCACTCTTTTAATGATGCTGATATTGTTAATTTCAAAACAAAGGTGAAGGAAGCGGTACAAAATGGCCATTGATCAAACTAATTTGCTACGGCTCATCAAAGATGCCTTCCCTGCGGCTCAAGTCAAGCTTGTCGATTTAGTCGGAGATTCAGATCACTATCAGGTTGAAATAAAGGATAAGTCCTTTGCAGGGCTTACAAAGATAGCGCAGCACAGAAAAGTGCATGCAGCGCTGGGATCTGTTTTAGGTGCTGAATTGCACGCGCTAAGCATTAAAACTTCATATTAAAATATACCTTTCAATAGCCTATTATGGTTTGGTATGGTTATTTTTGTTTAAGGAGTTTTTATGGTTAACACAGCATCTGGTCAGGTCGTTGAAAATATTGCTTATCAGGCAGATTCACATTCTTTTTTTCAGCTCTTTATCGGGGCTGAATGGGTTGTTCAACTAATTATGTTGGGGCTACTTTTGACCTCTATTACCACATGGGCGTTGATTATTTCAAAGGCACGCTTTTTGAACAAACTAAAGAAATCTATTAAAAGCTTTGAGTTTTACTTTTGGCAAAATCAAGAAAAAAAATCTGTTGATCAATTATCTTTGCCTTCTGAAACGCCGTTTATTTATAAAAAATTTCTTAGTGTTCTGCGCCAAGAAACAAAATTAATTGATGAGGTGCAAAAAAAAGAGAACAGTCGCATGGTCTCTCTTTTTCAAAATAGGTTAGAGCGTGCTTATGGCATTGATATAAGACAAGAGATTGATGGACTGTCCAGTGGACTTACATTTTTAGCGACAGTTGGATCTTCAGCACTTTTTGTTGGCCTTTTTGGAACTGTCTGGGGAATTATTCATAGCTTCCAAAGCATTGCAGCAAGTAAGAATACAAGTTTAGCAGTTGTAGCACCTGGAATAGCCGAAGCACTTTTAGCTACAGCACTTGGATTAATTGTGGCTATACCAGCGGTCATTGCTTTTAATAAGTTTTCAGCAATGATTGATCGCATTGCAGGAAGTTATGAGAATTTTGCTGATCAACTAATAGTTGTGAGCGGTCAAGAAATTTTACAGGCTAAGCAATGAGAAAGTCTCGATTTAGTCGTCAAAATTTTACGCCTATTAGCAGCATTAACGTTACCCCCTTTGTTGATGTTGTTTTGGTGCTTCTGATTGTATTTATGATTTCTGCTCCCCTAATAAATGTGGGCGTTGAAGTTTCTTTGCCTAAAACAAAAGCTGCTCCGATAAAAGAGAAAAGCGAACCTGTTGTGATTAGTTATCAAAAAAATGGAAATATATATATTCAAGAAAAGAAGACAACCTTTGCTAAACTTATTCCTCAGTTAAAAACTATTATAGAAAAAAAGCCAAAAACTGAAATTTTTATCCGTGGTGATAAAGGATTGAGTTATGGAAAAATTATGGATCTTACAGGACGGCTAAGTCAAAATGGTTTTGAGCATATTTCTCTTGTTACAGATCCTATATGAGGCTTTGAATAATGCAGAGCCAATCAAAAGTTGATTACATTTTTTCAATTTTATTTCATGGCATTGTTTTAATTTGTATATATTTTGCCGGGTATTTTTCTCCTGCGCCAAAGCCTTTAGTGCCCAAGTCTATTCCCCTAAAAATAATGCCTGTTAAAGATAAGACACGCTTACAAAAGAAAATTAAAAAAACCACCAAAAAAGAAAATTTGTCTAAAAAAGATAAGGTCAAGCCTGTTCGAAGTGAGAAAACCGCTCCAAAAAATAAGCCCAAAAAAGCAGATAAACCAGAAAAAGTTTTGCCTGTTAAGGATAAAATTGAAAAAAAACTACCTACTAAAAAAGCCAAAGAAACTAAGAAAGAAGACTCAAGGCTGAATAAGGTAGATGAAAAGCCAACAAAAAAAGACACTAAAGAAAAGGATGACTTTTTTGAAGTCATGAAGACTGTTGAAGATTTAAAATCGAGCCCAGATAAAAAACCAGATATTGAAAAGAAAAAAGAAGATAAATCAGAACCTGATTTATTGCCTGATCAAGCGATAGAAGACATCCTCTCATTGTCAGAACTTGATGCGCTTAGACAGCAGATTTCATCATGCTGGCGACTGCCTGCAGGTGTTCAAGGTGCACAAAATCTTATTATTCGGCTTAAAGTTTCTATGAATAATGATCGTACTGTTCAGTCAGTTGAGATGGAAAATTCTGGACCAGAAACAAGAGATCCAGTTTTTGTTGTTGCTTATGAAAGTGCTAAAAGAGCGTTGTTTCATCCAAAATGTACACCCCTTAAACTTCCTGCAAGTAAGTTCAGTCAATGGAAAAATTTTAAAATTATCTTTAACCCTAAGGAAATGATCATATGAACAAGGTTTTTCTTCTTATTATTTTTACATGTTTTTTCATCAAAGGTGATTTTCAACTAGAAGTTACTGAGGGGCAAAGAGAGCCGTTGCAAATGGCTATGGTTTTGCAGACAAGTGCTACATCACAGCAAGAGAATCTAAGTAAAGAGCTTAGTAAAATTATTCATCTTGATTTACAAAGCACAGGACTTTTTCAGTTTTCTGATCCAAGCACGTTTTTAGAAAAATCTATTCCTCTAAATAATCGACCGCGATTTGTTGATTGGCGGCTTATTCATGTTCAGTTTGTTATAAACCTTGAAATTAGTCTTACTAATGACAACAAGGTAAGAATTAGTTATCGGTTGTGGGATGCTTTAATAGAGCAACTTCTTATTTCTTCGACGCTTGAAACAGAGCTTCGTTATCAACGACGGCTAGCTCATCTCGTTGCTGACGCTATATATAGCCGCTTAACAGGTGAAGCTGGTTATTTTGATACGCGAATTATATATGTGACTGAGGAAGCCAAAGGCCTTAAACAAAAAAAACGTTTGGCTATCATGGATCAAGATGGGAAAAACCATAAGTATCTAACCAGTGGAGAGCATATTGTATTAACGCCCCGCTTCTCTCCAAATCTTCAAAGAATAACTTATCTATCTTATGAGAAGAAAATCCCACATGTTTATGTGTATGATTTAGAAACGGGTAAGCATGATCTTGTTGGGGCCTTTCCTGGAATGACGTTTGCGCCACGTTTTGGGCCTAATGAGAAAGACCTTGTTATGAGTCAGGCTGTTGGCGGGCGAACTGATATTTATCACATTGATTTAAATACGCGCAGATTTAAGAAGCTAACCCATGGAAATTGGATTGATACATCTCCTTGTTATGACCCTAAGGGCGAAAAAATCGTCTTTAATTCAGATCGAGGAGGAACTAAGCAAATCTATGTTATGGATAAAAATGGTCGTGATGTGAAAAGGATTAGTTTTGGCTCCGGAACTTATTCAACCCCTGTATGGTCGCCGCGTGGGGATTATATTGCATTTACGAAAACAGATAAAAGGAATTTTTATATTGGTGTGATGCGACCCGATGGTTCAGGGGAAAGGCTTATTGCTACTGGATATATTGTAGAAGGGCCAACATGGGCACCCAATGGGAGAACATTGATGTTCACGCGTACAGATAAAAAACCTGGTAAACAAGCAAATGCCTCATGGGTCTATGCGATTGATATAACAGGGTTTAATGAAAGGCGTATTAAAACGCCTCAGTATGCTTCTGATCCAGCTTGGTCAGCGCCTTTACCAAAATCATAAACTGAAATTCTTATAGTCTTGAAGTAGTTAGCTCTCTTCGCTTGACTTTTCTTTTTCTAGGCTTAAGTGCATAGATTTTAAAAATTGATCTGTATTATGACGCATCATTTTTAGATAGGTTGGTCCTGGTTGATCTTCCTCAGATAGCGCATCTGAGAAAATTTCTTCACCAATTTCGATACCTGTTTCTTCTGAAATCTGTTTAATTAATTTTTTGTTGGTGATGTTTTCTGTGAAAATTATTTTAATTTGGTTTTTTTTAATTGTGTCAATCAAAGATGCCATAGCTTTTGGCGATGGCTCATCTGCTGTGCTTGTTCCTACAGGTGCAAGGAACCTGAGTCCATATCGCTTACCATAATAGCCAAAAGCATCATGAGCTGTGATTATAACTCTCCTTTTTTCAGGAATTTTTTTGATCTCAGATACGATGAAATCATCAATTTCTTGAAGCTTATTGAGGTAGTCCTCATAGTTTTTTCGATAAAATTCTTTTTCTTCAGGGTCCATTGAGCATAAAGCCTCATAGATATTACGAACATAAATTTTAACGTTTTCGATATCATTCCAAGCATGAGGATCAGGTACTTCACCTTCTCCAGGGTCGTTGATCATAATGGGTTTGACCCCTTTAGTTGCTTCTAAGATTTCCCCCTTGTATCCAGAGCTTTCAATTAATCGGTGAATCCAGCCTTCGAAGCCTAAGCCATTGATAAAAACAAGATCAGCCTTTGAAATTTCGCGAACATCTTTTGGCGTGGGCTGATATGTATGTGTGTCGCTGTTAGGGCCTACAATTGAGATGACAACTTTATCTTTGCCAATTTCTCGGACTAAATCTCCTAGTATACTAAAAGTAGTAACAATTTTTAGAGACGCTGGTTTTGCATCAATTCCTTGAACATTAAAAACCAGAAAAGATAATAAAATTAAAAAATATTTAGGTAAGCTCATTTGCGCCTTTTTAAATACATTAGAACACTTCCTCTACTCCCAATGAATAGGGAGAGTAGATAAAAAATACCTGCAATCAATACTATTGCTGGTCCAGATGGAAGGTTTAAATGATATGATAGGATAAGTCCAGCATATCCTGAAATCGAGGCTATAAAAATTGTCAAGATAATGATGCTTAGTAGTTTCTGGGACCAAAAGCGAGCTGCAAGTGCCGGAAGTATCATGAGGGCCAATGATAGAAGAGTCCCCATTGCTTGAAAGCCTGAGACAAGATTAAGAACAACCAAGAAAAGAAAAATAACATGATTGCGTGTTCCTTTTCCGCCTATCATGTGAAAAAACTCTGAATCAAAGCATTCCATTATAAGAGACCGATATAAAACAGCTAAAACTGATAAGGTAATTGTTGATACACTTGCAATCACGTAAAGAGAGGCCTTGTCAATTGCCAGAGCGCTTCCAAAAAGTATATGCATAATATCAACAGAGTTGCTGCGTGTGGATATAATAAGCACACCTAGTCCAACGGAGATTAGGAAAAATCCAGCAAAACTAGCTTCTTCTTTCATCATTGTATAGCGTGAAACAATGCCAGCTAAAACAGCAACAATTAAACCGGATATGACCCCGCCTATTGCCATTGGGAGTAGAGATAATCCCATCAGGACATATCCAAGGGCTGCTCCAGGCAAGATTGAGTGCGACAGAGCATCCCCCATTAGACTCATACGACGAAGTATTAAAAAGATACCAACAGGTCCACAGCTGATTGCTAAACATAAACAACCAATAAGAGCCTTTTTCATGAAGATGTATTCAAAAGGAGCAAATAAAAAATCGTAAATCATGCTGTGTTTTCTAATAACTTTTTAAAGGCTGAAGCAATATTTTTTTCAGACATGACTTCAGCCGTTTTGCCGTTGCTTATCACTTCTTTGGCAAGCAAAACTGCATTAGGAAAAAACCTTTTCACAAGGTCAAGTTCGTGAAGAATGACAATAATTGTTTTACCTTTTTTGTGCCAATTCTGAATCATTGACAGCAAAACTTCTTTAGTATGTTCGTCAATATGAGCAAAGGGTTCATCAAGTATAATTAGTGGCTGATCTTGTAATAATAAGCGGGCAAACAATAAACGTTGGAACTGCCCACCAGACAGTGTTTCGACGAGCTGATCCTTTTGATTAGACAGACCCATTTCATTGAGAGTGTGATCAAGTTTATTAATTTGCTCTGAAGGAATAGATCGATATAAGTTTTTCTTTGAAATCAAGCCCATTGCAGCAACTTCTCGGACGGTGATTGGGAAAGAAGTGTCTAATAAAGATTTTTGAGGAACATAAGATATTTTATCGGGAGATATTCCATGTAAGTAGATACGCCCGTTTGTGGGTTGTAGTTGCCCAGTTACACACTTCATCAATGTGGATTTACCCCCGCCATTGGGTCCTATAATAGCTGTTAGGCTACCTTTAGGAAAACACAGGTTGATATCTTGTAAAGCCTGGAAGTTTCCAAACGAAACAGTGAGGCTATCAACAACTAGTTCACATTGTGAATTTGTATTCATTTAACCTATTAACCAAAAAATAATAGACCACATTAATATTATAATAGTGAGTACAATTGATAAAAGATGCTTGGAACTGAGAAAGAAAGCTGGTTTTTGTCTCATAAACTAAGTTACATACGCCTTAAAATGGCTATTTTTGCGTCAGTTTCTGTATTTCCTGACGAACTATTTTCTCAACAATTTGTGGTAAGTTATTGCTCATCCATTCTTTTAGCATTGGCTTTAAAGCTTGCACAACCAAATCTTCAATTGTCGTATTTTTTTGGTTTTCTAAAGTCTTATTTTTTGTAGATGCAAGGGTTTTGGATAGAGCGTTTATTGATTCTTTAGAATTTTTTATGGCTTCATGTGTGAGGAAGTCTTCATTTGTGTTTTCTAAGCTTATAGAATGATCAAGACTTGTATCTAAATTTATTGTTGATGAACGCATATGACTCTCATCTGTTGGTGAGAAGGCTTTTATTTCATTTGTAAGTTCAATTATCTCAGAATTTTCATAGTCTTCGACTGTATTGTTTTCAGCAGACTCATTATCGGTCGCTATAATTTTACGAATTGAAGCTAATACTTCATCCATGGACATTTCTGAAGATTTGGATTGATCTTGCTGGTTTGGACCTGTCATTAGCTAATATCTAACCTTGTTTTTCAAATTTTATATTAGCCAATACAGGATCGCTTTTCCAACCAAAAGGTGCGTACTGCCTTGGCGTTGTGTCCCAATAAGGGCTTTCTTTTACTTGTGGTAATTGTTCACTTGCAATGGATTTTTCTAAAGTCTTTGTTAAAGTTCCCATTCTTTTTAAAAGTTCGTACCCATTTAACAATGCAGCTTTTTTATTTCTGATGTAAAGATTGTTAGCTTGTGCAGCTCTGGAAATGGCTTCTAAAACATCAAGATAGCGCATTGTTCCCGCATTGTATTGTTCTTGAACGGCCTCTAGGGAAAGATCTGCGGCTTTGACTTGAGCAAGATATTTGTTTTGATTGCTCAAAGATGTCTTATAAGTTTTCCACACTTGGAAAAGCTTAAGAACAAACTGCCTACGGAAATTCATCTCATCAAGTCTTTTCTGAGCATGTGCTGTGCGTTTAGATCTAACATCTGCGTGTTTTGATCCAGTGTAGTCAAACGGTACTGTAAGTTTTAAGGCTACTGTTGCATTATCTTGGCGACTCCAGTTAACTTTATCTGGCGTTGTTGCCCCGTTTGATGAGCTCCAATTTCTTCCACCGGTAGCAGTTAGGGAAAGTTGTGGATAAATAGCAGATTCAGATACATTTGCTTGTTGCTCAGCAATTTCGACACCCAGCATTTTTGCCTTTGTTTCATAACTGTTTGCGAGCGCTGTTTCTTGAACTAAATTGAATGAATCAGGTATCGAAGGTGAGGGAATATCAATATCACTTTGATCTAAAGTCTTGCCAGTTAAAATTTCATAAGTCTTTTCAGCTACTTGTAAATCAGTTTTTTGTGCCTCAAGTTCAGCTTTAGCCTGTTCTGCTTCTGCTTTTGTTGATTCCAGGGATGTAATGCTCTCCAGGCCGTAGTCTGCGCGTATTTGCATATCGTCAGCTCTTTTTTCTAAAAGCTCTTTTTTTCTAATTGCAACTTTAAGGAGTCCGCGCGCTTCCAGAACATTTAATAATGAAGTAATTACCTCTAAAACAAAGCTGTTTTCTGCCTCTAAAAAGTTATTATTTTGTAAAATTTCGGTAAGAGTCGCAATCTCTATATTGCCGTCAATAGCGCCTCCTGAGTACAGCGTTTGAGTCAGTTCAAGGTTGGTTGAAGCGCTTGATTGAGGCACTCTGTTTTTAGTTGGTAGGCGTCTAGAGACATTGTTAACAGTGGTTCTTTGAACGGACTTGGTGTCGCTGATTGCTCCAGACCCTGAAGCTACAAGATTAATTGTGGGCCAGCGGGCTGCTTTTGCTTGAATCAGAGCATCACGGGCAATTTCTCTTTGGGTGTCAGCTAGGGGGATAGTAACTGAGTTTTTATAAGCGCTTTGAAGGCTTTCAGAGAGGATTTCTGGTTTTTTATCGTGCCCAGCTGTTGCTGTAGGCTTTGTTTCTTCTGCTGAAGCTTCAATGCACACAAAGCCTAATATAAATAAATTAATAAAAATTTTTTTTAACATTTTTTGTTGCTCAAACTTAATTGTAATATTTTATTCTTAGTACTTTGCACATGTTGGGTCAATGACTTCTGCCCAAAGATCAATTCCACCTTTCAAGCTTTTTGATTCAATTTGATGAGATAACATAATCTGAACTGCGCTTAAGCTTCTTACGCCATGGTGACAGTAAAACACAATATTTTTTTCTTTTGCAATCTCAGAGACGCGATCTGCGATTTGTCCAAGGGGTATTTTCAATGAAGGTTCTATAGTGCAGATATCAATTTCCCAAGGTTCTCTTATATCAATGAGACAAATGGATCCGTTCTTTAGTCCTGGAAGAAGTTCTGTTGGAGTTATTTCTAAAAAATTCATTCTATATTTCTAACAAAAACTTGACCTTAATGATACCCATGCTGTAGGTAAAGTTGTATGAGGCCGGATGGCAGAGTGGTTATGCAGAGGACTGCAAATCCTCGTAGACCGGTTCGATTCCGGTTCCGGCCTCCAAATTTTATTTTAAATACAGCATTTAAGTTCTTTATTTTTCCTTATATCTTTGTTAAAGACTTAAATCATAGATGGTCCCCGGTAGCTCAGTTGGTAGAGCAAGTGGCTGTTAACCACTGGGTCGCTGGTTCGAGTCCGGCCCGGGGAGCCAATAAAATCTTTCTAAGTTCCCACTAATAATGTACGTTTGTTCCCACAATTTATAGGTGTGGGCCAATCAAAAAATTTAAGTCTAACTTATCTTCTTTGGCAGGTAACTTTATTGAGTATTATGACTATACTTTATATGGTTTTTTAGCGACTGAAATTAATGCCCACTTTTTCCCGCCCTTCGCAGATGATAAAGCACTGGCATTTATAAGGGTGTATGGTGTTTTTTTTCTAGGATTCTTAGCGAAGCCTATAGGTTCTATTTTTTTATCAAAGATTGGTGATACCTATGGGCGAAAAAAAGCTTTGTTCATCAGTATTTTGGGAATGCTTTTATCAACTTGTATGATTGGGTTTTCGCCTTCTTATGAAGCAATAGGAGGCCATGCAACTATTGTTTTGATTTTTGCTCGGATGCTTCAAGGTGCTTGTATTAGCGCAGAGGGAGACGGTGTTAGGGTTTTTGCAATGGAATATTGGGGCGACAAAAAATATTGTTTAGCTAATGGTTTTGCAAGTTTGTCATGTTCAGGAGGGATTTTTACAGCCTCTTATTTAGCCAGTTTGGTTTTAGATTTTGGATTTTTCTGGCAATGGCTTTTTATTGCTGGAGGCTTTTTAAGCTTGTGTATTCTTATTTTGAGATTGACAATGGACGAGAGCCCAGACTTTGAAAGAGTTGCCTCCGAGGAGAAACCTTCTTCAAATTGGTGCGTGTTTAAAAAAAATAAAGTCTTGATTTTATACATGTCGCTTTTTGCGGGGCTTAATGGGGCAATTTATTATTATCTTGCTGTTTTCATTAATGGGTACCTTGCGGATATTCTCGGCATTATTAGTCAAGAAGCAGCTTCGCAAATCAGTAATGCTTATTTGTTTGGATATGTATCTGTCACTCTAATTTTTGGTTATTTTGCTGATAAAGTTAATAAAGTAAAATTGATAAAAATTTCTTCGATGGGGCTTATGGTAACAAATATAATCATGGTATCGTACGCTCAGGAAAATTATTATCCTTTGTATTTATTTTTTCTTATGGGTGTCTTTACTTATGGCATTGTTGTGCCAATCATGCCACTTATGATGAGTCTCACAAAAGTAACTGACCGATTTAGAGTTATCTCTATTGGGCACGCACTTGGAAGCATGATTCTTGGTGGGACCGCGCCGCTGATTGGATCTGTACTGCAAGACTTTACAAATAGCCAAACGATAACATTGGTCTATCCCTTAGTTTTATCTAGCTGTTATTTGTTAATAGCCATCCTATTTAACAGAAAAATTTTATCATCATCTACTTGACTCGTTAGCAATAAATTGATAGAAAAATAGCAGTCACTCTTTTTGAGTGCTAACACTTAAAAATACTAACTTTAAAGAGGAAAATATGAATTTTAAACCTTTACATGATCGCGTTTTGGTTCGCCGTATTGAGCAAGAATCAAAAACATCGGGCGGGATTATCATTCCGGACACCGCTAAGGAAAAACCAATTGAAGGTGAAGTGCTTGCCGTTGGGGAAGGAAGTCGTGATGAAAACGGAAAGCTCATTCAACTGACAGTGAAAAAAGGCGACAAAGTTATCTTTGGCAAGTGGTCGGGGACTGAAGTGAAAATCAATGATCAAGACCTATTAATAATGAAAGAATCCGATATTTTCGGAATCGTTCAATAACAAATTTTAAGGAGATTTTATTATGTCAGCAAAAGAAGTTAAATTTTCAACTGATGCACGCGGTAAAATGCTTAAAGGGCTTGATACCCTTGCGAACGCTGTAAAAGTTACTTTAGGACCTAAAGGTCGTCATGTCGTCCTCGACAAATCATTTGGCGCGCCTCGCATTACAAAAGATGGTGTTTCTGTTGCCAAAGAAATCACTTTGGAAGACAAGTTTGAAAACATGGGTGCGCAAATGATTCGTGAAGTTGCTAGTAAGACTAATGATCTTGCTGGTGATGGAACAACAACAGCCACTGTCCTAGCCCAAGCAATTGTTCGTGAGGGTTTGAAAGCTGTAGCGGCAGACATGAACCCTATGGATTTAAAACGCGGTATTGATCTTGCAACAAACGCTGTTGTTGCAGACATTAAAAAGCGTTCTCGCCAGGTAACAACTGATGGTGAAATTTCACAAGTTGCAACAATTTCTGCAAATGGTGAAAAAGAAATCGGTGAAATGATTGCCAAAGCAATGCAAAAAGTGGGTAAAGAGGGTGTTATTACCGTTGAAGAAGCTAAGTCTCTTGAAACTGAGCTTGAGGTTGTTGAGGGTATGCAATTTGATCGTGGGTACATTAGCCCTTATTTTGCAAGCAATACAGAAAAAATGGTTTGCGAATTAGAGAGTCCCTACATTCTTCTTTACGATAAAAAGATTTCTAGCTTGCAGCCTATGCTTCCTGTTCTAGAAGGTGTAGCACAATCAGGAAAGCCACTTCTTATCATTGCAGAAGATGTTGAAGGCGAAGCGCTTGCAACATTGGTTGTTAACAAACTACGTGGTGGTTTGAAAGTATGTGCAGTTAAAGCACCTGGTTTTGGAGATCGCCGCAAAGCAATGCTTGAAGATATGGCAATTTTGACTGGTGGTACAGTAATCAGCGAAGAGACTGGTCAAAAGCTTGAAAGCGTCACTCTTGATCATTTAGGAACAGCTAAACGCATTACAGTTAACAAAGAAACAACAACGTTTGTTGATGGTGCTGGCGACAAAAAAGCAATCGAAGCACGTTGCGCCGAAATTCGTGGACAAATGGAAGAAAGCTCTTCTGACTATGACCGTGAGAAACTCCAAGAGAGGCTTGCTAAGCTTTCTGGTGGTGTTGCGGTAATTCGCGTTGGTGGAGCAACTGAAGTTGAAGTTAAAGAGCGCAAAGACCGCGTGGAAGATGCAATGCATGCAACACGGGCGGCAGTTGAAGAAGGTGTTGTCGCGGGTGGTGGATCAGCATTACTACATGCGCATGCTGTGTTCTCTAGCTTAAAGTTTGAAAACGATGACCAGCGTGTTGGAATTGATATTGTACGCCGTGCAATCCAAGCACCTACACGTCAGATTGCTCAGAATGCTGGACATGACGGGTCAATTGTTATTGGCAAAATCATGGAAAATAAAGACAGCAGCTATGGCTTTAATGCACAAACTTCTGAATATGGTGACATGTTTAAGTTTGGTGTGATCGATCCAACAAAAGTTGTGAGAACAGCTCTTCAAGATGCAGCTTCTGTTGCTGGGCTCATGATCACAACTGAAGCGATGGTTGCAGATAAGCCGGAAGATAATTCTAAACCAGCTATGCCTGACATGGGCGGTATGGGAGGAATGGGTGGTATGGGTATGGGCATGTAGCCTAAGCCATACTCTCTGTTCAATTTTATTAGAGTTTCCTTCATTAAATCCTGTCTTAAATATAAGGCAGGATTTTTTTATTTAATGTTTGTAAAACAGATTAGCTATAGACTTAATATAATTTTAGGGGCTGGCCTAGATAAGGGAGCCATATTGTTGTTAATGAGTTAAAAGATACACCATTTTCTTAAGTGCTTCAATTGTTGCTTGGGAGAGCCATAATT